>ERZ779637.518-NODE-518-length-24307-cov-17.796635_pt1 | contig 24307 bp, 30 predicted proteins | sample MGYA00514196_ERZ779637 | MGnify/ENA primary metagenome ERZ779637 (study PRJEB29562, sample SAMEA4376700) | mouse gut metagenome | isolation source: Cecum | study: EMG produced TPA metagenomics assembly of the A DSS colitis mouse model was used to assess the...
GCAAGTTGTAACCCCATAGCATAATCCGGGGTCGTTCCGGCCGCTTCATGCTCTATTTGATACAATTCCCCACTGCCGGACAACTGCAGGCCGCTTTCTGCCGTTTGTAACCCCATGGCATAATCCGGGGCCGTGCCGCAATAAAAATCATCGCTGCAAGGCTCAAAAGATAAAGTGCTGTAATCGGATGCGTTATGTAGGTTAAGCGTGCTTCTGCTTTGCAGCACCAGATAATCAATGATTGACCGGGCGTTTTTTACCTCGTTTATGTATTTCAAAAACTCGGACATTTCAACCGTAGTTACAGCGGATGAAACGGCGATGCGGAAATGAAAGGCATCCCCGGCATAGCTGTACCATTCTTCAATGCTCGTATCGTTGTTCTGGAAAACAATGTTTATCATTTCTTCCATTGCTGCCGATGTGCCTAATTTCATGTACCAATATTGCGAATTTGCTATCAGCTTGCGCTTCACGTCTGGCGCAAGGGATGAATTGTAAAAAAGCGTCCGGCAATCCGCCGCCATGTAATCAAGGTATTTTTCATCCACCGATTCCACGGCGCACCATACTTTTATCTTTTCAGTGCGCTCTATCAGCTTTTTAATCTGTCTGTCGCAAGCATACATAAAAGCTTTTGTCCGGGCATCCTTTAAATTTGCCGGGGTTGATAGGTATAATCCGCCGATTTCAGAAAGACTAATCATCCTCTAGCCCTCCATAAGCCATTTTTACAGATTTTGCGGACGCTATCTCCGTGTTCTCGATTATTTTGTATGATGGATTTGTGATTTCCACCCTTTTCACGCCGGCCGCCCTCAAAAACTCCACAAGTACATCTGTGTTGATGTCCGCCCCTATATGGGTTTTCTGCCATACTATATAGGCATCTTTGGCTTCCTCTGCCGCTGTCTGTATCGTTTCCACATTTTCTTTGTTGCTCCGTCCGATATAGTAAGTAAAATCAAGGTCATATTCCACCACATCCGGCGCAGCCACCGACATTTTATCCGTAAGCGGACGGATGGCGGACGTGGTAAGGTAATTTGTCAGATCAGCAAGGAAAGCAGCGGATGGCAACGCCCCACCTGTAAGCACAAGCCGGATGTCCACTTCTGCATCCGCTGTATTATTTACTTTCACATCCTCAATCGCCGCCGAATTGTATTGACGTACCCAATATATATAGGCATCATCCGGGCCTGCGGTCGAATAAGACGATGGGGCAAGGAAGATTCTCTCCCTGAAAGCGGTATCTGTTTCCTCTCCGCTTCCGCCGTCCGATGTGCTGATATTCTCCACGCTCGCAATATAGGGGATTTTGTCCGCCATTGCGTTAATCTGTCCGGGGGTATACTGATTCCCAACCGTGCCTAATTCCGTGCAAGTGGCCGGAACATCGGCAAAAAGCCGCCCGGGGGCAATCTCCGCATAATCATCCGTTGCAAAAAAGACGTTATCCCCGGCCGTTGCCCTTTTGCCCTGTGGAATCGCCGTAACCTGTGTACGGGCTTCCGAAAGGGAGAAACGAAGTACCGTGACGGCTGGCCGGGAATCCTGTTTGAATGTTTTTTTCATCGCCCCCAAATGCTTCAGATAATCCCCATAGGCATATTTAAGGAAATTCATCTTGAAGCCCCTGTCTATGCACTGATAGGCTTGGTATAGTTTATTTGCCACCACATTTAATTTGATGCGGTCTTTGTCTGCCGGGTATAGTGTCACGGATTCCCCGGTTTCCTCCTTATAAGCCGATTCGAAGTCCGCAATCATTTCTTTTTTCATGCCCTCTATGTCCACATCGTCAATCACGGAAATATCCGGCAAATTATAAAGATTCTGAATGTTAATCGCCATTGTACGTTAGCACCACCTTTGGAATTATTTTATTGCCTTGACACTCGAAATCTATTTCAACAACCGACAATCTAGGCTCATATTTGTCTATCTGCTCTATTGCTTGTACACTGAATGCCCCTTTTGCGGCATATACGGGCCGCCCGATGATGTCACTGGACACAAGCCCCATCCCCCTATCCTGCGGATTCGTTCCCCGTAGGGTTGAAAGGATTGTGGCGGCGTTTTCAAGCAGTTCTTTCCGAAGTGCGATTTCAACCGGGGAATTTAATTCAAACTCAATTTCGCCTATTGCGATCATCCGTAAGCCCTCCTTATTCATATTCTTCAAGCGTGAGGGATGCGGATGCCTTTACAAGTTTTCCGTCATTCATAATATGCCCCCATGTGGATGATACCGCCGTAGTCCTCCATCTGCCGCCTACTTTTTTCCCGCCGATTACAAGCGGATTGATTGCGCCGCTTTCCACATATCCAATCAGTTTTTCGATTTCACGCCGGGGATTTACGCCATAATTTGCATCAAGCACGACAACAAACGACACCTTTTCGGCATTCGGCCCAAGAAATTCCCATTCAGATTTTCGCCCGTTCCTCTTATGTTCGCCCCAACTAGACGAAGCGGAAAGTTTGAAATCCCGAAAGCTAAGTATTTTTTTATCCGATGTAGAGAAAACCACATCCCCAAAATATCCAACCGCCATTTTCCCACGCTCCTATCAGTCCGGGAAATGCCCGGTTGCTGTGCCGGACACTTCCAGATTTTTTATTTTCGCTGTGCCGGACACTTCCAGATCATCCGCCGTGATTTCCTCCGCCGTAATGGTCTTTGCCTTTATTTCCCCTTTTACGGTCAAGCTGTCCGCCGTAACGGATTTCAGCGTGATTTTTTTTGTGGAAATTTCCATGTTCTTTGTTTTTGGGTTATATAAAATGCTTGTGCCGTCTTGAAATTCCTTATAGAAAATCCCTTGCCCGTTTTCTGCCGGGATTTTTTTTCCGCTAAACGGCACTCCAAGGATGAATCCCTTTGTTGTGGAGTTCGGAAGCATGATAACCACCACCGTATCATCCACTTTCGGCATCTCATACACCAAGCTAAAGAACGGAAAGGACGGGGATACTTCGTTATTTCTATCCGTGTAGATAACCGATGCCGTTCCGGCCGCATAATTGACTGTTGAAATTTTCCCGATTCTGATAACATCCTCCATGTGTTTCCTCCGATCATGCCGGGGGAATCGTTAAAACTTGCCCCGGATATATAAGGCTTGGATTTTTGATAATGCCTTTATTTGCGTTGTAAATCAGTGTATACTTCGGGCCGCTGCCATAGAATTTTTTGGCTATATTCCATAGGCAATCCCCCTTTACTACCGTGTAAGTAGTTCCGGCCGCTGCCTGTGCCTGCGGCGGCGGTACGGGGGCAGAAAAATCCGTATGTGTAACGCAAAGATGCGCCTTTATGCTGCAAGTGTATGTACCCTTTGCATTTTTGGAATGTGTTACCCGGTCGATAAAATATACTCCGTCCGCTTTCCCCATTCCCTCAATCCGAATGTTCCGGGCGGCGATGTGTTTTGTATCGCCTTTTACTCTGAAAGTGATGTTTGTTGCGCCCCGGATGTTCTCCAAAAGCTGTGATTTTGCTTTTATCTCTGCATCCCGGTATGTGTCTGACTGTTCGTTGATGTACAGCGTCCTCTTTCCGCTGCCGCCGGGGATTGTGTAAGAATAGGTCAATGTTTCATCGCTTCCCGGATTTGCATACTGGATTTGTACGCTGTCATACAGTTTTGACTTTGCACGGTCGAAGCTGTATGTCTGCATATCCTTTTTGTGGACAGTATACGCCGGGGCTTTTTTCTCATAGGCCGTTTGGTCGTACACCACCATTTTGCTATTGTATAGCTTCATGGCAAGGTTGTGGTTTTTGCATAGACTGAAAGCAAATTCCATATCCGTTTGTTTGGATTGCTCAACTTCCTCTATGCTATAATCCTCGGATTCATATACTAAGCTGATTCCGGCCCCGGCGCACAAATCCGCTAAAACGGTTTTTATTGTCGTGTTGCTGAAAGTCCGGCTTTTCTGCGTTACATTGAAATTCGTCCGTATCGGGATAGTGATTCCGCCGATTGCGGCGGTTTCTGGATAGCCGGACGCTCTGAAGCTGTCAAGGTCGAATTTCCCGCATGATAGGCTTCTGTTGTCCCCCTCACCGTTCCAGTTTCGCACAATAATCCTTGCATCCACATAATCCCCATCTTCTGGCATATAGCCGTTAAGCCATTGCCCCGTTGTGTTGCTTACAGAAAGGGAAAGAGTATCAGCTTCCCCGGACGCAACATCGGTATAGGAAAAAGATTCAGACTTTGACGAAAAATCCCCGGTTGCATTTATGCCGTTATACGATAGTTCAAGCAATGCTTCCCTCGGCTGCTCTGTTTTCATCCTATTATCTCCATGACGGTAAATCCGTTTCCTTTTCTGATTCCAGTTCCGGCACGTTCAGCACTGTGCCGGCCCCGAAAATAAAAATATCAAGCAATTCTAAGTTTCCTTGCATAAGCTGACACATATATTTTTCATCGCCGTACAGCTTATAGGCGATTGAATCCCACATATCGCCCTGTATCGTTGTATATGTTTTCATGCGCTGCCACCTCTAAGCAAAAGACACCCTTGACTTTTCAGCAATGTACTGTTCCATCAGTTCCCGGAATTGTTCCATTGAGATATTGAGGGCGGCTTCCACATCCTCCCGGCTTGCATTCCCTTTGATCTCGATTTGAGGGGAGAAAACAAACTGCCGGGAATCCGTGGAATCATCCACTGTGCTATTGTCGTTTGTGGTCTGATAGTTTGTCACGCCTTTGTATAGTTCTTCCCCTTGTCCGGCCGCCGCTCCTCCATCAAACACGCCTAACAGCTTCCCCACCCTTTCCCATAGGGATATGGCGTTACTGCTGCCATCAAGCGGAATCGCCGCTTCCGGGCCATCCTCTGCAAACCATGCTACATGGGGCTTGTCAAAGATTCCGCCTTCTGCGTGTCCGCCTATCCCGGCGGCTGCTCCTGTTGATTTTGCCGCATTTGCGGCGGCGGTTGCTATGCTCACAGCGGCGGATGTGGCATTGGCAATAATAGGATTCAGTGTCACATTTACATCCGTTGATACATCGAATCCCTGTGAAAATTGCTCGTTGAGGTAATCGTTGCTATACGCATACATCCCATCTATCGCCGGGGCAAGCGTTTCCGTTTGCGCCGTTTCCAGTTCCTCCGCCACGGCTTCCGGCAATTCCCATCCGTAGCCCCTTAAAGTCTGCTCGATTTCCTCATAGTCTGCTTCATTCACGATATAGCTTTGCGCCACTTTCCAAACGGATTCCACATCGCCGCCCGTTCCAATCCATTTGTTATAGGCTGTCATTGCGCCAAGCAGATCAGCGTTTGCAAGCGTTTCCTGTATGGATTTAGGAATCTCCATCCCCAAATCCTCATATTGCTTTTTAAGGGCTTCCATCTGTTCAACGGATGGCTGCATGGATTCAAGCAACATGGCGATTGCCTGTTTCGTGTCCTTTGAAATGTCGTTATCATACAGGCTTTGCACCATGGCATCCATCATGATTGCCGGCCTTTCCGTCCAATCCCAAGAATAGGTATCATCCGCAAATTCCGCCATCACTTCATCCATATTGGCCCGGAAAGCATCCACATCATCACTGTACTGTTGCATTATCGTGTTGATCTGGAAATCAAGGGATTTTCCCTCTAATTCTGATACGGCGGAAAGATATTCCTCATAAAAGGCATTTACGGCGGTATTGTATTCCTCCAAGTTCATTCCGCCGCCGTCAAATGTCACCTTTGCTGCCGCAAGGTTTTTCTGTAGAGATTCCTCAAAGGAAGCCGCTGCCGCTTCGGTCTGTGCCGCAAGTTCCTCCTGTAAGGCTTGAAAAGAATCCGCATCCAGTTCCGCCCCGGAATACTGAAGTTCCATAACCTTTAATCGTGCGTCAAAATCGCTTGTAGCAAGGGCTTTTTCAATGTTTGCCATCTGTGCCTGTAGTTCTGCTATTTTGTTTGCTTCGTCAATGTCAAGGAATCCATCAGCAAATGCTTCCGTTACGGCATCGGAAAGCTTTACGCCCAACTCCGATAATTCACCTTGCTTATTCTCGTAAAACTGGCGGATTTTATCTACTGCATTGCTTTCCTCCGGGTCTAAATCATTCATAGCAGAAAAGCCGATGTCAAGCGCATACCGCTCTTGCTCTACATAGGCTTGCGCCTGTGCTATGTAGTTTTCGATCTCCGCTTTATAGGAATCCTGTTCATCTGCCGATAGTTCCATCCCGATGGAAACTTTCCAGTTCATTTTATTTATTGCGTTGATGCTGTCCTGCATACTGTCCGCAATGCCGTCCAGTTCCCCGAAAGCTGCAAGCGATTCCTCCACTTTCGTCAAGCCCTCTGTTCTTATAAGATAATCCGCCGCTTCGGAAATTTCCTCCATCGAAAGGGCAATATCCCCAAAATGCTCCGCTAAATTGCTTTTTGCCGCCTGTTTTTCGGCGGTCTTGATTGCGGTTGCGATTCCGACTATTGCAGCCGCCACTCCCACAAGCACCAAAAGCCAAGGATTTGTAAGCACCAAGGACATACTTTTGAAAGCGTTTACCATTCCTATAATCCCGTTGATAACCTTGTAAGCAGCAATGGCACTCCCGATTCCAACAATCGCCACTTGCACAGCATCGAAATTATCTAAAATCCACCCTCCTATATTTGAAATGATTTTCCACGCATCCCCGGCCCCTTTCTGTATGGTCTTAAAAGCCTTTGATATTTTGGGGCCGGCTTTTGTAGAAAAATCAATAAATTTCTGTGTCAATGTCGGGATAAATTCGGCCAATCCGTTAATCATCCCTTTTAGATCATCTGAAAAAGCGTCCGCAAGGCTTATCTTTGCATCGTCCGCCGCCGAATCAAGCCTTGCAAATGCGCCCTGTAGCGTGTCCGTGACAGTGTTCGCCATGTTCATTAGTGCGCCGTCCGAATCGTCCAGTGATGCAGACAGCGAATCCCACGCCGTAGCCGTTCCGTCTGCCTTTTCCGAAACTGCATCAAGCAGATAGCTCATTTGCGTATAATAGTTAGTTCCGGCGATTCTTGACATATAGGAAGCCTGTTCTTCAGCGGTCAAGTTTGAAAGCGATTTTTGCGTTTCCGATAGCACGACTTGAAGCCCTCTAAACTCCCCGGCATCATCAAATACCGCCACGCCTAATTCTTTCATAGCGTTTATAGCGACATCCTTTGATGTCATTCGCACAAGCATAGAGTTCAATGCAGTTCCGGCTTCCGCCCCCTTTGTGCCATTGTTGGCAAGGATTCCTAATGCGGTTGCCGTGTCGTTTAAACTTGCCCCGGCTGTCCGTGCCGTACCTCCGCACCCGATAAAGGCTTCCATGAGTGCTTCGGCGGATGTGTTTGCTTTATTATTCGCCATCGTGCATATATCCAGATACCCGGACAAATCATCCACTGATAGGCCAAGGGCAGACATCGAATCTGTTACCAAGTCGGAACATCTTGCTAAATCCATTTGCGTAGCTTCAGAAAGGCGGAGTACAGGCTCAAGCCCCGAAATCGCATCGTTCACGTTCCACCCGGCAAGCATCATATATCCAAGCGCATCAGACGCTTCCGCCGCCGTCTTTGTCGTGGCTTTCCCCATTTCACGGGCGGCGGCTTCAAGCTGCTCATACTCGGCCCTTGTGGCGTTTGCCGTGGCGGCCGTGTTCGCCATCGACTGTTCAAATTCGGAATACACCTCCACGGCATCCGTTACAAACTGCCCTACTTTTACGGCCGCAAAAGCCCCGGCGATCATTTTTGCGGCGGATTTCGCCATGTTCGTCATGGAATCAAAGCCGCTGTTTACGTTCTGGACACTGTTACCGAATGATGCCGCTACCTTTCCCCCGACTTGAATTGCTATTTCGTATTCTGTCTTTTTGCTGCTTGCCATACTCCACCACTTCCTTCGCAATGTCGATAAAATCAGATAGCGCAAGTCCTAAAAAGAAATCCATCCCGGTATTCGTAGACATAGAAAGACGGACAGAAACTTTTTTGAAGTCCTGTCCGTCTTTTGCTCTGATTCCTAGCTGTAGAAAAAATTTACTACCCGGCTTTTGATTTTCAGCATATCCCGGACAGGAAGCTGGTTGAAAAACTCAATCGGAAGCCCGGTTGCTTTCCATGCAACGATCTTTGCGTAAACGGCCGTATTCTCCGGATTGAAACTGGCGATACCCTGTTTGTAAAACTTCTTTTCGATTTCCGTCAAATCGTCTGTTGTGAGGTTTTCAAGGCACGACATATCAATCCCATCGTATGTATCATCCTCAAATACATAGGGCTTTGAGAATTTCACATACATATCCAGATCATCAGATTTGCCTTCGGAATCCTCCCGGGAATCACCTTCCGCCGCTCCGCCGCCCTTTTCCTCCGGCTGCTCCATCTGAAAAACCTTTTTTTCCTCGCCATTCTCGGCGGCTAACTCCATATTTCTTTCATCCGCTGCTTTCATGCGCTCTTTCCTCTCTTTCCTTTATTTTCTTCATATCCCTTTTATATCTGGCTTCTGATTTTCGCAAGCAAGTCCACGCCGCCCATGATGCAAATATTATTCAGCTTGTCAAGTTCTACAACCGTGCTGCCGTTCATGGTAAGCTTGATATATGTGATCTCTTTCGTGATGCTCGGCTGGCCCTTGCCGCCCTTTTTCAGCACTCCCGGATTGATATTCATTGTGCGCCCCTTTACCGTGATAACGATAGGGATTGTTTTCTTTGCCTGCGTTTGCGTGTTGAAAATCTCCATCGCCCCACGAAGCACAACGGGATTCGTGCTTGCTGCAAAGCCGAAGAAATCATCCGAAAGGTTTTCAAACGGGATTTCGATTTTCATAGAACCATAAGAACCGATAACCTCGCTTTCGATTTCCCCGGCCATGCCGGCCACGTTAAGGGTATCCGTCAACGGGTCAAATGTGGGAAGTGTGATCTCGGACGATATGCCGATCAGCTTCGTTTTTCCATCGTACACGTTGAAATTGTTGATTTTATCGGGTATTTCATACGGATTCGCCATCAGTTACTACCTCCTTCCAGTGCCGCCTGTAAAATGTTGGGGTCAAACTCAAATTCGTTTTCGATATCCTCCATTGGCGGATAAGTGGCAAGCCGCTCTTTGAATAGGATTTTGCCCCCAAGAATCTGTGTGATGGGGTTATCCTCCATGCTGAAAGAGATCTCTCCCCCGGCAATATCTTCCGAACCTTTAAGGCCGTTAAGGGTCAGATTTTCGGTCAACACGACATCCTCGATCTCCCTGTAATTGGTCTTGTTGCCAACCTTTTTAAAGAAACTCCGCTTAAAATTATTCTCGATGTAATCAAACATCATTACGGATGTTACCCACCTGTCCACCACATCCGTAGATTGAGGGTATACGGATGTATTGCTTCCCCATGCAAGGAATCCGTCAATGTTCACGGCCGTGATTACACCGTTTGCATTGATGTAATCGTTTGCTTCGTCCATATCGAACATGATTTCCGTGCCATCCTCCAGAACAAGCCCGCTGATTTTTAATCCCTTGTTGTCGCATGATTCGGACGGCACGCCGCCATTATCCGCTGCCAACCGCTGCAAGAGGGCGGCAAGCTGTGCGGAGAAATAATATATATATCCATCCACATTTACCTTTGGCCATACGGCGAAAGTCCGGCGGTCGGAATAGGCGTTCTTATTTTTCCATTCCTTTACCTTGTCGATGGAATCCGCCCCATCGCCGGATGAATCAATGTCCGATATCACCTTACAGGAAAATAAGCTATAAATAAGCTGTGATTTTGCCGTAAGCGCAGTATTTACCGCCGGGATATGGGAAAATCCGGGGGCTATAAGCGTGCCCGGAATAATGTTAAGTTTCGGGAAAATATCCCCGATAACCTCCGCCCCTTTTTTCGTGCGTGTGGAAACATTGTATCCGCCGATGATGTCCTGATAGGTAACGCCTTCGGGATTTAACTTTGTATACAGTGCCTTGATGTTTCCCCCGGCTTTCGTTGCCCCGGCATCCGTGAAGCCGATAATAACAGTGCCATCATCAGCGAAAGATGCAACATAATCATCATCCGGCGTTAATTTTTCGCTTGCGTCTGCATTCGTGATCTCGATTGTATCCAGAAGTATGCCCTCCACCGGGATAACCGCCTTTTTGTTTGCAACGCCGTAATCCGTGGATGCTACCGCCGTTATATGATTTTCATTTTTGGGGTCAAGCACGTTAATCATGATAAGCGGCGCAACCGCAAACACATTAAACGCCGCATACACGCTTTGCATGATTGTGTACTTCTCAAAATCCTCGCTCCATCCCATTTTTGCAACCGCATCCGGCTTTGAGTACGCCGCAAAAGGCACATTTGCGGCGTTGTACGGGTCTTTTGCCATATTTACCGGGGCTGTGCCGATAACCACCGTGACATTCGCCGCACTTGTAAGGGGCGTTGTTAATGCCGTGGCTTTTCTGCTTGTGCTGATACCATGTTTATAAACAGACATCTTTACTTTTCTCCTTTCAGATAGTTTTCTACCCGACTAAAGGAAACATTTTCCACGCTTCCCGGCTCGGACAGTGCTTTCTTTGCGGCTGTGATTCCGTCAATCGGAATCACAAGATTGCTGATACTTCCAATCTCTGCCGCCTTTTTCGTGAGTTCCTCCGGCAATCCCCCGATGAAAACCGTTCCATATTTCACGATTCCGGGGATTGACGGGCCTATATACATCCGCTGCTCGTTCAAATATATTTTTCCTCCTCTCCGATTACTGGCAATTCCCACTTGCTTTCAATTCCGCCTACAAAATAGGGGTATGTGTCATCCTTTTGCAGCGCAATCTTAAAAGGATAATCCGGGCGGAACATACTGGCAATAATGCCTTTGCGGAAAAAATGCTGATAAATGGTATTCGCAATCTGCAATACATCCCGGAATCCCTGTTTGTCCTTTTCCTTGTCTATAATCCCGATAATGAAGTACACATAGACTTCCAACGGGTCATCACGGCTTTTAATTTCCTCTTCATCAAAGCACACACGCACATAGGGATATTGGTTTTCATCCCCTTTTCCCTCTTTTGTAGGTAGATTCTGTGTGTAGATGTTGATAGGGATTAGATTTTCTTTTGCTGACCGAAGCCGGAATCCTTTCAGCGCATCCGCTGTTTCCGCCGCCAATGCGTCCAGTAAATCTATTTCTGTCAAAATGGATTACCCCCTTCGCAAAATGTTCTCTATCTCCGCATCAATACGCTTTTGCAGCGTGCTTTCCGCTTCCGCCTGTATCCGTTCCATACTGCCATCGTTTTTTATCATTTGCGGCACGGACGGCCCGAAAAGCTGTTTTATTGGTAGGCTGCTATCTGTTTCCCGGCGGAAAAGCCCTTGATGCCCGGATTTCATTACCGCTATAAATGCTTTGGGGTCAACATCCAACGGTTTAGATGCCGGCCCCTTTTCGACTGATACCTTGTACGCCTTTGGCGATGGCTTGCCCTTTGAGGTATATGTAACTTTCCTGTTCGGGCTTACCTTGAATTTCGCAAGGGCAATCGGGGAAGCTTTCGATATTGCCGCCCCTTGCAGCCTTGCCCTTGTCGCTCTGCTGATTGTGATGGTCTTTTTTACCTCGCCGGAAGTAATGTTGTACCGTTTGGCGGTTTCCTGTGCCATCGTTTTTTTGATGTTCGTAGTCGTGCGGTTGATTGCATTTGCGATTACAGACGGGGTTTTGTGACTCAAACTCCCTAGCTTTTTTTGTACTTCCTCGATGCTGTCAACCTCAATCCGGGTTTCTATCATGATTCATTCGCCCCCAATACAATGGTATAGGATTCGTCATCGGTCTTTACATCCGAAATCAGCATCCACCGGCCGTCAAATTCCAGATATTGACCGGGTACAGGCTCAAAATCCAAGCCCTTTTTGCGTACATAAAACATAATGGAATCCGTGAACAATTCTTCCGTGTGCGTCTCCTTGCTGATATACATTTCCGCAAGTTTGTCATTGTCCACGACAATATCCACTTCCGCCCCGTTGATTATATGGGTTTCAGCAAATTCCTCCGGGTTAAAAAACACGGCATCCAGATCATCAAGCAACTGTTCCTTAAAGCCCATTCCGCCACCTACTCCGGCTTTGCTGCCGCTTTCTTTTCCTCCGTATAATTCAGCACCGCATCAATCAAATCAGCCTTCAGCTTTTCCACATCCAGTGAAAGCCCGATGCTCCCGGCATACTCCACGATCTCATCCTTATTCAGTTTTTTAAGGGCGGTTTCGTCCTTATAGACGATGCCCCCGGCGGAATCCCCGTCTGCTTCGGGCGGCGTGATTCCGGGGATACCCTCCGGGGCTGCCATCGGGGGAGTGATTCCGGCAAAATCTCCGCCGCCATCCTCGGATTCCTCTGCCGCATCCGAAAAATCATCCTCGCTTGCAATGAAATTGTGCTTTTTCAGAAACGCCACATCCGCATCGGAAAGATGCCCCGTGATCTTCTCTCCGGGCTTATACCGCCTTGCAGCCGTTTCAATGTTTACTTTCGCTATATATGCCATTTTAAAATCCTCCTTTATCGTTTTTATTCGTTGCTCTGGCCGTTAGGGTAGATCACACACCAACTTTCTACATCGGTAGGCCGTGGAAGCGGTCTTGACGTAAGCCGGAACATCTTCACTTCCGACTTTTCATCACAATAGATCTTCGGTACTTGCTTTGCTTCGTAGGAATAAAATTTCTTATCCTCTATCTGCGTGATAAGCCCGTACTCAATTCCGCCCTCACCGCCGGAATGCGCCATAAGGCAAGCACCGGCCGGGATGATTCCCTCTTCGTCTCCATCGTCATTGAGGAAAACTTCATCATACGCATAGATTTCAAGCCCCAATTCCGCAATCTTGCCGTAGTAGGTCAGGGCATCGTCAACGATTCGGGGCTTGATCTCAACATTCTGCAAGTGGCGGACATCCATTGATTTCATGATAAAAGGATTCTGGATAAACACATCAATCAAATCCGATGCGAAAATCAGCACATCCGGGGCTTTCCCGGTTTCCTTGATGATCTTGCGCCGCTTTTCTTTCAAAAAAAGCATGGGATTCACGGTCGAAAGACTCCAATAATTATCGGATGTAAGCACGAAAATATTTGTGAAGCCATAATCCACCTGTACATCCACGCCGGCCTCCACGTCCACGACATCCAGCTTGCCCTCGAAAAGAATCTGGCGGCACATCCATTCAACCCTCCGCTGTATGGATTCATCCAGTTCCTTATAATCCGTTGCAAGAAGTTCATCCTCACGCTCGGAAGGCGTTCTCCGGCTGTAGATATTTTCCCCTAATACCCTTTTGGAAATGTCATCAACCGTCAATTCCCTTTCCGGCGCAATCCGGGGCGTGGAAAATTCCTTGGTCTGGAATCCGTTTCTTGTGATTACCTTTCCGCCGACACGGGGGGAAACAAACGGGGCCATGATGCGCTTGCCCTTTTTAACATCAAATTCCACCTTTTCCGTGATGTGCGTACTCTCCGCCGGGAAAAACCATTTTGTCAAGAAGTTCCTAACAGGCGGATTTATCTCAATCGCATCAATCATTTCTCTTGTGGTGTATTCTGCCATGATATAAAAATCTCCTTTCTGCTCTCCTTAATATTCCTGTACCGCTTTGAGGAAAATCCCCAACTTGCGAAGTTCGGTTTCATAGCTTGCGATCTCTACCCCTGTAGGCAGAATAATGGCCGCCCTGTTGAAATTGCCGGAAATGTACCCGGACGATACAACCGATTTTGTGACTGCTGCCACATCATCCGTCAAGATGCAGTCCGCCCCGATTGTGGCTTCGCTTGTCGTTGCGGAATCACCCTCCCCGGCCTTTATGGTTTCTTTTGTTCCTGTACGCTTATAAGTGCCATCGGCGGCTTTCCCCATCAGCGTACCACGCTTCAGAAATCCCTCGCCCTTTGCAACCTCAATTCCCTTTGCTGTAGTGGGGATTGCATTATCAGCTATCAGCTTGTCGGGCGTGAATGTTCCCGTGGTCTGAAATAAATTCTCACTCATGCACTTTACCTCTGCTTTCTTTGATTTTCTTTGCAAGGTTATTTACCTTTGCTTCCCTCTGCTCCCCGGAATCATCCGCAAGCCCCGTATTTGCGGACGGCGCAACTTCGCCGGCCCCGGATTCTCCGATGTCCTCTTTCATATCCGAAAGGGCGGCCGCTGCCATGATGCCATTCTGCCGGAATGCTTCAAGCGCAAGTGCTTCAGCCGTGACTTTCTTTTCCCCATATTTCGCATCCGCCACCATCTTATCGGAAATCTGGCCGGCGATTTCATCAATCGCTTTCAGTCGGGCATTTTCGGCGGCTGTAGCTTCAAGGATTGCAGAATCCTTTATCTGCTGTACCAACGCCGGATATTTTGCGGCAAGTTCCTCAACGGTTGAGATGCTTTCCTGTGTTGTGTCTGCCATTTCTTTTACCTCCACTTTCTTTTGATTCTGGTTATTTAAAACACTTTCCGGCGGTTTCGGCACTCCTTCCGGGGCGGTGTTTCCGGGTTTTTCGGATGCTCTGGCAAGCATTTCTTTTGTCCTGTCGATGGTTTCCCGGTCTAAAACCGTGGCCGCATTGTACAAGGCGGTCTTTTTCTTGCCATCAGAAAAGCCGCCCTTTGTGGCGGCCCCTTTTGCATCCTCTTGGCTTTCAATGATGGAATCCACAAATCCATAGCTTAATGCTTCTTCGGCTGTAAGCCATGATTCGCAATCCATTAGATTTAGTAAATCATCAAGGTTCATTTTGGTTTTATCCATGTAAGCCGTGGCAATCGCCCGGTTTACGGCCTGTAATATCTCTGATTCCTTGTCCATGGCGTGATAATCGCCCCTTGCGCCGCCGGATGCGTTGTGTATCATAAAGATACCAACCGGGGAAATCTCGCAATGTCTGGCGGTTGCTATGTAGGAAGCGGCGGATGCCGCCATGCCGGAAATAATGATATTGACTTTCCCCCGGTACATACGAAGTGCCGTGTAAATCTCATTCCCGGCCACCACATCACCGCCGCCGGAATTGATCTCCACATCCAAATCCTCCCCGTTTGCATCCATGATTGCGGCGTGAATGTCTTTTGGACACGTTGCGGCAATTCCGAAATATTCATAAATCCATTTATCATCATCTGCTACAATCGTGCCTTTAACTCCAATTTTCGCCATAATTTTCTTCCTCGCTTTCCTGTTTTCCATCCTCCCCATTGCCGGATTCCCCGGAATCCGTGGGCGGTTTCAATAGCTGATTGATTTCGCCCATTTTCTCCGCTTCCCTCAAAAGCTGCTCTGCATTATCGTCAAAACTTCCGCCGTTCATTTCCATTGTTTCCCTTTGGCGTGTTGATACGCCTAATTCAACCCGTTTTGTGGCGGCGTTTATCTCTTTGAGCGGGTCAAGCATCCCCTGTGATGGCCCGTTCCATGTGCATTTACTCCACGCTTCCCGGATAGCGGCATCAAGGTAGAATCCGGGGGCTTTGATGCGCCCTTTTGCAATGGCTTCCACAAGCCACATTTCATAAACAGGCTGACAAAAATCATTTACAAGCCACGCCCTTTTCATGCGAAAAGCCTTCCACGCTTCTTCAAGTGCTGCTTTTGATGCGGAATAGCTTGCCCCGAATTGTTTTAAAAGCAGTTCATAGGGGATTTCAAGGGCGGCACCGATGTATTTTGCAAATGATGTTGTGAAAGCGTCAAAATTCGTGTTCGGTCTTGCCGGGTCTGCCATCTTTATATCCTCGCCGGGGGCTAATATGTTTATCATGCCCGGCCCCAAGCCGTAGCTTCTGGCATCGTCCGCATCCTCGGAATCATCATCCCGGATTCCAGTAAAAGGCATCTCCGCCGTGTTTTTCTCGGTTGTGATGAACACCGTAAAAAAGCCATTTATGACTGCTGCCATAATTTCCGCTTCACTGTATCTTGTAAGCTGCTTTAAGGATTCAATCACTGGCGCAAGATAAGGCACTCCCCTGTACTGCTCCGCCCTTTCGCTCTCAAATATCACAAGCACATTCGGAAATCCCATCCGCTTTCCGAACGCTTCCACCCTTTTCCATTTTTTTTCCGCCTGTAGGGATGATTGAGGGTATGTATTGCAAATATGGTATGCCACCACTGCCCCATCCTTGTCAATCTCCACGCCATTATAGATTCGGTTTCCGTTTGCCGGATTCGTCTGCTGAAGATTCACATAGCTGCCGGATGAATACGGATTACAAACCTTGTCGGATTCTATCATGTGGATTCGCAAGCCGTAAGGCATGAAAACAGATTCCGAATCGCTGTACTTTATCAGCGCAACTGCATCCCCATTCATCAGCCACGAAAGACAAGCTATCTGCTGCATTTCGTAGAAATTATTTATTTTCGTGCTGTCGCAGTGCTTTGATTTCGCCCACAATTCAAACTCTCGCCCGGTCTTGTCCTCCCACGCTTTAGCTTCCGCTTCGGAAATTCCTAAAACCGCCCTATCTACTGTAGGACGGGCTTTCAGTCCAACGCCGACTATATTTGTCCTATTGGTTTTGATTGCCGATACAGCAATCGGGGCGGACATCATAAGGCTTCTTGACCGCTGCCGCAGCGTGTGAAGATTGCGGTCTATATCCTCTTGCGGGGATTTGCTCGAAGCATTCCATCCTTTCATTGAGTTCTTGGAGTGGGATGCCCCGGATTCATCGTATCCGCTATTGCGGAATCGTTGCACAACATCAAGTTGCCACCGGGCTTTTTCCCTTTGTAGTGCCGCCGCCGGGTTTATGGCGGCGATTGCCCTATCTAAAATGTTCATGCCTTGCTGCCCCTTTCCTAGATGTCAAGCGGAATCCCACGCAAGGCCCGGTTTTTCCCGGATGCCTGTAAGGATTCCACTTCGTTTTCAAGCTGCTTAATCATAGCTTGCACATCTTCCAGATCAGCACGGCGCAGCCGCTTTGTGCCTATGGTGTATTCCTGTCCTGTCAATATGGCTTCCTCTGCCTTGTAATATAATTCAAGCCGTCTTTTGGCCCTGTCCAGTCTTTCCATGATTCCGCCGCCTTTCTATACCTGTATTCCCCGGTTGACAATCCCGGTCTTTTTCTTTTTTGCTGCCGTTTTGGGCTGTTTTTTCATGTAATTTATGCCCTGTTTGATTTTCTTTTCCAGTACATCCCAATCCGGGCGGAGAATTTCGGCGGCGGCGGTAGAATAATTCCGCAAGTCAAGCGGTTCATTCCGTGTTCCGCTTGACTTTTTTACCCATTTCAGCACCGGGCGGCCGTCCTTAAACTGGATAACCCTTTGTTCACTGGAAAGCCCCTTGATATAGGCTTCATCATATCCCCTGTCTGCATTGATAGGGAAATGGCAATATCCCGGCCCCTCATCCGCTGTTTTCAGCCTTGCCATAAGAATTTCTTTGCCGGAATCCACGCCCAAAATGAATATTTTTACTTTTTCGATGTTATTTGTCGATACCTTGTTTACAAGGGGGATTCCCTCGCCGCCCATGCCCTTAATCCCGAAAATCAGTTTTTGCTTCCGCTCCATCTTTTTCAAGAATTTATAGGCTTCCGCCGTGAAATGTCCGCCCGTGTCTATGCAAGTACAGGCAATTAAAAGAGAATTTTTATTCTCAAAATACAATTCCATTTCAAGAAATTTCTCTAATTTTTCCCATGTTTGCTCTTTTTCCAAATCACCGGGTATTTTCCTGTACAGGATTCCCCAAGATTCATAGCCCTTTCCCCACCCGGTTATTTCAACCTCAAATCTATCATCCTGTACATCCACGCCGGCCGTTACCAAAAGGACACCATCCGGCAAATCCGCCGTGTAGCGTTCACGCCGTTTCAGCAGAACATCTTCATCCGCAGCATCCCCTTTTTCCTCCCATGTTTCGCCAAGCGATGTATTTACCCACACTTTCAGCTTTTGTATATCGCCGTTTTCTTTCCATTCCCTGTATGCTTCCCGGAAATCCTCTATGATTTCTTCCCAGTGTTTCCAAGGGGATGCTAATTCGTTTAGGTGGAATCCCCTTTTTCTCTTATTCACCGCCCCGGCTATCCATTTTCCCGGACGCTCTTTCCATTCGGTTTCCTTGAAATGCTCTCCGCAGTATTTGCATTCCATGGTTACATCGGAAATACGGATGCGCCCCCATTCGTAAGGCTGATATTTTCCGCAGCAAGGGCAAGGAACACACCATTCTTCTTTTGACGATGAAAGGTATTCCGTTTCAATTTGTGATCTCCCTTTGATTGTGGGAGTGGACACCTTGATCTTCTTTCGATTCCAAAATGTTGTAGTACGCTTTTCCGCTAGTTTTATGGGGTTTCCCTCACTCCCGGCGGATGGTGGGAATCTGTCGATTTCATCCATCAATACAATTCTGATAGGACGGGATGCAAGCCCTGCAGCGGAGTTTGCGCCTACCATCGTAATATGTCCGCCGGGGAATGACTTGTGCAGTATCGTGTTTTCGGAATCCCTCGCCCGTGCATCCTTGACTTTTCCTCGGAGTACAGGTGTATCACGAATCATTTTCGCAAGCCTGTCTTTTGAAAAGGTTTGCGCCATTTCAAGGGTAGGCTGTAAACAGAGAATCGGGGCCGGGTCGTAATCTATGTAATATCCGATTGTATTCAATATCAATTCGGTTTTTCCCACCTGTGCGGATGACATAATAACAACCGTTTCCACGGCGGAATCCACAACCGCATCCATGATCTCACGCTGATAGGGCGCACGGTCTGTATTCCACTGCCCCGGCTCTGAAGATGATTCCGGCGATAATTTCCTGTATCTGTCCGCCCACTGGCTTACCGTCAATTCCGGCGGCGGAGAAAACACTTTGGCGATATTGCGGAAAAGGTTCAATGTCTTGCTTTCAATTTTCCTCTCTTTCATCGCTTTCTCCATTTCCTATCGCCACATATTCATCACTGTAAAATTCTTTCGGGTTATAGTCCTTTAGTTCGTTGAGTGCTTCCATTACTTCCCGGTTAATCGTATTCCTAACAAAGTCAATCTCGCTCCTTGATACCAGAATAGGGGCTAATTTCGTAGGCATGGAAAGAAGCTTTGCCCTAACCGATGCAAGCATATCCATCATGACACGCTCCACATCCTCCGATTTGTGGAGTTCCCCCCTCATGGTCTGTAGCTTCAACTCCGAAATGTGCCGCTTTACCCTTTCATGGATGGCTTTTTCTTCCTCCAAGTCAATTTCCCCATCCACGGATTCCGCATTGTTGGCTTCCATCTGTACCTTTAAGGTCAAAATATAGTTCGTGATGGAATCCATCAGCTTATACCGCCCCTTTGCTGCCCGGATGATGATATGTTCCTCCGCAAGCTGCCGGATGCGCCTATCGGACACTCCTATAATTTTTTCAAGGGCAGCACTGTTTACAGTGATTGCGCTAATGTCTGTTGTTTTTATGCTGTCTGCTGTTCCGCCGTCCGGCGGCGTGGTTTTTTTTGCCATCTGTACCCCTCCCATCGGAAACGGCAATTTTTGTTATTTTTTTTCTGTGCCTAGAAAGATTTTGGGCTTCGCAGACCCGCACCGAAAATTTGTTCGGTGAAAGAACCTATGTTGTTCGGGCTTGCGATAGCAAACGCTTGTTCGTGTTCGGGCGGTTTCTCACGCTCACATTCTATTGACATATCTAATATTTTGTAAAATAGTCTTTTCAAGCGTCACTTCTATTTAAGGCGGATAAAAATATCTGCCGTCATTTGACAACCTCTTAATATGTCAAGCCATAGGTAAAATAAAAAATGCTTTCCGATTTTTCGTCTGAAAGCAGCGTGTAAGATGCCTACCGTTTGAATGATAGATTGTTGTATGCCTTATCCTTGCAGTCCTGATTTACTCCGATATATCTTAATGTTATGTGGATGTCGGAATGGTTGAATATATCCATCAGCAAAGCCGCATCATTTGTCTGTTTATACAGGTGATACCCAAATGTTTTCCGTAGTGTGTGCGTTCCTATACTGTCAAGCCCAAACTGTTTCCCGGCGGCTGATAGTATGTTGTAGGCTTGCTGCCGTGTAATGGCTTTGTTTGGCTCATGCGGATTCTTGAAAAGAAATTCATAGTCCTTTTTATCTGCTATATACTCTTTCAGAATCTTCTTTAATTCCCGGTTTATGGGGAATCGTTTTTCTTTCTGTGTCTTTTTCTCCCTCCGGGATATGTAGTCTTTATCCCGGACATCCCGGACACGGAATTGCAGAATGTCACATATCCGCAAGCCGGAATATATGCCAAACATGAACATCACATAATCCCGGCGGTTTCTCTCTTTGAGATAGTCCGCAATATCCAATACCATCTCTATATCCCGAATCGGCTCAACCGTATTCATCAATACGCCCTCCATTTATAGAGAAAGGCATATTTTTAAGTATGCCTTTTCTTGCAACAAAAAAGCAGCCCACAAACGGGGCTGCTCCGCACACTTTTAACTATACCCATTATAACACAACAAACACGACATTTCCACGACATATTTCACGACATAAAACACGACACTTTTCACGACATAAAACACGACATGGATTTTTTGCGAAAACCCTTGATTTTACTGGATTTTCTTTGATTTTCATTGCTAAAAAAGTGCTTCAAAAAATCGTTCAAAAAATCGTATCAAAAAATTGCACTTTTTACAACTCAAAAACCTTTGTATTCTCTTTCATCTGCTTTTCGATTCTCTGAAGCTGCCGGGATGAAACGCCTATGGCTTCAGCGGCGGCATCCTGCGTCATTCCATACAGGACACGGTAAATAAATATGTTCTGCTCCGTGCCGTCCAGAATCTCCACGGCCTTAATCAAATTCCGCTTCCGTTTCCTCAAAGCCTTTATTGCCGCCTTTTCCTGTTCTATGTATTCTTCATCCTTTGCGATCAAAGCGATTGCATCCGGGAAATCCATGTGTGAGAATCCGGCTTTTGGCATCCCGGAAAGGTCAACCGAACCAATACCAGACGGCCCGTTCATGCCGGCCATCCGCTTGATCTTTGCAATACTTTTTTCATGGTTTTTGATTTTTTCCTTGCACATAAGGATTTGAAAATCAATCTCTTTTATTAGCTTCCCTTCCTGTAGATTCGGCGTTCTTGGTGCTGACATTTTGCAGCCCCCTTGACTTATAGCGCACTTTCAGCTATAATTAGTAAAGGATTTCAAATTTCATATTTTCAGAATTGGAGCGGATGGCAGTCCGCTCCTTTTCATTTTACCAAATTTGTCAAATCAATTCAAGAGTTTTCCCTATTCAGATTTATATAATGTTCCCTGTTTGGAATTTCTATATTTAATTTTCCGTGTGTATTCAGCCATTCCAGAACAAACCAATATCCCAATCCGTCTTTGCTCGGTTGCCACATACCGCTTTCAGAAAATTCGCCGCCACGCATGACATAATCACATAACTTTGGCTCTTGATTGGAAAGCGTTACAAACCTCTGTTTTTCTTGCGTGATGCCAAATCCGCAGAAAACGCACCCCGTTCTCTTGCATCCAGTTGTTTCATATCTACAATCCCTATAATCGTCAATATAGTCATGAATGTTAATCTGCCCCTCAATCCCATCATTTTTAACAACCACTTGACCGTATGCTTCCGCAATAGTGAGTTTGTATGTATGTATGTATGTATGTGAGGACATCTTGTTCTGTCCAAAAAGCCATAGGGTTGCTTTGCGGCCTTTTTAAATTAAAACCATTACAACCGCTATGCATCCATCCTTGTGTTCTTTTCCTGCTTTCTTCTGCCATTTGCCCAATTATCGGACGTTTTGAGTTCCTTTTTTCGTATAATTTAAAAGGCTTTTTCTTCATAATATTGCAACATTTATCAGAAATGTTGAATGGAGCGTCTAAAAGAAATTTATATGCTTCGCAATTAAATCTACTCTTGTTGCCTTCATGATCTAAAAGTTCTCCGTTTAATCTCATCATTCGGATAGTTTTTGTTTTTCCGTCTTTCAAACGCCTTGCTTCATCAACAACATTTGATACTTCTTTGCTGATAATTGGATACCCGTACTTAATAATCACATCTCTAAAATTCATTTCCGGCCTAAGTTCTATTACGTTTTCTTTTGATAATGCAAAGTTTCTAACACTCGGATATTCAAGCCCCGTATTAACAAATACTGCTTCGATATCTGGATAATCTTTTCGGACAATATCAAGTAATACAGTGCTGTCCTTGCCGCCACTAAAGCTGACATATACGCCATCTTCGCCAAATTCATCAATCCATCCCCGTATCCTCTGCCGGGTCATACTGATTTTTGAATCTAAAGAAAGGCTTTGCATCTGGTATAAGTCCGATAATGTATGTTTGTTCTCTGCCATTTATACATCCCTTTCCTTGCCATTGACTGATTCCGCATCCGGCCCCTCTCCGTATTCCTCGGCGCATTTCTTACTATCCGGGTACAGGAACATGCAAGCCCCATCTGTGACCGTGCATCCGTAACCGTGCCATTCGTCTGTATGATAAGCCGCCGCACATCTGCCTGCTGCCATGATCTAATCCTCCTATTCCTCCGATCTCCCGGCATTGCGGATTCTTTCCAGATTCCACATGAAAAGATTCGCCAACCGCCAGGAAGCCCATTGATACATTTCCGCAAGTTCTTTTTCGCTGTCCGTTACGCAAATACGGCATATATTCCCTTTCAGCATATCCGCTTCACCTGTTATATTATTTATCTGCTCCATTTCCTCCGCCCCTTTCCCTTGCAATGCGCTGAATTTGCCTTTGCAGCTTCCGCATTATCTTCGCATCCAGTTCCCCATCAGTTTCCACCCCTCTAAGATAGGCAATTTGTAAAAGCATGATGGAAACATCCGCCAATTCCTCCAACACATGAAAAGCAGATTTTCCTAAATCCTCATTCAGTGCCGCCGGATGCTCCGTATCCATTTTCCGATTCAGCCGCCAGTCTTTATTTATCGCCTGTATCAATTCGGCGCATTCCTCGATTAGCTGTCTGCTTTGCGGCTCATATCCGTATTCCATAGCGATTTTTTGTATATAATCCGCCTTTATGTATTCCTCAATGCTTTGCGCCCTATCGTCCACATAATGATTTGCATATACTTTTCTGCAGTCATTTCCGTATTTTTGGATATTCCCCGGCACGTTCTCATTGACATAATCAAATTCCAGTCCGTAGCCCCGGCAAAACTCCACTGCTGCCGCAAGCTGCTCTTTTACCCGGCAAGTCCATAATATGATTATGTTTCCCTCTGCCTTGATAGCTTTTGCCTTTTCTATCGCCTGTAGCTTTGCCGGCCCGATCTCCGGGAATCTATCTTCGCACAACGTACCATCAAAATCAAAAGCCCATATTTCCATATCTGCCCCCTATATGATAACGCCGTTTGTATGGTCTATCTCATGCTGTACGATCTGCCCCACAAGCCCGGTACAGTGCATTTTCTTGATGTGATAGCCGGAATCCCTGTACATGACATCCACCCACCGATTCCGCATCGTTTTCCGTGCGCCCTCCAATGACAGGCATTCTTCAGTAGCGACATAGCATTGTGTAGATTTTTTTACGATTGTCGGATTTATCATCAAGATAAAGTCATTTTCCGTAATTTTTACCGCCACAACCTTTTTTGTGCCGCCTATCTGATTTGCAGAAAGCCCTAAACAACGCTTTCCGTGATGCTTTGCCGTGTCCAGTAGATCACGGGCCAATTCTTTCACTTCCTCCACAGATTCCACCTTTTCAAGCGGTTTTTCCAAAAAATCAATGTCTGTTACAATTTCCTTTACCATTGCGCCATCCTCCTATATTTTCTTGATTTCCTCAAAAACAATTTGTTTCGGCAATACCCCATGGCAAATATAAACGCTGCTGAACGGGGGATTTAGTGAGGGCTTTTGTTCGGCGTAATCTTTGAAATATGCAACCCTCCTATTCATGTACATAATTTCAAAGTCGTTATCCCGGAACATTTCAAATCTTTTTTGGCTCTCAAAAAGCCCCACCACTCCCACAAGCATAGCAAACGGCTTTCCTATGTCGAAAAGCCTTTGCAGCACATCCCCCTTTAAGCTGTACGGCGGATTGCTGATAATGTAATCGCATTCCGGCGTCTCTATCAAAAAGAAATCCTCGCCGTTGAAGATATGTGTTGCGGTTACGCAGTGGGGGGGGGGGGGCGGGGGGGCGCAGCGCCCGCCGGGGAAGGGCGGGGAGGAGGGGAGGT
>ERZ779637.519-NODE-519-length-24279-cov-16.120500_pt1 | contig 24279 bp, 19 predicted proteins | sample MGYA00514196_ERZ779637 | MGnify/ENA primary metagenome ERZ779637 (study PRJEB29562, sample SAMEA4376700) | mouse gut metagenome | isolation source: Cecum | study: EMG produced TPA metagenomics assembly of the A DSS colitis mouse model was used to assess the...
ACCTATGACCCTCTGCTTGTAAGGCAGATGCTCTCCCAGCTGAGCTAAGACCCCAATTATAGGCGGGTCACTCACGCAACCCGCTCTGCTAGTATACAATTTATTCCTATAGCTTGTCAAGCATTTTTTTGAAACAGCTCAGCATAAGTCGTCGGAATGGATCAAATCAAATATCATTTTGCACGGCTGAACTGTTTCTCACATTCTCTCCGGTGCGGAAAAACCAAGCAGGTCAATGCATGTTTCCAGCACGTCCTTGGTCAGTGCAAGCAGCGCAATCCACCCCGCCTTTTTCTTTCCGTCCTCCTCCGTGAGAATCTTCGTCTCATGGTAGAAATGGTTGAACGCATTTGCCAAATCGTAGATGTAAGCACAGATTTTGTGGGGCGCAATCTCCTCGCACGCCGTCTCCATCATGGCGTTGTATTTCGCGAGCTCCAGCATCAATTCCTTCTCTGACACACCTGTCGCCTCACTGATGACCGTGTCAGTCAATTTACCTCCCTGCTCCTCATATTTGGCAAGAATTGACTTGATCCGTACAATCGTATAGAGAATGTACGGTCCCGTATCCCCCTCGAAGGATGTGAACCTGTCCATATCAAAAATATAATCCTTGGACGCCTGATTCGACAGATCGCCGTACTTGATTGCCGCCAGCCCGACGATTTTCGCCGTATCCTCCGCCTGCTCCATATCGATCTCGTAGCCTTTTGTCTCCGCATTCTCCCGGATCTTGCGGATCATCTCCTCGTTGATTTCCCGGATCAGGTTTTCCAGCCGCATGACGCCTCCCTCCCTCGTCTTGAAGGGCTTGCCGTCCTTGCCGTTCATAGTGCCGAACCCGATGTGCACAAGCTCCGTATCGTCATTGACCAGTTTGGTCTTTCTCGCGCAGCGGAATACCTGTTCAAAATATAAGTCCTGCCGCTTGTCGGTCAGATAAATCAGCCTGTCAGGATGATAATTTGCCATGCGATCCATGATGGTCGCCAGATCCGTCGTGTTGTAGAGGGACGCACCGTCGGATTTTAAGATCATGCAGGGCGGCACCTCCTTGGTGTCGGTCTCCTCCTTCACATCCACCACCAGCGCGCCGTCGCTCTCGTAAGCGTAACCGCCTTTTTTCATCTCCTCCACCATGCCGGGGATCATGTCGTGCACGTCGGACTCGCCTTTCCAGAGGTCAAATTCCACGTTCAGATTGGCGTAGTTTTTCTTCAGATCCGCCACGGACACGGCTATGATATGATCCCAGAGCGCGCGATACCCGCGCACGCCACTCTGCAGCTTAAAAGTAGCCTCCATGGCGTCCGCCTTGTACGCCTCGTCCTCCTTGGACTTCGCGCTTGCCGTCGGGTAGATTTCCTCCAGTTCCGATATGGTAAAAGGCGCTTCCGACGGGTATTCCCCCTCAAAGGAATCGTCAAAATAGACCAATTCAGGCTGTCTTTTCTGCAGTTCCGTGATAATCAGCCCCATCTGCAGACCCCAGTCCCCCAGATGAATATCTCCGATCACGTCATGTCCCGCGTAGCGGCAGATCCGCTTGATGCTCTCCCCGATAATGCCGGAGCGCAGGTGCCCCACATGGAGCGGCTTCGCCACATTGGGACCGCCATAGTCAATGATTATCTTTTTTGACTCCGGCGTCTGGAAACCAAACTTTTCCGCGCCGAACATGTCCCGCAGATAATCCCGCACAAAAGATTCCTTCACCTTCATATTTAAAAAGCCGGGCGGCACGGCGGAAACTTCCGACAGTGCTTCGCTCTCCTGCAGTTTCTCCGCCACATCCTGTGCGATCATAAGCGGCGCTTTGTGGTATTTCTTCGCGCCAGCCATCGCGCCGTTGCACTGAAACTCGCACAGGTCGGGTCTGTTGGAGAGGGTAGCTCTGCCGAGTTCCGAATCATACCCCGCCGCCTCAAACGCTTTTTTTATTTCTTCCGAAATCAAATCCAATATTTTCTGCATGTTCTCCTCCATGAAATACGTTTCCCCGCAAGTCTGGCAACAGGCGTACACAGGGAATCCGCAAGCCGTTAATCATAAGCAATGCAATTTTACCACAAATCCCCAAAAATGTCATTTACTTTCCTTTCCGCGAGTTTCTTCTTTTGCCGTAATTTTATCTTAAATACCTATATTTTATCAAGAAAAGTGATTTTACTTTTTGACAGATTATGGTACACTTTCCTATGTTGGAAAGAAGGAGGAATCAGTGACGAAACATACGAGAAAAACAAATGTGGAAACCGCTGTCCGACAAAAGCGCGGAATCGGAATTACGCTGAAGCTGGTGACGGCTATTGTTGTCAGTGTTGTCATTGCAGGCGCAGCGCTGCTGACAAACGTTTTCAACCAGATGTCGCAGACCCTTTTGGCAAAGAGCGAGGAAATGCTGGTCACTACTACCGACAAGACGCTGTAGGAGACAAAAGCATGGATGAACCGTACCCTCGCCATGTTAGAAACCCAGCGGGATACCATAGAATATGAAAATATGGATATTCCCGAAATGGAAGCGTACATCAAGCACACGGCAGGGCAGAGCGAGTCTTACCCGGCTGGAATCTACGTAGCGCTTACCGACGGTTCGTTATACCATGCGTCTTTTGTGCCGGGTCCGGATTTCGATGCGCTTTCAAAAAGCTGGTATAAGGATGGAATCGCTTCCGAAGATTTTATATTGGGAGACGTTTATTTTGACGAGGACAGCCAGTCCTATGTGGTGGGCGCCTCCGGCATGTTAAAGGATGGATCCGGCGCCGTGCGCGGCGTAGCTGCGGCGGATGTGTATCTGGACTCCATTTCCCAGATCGTGAGCAATATCCGGATTGAAGATACGGGCGGTATTTTTCTTGTAGACACACGGACAGATACGATCATCGGAGACAGGGACAAAGAGGTGGTCGGCAAAAATCTGAGTGAGTCGGGCGGCATGTACGCCTACGCCGGCGAACAGATCAAATCCGGGGACACGGGACTTGGGCTGTACGGAGACACCTATGTCCAGATCGCCAATGTCGAGGGAAGCAACTGGATGGCGGTAGCTTATGTATCCAAAGCGGAAGTGTTGGCAGAGCTTTATGATCTGACACATACACTGACAACCGTATCGGTTATCGCCGTGCTCGTGCTGATACTCCTTGTGGTCTTACTGACACAATGGATCATCGGAAGACCCGTGAAAGAACTTAGCAGGGTGGCAACTCGGATTGCGGAGGGCGGGCTGGAGCAGACCATCCGCTATCAGTCGGGGGACGAGCTTGGCACCCTTGCCTTTAACTTTAACAGGGTTACCGAGAGACTTCGCGACTACATAAAATATATTGATGAAATTTCAGACACCTTAAACGAAATTGCGCAGGGAAATCTGGCGTACGAGCTTAAGAGCGAGTACACCGGCGAATTTGCAAAGATCAAAAACTCTCTGAACGACATCTCCGTTGAGCTGAATGCGGCTATGGGACAGTTAAACGCTTCTTCCAGCGATGTCGCCGCCGGGGCAGCACAGATTTCACAGATTGCCGTGAATCTGTCACAGGGATCCACGGAACAGGCTACGGAGGTGGAGGCGCTTGCCGGTCACATCGGCGAGGTTTCCGACAACGTACAGCGGATTGCCCAGGATGCGCAGCAGACCAGCAGTCTCTCAAAAGAGGTCCGGGAAGGTCTTCTTTTGAGCAACACGAAGATGCAGAACATGACGGAAGTCATCCAGAAGATCAGCGACAAATCGAGTGAGATCCACAAGATTGTGAAGACCATCGACGACATCGCTTTCCAAACCAATATTCTTGCACTGAACGCCGCTGTGGAGGCTGCAAGAGCAGGAAGCGCCGGAAAAGGCTTTGCGGTGGTGGCGGAGGAAGTGCGGACGCTTGCCGGCAGATCTGCCGGTGCGGCAAAGGAAACCACAGACCTTCTGGGCGAAACGATACGCTCCATGGAAGAGGGCGTACATGCCGCCGAAGATACGGCACAGTCCATGCTTGCAGCAGCGGAACTTGCCGATGAAATGGGCAGTCTGATAGACCACATTGCCGACAATACGAAACAGCAGGCGACTACGACCACGGAAATCAGTCACGGCATAGACCAGATTGCCGTCGTGGTGCAGAGCAATGTGAGCACGGCGGAATCCAGCGCCGCTGCCAGCGAAGAGCTTTCCGGGCAGGCTGGCGCGCTCAGAGAGCTGGTATCCCGATTTCAATTAAGATAACACCCGTTACAAACAGTCAGACCGGAGACAATATCCTTGTCCCCGGTCTTTTTTATGCGTAGACCCGCTGAATCTTCCCTACTCGATTTCCTGCTTCCTGCGGGAATACACACACCCGCAATAATCCTGCCGATACAGGTCATATTCCTTCGACAGCTCGATCGAGCGTTTATAGCCGTCTCTCTTCTTAAAGTCCGAAAGCAGCCACGCCACGCCGTACTCCGCTGCCATTTTCTCCCCGATTTCATTTAATTTCGCGGCATTTTTTAAGGGGCTTATGGAAAGTGTCGTGGTAAAGTAGTCATATCCGCCCGCCTGCGCCAGTCTCGCCGTCTCACGGAGCCGCAGTTCATAGCAGGCAAAGCACCGCTCGCCGCCCTCCGGGCACTGTTCCAGACCTTTCGCTATCTCAAAAAAGCGCGCAGGGGCGTAGTCGCCTTCCTCGATCTGAATTTCATAACCGCCACCGCTCCCGCCATTGGCATCACACACCGTACAGCCTCCGCCATTGCCCTGCACGTCACCGACCCAATCAGTCAACTTTTCATTATACGCCGCGATCAGCCGCTTCTGCTCTGCCACCCGCTTACAGTACTCTGTGTCCTCCGTGATATTCGGATTATAATAAAAAACCGTAATCCGGAAATACTGCCGCAGATACTCCAGCACATAACTGCTGCACGGCGCGCAGCAGCTGTGCAGAAAGAGCGTTGGAACACCCTTTTCTTCCGCGCTTATGCCTTCTATGATTTTATCCAGTTCTTTCTGATAGTTTCTGACTGCGTTCATATCATTACCTGACAAATCCTCTTTTCGCAATCGACGCGATATCAATCAACGTCATCTCCCCCTGCGACGCGGCATTTTCCAAACTGGTCACAAGAGCCGCGGCCGTGTCCATTGCCGTGATACAGTTGACGCCCGTCTCAATGGACGTCCGGCGAATCAGAAATCCGTCCCTGCTCTTGTCCCGTCCCTGTGTCGGGGTATCAATCACCAGATCGATCCTGTGTCCCAGAATCAGATCCATAACGGTTGGCGACTCCTGATGAATCTTGTTCACCTTTCTCGCCTTCACGCCCGCATCATTCAGCGCCGCCGCCGTGCTTCTGGTGGCGTAGATGATATAACCCAGCTTTGCAAAGCGTCTCGCCACCTCGATCGCCTCGCCCTTGTCCGCGTCCTTTACCGTGATAATCATCTGTTTATGTTTCGGCAGACTCACGCCCGCGCCGAGGAACGCCTTGTAGAGCGCCTCGTTGAACGTCTTCGCAATGCCAAGGCACTCGCCGGTGGACTTCATCTCCGGTCCCAGACTGATCTCCGCGCCCCGGATCTTCTCGAAGGAGAATACCGGCATCTTGACGGCAAAGTAATCCGCCGCCGGCTGTAATCCCGGCTCATAGCCCAAATCCCGTATTTTCTTTCCGATAATGACCTCTGTCGCCAAGTCCACGATCGGAATGCCCGTCACCTTGCTGATATAGGGCACCGTGCGGGAAGATCGGGGATTGACCTCAATCACGTACACCTCGTCGCCCATGGCAATAAACTGAATGTTGATCAAACCGATGACATGGAGCGCCTTCGCCAGCCTTCTCGAATACTCGGCGATGGTCTCCTTCACCTTGTCGCTGACCGTGGGCGCGGGGTAGACCGAAATGCTGTCGCCGGAGTGTACGCCCGTCCGCTCGATATGCTCCATAATGCCCGGAATCAAAATATCCGTACCGTCGCAGACCGCATCCACCTCAAGCTCCTTGCCCTGCAAATATTTGTCCACAAGAATCGGGTGCTCCTGCTCGTAACGGTTGATCACCGCCATAAATTCCTCTATCTCTGTGTCGGAGATAGCGATCTGCATACCCTGTCCGCCCAGCACGTAGGAAGGGCGCACCAGCACGGGATATCCCAGCCTGTTTGCCACCTCTTTCGCCTGCTCGGCGGTGTACACCGTGCCACCCGCCGCCCGCGGAATCTCCGTCTCCTCCAGAATCCGGTCGAAAAGCTCCCTGTCCTCGGCGGCGTCCACATCCTCCGCCTTTGTTCCAAGGATCGGCACGCCCATCTTCATCAGGCTCTCCGTCAGCTTGATCGCCGTCTGCCCGCCAAACTGCACCACCGCGCCGTCAGGCTTTTCCACATTGACGATATTCTCCACATCCTCCGGCGTCAGCGGCTCAAAGTAGAGCTTGTCCGCAATGTCAAAGTCCGTACTCACCGTCTCCGGATTGTTGTTGATGATGATGGTCTCGTAGCCCTCTTTTGCAAACGCCCATGTGGCATGGACAGAGCAGTAGTCAAACTCGATACCCTGCCCGATGCGGATCGGTCCCGATCCAAGCACTAGCACCTTCTTTTTCGGATGGCTCTCCACCACCTCCGTCTCGGAGCCGAACACGGAATAGTAGTAGGGCGTGCTCGCCGCAAACTCCGCCGCACAGGTGTCCACCATCTTAAAGGCGGCAACGATCCCATTTTCATAACGCATGTTCTTTATTTCATCTTCGGTCTTTCCGGTCAGTCTCGCAATCACATTGTCGGGAAACTCAATCCGCTTCGCCTCTTTTAAAAGCTCCACCGTCAGCGGCTCTCTCTCCAGCCGCTCCTCCATCTCCGTGAGGATCGCGATCTTGTCGATAAACCAGTGATCCACCATGGTAATCCTGTGAATCGTGTCATAGTCAACGCCTTTGCGGATCGCCTCCGCGATAATGTAAATTCTCTGGTCATCCACAATCTCCATGCGCTCCAGCAGTTCCTCCGCCGTAAGCGCCGAGAAATCATAGCTTCGCAGGCAGTCCACATGCTGCTCCAGCGAGCGGATCGCCTTCATCAAGGCGCCCTCAAAATTGTTGGCAATACTCATGACCTCGCCCGTCGCTTTCATCTGCGTTGTCAGCGTGCGCTTTGCCGTAATAAATTTATCGAAAGGCAGTCTCGGTATTTTCACCACGCAGTAGTCCAGCGTGGGCTCGAAACTGGCGTACGTCTTGCCTGTGATGGCGTTTTTAATCTCATCTAACGTATATCCCAGCGCAATTTTTGCCGCCACTTTTGCAATCGGGTAGCCCGTCGCCTTACTTGCCAGCGCGGAAGAACGGCTCACACGGGGATTCACCTCGATCACACAGTATTCAAAGCTTGTGGGATGGAGGGCAAACTGCACGTTACAGCCGCCGGTAATCTCCAACTCGTTGATGATGTTGAGCGCGGCGCTTCGAAGCATCTGGTATTCCTTGTCCCCCAAAGTCTGGGAAGGCGCCACCACAATGCTGTCGCCCGTATGCACACCCACCGGGTCGATATTTTCCATGTTGCAGACCGTGATACAGTTGCCCGCGCAGTCACGCATGACCTCGTACTCGATCTCCTTCCAACCCGCAATACACCGCTCCACCAGCACCTGCCCCACCCGGGAAAGGCGCAGACCGTTCGCCAGAATTTCTTCCAGTTCAAGCTGGTTGTGGGCAATGCCACCGCCGGAGCCGCCAAGCGTGTAGGCGGGACGCAGTACCACCGGGTAGCCGATTTCTTTCGCGAAAGCAACGCCGTCCTCGATATTTTCCACCACAAGGGAGGGCGCGCATGGCTCCCCTATCTTTTCCATAGTCTCCTTAAATTCCAGACGATCCTCCGCCTTGCGGATGGTCTTTGCCGTAGTTCCAAGCAGCAGTACATTGTGCGCCGCGAGAAATCCCGACTCGTCCAGCTCCATGCCGAGATTTAAGCCCGCCTGTCCGCCCATATTGGGGAGCAGGGAGTCCGGCTTTTCCTTTATGATAATCTGCTCTAACACCTTCGTCGTCAACGGCTCGATATACACCTTGTCCGCGATATCGCCGTCCGTCATAATCGTGGCGGGATTGGAGTTTACCAGAATAACCTCCATGCCCTCCTCTTTTAAAGAGCGGCACGCCTGCGTCCCCGCGTAGTCAAACTCCGCCGCCTGCCCGATCACGATCGGACCAGAACCAATTACAAGCACTCTTTTTACATTTGGATTTTTAGGCATGGCGCTGTCCCTCCTTTATCATTTCTATAAACCGGTCAAACAGGAATCCCGAATCCTGCGGTCCGGGACATGCCTCGGGGTGGAACTGCACCGTAAAGATATTCTTTCCCGTGTAGGAAAGCCCCTCGTTCGTGCCGTCGTTTACATTGACAAACGCCGGAACTGCCACTTTGGGGTCAAGCTTGTCCATGTCCACCACATAACCGTGGTTCTGGGAGGAGATGTAAACCCTGCCCGTAGACAGATCCTTCACCGGGTGGTTGCCGCCTCTATGCCCGTATTTCATCTTAAAGGTGTCCGCCCCCGTTGCCAGCGCCATGAGCTGATGCCCGAGACAGATTGCAAAAATCGGAACATCGGACTCGTAAAGCTTACGGATTTCTTCTATTATAATAGTGCACTCCTTCGGATCGCCCGGACCGTTGCTGAGCATAATGCCGTCCGGCTGATCCGCCAAAATCTCCGCCGCCGTGGTCGTCGCCGGATAGACCGTCACGTCACACCCTCTCGCCGCCAGCGACCTCGCGATATTATCTTTGGTTCCGAGATCGAGAAGCGCTACCTTAAGTCCTTTCTCCCCCTGCAGTGTATATTTCTCCCCGCAGGTCACCCGCTCCACTACCTTACCTGTCGTATATGCTTTTAATTTGGGAATGATTGTATCGAGATCATAGGCTTCGTCCGTGGTGATCATACCGTTCATGGTACCCTTTTCACGAAGGATTCTGGTAAGGGCTCTGGTGTCGATCCCGGCGATACCCGGCACACCGTTGTCCTCTAAGAATTGCTGAATTGTCATATCACATCTGAAATTACTTGGAAGCCGGGATAGCTCCCGCACGATAAAGCCGTCACACCAAGGTTTCCTTGACTCCATATCTTCCGTACAGATCCCGTAATTGCCAATCAGCGGATAGGTCATACACACTGCCTGTCCCGCATAGGACGGATCCGTCAACACCTCCAGATAACCAGCCATAGAAGTATTAAAAACAATTTCGCTGATAATCTCCCTGCGCGCACCTATATGTGTTCCCTCGAACACGGTGCCATCTTCCAAAATTAAGAATGCCCTCATTTTATGCCCATTCCTTTCGCCGTGCGTACATAAAGCCTTCTACAGATAATCCATAATCGATTTATTATAGCACAAGCGGAATGCGGCTTCAACCGCCAAACTGAGGAATTTTTACACCCACGATTCATGCCCACAAAATGCTAATTTGGCGCCAACTCCAACGCCATGCAGCAAGTGCATGGCGCTGATGTGAAAAGTACATAATAACAAATCCTACAGCATACAGCCACTATCTGGTGTGTGTAAAACAGCGGCTACTCCTCCGGATCTGGTTCATAGATGGAATATATCGGCTTCGGGTCAATAGTAAATGTATCTGTGACTCTCCCCGAATAATCATAGACACCACTGATTATAACCTTTCCCGTTTTTCCCTCGTGAGCTGCCCCTCATCGGTTTCCTTATTTTTCTTTGCCCTGCTGAAATCGGTATTGTCTTTATATTTTATACCGTAGTCTCTGCCATATTTCAGTGTCGCTGTCTTGCTTTTAAGCTGTGTCACAATAGCGGCATTTTTCCCGCTCTTCACCTCAAATGCCTCCGTGTATTTCAGAGTCATGGCAGAACCGGTGACGCCGTCCCGTAAAAAGCCAAAAAGTGCATACCCGTCATCTGCTACTGCCGGATTTTTATCAAAAATTCCCCCTAACTCACAGGACACTACCTCATAACCTGTAGGTCTGACATTTTTATCATAGGTCGCATTGATGGTAAACTCAGAAAGATCCACAACCGACATCGCAGGTTCTATATTAAACTGTGTCTCTAATACGCTAAAGGAGTAGGAAACCGCCTTTTCAATCGAAAAATAATAAGTATATTCTCCCCTGTATAAACATTTGACTTATCAAAATTTGTGTTCACTCTAACATTATTTTGAGCATCTCCCAACGATATCCTCCCTAGCTCATCTTTTATGTCAAACCGAATGCACTCGATATCATAGAGCCTTGACATATCATTGACGATAATCTTCCATTTATTGTCCCCGTCAGCCTGAAGTGATACCAGACGGTCTGACCCGTTTTCCCCTGTGACAGATATTCCATTCAAAACTAAATTACCGTTGAGACTAAAGCTCATGGACAGATCGTTTCCACTTGTCACTTCAAGCTTTTTCCCATCCTAAGAAATTTGTGATCCGTCACTCACAGTCAGATTTGTCAAATCTCCCTTTGGATAGTCCGGTTCTATTTCATAGGGTTTTAAGATAACATCTTCTATACTCTTATCCTCATACCCCTCCAGTTTGAAATTGCTTCCCGTAAAGCCGACACCGATTTTCTTACCGAGACTCACCGTTGCTGACTGTGTCGGAAACTCCGAAACTTTGGTTCCATCCTCCGTTCTCCGCGAATATACCCCTTCGGTTTCCGGAAGTGCAATGACCTGGTCTGTCTGTTTTGGCGTCTTGATTTCGCGCAAACTGTTACAGCGCAATAGCATATCTTCGGCACCTGACTGAATGGTAAAACCGCTTATATCAAGCGTTTCCAGAGCCGTACAGTCATAAAACATCCTGTCAAAATTTTTCGATTGCGCCGTATCAAAACTACTTAAATCCAGAGCTTTTAACGCACAACATTTCTGAAACATATATTCCATATGCTCCACACCCGTCTCCGGCATATCATAGACCACTTCAGGAACCATGCCGAAAATCATTGCCACAGCTAATATAACAGCCATCCCGCATCTAAACTGATACAGTTTCTTCCTTTTGCCATTCTCCATCCTCCTTGACTTTCCCAAAAGCAGGGATATCATAAACAAAAATACGTTAATTTATTCTACCCCCCCCCCACCACCAAAAGTCAAGAACGCGCCGGCGCCCTTTAATATCCACCTTATAAGCAGCTTTTTACCGCTTCTTTCATCTCCCGCACATATGCGCCGACGTAAGGCGCCGCTTCCCTGCCGTATTTTTCAATAATCTTCACAATAGCCGAGCCCACGATCGCCCCGTCCGAAAGACCCGCCATCTTCCGTGCCTGTTCCGGCGTGGAAATACCGAAGCCAATGGCACAGGGAATCTCTGTATTCTGCCGTATCACCTCCACGATGGATGTCAAATCCGTCTTGATCTCGCTTCTCGTGCCGGTGACGCCGAGACTGGACACCACATAGATAAAGCCTTCCGCCTCCTTCGCGATCATAGCGATACGGTTCTGGGACGTGGGCGCGATCAGGGAAATCAAATCCACGCCGTAAGAATGGCAGCTATCCAGAAACTCCCCTTTCTCCTCGTAGGGCAGATCAGGCAGAATCAGCCCGTCCATTTCAATTTCCCGGCAAGTGGAGAGAAACCGCTCCGCCCCGTAGGAAAATATCACATTGGTATAGGTCATAAACACCATGGGCATCTGTATATCCTGCCGCAGTTTTCTCACCATATCGAAAATTTTGTCTGTTGTGACTCCACCGGTCAACGCCCGTAGATTTGCCCCCTGAATAACAGGTCCCTCCGCCGTCGGATCGGAAAAAGGAATCCCCAGTTCGATCAGATCCGCCCCGTTATCCACCGCCGCTCGCACACATGCCGCGGTCGTCTCTAAATCCGGATCCCCACAGGTCACAAAAGCGATAAACGCCTTCCCATTCGCAAAAGCAGCTCCAATCTTACTCATGAATATCCTCCCCTCTGTAACGCGCAATCGCCGCACAGTCCTTATCTCCTCTTCCCGAAATCGTAATGACAATGATTCGGTCTTTTTCCATAACAGGTGCAATCTTTCTGGCATATGCCACCGCATGCGCCGATTCTATCGCGGGGATAATGCCCTCCGTCTTCGCCAGATACTCGAACGCCTCCACCGCCTCATCGTCTGTCACCGGCACATATTCCGCCCGCCCGATATCGTGCAGATGGGCGTGTTCTGGTCCGATCCCCGGATAATCCAGTCCCGCCGAGATGGAGTAGACCGGCGCGATCTGCCCGTACTCGTCCTGACAAAAATACGACTTCATGCCGTGGAAAATGCCAACCCGCCCCGTATTGACAGCCGCCGCTGTCTCGAAAGTATCAATACCTCTGCCCGCCGCCTCACAGCCGATCAGCCGCACATTCTCATCCTCGATAAAATGGTAAAAGCTGCCGATGGCGTTAGAACCGCCGCCCACACAGGCAATCACCGCATCCGGCAGCCGCCCTTCCTTCTCCAGAAGCTGCTCCTTGATCTCCCGGGAAATCACCGCCTGAAAATCCCTCACAATCGTGGGGAACGGATGGGGACCCATCACCGAGCCGAGACAATAGTGGGTGTCCGCAATCCGGGATGTCCACTCCCGCATCGCCTCGGACACCGCATCCTTGAGTGTAGCCGTCCCCGTCTTGACGGGAACCACCTCCGCCCCCAAAAGCCGCATCCGGTAAACATTAAGCGCCTGCCTGACGGTGTCCTCCTCGCCCATAAAGACCACGCATTCCATACCCATCAGAGCCGCCGCCGTGGCGGAGGCAACGCCGTGCTGTCCCGCCCCCGTCTCCGCAATCAGACGAGTCTTCCCCATCTTCTTCGCCAGAAGCGCCTGTCCGAGCACGTTGTTGATCTTGTGCGCACCCGTATGGTTCAAGTCCTCTCTCTTCAAATAAATCTTTGCACCGCCCAGATCCTCCGTCATCTTCTTTGCGTAGTAAAGTCTGGAGGGTCTGCCCGCGTAATCGTTAAACAATGCCGTAAGCTCCCTGTTAAAGTCCGGATCATCCTTAAAACGATTGTACGCCTCCTCCAATTCAATCACCGCATTCATCAAAGTTTCCGGAATATACTGCCCGCCGTGTATTCCAAAACGCCCGTTATTATTTGCCATAGTAAGTTCTTCCCTCCGCTCTTTTCTATATTTTCCACATATTCAAATAATATCGCGTCATTCAACACATGCGTTACTCTATTGTCCCGTATTTTCTGACATTCCCTACAAACGCCTGCATTTTCTCCGCGTCCTTCACCCCGTCCGTCTCAATCCCGGAGCTCACGTCCACCGCATAGGGCTGCCACCGCCTCACAACCTCTCCCACATTAGAAGCGTCAAGCCCGCCCGCCAGAAAATAGGGGCGGTTCATCCCCGCAAGAAGCTCCCTTTCAAAAGCTGTGCCCGTACCGCCTTCTCCCGCATCCAAAAGCACAAAGTCCGCGGAGCTTTCACATGCCCTCTCAATGTCCGCCGCGCTCCGCACCGAAAACGCCTTGATTAACGGTTTCTCCGTCAACTCCCGCATCCGCCTTATATACGCCTCGTCCTCACTCCCGTGAAACTGCGCCAAATCGATCACCCCCGCCGACAGCAGCGCCGCCACCGTCTCCGGCTTCTCATCCACAAACACCCCCACCGCCAGAATATCGGGGTGTAAAAGTTCCTTTAACGTTCTGGCACGCTCCAGCGATACATAACGCCTGCTATTTTGAAAAAAAACAAATCCCACATAATCCGGACATAATAAATTTGCCACCTCAACATCACTCGGACGCATTAATCCACACAGTTTAATCTTGATTTTACTTTTTTCTTCCTGTCTCATTCGCCTTTTTCCCTCATATATTTCTATTTCTGCAACTCTCAAATGTCTTCGATCTCCTACGGCGATTGTGGGAATGTCATAATCTCAACCCCCACGAAGATTTAATAACATCTGCTTTGGATTTGTCGCCCGCATCAGCGCCTCCCCCACCAGCACCGCGTCCGCTCCAATCTCCGCAAGTCTCCTCACATCCTCCGGTCCGCTCACACCGCTCTCGGAGACAAACAGCGCATCTGCCGGAATCCGCTCCCGCAGTCTGCGGCTGTTCTCCGTGTCTACCGTGAAATCCTTCAAATTTCGGTTGTTCACACCTAGCACTCTCGCTCCCGCCGAAAGCGCCATGTCCACCTCAGCCTCATCGTGCGCCTCTACCAGCGCCGACAAGCCGAGCGCATCGCAGAGGGCAAGGTATTCCCGAATCTGCGCCTCGCTCAGGATGGCGCAAATCAAGAGCACCGCCGACGCACCGAGCAGCTTCGCCTCATAAATCATATATTCGTCCACCGTAAAGTCTTTGCGCAGGCAGGGAATAGAGACAGCCGCCGCAATCTCCTTGAGATACGCGTCACTGCCGAGAAACCACTTCGGCTCAGTCAGCACGGATATGGCGTCCGCCCCCGCCTCCTCGTATGCTCCCGCAATCTCCAAATAGGGAAACTCCGGCGCGATCAGCCCTTTTGACGGGGACGCCTTCTTGCATTCGCAGATAAAGGAAATCCCCGGTTTTTGCAGCGCTTTCTCAAAAGCAAAATCCCCTTTTTGAATAAATAACGCTTGATTTTTAATCTCCGCAAGCGGTAATTTCTTCTTCGCCTGCTCGGTGCGGAATGCCGCATGCTCCGCCAACTGCTCTAAAATATTTGCCATCGCCTTTTTCCATTTCTTTCCCGGTTAAATCTCGTTTTAACCGCAACAGTTACTCATTGCTCAACCGAATGAATTTCTCCAGCGTCTCCGCCGCCTTCCCGGAGTCGATGATCTCCGCCGCCAGCTTCACGCCGTCCGCCATGCTCTCCGCCTTGCCGCCCACATAGAGAGCCGCGCCGGCATTCATCAGCACAGCGTTTCTTTTGTGCCCTTTTTCGCCGTTTAATATAGCAAGCGTTATTTTAGCATTTTCCTCCGGCGTACCGCCCTCCAGATCCTGCTTTGTGCATCTCTCAAAGCCGAAGTTCTCCGGGCATACCGTGTAGGTCTTAAACCAGCCGTCTTTAAACTCGCATATGGTAGTGGGCGCACTCATGGAAATCTCGTCCAGTTTATCCTTGCCGTACACCACCATGCCGCGCTCCACGCCGAGACTGATCAGCACCTGCGCCAGCGGCTCAGCCAGATATTCGTCGTACACACCCAAAAGCTGCCGCTTTGGGCTGCCCGGATTCGTCAGCGGTCCCAGAATATTGAACACCGTGCGAAATCCAAGCTCCTTACGGATCGCACCCACATACTTCATGGAAGTATGGTACTTCTGCGCAAAGAAGAAACACATGCCGACCTCCTGCAGAAGTTTCACGCACAACTCCGGGCTCTGCTCGATATTGACACCCAGCGCCTCCAGACAGTCCGCCGTGCCGCACTTGGAGGACGCCGCCCGGTTGCCGTGCTTTGCCACCTTCATGCCGCCCGCCGCGCACACTAGCGCAGAGGTGGTGGAAATATTGAAGCTGTGGGCGTTGTCCCCGCCGGTTCCCACAATTTCAAAAAGTTCCATGTCTGTCTCCACCTTGGTCGCATGGTCGCGCATCGCCGCCGCGCATCCGGCAATCTCGTCCGTCGTCTCTGCCTTCGCGCTCTTGGTGGAGAGCGCCGCCAGAAACGCCGCGTTCTGAGTTGGAGACGTCTCTCCGCTCATAATCTCATTCATCACCGTATATGCCTCGTCGTAGGTGAGGTCGCCTTTGTTTACGATTTTTACAATTGCTTCCTTGATCATAGTTTTCATCCTCCCTTTTATACCGTCATAAAGTTTTCCAGCATCCTCTTCCCCTCCGGCGTCATGATGGACTCCGGGTGAAACTGTACGCCGTAAACCGGATATTCCCTGTGCTGCACCGCCATTACTTCTCCGTCTGACGTGCGCGCAACGACCTGCAGACTCGCCGGAATCGTCTGTTCATCCGCCGCCAGAGAATGGTATCGCGCCACCTTCATCCCATCCGGACAGCCGCGAAACAAAGTACATTCTCCCTCAAACGCGATTTCCGACTGTTTGCCGTGCATCAGCTCCTTCGCGTAGGTGATCGTCGCCCCATAGGCAAGGCAGATTGCCTGATGCCCCAGACAGACCCCCAATATCGGAATTTCCTTCCCCAACACCTTCGCCGCCTCCACAATGATTCCCGCATCCTCCGGGCGCCCTGGTCCCGGCGACAGGATGATGCGATCCGGCGTAAGCGCCCTGATCTCCTCCACCGTCATCTCATCATTGCGGATCACACGAATGTCAGGATTGATTTCACCCACAAGCTGATATAGGTTATAAGAAAAACTGTCGTAATTATCAATTAGCAGTATCATGCCTGCCTCCCTTCCGAATCGCTGTCCACACCTATCCTAAGTGCCGTCCACAAAACTCCTCTCACTCCTCTTCCTGCCCAAGCTCCAACGCCCTGATAACCGCCTTCGCCTTGTTGATGCACTCGTTATATTCTTTTTCAGGGTCGGAGTCAGCAACAATCCCCGCGCCGCTTCTGACAAACACACGTCCGTTTTTCTTATAGGCAATGCGAATCGCGATACAGGTATCCATGTTGCCGGTAAAATCAATGTAGCCGATGGCACCGCCGTAGATGCCCCTCTTGTTGTTCTCTAATTCCCCGATTAGCTGACAGGCACGGATCTTCGGCGCCCCCGACAGCGTGCCCGCAGGCAGCACCGCCTCAACGGCATTAAGCGCGTCAAACTCCTCCCGGATCTCTCCCCGCACCGTGGAACCGATATGCATCACATGGGAATACCGCTCTATGGAATGAAATTTCTCCACCGCCACCGTGCCGAATTTGCTGATCTTTCCCAGATCGTTGCGTCCCAGATCCACCAGCATGTTGTGCTCCGCCAGTTCCTTCTCATCCGCCAGAAGCTCCGCCTCCAGCCTCTCGTCTTCCTCCCGCGTCTCTCCCCGCGGTCTCGTCCCCGCAAGCGGAAAGGTGTGAAGCACCCCGTCTTCCAATTTCACGAGCGTCTCTGGCGATGCGCCTGCCACCTCCACATCCGTGCCCGAAAAGTAAAACATATAAGGCGACGGATTCATGGTTCTCAGCACCCGGTAAGTCTGTAATAAGCTGCCCTCGAAAGGCGCCTCCAGTCTGTTAGACAGCACAATCTGGAAAATATCACCCTCCCGAATATAACGCTTCGCCCTCTCCACAATGCCGCAGTACGTCTCTTCATCAAAGAGCGGCGTCACCTCACCGAGAAGCCGTCCCTTCGGCTCCTCTTTCTTTTCCCCGCCGCGAAGCAGGTCCGCCATCTGACGCAGTTCCCGGACTGCTTTATTGTAGCCGGTCTCTCCTTCCGCAAGTGTCATATTCACAATCAAAATAATTTTCTGTCTGAAATTGTCAAAGGCGATCACCTTGTCAAAAAGCATCAAGTCCACATCCTTGAACGCCTCTGTGTCCTGCACACCCACCCGGATCGACGGCTCGCTGTAGCCGAGATAATCATAGGAAAAATAACCGACCAGTCCGCCGGTAAAAGAGGGCAGGTACGAAAAACGGGGACTTTTATGCTCCGCCAGAATCTGCCGAAGCTGTGTCGACGGATTTTCTGTATGCAGCGTCACATCCCCCACCCGCATCTCTCCGTCTATACAGGTGATCTCCAGTTTAGGATCATACCCAAGAAAAGTGTAACGCCCCCACTTTTCCTTTTCCGCCACCGATTCCAGCAGATAGCAGTGTGTGGACACGTTTTTCAGAATTTTAAGCGCCTCAATGGGCGTGCAGATATCCGAAAGCATCTCACAGCTTACAGGAACCGCCTTGTAATCCCCGGTGTCCGCGATTTCCTTCACTTCTTCGATAGAGGGTAAAAATTTCATGGGTACTCCTTTCTGACTCTGCCTCTATGAGCAGACTTGAAATGCTTCGCATTCCAAGTTCGCGTTGCTCGCCGTAAATCGTTACCGACAGTCTTGCATGCAAGCATGCATCCTGTCTGCAACGACTTCCGGCTCTGCTCATACGCGCAAAAAAGTCCTTGACAAAACCTAAGTCTTGTCAAGGACGAATCGTTTCAATCCGCGGTGCCACCTTGATTCACGGGAACTCCCGTGCACTTAGCAGGATACCATCATATCCCCGGCAACTGACGTATGCCGCACGTTGCAGAATACTCTGCGCTCCCGCGCATTTGACTGCACCCTCAGCGGTCCATTTGATGACTTGTTTCTTACCTGTTCTCAGCAACACAGGCTCTCTGTAAAGGCATCATCACCTTTATCTCCGCTTCAACGGTTTAACTCGTTAAATTTTCTATAGAATACCACCTGCGATACAAACTGTCAAGAGGTCGTGAAAAATTTATTCAATGCCAGCGATTACTTGAAATACCCGACCCCGCTCTCAAAGATCTTCATATCCTGATCGCCGAAGATATTCACCGCAACGGCGTCGCCTCTTCTCTCGGCATGCGCCATCTTGCCCAGACACCTGCCATCGGGGGAAGTGATGCCTTCAATGGATGCATAGGAGCCGTTGATATTCCACTCCTCATCCATGGACACGCTGCCGTCGGCATCCGCGTACTGGGTCGCCACCTGTCCGTTTGCAAACAGCCTGTCAATCCACTCCTTCGGCGCCACAAACCGTCCCTCACCGTGGGAAGCCGGGTTTACATAAGTCTGCCCCAATTCCGCTCCCGCAAGCCAGGGCGACTTGTTGGACACCACCTTCAAATACGCCATCTTGGAAATATGGCGGTTCACCGTATTAAAGGTCAGCGTCGGCGAATCCTCCTCCTGTCCGCGTATCTCCCCGTAGGGCACAAGCCCCAGCTTGATCAGCGCCTGAAAACCGTTGCAAATGCCGAGTGCAAGACCGTCCCGCTCGTTCAACAGCTTCATCACCGCTTCCTTTATCTTCTCATTCTGAAATGCCGTGGCAAAGAACTTCGCAGAACCGTCCGGCTCGTCGCCCGCGGAAAAGCCGCCTGGGAACATAATGATCTGCGCCTGCCCGATCGCCTTCCGGAAGGCTTCCACACTCTCCCTGATATCCGCCGCGTTTCGATTTCTAAACACCTTTACCACCGTATCCGCCCCGACGTTCTCGAATGCTTTCGCGCTGTCGTACTCACAGTTCGTACCCGGGAATACCGGAATGAATACCGTGGGCTTCGCCACCTTGTTTTTGCACACATAAACGCTCTCCGCGCGGTACAGTTCCGACACCACAGGACTCTTATCTTTTCCGACTGTGTAAGGAAATACCTTGTCAAGTTTTGCACGCCATACCTGCACTGCCTCGGCTCCGTTAATCTTCATAGCTCCGTAAGTGAACACGCCGTCCGCCGTCACAGTACCGATCTCCTCATAAGGAATGTCCAGAAGCTTTAAGCGGTGCACCTCTTTCGCAGGCATCTCCGCCACAATGTCGCCGAGACCGTTATCAAACAGGTACTCCATCTTATAGGAAAAATCCACCGCCACTCCCAGTCCGTTTCCGAACGCCATCTTACTCACGGCTGCCGCCACGCCCTTTGCATCGAGCGCATATGCCGCCACAATCTTTCTCTTCTGAAACTTGATATGCCTCCCGTTTATGACCTCTGTGTCAGTATACTCTGACATTAATGTCATAATTTTATCATAGAGTGTCATAACCTCGTCATATACCGGCAAATCGTAGGAATCCCTCGGGATGCGGAAACGCACAAGACGATCGCCCGGATATTTCAATTCCGGTGTGACAATATTGCCGCTCTTATTCACATTCACCGCAAAGGACACCAGCGTAGGCGGTACGTCGATATCGTTGAAGGTGCCGGACATGGAATCCTTGCCTCCGATAGACGGCAGACCGTACTTCATCTGCGCGTCATATGCGCCGAGCAGCGCCGAGAACGGCTGGCTCCAACGGGACGGCTCGCCGCTCATGCGCCTGAAATACTCTTGGAACGTAAACCGAATCGTCTTGTAATCCCCGCCGTTTGCCACGATCTTCGCCATGGACTCAGTCACCGCGTAAACCGCACCGTGGTACGGGCTCCAGCTTGAAAGGTACGGGTCAAAACCGTAGCTCATCATAGTTACGGTGTCCGTCTTTCCCTCCAAAGCCGGGAGCTTCGCCACCATAGCCTGCGTCTCCGTCAACTGATACTTACCGCCGTAAGGCATATACACGCTGCCCGCACCGATCGAGGCGTCAAACATCTCCACAAGCCCCTTCTGGGAACACACATTCAAATCGCCGAGAAGCGAAAGCCATGCCGACTTCACGTCCCTGCGGGCAAGAGCCTCCGCCACCGCGGGCGTCGCGATCTTTTTCAGATAATTTTCCTTCTCATCCGGAATCTCCACAAAGACATCCGTCTCCTGATGCGCGCCGTTGGTATCCAAAAACGCTCTGGACAGATCCACGATTTTCTTCCCGCGCCATTTGAGCACCAGACGGGGCTCCTTTGTGACTACCGCCACAGGCACCGCCTCCAGATTTTCCTCCGCAGCAAACCCAAGGAACGTGTCCACATCACCCGGCGATACCACCACAGCCATACGCTCCTGGGATTCCGAAATCGCAAGTTCCGTCCCGTCCAGACCCGCATACTTTTTGGGCACCTTGTCCAGATCCACGACAAGACCGTCCGCCAGCTCGCCGATCGCCACGGACACACCGCCCGCACCGAAGTCATTACATTTCTTGATCAGACGGCTCACTTCCTCGCGCCTGAACAGCCTCTGTATCTTTCTCTCCGTGGGCGCGTTGCCCTTCTGCACCTCCGCGCCGCACGTATCAATAGATTTCTCCGTGTGCACCTTGGAGGAACCTGTCGCGCCGCCACAGCCGTCACGCCCGGTTCTGCCGCCCAGAAGAATAATGATATCGTCCGGATCGGAATTTTCCCGGATTACATTTTTCCTCGGCGCCGCACCCATCACCGCGCCGATCTCCATCCGTTTCGCCACATAGTTCGGGTGGTAAATCTCTTTGACTAACCCGGTCGCCAGACCAATCTGGTTACCGTAGGAAGAATAGCCGTCCGCCGCACCGCGCACCAGCTTTTTCTGGGGAAGCTTCCCCTTGAGCGTATCCGCCACGGGCACTGTAGGGTCCGCCGCACCGGTCACGCGCATCGCCTGATAGACATACCCTCTGCCAGAGAGGGGATCCCGGATCGCGCCGCCAAGGCACGTTGCCGCACCACCAAAAGGCTCGATCTCCGTGGGATGATTGTGGGTCTCGTTCTTGAAAAAGACAAGCCACTCCTCCGTCACCGGGCCGTCGCCGTAGTCCATCTCCACCGGCACCACCACGGAGCAGGCGTTAATCTCATCGGACTCCTCCATATCATCGAGTTTTCCGTCCTTCTTTAACTTCCGCATCGCCATCAGCGCCAGATCCATCAGACAGACAAACTTGTCCTCCCTGCCCTTAAAAATCTCTCCGCGCACATGCAGGTAATCCTGATATGTTTTCTCGATCGGTTCCCGGTAACGCCCTTCCCCGAAACTCACGTTCTTAAGTTCCGTGGAAAAAGTCGTATGACGGCAGTGGTCGGACCAGTACGTATCCAGCACCCGGATCTCCGTCATCGTAGGATTACGCTTCTCCTCTTTCGCAAAATAATTCTGTATATGCAAAAAGTCCTTGAACGTCATTGCCAGTCCGAGGGAATCGTACAGCTCTTTCAGCTCTGCCTCTGGCATGTCCACAAAATCCTCACGTTCCGGCAGATTCTCCAGTACCGCCACATCCGCCGGCTCCTCATAATCCATCTTAAGCGTCTCCGGCTTCACCATTCCTGTCTCTCTTGAATCCACAGGGTTAATACAGTAAGCCTTAATCCGCGCAAGTTCTTCCTCCGTGACGTTTCCGTTGACCAGATAAGTCACAGCCGTCCTGATAATCGGTTCCTCGTCCTCTTTCAAAAACTGCACGCACTGTACCGCGGAATCCGCCCTCTGGTCAAACTGCCCCGGCAGAAACTCCACAGAAAAGACATGTCCATTCTCCGGAACCTCTATCTTTTCCCTATATAAAATATCCACAGGCGGCTCCGAAAAAACCGTCCGGCACGCCCTCTCAAAAACTTCGTCGGAAATATTCTCCACATCATAGCGGATGAAAACCCGTACCTGATCCACGCTCTTTATGCCAAGAAAACTTTCGATCTCCTCCTTAAGTTCTCTCGCCTTAACCGCAAAAGGCTCTTTCTTCTCCACGTAAATTCGTCTGACATTTCCCATGCTGATTTCTCCTTATTTTTGTGATAACCGCCTGATTATGATCGGACAAGTAATTTCCGCTGCCTTAACAGCTTATTCAAAATCCACAATCAGCCCCTGCATAATATAGAGCAGCTGCTCGTCCACCATCTTTTCCGTGATGCCAAAGGTCTGCGCATTGATCTTTAACCCCTCCAGCACATACATGATATTAGCCGCCGCCCCCTTCGGATTCTCACAGTAAAACTCACCGCTGGCAATGCCTGCTTCAATCAGTTTTTCAATCACCCTGACACCCGCGTCAAACTGCTTGCGCAGCATATTATTCTTATCAGTCGATTTATGTGCAAAAAAATATTCATAGACCGCTACGGTCAAATTGTCTTTATTCTGCAAAAGTTCCTTCTTCTGCTCCTTCAAAAAGAGCGTCAGAATATCCGCCGCCGTATCTTCTTTTGCGATCCGCTCCGTGAATACATCATCCGTTTCATCCGCTTCCATCTGCAGCACTTCCATCAAAATCTGATCCGTGCTCTCAAAATACAGATACAGACCGCCGCGGCTGATCTCACATGCCTCCACGATATCTTTCATGGTCACATTCTTAAATCCTTTTTCCACAAACACCTTTCTTGCCGTGTCAAGTATGTACTTCTTTTTCTGTGCTGATTTTTCTCCCATCGTTTCCTTAATCTCCCTACAAATATGTACCCTTCAGTCCGCCTGTCACTGCGCCCTATTCCTGTTTTTCCTCTTTCTTGACATTGACTACTCTGGTCTGTACCGGATGATCCCAGAAATCCAGATTTTCTTTCATCTTCTTGATCACCTTAAGGAAAATGCCGTTCTCCACCGCCTCAGACCATCTTCTGCCCTTTGTCATGCCCTCCATCACATATCTGGAAAGGATTCCTTTCAGCACGTCCATCTCCCGGATATCCGACCGCTTAATCGCAAGAAGCTCGTCCTCCAAAATGCGGATCCTGTTTCGTGAATAGATATATCTGTAATTCCGATCTATCAGCTTCGTCCGCTGCGCCTCCTTTATGAAACTCATCAGCGTGCTGTCATACACCGGGAATGCAATCGAATGCTCCCCTATCCCGGAACCGGCGTAACTCTGCTGTACACTCATACCTTTCTTGCTCTCCAGCCACGGCAAGTACCGCGCCAGCTTCTCTACATCCGCCCTGTATTCATTCACCACCTGCTGCCTGTAGGCGATATCTTCTTTCTCCATCAGTGTTTTATCCATAATTTTTCACTCACTTCCGTTTCCAAAGTCACTCTCAACGTCGCTGCCTGTCCCGACAAGCCTGTCATTTTCAATTTTAACACAAATTCCCGAAAAGTACAGTACAAAAAAAGCCATTCTTCTTGTGCAACATAGCAAAGCGCGAAGCCATAATTTTCCAAAGGCTCCACGCTCTTTTTGTAAGACCATCTTCAATATATCATGCCATCTTCTGCAATTTCGCGCTGTGATGCATAACTGTCTTCTTGAGCAGATCTATATCGTCGAAGGCTCCCTCCATTCTTTCCGCTCCCTTTTTGTAACGCGCATAGGTGCTCAAATAAGCCTCCTCTATGTTGTTTAGACGCGGTGCCACAACGTTTTCCTGAACCAGTTTCACCTGATGCAGCTCTGCGCCTACCTGCTCGGTTCTTTGACCCACGAGGTGTATCTCCGTCTCCATCTGATCCATTTTGTCATCCATAAGGTGCATCTTCGTCTCCATTCGATCCATTTTTACCTGCATATAACAGATGTTATCCAACACGAGCCGGAGTTCACCCTTGACCTCTTTCATCTCACCCTGCAGAGTATAGACATCTCCCTTCAAGACGCCGACATCTTTCTTCAAAACCTGAACGTCTTCTTTCAGTCCACTAACGTCTTCCTGCAGAGCACAAACATCTTCCTTCAAATCCCCGACGTCTTTCTTCAAGACATAAACGTCTTCTTTCAGTCCCTGTACATCTTCCTTCAATCCACTGACATCTTCCTTCAGTCCCTGTACATCTTCCTTCAATCCACTGACATCTTCCTTCA
>ERZ779637.520-NODE-520-length-24272-cov-14.789074_pt1 | contig 24272 bp, 24 predicted proteins | sample MGYA00514196_ERZ779637 | MGnify/ENA primary metagenome ERZ779637 (study PRJEB29562, sample SAMEA4376700) | mouse gut metagenome | isolation source: Cecum | study: EMG produced TPA metagenomics assembly of the A DSS colitis mouse model was used to assess the...
TTAGATGCAGCCCTGTCGGGTTTTTGATGACTACCTTTTGGCTTACCATACCCTTATCCTCCAATTTAGTTCCAGTTGAAGTTTCCCCCTCTGTACCGCATTGTATCGATCCCCTTCATAAATCAATACAATGCATCACTAACCGCAACTTACTTTTTATTATAACATTTTTACCAGAAATAACAAGTGTTACAGCATAATATTCTGTATAAGTTCAGCCAGTTTCTTAGCTTCCACATCGATCATCTTCTGATCCTTGCCCTCGATCATAACTCTTACAAGCGGTTCCGTTCCGGAAGGCCTGATCAATACTCTTCCTTCACCTGCAAATTTCCTGTCAAGTTCGGCGATTGCTTCCGCGATCTCGGAATAATCCATATACTTTTCTTTCTTATGGTTAGGTACCTTCGCATTGACCAATGCCTGCGGCATTACTTCCATGACCTGCTTCAACTCCGACAGTGGTTTCCCCGTCTCCACGATCACCTGCAGCAGATGAAGCGCACTCAGAAGGCCGTCACCGGTCGTATTCTCATCTAAGAAAATGATATGACCGGATTGTTCTCCACCAAGACTCGCTCCTATCTCCTTCATTCTCTCCAGAACGTATCTGTCTCCCACTTTCGTCTGCTCTATCTGAATGTCATTCCTCTCCCCCATCAGGAAGAAGCCCAGATTACTCATCACCGTGGCAACGATCGTATTCTTATTCAGCTGACCGCCCTGCTTCATATGCAGGCCCACCATAGCCATGATCTGGTCACCGTCAACGATATTGCCGAGTTCGTCTACCGCCAGGAGTCTGTCCGCATCCCCGTCAAAAGCCAGGCCTAGATTCGCCTTCTCATATACTACTCTCGCCTGTAACTCCTCCATATGCGTAGATCCACAGTTAGCATTGATATTAGTGCCGTCCGGGTTGTTATGGATCGCGACTACCTCCGCTCCCAGTTCCTTCATCGTCTCCACGGAAGTATAGAAAGCGGCTCCTTCCGCACAATCCAGTACGATTTTCATGCCGTGCAGATCGACATTGACGGCTTTCATCGCATGGTTAATATATTCCTCTCTGGCATCCGTACGGTACTTGATCTTACCGACTCCTGCCCCGATCGGGAACTTGACTCCCTGCATACCGTTTCTGATCAGTTCTTCTATCTCATCCTCTAAAGCATCCGGCAGCTTATAGCCGTTGCCGTCGAAAAACTTAATTCCGTTAAACTCAACCGAATTGTGCGATGCCGAGATCACTACTCCCGCGTCAACCTTGTATTTCCTTGTAAGATAAGCTACCGCCGGCGTAGGCAGCACACCCACATACACAGCATTCGCACCGACAGAACATGCACCTGCCATAAGTGCATTTGCCAGCATATCACCGGAAATCCTCGTATCACATCCTACCATGATCGTCGGTTTATGCGCATTCTCCTTCGATAGAACGAAAGCTCCCGCCTGCCCAAGCTGCATCGCCAGCTGCGGCGTTAATTCCTCATTCGCAATACCTCTTACACCATCTGTACCAAATAATCTGCTCATTATTATAGCTGCTTCCTTTCCTGCTTCTTTATTCCGGTTCCGTAATGTGTACGTTTATCCAGTTTTCTTCCAACACGACCGTCGAATCCTCCGGCAGTCCTACCGCTAGCGGCATTCTGTAATAACCGCTCTCCAATTCGGTAAGTTCCTCAGCCGTCATCCACGCGGCTACATCCACATAGGCTTCCAGCGCAGCCAGATCGATCTGTTCCAACTCGGAGTTCAACCCGATCAGCACGATGCCATAGTTCTCTTCCGGTTCCGTTATCGTTGCATGAAACCCTGCCGGCACTCCCATAATATTGATGCGTTCCACGGGCACGGACAGATTCCGTCTCTGTACCTGCTCTATCTGCACTGCTATCCTGATCTGTCCGTCAAAGTCTTCCTCCGCCAGGATTGCGCCCTTCGGCAGATAGTCATTAAGATCTATGGTCGTCTGCACTGTTTCCCGTTGACCGGTCACATCCAGAACCCCTTCCGGGATCTCGATAGAAGCCGTCTCCCGCATAAGCTCGGACTTCCCTGCGATCATGACTGCATTCCTGCTGCTTGTTATCTCTCCGGTAGTCTTATAACCGTCTGCCGGCACACCACTGACTGTATATGTGATAGGCACTGTTTTCTTTTCGAGTATCTCGACATTGACGCGCACTTTTGTAATGTTCTTCTCAATACTCTGGGATCTGATCTCCACACCTGCTTCATTGTACAGCCGTATATCGGAATCCGTTCCGATATTACTCGTAAATCCGGAGACATCTACCTCGGCCTGTGCTCTTGCGATCTGAGACACCACGGACTTCGGCCCGGAAACTCTGATCAGATTCTGCTCCGTACTCACATTGCCGACCATATACCCTTCCTCGATCTCCCCCGTCACATTCGGACGGATCGGAAGAGATTTGGCCTGTTTGTCTTCGATATTTAATTTGACACTTTCTATATTACCCTTGATGCTCTCCACTTTATCATTGTATTTGTTGGTATACAACTTGATGCTGATGGTATTCAGACTTGTCAGGTCATTCATATCCGCCTCAGCAATGACGTTAGAGGCACTCAGTGTATCGATGATAGATCTGGGAGCTCGTATTATGACCGAGTCTATCATATTGGTACCGTCCAGCACTTCAAAGATCTGTCCTTTGTCCGTGATCAGATTCTCATTCTTGATGGTTACCGGTATGTTATTCACCTCCAAAGGAGAGATCGGATCGTTGATATTCGTTACAATGATCCAAAGCATGACTGCAAACAGAAAAGATACCAGTTTCAGTCCCCAGTTCTTGGTGATCCTATGCTTCATTCCTGGTCCTTCCTTTCCACAGCTTCCGCTTCTTCTCTTCCACCGGTTTATCCTGGATCTCTGCCAATCTGCTCTTCAGTCTATCCGCATCCAGCGCTCGTTCCAGCCTTCCGTTATAAGCAACACTGATCTTACCGGTCTCTTCAGACACAATCACCGTCATGGAATCAGTAACCTCGGAGATACCCACGCCGGCGCGATGCCTCGTCCCCAGTTCCTTACTGAGCGCCATATTATCGGACAGCGGCAGATAGCAGGTCGCAGAAATAACACGATTCCCTCGCACGATCACCGCCCCGTCATGTAAGGGTGTGTTGTGTTCGAAAATATTGATCAACAGTTGACTGGACACGATTCCGTCCACATCGATCCCTGTCCTCTCATACTCCTTCAACGACTGGTGCTGCTCGATCACGATCAAGGCCCCGGTCTTCACCTTCCCCATCTCAACACACGCCTTCGTGATCTCATTGATCGTCCGGTCAGAAAAAAGCCCACCCTCGGCTTTACCGGAATCAAACGATACAATGGATGAGAAAATATTCTTCTGCCCTAATTCCTCCAATGCCTTGCGCAGCTCCGGCTGTAATACAACCACGATCGCTATCGCCGCAATACTGAATACATTCGTCACGATCCACAAGATCGTATTCATGTTAAAAAATGCCGCTACCAATATGAAGATTGCGATCATGATGACACCCTTGAGCAACGACCATGCCTTGGTGTTCTTGATCCATGCCAGGATATAATAAAAAATAAAAGATAAGATGATGATCTCAACGATATCAGTCTTATGAATAGTGGGCATATGCAGTTTCGTCAAGTAGGTATCAATCAGCGTATTCAGTTGTTGCATATTCTTACACCACCTTTACATGCTTAACAGCGCGACGATCTGACGACGGACCATTTCCCTTTCGTCAATGAGTGCTCCTTGATCTGGATGCAGTCTTTGCCTTCTGGCTGTTGATCTGCTTTACCTTCTTCTCGGGCTTAGATACTACGATCTTCGGAACGGCCTTGACGTAATAATAATATTCATCGTCTTCAAACTGTACCTTCTCCGTTCTGCTGTAATCCACATTGAATACAAAAAACTGTAGTATCACCGCCAAAAGCAGCGACAGGGCATTACCCAGAACTACCTCAAGAAGCGCTACATGCGTATCAAACATCAGGTCACCGACCAGCAGCACCGTGATATTCACCACTGCTCCTGCCACCATAGCTATCGTCCATGCATAATCTATGCTCAGTCTCCTGATAAAATACACAAGAATCACTGTGACCGCAAACGCCGCCATCGTAATGACCATATCACGGTTGTGCAGGAGACCGTCCACAACAAATTTAAATCTTGCAGTCCTCTCTTCATCTGCCATCGCCAGTATCACGGATACGTTCTGCGTCACAAAATGCAGCATATAATATACAATAACGCCACATGCAATGGATATCGCCGATACCGGCGTTCCGATCAACCCCATAGCCAGCGGTATCACATACGGTATTCTGAGTAGAAAACAGATCGGCATCAGCAGGACCACGAGCGTATCCTTTGGTGAAAACCGCAGATATACCAAAAACATGAGCAGGAATCCCGCGCCCAGCACAATGGTACATTCCAGATTAAATGCATACAGGTGCAGCATAATAAAGATCGCCGCCATGAGCAAGATAAAATTCATGGGCATGAAAGAGCACATTAAGGCCACGATCAAGACCACTGTCATCTTATCAATGCTATCCATGTATCCTATTCTGGAATTGATGAGGAGTAACGATATCAACGCCAACAAAAATTTCAGCAGCGGCGTGATATACACTTCATATCTACTATACAGAGTCATTAAGATCTGCTTTGCAACAAGTAAGCCGGTCATCTTTTATCCTTACCTTTTCACACATCTTACAGAACATGCCTGCAGGATGCTTTGATTTATGCCTGGCGGTTTATTCCGCAGGCCCTCAACTTTCGTATACTTATAGTAAACGACATAACAAATTTCTGCTTCCGGTTCCTGCCAAAGCCATATACGGGAGCTTTTGCAGGACCGAAAACGAAATTTTTAATGTCGTTAACTATATATTACTGTTTATACATACCTGACAGTTTGCGCAGGTTCATATAATACAGCTTGAGGCTCTTCATCGCTCTCATATACCGTATCATATAGACTGCGTAAGCGATCACGGCATATATGCCTACCGTCCATAGATACATGGACAGGATGTGCCTTGCGAATTCTATCAGATCCATCTTATAGATGTCTGTCATAAATGTCTCAAAATCATAATAAATGTACACACCAAAGACCACTACAAATGCAATTGTTGCACTTATAATGGACTTCAACACCTGCCATCCTATATAATCACCGCGAAAATAGCTTCCGATGGCAACATTCTTCTTGCCTTCATTTGCCTCGTAGGAAGCCATTTTCGTCATTAGGATTATTCTCTCTTCATTTAACATACCTGTCTCCTAACCCAGGAAACGCATCTTCGGGTTGTCTTTCGGATCCTTCTTCTTAGACTGAGGCTTCGGAGCTTCCGGTTTATGGATGCTGCTGCTTAATCTGTCCGCCATGCTGTTCTTGCATTTCTCACAGAAACGTCCTGTCATGATGGCCGCACCGCAATTCTCACAAAACAGTGTGATCCCCGAACCTTCCCCGAGCTGCAGGCGCTCCTCTCGAAGCCACTGTTGGATCTGATTCGTAGTTACCTCACATGCCTCTGATACCTGAGGAATTGTCGCATTTCTATTGTCCTGGATATATTTCTTTACTTCCTGGAACTTTTCCTCCAGCGCCTCTCTGCATGCCATACAGATTGGCGGTCCCGATACATAATTAAAAAGTCTCCCGCATTTTCTGCAGTTTCTCGCATTCATGGTATCATCCTCCTGTAATCATTGATGTAAATATGTAGCAGTTCATCTGCATCTGCCGACTCTATATACCGTTCCCGATCGCAAGTGTTACAAAATAAATATGCTTCACACCTGCCCTGCGCAGCTCATAACTCATCGCATCGATGGTACTGCCCGTCGTATAGATATCGTCGATAATGATAACCGTATCTAATTTTACATCATTCCGGCAGATTTTGAAAGCCCTTTTCAAATTATTTTGTCTCTCTGCCAATGGTAAATCTTTCATGGGCGCAGTCCTGCGGACTCTTTTGACCAGATCGGCCTTCACCGGAATGCCTGTGCACCTGCCAAGCTCCCTCGCCAGCACATGCGCCTGGTTGTATCCTCTCACCCGTCTCTTCGCCGCATGGATCGGCACAGGAATGAGAGCATCCGGCCTGCGCTGCACGATCCACGTGCCCAGCCGTTTTGCCATACAGCTGGCATAGTACATCCCGTATTCCTGCCTGCCTTTGTACTTAAAACGGTAAATGGAATCCGCCACACTTTTATAGACGAAAAGCGCACGGCCGCTGTCAAACAGATGCCTGCGATGCAGGCAGTCTCCGCAGTATTCTTCCGTTTCCCGGGTAAGTTCTTTTCCGCATTTCAAACAGTAAGGCTGCTTTACATATATAAACTTTGACTTACAGGTCTCACAGATAAGACCACCGAAGGGCCTGACTGCCCTGTCACAGACGGGACACCTGCGCGGATAGAAAATATCCGTCAGTATCTCCGGAAATGTTCTTTTCATGTTCCCCTCCATTCCGCAGCGTCACAAATTCTTGATCGCACCCCGATATCTTTCCGCGCACAGGTAACTATGATTTCCGTCTGTTCGCAGTAACGGCACTCTCATTGTTACATCATCAGTTCCCGGATGCGTTCCGCAAGGCCGGTATAACGTCTGTTCTGATGGTCGTTATCGATCATTTCCTGTATGGTGCGCCGGCTGCCAAGGATCGTAACGCAGTTCTTGGCCCGGGTCACCCCCGTATAGAGCAGATTCCTGTTAAACAGCATCCTCGGTCCCGACAGAATCGGCATGATCACCGCCGGGTATTCGCTGCCCTGAGACTTATGGATCGTCACCGCATAAGCCAGTTCTATCTCATCCAGCTGCGCATAGGGATAAGTCACTCTTCTATGCTCATCATACTCCACCACGATCTCGTGCGCATACTCATTGATCTGCTGTATGATCCCGATATCGCCGTTAAAAATACCGGTCCCTTTGTCAATCGGTATCCCGTACTTGCTGACAACCTCCCATTCCAGCTGATAGTTGTTCTTGATCTGCATGACCTTATCATGCTCTCTGTAGACGGTTTCTCCCGCTGTGCATTCCTTCTTGTCTGCCGACGCAGGGTTTAAATACCGCTGCAGAATACCGTTAAGCGTCTCCACCCCGAGTTGTCCCTTTCGCATCGGTGTCAGCACCTGTATATCATAAGGCTGCGCGCCCACATAGGTCGGAAGTTTTTCCGTGATCAACTGTATCATATGCTTATAAATAACATTGGTGTCACTTCTTTCCAGAAAAAAGAAATCCCGGCTTTTATTATCCATGGACAGCTTCTCCCCCGCATGGATGCGGTGCGCATTCAAGACGATATCACTCTCCCCCGCCTGCCGGAATATTTTCTCCAGCACCACCATTGGGAACTTCTCACTGTTCATGATATCCTGCAATACCTGTCCCGGTCCTACCGAAGGGAGCTGATTGACGTCTCCCACCAGAATCAGCCTGGTTCCCACCATCACCGCCTTTAAAAGTGCCTGAAAAAGGAAGATATCCACCATCGACATCTCATCGACGATGATCACATCCGCTTCCAGCGGATTGCTCTCGTTCCGCTCAAATTTGGCTGCCCGTGTCTCGCCGGAGGCTTCTCCGTTCAATTCCAGCATCCTGTGGATCGTTCTCGACTCATATCCGGTCGCCTCCGTCATGCGCTTCGCCGCCCTTCCCGTCGGGGCCGCCAGGAAAATATCCATTCCTTCGGACAGAAAATACCGTATGATCACGTTGATAGTCGTCGTTTTGCCTGTCCCCGGTCCGCCCGACAGAACGAAGATACCGTTCCTCACACTTTCCAGCACCGATCTTCTCTGCAGTTCATCCAGTTCCAGATTCAATTCCCCGGCTAACCGATCGATCTTCACCGTCAGACTTTCTTCCTCTGCAGGCAGAAGCTGCTCCTCCGTCGCCGATATATTCAGGTCATGCAGCATCCTGGCACAATTAAGCTCCGCATAGTAGTAGGAGGATGCATAGACCTTACATTCCGCTTCGTTTTCCCCCGGAGCCGACATTTTCATCACCAGCTTCTTATCCATAGTCAGATTAGCCAGATGCGGTTCCATCACACCAGGCTCCAGTCCCAACAACTCGCCCGTCTTCCGCAGAAGAATACTTTTCGGCAAAAAGCAGTGTCCCTCCGCACCCGCCAACATCAAAGTATAGAGGATCCCGCTCCTGATCCGATAATCCGAATCCGTATGGATCCCGATCCTGGCAGCGATCTCATCTGCGATCTTGAATCCTACCCCCTGGATATCCTCTGCAAGCTGATATGGATTTTCCTTAAGAATCCCATAAAGTCTCGTACCATAGGTCTCATAAATACGAAAAGCAAGTGTATTGGATATGCCATACTTCTGCAGGTAGGACATGGCTTCTCTGGCATCCCGCTTCTCATATACCATGGTCGCGATCTCTCTTGCCTTGCGCTCACTGATCCCTTTGATCTCCGCCAGCCGCTCCGGTTCTTCCTCAATGATCCTGTAAGTATCTGTCCCGAACCGTTTCACGATCCTGGCTGCCAGCGCCTCTCCCACACCCTTGATGGCCCCAGATCCCAGATACCGCTCTATGCTGACCACATCATCCGGCGGTACGATCTTGTACTGTTCTATTTTGAACTGTTCACCGTATACAGGATGGGTCGTAAAATTGCCCTGTGCCTCTATAGTCTCCCCCTGATCCATCGACCCGAAAAAGCCGACACAAGTAGTCTCATCTTCTCCTACCAGCAAGTTCAAGACTGTATAACCGTTTGCCGCATTGCGGTATATAATATGTTCCACAAATCCCTTGATGACATCCATCTGCTCTAAATATCCCTTAAACAAACGGGCTGCCTTATCGGCAGCCCGTCAAACTTCAAATCTCAATTCAGATCCTATTACAAATTATAATTGCGTTTCGCCTGTTCATATAACATATGTGCCAGAGAATTGGACTGCTCCGCTGCAGTCTGAGAAGAAATCTGCTGAATGACCGTATCGCTGAAATAATCCACCATATTAGATGCATAGCCCTCTTCGTCTTCCTCGTCGCTGAAGACTTTCGTAGACTTCTCCATCTCTTTATAGATCTGCTCCCAGAGATACGCTTCAAACTGTTTGCAGGCATCCAGAAGCGCTTCATTCTCCGCCTCTTCCGTCTTTGCAGCATTCTCCAGCTTCTTCTGCAGGTTCTCTGTATTCACTCTGTTGGCATCGGTCATATAGTCCGTGTACGTTCCAAGTCCAGTTAAATCCATCGCCATATCCGTTTCCTTCTCCCTAGCTGCATCCCTTACTACCGGATGCGTAAACCATTCTACTCTTGAGTCATATTCTCAGAATGTACCATCGATGAGCATTCCTGCTGCATAACTAACGTTTCAGATTATTCGCCACTTCCATCATGGAATCAGACGTCGTGATCGCCTTGGAATTCATCTCATAAGCGCGCTGCGCTACGATCAGATTTACCATCTCATTGGCTACCTGTACGTTAGATCCTTCCAGATATCCCTGTACGATCCTACTCTTATTCACATCCGGATTCGTGTCTTCATTGATCGCACGCCCGCTGGCATCCGTCGCTGCAAACAAGGTACTTCCCACTCTGTTCAATCCGCCCGGATTACTGAACTGGAACGTTCCTATCTGTACGCCGATCGGCTGCGGATTATTTCTGTCATCAGGATAGCAGATCTGCCCATCCTCTGTGATACTCAGTTTATTCGCTATATAAGTACGCGGCAAGGAGATCGCACGTCCTCTGGAATCCATGACCGGAAGTCCATCTGCATTCGTCAGCATCATACCGCCATTAGTCCCCAATGCCCATGTAAAATCACCATTTCTTGTATAATAGGTCTCACCGTCTTCTCCACGGACTCCAAAGAAGCCGTCGCCGTCTATCGCAAATGCCGTATTACTCTGCGCATCCAATAAACTCCCCTGCGTAAAAATGGAATTGAGGGAAGCAACCCGCACACCAAGGCCAACCTGGGAACTGGTAGGCTTAGGATCTCCATTTGCCGTTGTTGTGACTGAACGCAGATTCTGATACAAAAGTGACTTAAACTGCGCCACCTGCGCTCTGTATCCTGCTGAATTGACGTTCGCCAGATTGTTGGCAATCGTATCTACATTCGTCTGCTGTGCATTCATACCGGTCGCCGCCGACCACAAACTCCTAACCATACTATAACGCCTCCTATAATCTACCTAATTGGTTCACTGCTATATCAAGAGATTCATCATATGTCGTTATGACCTTCTGATTACTCTCATACTGTCTCTGAATTGCGATCATATTCACCATCTCGGTCACGATCGACATATTGGACAATTCAAGAACACCGTTTCTCACCGTCGCGGTCGATTCCTGTTCCAGTCTTCTCGCTGCCGTCGTTTCGCCCTCGCGAGCCGCTTCCAACTCCTGCTGTGCCGCTTCTTCCCGCTGCTGTGCCGCACGTACCGCAGCCTCCAACTCCTCAAGGTCCTCCACCCCACCGGCTCTGGCAGCATTCAACGCCCGCTCCGCCAATGCCGCGTTAGTCCTGGCTCTGTTGTAGGCAGCCTCGGCGCTCTTCATCTCGCTGCTGGGTGCGATCTGATACAGATTCTCCCCAAAGTGCTGCAGCCTGTCATAGTCCTCGAAATCTACCACGCCGATCGTGGCCATCAGATTACCGTCCTGGTAGATATCACCGTTCGTGTTGGTTCCGATCTGACTGTCGTTAGGGTCGAGTCTGATCCGACGCCGATTCTCATCCAGAACATAATCCCCATCCTGCGTCACGAGATACCCCTGGCCATTCATGGTAAAATTACCGTCCCTCGTATATTTCACTGAGGTCACATCCGCCTTGTTCGTATACTCTATCAGGAAAAATCCCGGGCCTGCCAACGCAAAATCAAACTTATTGTCAGTTACCTTCATCGGCCCTTCGGAGTAATCCGTATAGTCTTCTCCAACCTTTACACCCATGCTCATCCCGGTTCCGGACATCCACTTATCCGGATTATCCACCAGCCCTTCATCGTATCCCTTCCTGGTGGAGAGGTTTCTCGGCATGTTCCCCGGCTCCGACATATCCTTGATCTTGTAGGCTAACACCGTATCAAAAGCCTGGCTGGTAGATCCTTCCTTCTTATATGCATTTGTATTGGCATTCGCCAGGTTATTGGTCATAACATCCATTCTGTGCTGTTCATTGATCATTCCTGTGTATGCCGTGTAGAGCCCTTTAAGCATAGATAGTCTGCCTCTCTTTCATTCTCTGTTCAAATTTAACACCCTGTATCCTAATGCACCTATGCGAAAGAGGATGCAGGGACCGCTGCCTCAATCCTCGCGATATCCTGCAAGGAACTCCACATACTTGCCGGTACCGACAGCAACTGCCGTCATCGGATCCTCTGCCGTCATCGTATTAATGCCGGTGTGGGATGCGATCAAATCCTCCAATCCGCGCAGCAGACTTCCACCTCCCGTGAGCACGATCCCTCTGTCTGCAATGTCTGCTGCCAGCTCGGGCGGCGTCTTCTCTAAAACGCTGTGGATCGTCTCCACGATCTGTACGGTCGTCTCGTGTAAAGCTTCCTCCGTCTCTTCCGAAGACACCTTCACGGTACGGGGCAATCCAGTCACGAGATTTCGTCCTCTGACATCCATATAGTCTACTTCCGGCCGCTTGAAAGCGGAACCGATCTTTATCTTCAAATCCTCTGCTGTCCGTTCACCGATCAGCAGGTTATGCTTCTTACGCATATAACGCACGATAGCTTCGTCGAAATCGTCTCCGGCGATCTTGATAGAAGCACTGACCACCGTACCGCCCAGCGAGATCACCGCAATATCGGAAGTTCCGCCGCCGATATCCACGATCATATTACCACAGGGTTTGGAAATATCAATGCCCGCTCCGATCGCTGCCGCGATAGGCTCTTCAATGATGGAAACTTCTCTGGCGCCCGCCTGATAAGTAGCGTCCTCAACTGCCTTCTTCTCCACTTCCGTAACACCACTTGGCACGCACACGGCAATGCGCGGCTTGCGAAACGTCTTCTTGCCCAGAGCTTTCTGGATAAAATACTTCATCATCTTCTCTGTCACCTGATAGTCCGAAATAACACCCTGCCGCAGCGGCCTTACCGCCACAATATTGCCCGGTGTCCTTCCCAACATCAGTCTCGCGTCCTCACCGATGGCCTTGATCTTATTCGTATCTCTATCAAAAGCTACAACAGAGGGCTCTTTCAATACAACGCCTTTGCCCCTGATGTAGACCAGTATGCTGGCTGTTCCCAAATCAATTCCAATGTCTGTATACTGCATTCCCTTTGATCCCCTTTCTCGTGATCTCTCTATAATAATTTCCAATTGCTGTCAAAATAAACCATGATTCAGGCCTCCTGCCGTTCGGTCAGCCATGTGTTTTCATGAAAAAGCGCAATATGCTGGATATATTATAACCTAAAGAAATGGTTTTTCAAAGGCTTTTATAGATTTTTTAAAAAATTTTAAAAATTAAAAGAACACCGAAAACAGAACGGTTCCCTCCGTCCTGTTCTCAGCATCCATGCTCCATAGTATTTGTATCGGAATATTATCCGAATTCCTTAACCACCGGCATGTAAAAAACATTCCCAAAATCATCCAGATCATATCTCGAAGACGCCGGGAAGAAGACCGATCAGATCCTGGCATCAAATGGACGATACAACGCCGCGGCTCTCTGCAATTCCTCTGTCGTCATTTCCTCTGTCGGCTTCTGCATCCCGTCTGTCACTAATTCTTCCTCTACCTGTCGGATATCCTGTGGTTTGATCGCATCCTGCACCTGTAAAGCTTCATGTCCATCAGCTGCCTCCGGCAGATTCTGCAATTCTTCGGGCGTCATCTCCTGTTGAACGTCCTGCAGTTCCTCCTGCAGCTCCAGAGCCTCTTCCATCACTTCGTCCAGTTCTTCCAGAATGCCGCCGCCACTCTCCGTGCCGGTCGCCTCTTCCACAAGATCTTCCATTCTCTCTTCCGGTGTCTTGGGCTTACTCTTCTCCACCGCCTCAGCGATCTTCTCTCCGATCTCCCGAGACTCATCCATCATATGCCACATCTGCTCGTTGTTGTAGGCCATCTTCGCCGCCGCGATCTGATCCTCATAAGAGTGAAACAATTCCAGCTTTCTGGCAATCTCCTCCACCGTCTCGCATTTTATATTCTTAAGGTTCTCCTTCTGATTCTCGAAGAAGGCAACCTGCCTGTCACGCTCTTCCTGCCGTTCCATCTTCTGCTGCGTACTCTTGAGGACATTGCCTCTGTTCAGAAAACCGCCACCAAAAACAGAACTGCCAAATCCATGCATGCCAATATTCATAGCTATCCCTCCCGTCACATTACAAAAAGCACCTATTAACACTCTAATCCTATATTTATTATATCGTCAGTCCAAGTGCCGCCGTGAAGGCGGACAAACGATGATTCATGTCAGATTTTGTCCGTTTCGCGGCATTAACGTCAGGAACCCATACTCTTTGCCTTTTCCAACATCTTTTTGATATAGATGCCGGTGTAGGATACCGGATTCTCCGCCACCTTCTCGGGTGTACCCTCAGCGATCACGGTGCCGCCGCCCTCGCCGCCCTCCGGCCCCATATCGATAATGTGATCCGCAGTCTTGATCACATCCAGATTGTGCTCGATGACCACCACCGTATTACCGCCTTCCGCCAGCTTGTGCAGAATATCCACCAGCTTGTGCACATCCGCGAAATGCAGGCCCGTAGTCGGTTCGTCCAATATATAGATGGTCTTGCCTGTACTGCGCTTGCTCAGCTCTGTGGCCAGCTTGATCCGCTGTGCCTCACCACCGGACAGTGTCGTAGAAGGCTGTCCAAGCTTCACATAAGACAATCCCACATCATAAAGCGTCTCTATCTTCCTGCGGATCGACGGAAGATTCTCGAAGAAAGGCATAGCTTCCTCCACCGTCATATCCAGCACGTCATAGATATTCTTACCTTTATATTTTACCTCCAGCGTCTCACGGTTGTAGCGCTTACCGCCGCAGACTTCACATGGTACATACACATCCGGCAGGAAATGCATCTCGATCTTGATGATGCCGTCGCCACCGCAGGCCTCGCATCTGCCGCCCTTCACATTGAAGCTGAACCTTCCCTTACTATAGCCTCTGGCCTTGGCGTCTTGAGTGGAGGCGAACAGATCTCTGATCTGATCGAACACCCCTGTGTAGGTAGCCGGATTCGACCGGGGCGTCCTACCGATGGGCGACTGGTCAATGTCAATCACCTTATCCAGCTGGTCTATCCCCTCAATTCCCGTATGCCTGCCAGGAATACACCGTGCCCTGTTCAAATCCCGCGCCAGGTGCTTATAAAGGATCTCATTGACCAGCGAACTCTTCCCGGATCCTGAGACTCCCGTCACGCAGGTCATGATTCCCAGCGGGATCTTTACGTCTACTTTCTTCAGATTATTCTCCTGAGCGCCTTTGACCTTCAAATAGCCGGTAGGCTTCCTTCTCTTCTCTGGTACGGGTATCCGTAGTTTGCCGCTCAGGTACTGTCCCGTGATGGACTCTTCCACCTGCATGATCTCCTCCGCCGTACCCTGCGCAACCACCTCGCCGCCATGGGATCCTGCCCCCGGCCCGATATCCACAATATGGTCCGCAGCAAACATAGTGTCCTCGTCATGTTCGACCACCAGCAGTGTATTGCCCATGTCCTTCAGATTCTTAAGGGCAGCGATCAGCTTGTCATTGTCCCGCTGGTGCAGGCCAATACTGGGCTCATCCAGAATATAGCACACTCCTACCAGCCCCGAACCGATCTGGGTCGCCAGACGGATCCGCTGTGCCTCGCCACCGGAAAGCGATCCGGTAGCCCTGGATAAGGACAGATAGTCCAGACCGACCTCCATCAGGAAACCGACCCTGGCACGGATTTCTTTCAGGATCCTCCTGCCGATCAGCTGTTGCTGCGGTGTCAGTTCCATATCCCCGATAAAGGAATGCAGCTTCGTGATAGACATGGATGTGATCTCATAGATATTCTTATCACACACGGTCACTGCCAGAGATTCTTTCTTCAGGCGCATACCGCCGCATTCCTTACAGGGCGTAATACGCATGAATGATTCATATTCCTGTTTGATCATATCCGAGCCTGTTTCCCGGTATTTCCGGTCCATATTCCTGACCAGACCCTCGAAAGCCACCGGATAGACGCCCTTACCCCGCTGCCCTTCATAATAAACGTCAACCTTCTTGCCATTCGTGCCGTAACAGATCGCGTCCCGCGCCTCCTGCGGCAGTTCCTCAAAAGGCGTATCCATACTGAACTTATACTCCTTAGCCAATGCCTGCAGGAGTGCGTTGGTAAAACTGCCCTTGTCCTTGCTGGACTGCCATCCCATCACGGCAATGGCGCCCTCATTCAGACTGAGGCTTTTGTCTGGTATCATCAATTCAAGATCAAATTCCATCTTATATCCCAAGCCGAAGCAGTCCGGGCAGGCGCCAAAGGGATTGTTGAAGGAAAAGCTTCTCGGCTCGATCTCGCTGATGCTGATCCCGCAATCCGGACAGGCAAAACTCTGGCTGAAATTGATCGGCTCTCCGTCTATCACATCCAATACCATCTGCCCTTCCGCCAGCGCAAATACATTCTCAATGGAATCAGTCAGACGCCTCTCGATACCTTCCTTGACTACAAGACGGTCCACAACGATCTCTATAGTATGCTTGATGTTCTTCTCCAGTTTGATCTCTTCCGACAATTCATACAAATTCCCGTCAACACGCACGCGCACGTAACCGCTCTTCTTGGCCCGTTCAAAGACCTTGGCGTGTTCACCCTTCCTTCCCCGCACCACCGGCGCCAGAAGCTGTATCCTTGTCCCCTGCTCAAGCGCAAGGATCTGATCCACAATCTGGTCTACAGTCTGCCGTCTGATCTCCCGGCCGCACTTCGGGCAATGGGGAATACCAATCCTGGCATACAACAATCTGAAATAATCGTAGATCTCCGTCACCGTTCCCACCGTGGAACGAGGATTCCTGTTGGTAGATTTCTGATCGATGGAGATCGCCGGAGACAGCCCCTCGATCCGCTCCACATTCGGCTTCTCCATCTGTCCCAGGAACTGCCTCGCATAAGAGGACAAGGACTCCATATATCTCCTCTGCCCCTCCGCATAAATGGTATCAAAAGCAAGCGAAGACTTCCCGGAACCGGACAGCCCCGTGAGCACCACAAACTCGTTACGGGGAATATCCACATCCAACGCTTTCAGATTATGTTCATTTGCACCCCGGATCTTGATATATTCACGGGGACGCATCTTTACTGTGTCTGCCATAGTTTCCTCCATTTGTTACTGTCTGTTACTGTTTGTTACCATCTGTTTCTGTCTCAGTGTGTATTCCTTTTCAGATCTATTATTTATAAACATCTATTATTATATAAATTTGCAGGATCCGGTGTCAGCTACACTGCTACTCCTTATCAAAATCCCGCAGCTTCCCCTTCAATTCCACCATTCTGTCACGCAGTTCTGCCGCCGCCTCGAAATTCAGATCCGCCGCCGCCTTCTTCATCTGCTTCTCCACATCCTTGATCAGTTTCTCCAGTTCCTGTCTGCTCATGGACTCCGGATCCTTCTCAAATCTCCGTTCTTCCTTGGCAATCGTCCTGGAAATGCTGATCAGATCTCGCACCGCCTTCTTGATCGTCTGCGGCGTAATGCCGTGCTCCTTATTATAGCGCTGCTGGATCTCTCGCCTGCGGTTTGTCTCCATGATAGCCGCACGCATGGAATCCGTCATATTATCGGCATACATTATAACGTGTCCTTCCGAGTTACGCGCCGCACGGCCGATTGTCTGGATCAGGGACGTCTCAGAACGCAGAAATCCCTCTTTATCCGCATCCAGGATCGCCACCAGCGAAATTTCCGGAATATCCAATCCTTCGCGAAGCAGATTGATACCTACCAGCACATCGAAGACGTCCAGACGCATGTCCCGGATGATCTCCGCCCGCTCCAGCGTATCGATATCAGAGTGCAGATACTTCACACGGATTCCGACTTCACTCATATAGGTTGTCAGGTCTTCCGCCATGCGCTTGGTCAGCGTCGTCACCAGGACCTTGTGATGATTTGCCACTTCCTTATTGACCTCCGAGATCAGGTCATCGATCTGTCCCTCCACCGGACGCACGTCCACCTCCGGATCCAACAATCCGGTAGGACGGATGATCTGCTCCGTGCGGAACAATTCGTGAGATGCCTCATACTCCGACGGTGTCGCCGATACAAACAGCATCTGATCAATATGCTGTTCAAATTCTCCGAAATTCAACGGCCTGTTGTCCAGTGCCGAGGGCAGTCGGAATCCATAGTCCACCAGTGTATTCTTCCGCGATCTGTCTCCCGCATACATTCCCCGGATCTGTGGGATCGTCATATGGGACTCGTCTATTATAATAAGGAAGTCATCCTTAAAATAATCCATCAAAGTAAAAGGCGGCTCTCCTTCCGCCATACCGTTCAGATGGCGGGAATAGTTCTCAATACCGGAACAGAACCCGGTCTCCCGCAGCATCTCGATGTCGAAGTTTGTCCGTTCCGACACGCGTTGCGCCTCCAGCAGCTTGTCCTCACCCTTGAAGTATTTCACCCGTTCCGCCAGCTCTTTCTCAATCTCTACGCAGGCGATATTGATCTTCTCCTGCGGCACTACATAATGAGAAGCCGGATAGATCATCACATGTTCCAGCGTCGCATGGACTTGTCCCGTCAGCGGATCTGTCTGCGCGATTCGGTCGATCTCATCCCCGAAAAACTCGATGCGGATCAGATGATCGCCGCCCTGTGCCGGATAAACCTCCACCACATCACCGCGCACCCGGAAACAGCACCTGTCCAGATCCATATCATTGCGGTCGTATTGCATCTCGATCAAGCCCCGAATCACCTCATCCCGGTCCCGTTGCATACCCGGGCGCAAGGACATACTCATACCCGCATATTCTTCCGGGCTGCCCAAGCCGTAGATACAGGACACGCTGGCCACAACCACAACATCCCGCCGCTCCGTCAAAGATGCCGTAGCTGACAGACGCAGCTTGTCGATCTCATCATTGATGGAAGAGTCCTTCGCAATATAGGTATCGGTGGACGGCACGTAAGCCTCTGGCTGGTAATAATCGTAGTAAGACACAAAATATTCCACTGCGTTTTCCGGGAAAAATTCTTTAAACTCGCCGTACAGCTGTCCGGCCAATGTCTTATTGTGGGCTATTACCAATGTGGGCTTCTGCAGCTGTTGGATGATATTGGCCATGGTAAAGGTCTTGCCGGAGCCCGTAACACCCAGTAAAGTCTGGAATTGATTGCCTTCCCGGAACCCTTTGACCAGGGCTTCTATGGCCTGCGGCTGGTCGCCGGTTGGTTGGTATTCACTGTGGAGTTTGAACGTTTTTTGTTCAGTTTGCACAAAGGTTACCTCCAAAATTCATAGTAAAAAAGTTCATCTATTGGTACGAAATTCGTGTAAGCACATCTTCCGTTTGACGGAATATGGATTTTACACGAATTCTGTTCACCAAATTAAATTTTAATATTAAATGAGTGTAATAAAACCCATGTAGACACAATAACACTATAAGAGCAATCATATACTTAATTCATGCTTTTGGAATCATGTAAAAGCAGATTTGATTATATCATACTGAATCAGATTTGTACAGCAGTTTTCAGAACGTTTGTTCTGATTTTTTGGATTTTTTGTGAATGAACTTTTTATCTCCCTTCAGGAGGCATCACATCTTTCATGTACGCCAGTAATTCCGGAATCTCCTCAGGAATGATATTAGAATTGTCACCATAAATATCCACTGTGACTAATTCCTTGGCATGTCCCATCAGCTTTGCAACTTCTCCGATATGGCAGCAACCTTTTTGAAAGTTACTTTTTACTGCAATAGCCATTGAAAGTATACATGATGTGTTATCTGTATGCTTCAGTGCAAAACATAAATGATTCCCCCTATCTTCCACATAGGACAGATTGATATTGTTAGCTGCAACGGTTAATATTAATCAAATTCCCCGCTTCGTTCGTCCATTTTTTCAAAACTTACAGAATCTTCACGAATTATAATTGTTATTTTATCGTTACTGTATTCTGCTGCAATTTCTTTCAGCTTACTTACAATATCATCTTTTGTCATACTTAACATTTCTTCAATATCTGTTCTGTTCCAAAAATCCTGCTGGCCAATATCAATATTGATCCGTTCCATTCTTTCATAACTTTCATTTGCCCATTCCAGTAAATCCATATTAATTTTCATAACCGCTGTGATCCTTTCTTCAATAGCATTTTTACTAAAGTTGTTACAAAATGGCAATAGACCACTTTTTGTTGCTTCCATGTTGATAAGCATTAGCGAATAGGCAGATTTTGATTTTTCTCCAAATTGTCGTATAACGCTTTTATCACAAGCCAGTTCTATATCACGGTTAAAAAGAATATACATCACCCACACAAAAGAGTTGAACCAATGAATACAAAGGGCAAGTGTCGCAATCAATTTTGTTACAGTATCATAGCGATAGTTATGCACATACTCATGCGAGAGGACATATTGCAGTTGTTTCTCATTTTTCCAGTCCATTTTTTTCGGCATTAAAATAACAGGACGGAAAATGCCATAAGTTAATAGTGCGGAAATCCTATCAGATTGCCTTACCAAAATTGGGCGTTTCAATGGGTGTTCCGCCAGCCACTTTTCTACATAATGGTTGTGGACGGGTAAAGCTGTCCGCATTGTTTTGCCGTGGTATCTCCCTCACTCCAAAGTACACACATTACTTTCAATTCTGAGTCGAAAAGTTTAATATCCATTTTTAACTCCATTCCGAAGCGTCACAAATTCTAACTGAACTTGTTCAGTTTGTTGAACTAAATTGCTCATCAGAGAATTTATTCAGCCTCATCCTCCTTCCTATAAGACTGCAGTAGTTTCTGCTTGGTTATACATTACACCTTTTTATTGGTCCGTCAACACTACCGCAGTAGTGTTAAGAAAAAATTCATATTTTTTATGTCGGATAGATATAACAATGAAGAAAATTCATGTGGAAGATAATAGAATTGTAGAATTATACCGGGAGCTAAATTAACAGGTAATTAAAGAAACCTCTTTAAAATATGGTGGGTTATGTACACATATTGCTCAAAATATTCTATCCAGCTACGAAGATAGCGAAGAATTTTTCCTACATTAACAAAAAACAAATGGTTTTTATTGGCATAATCGATTCTGCCGTCAGTAGAACGAAAGAACCGAACGTGGGAATGGAGAGCCTAAAATGCCATTTTTCTTTATAATTATAGTAAACGACATAACAAATTTCTGCTTCCGGTTCCTGCCAAAGCCATATACGGGAGCTTTTGCAGGACCGAAAACGAAATTTTTAATGTCGTTAACTATAAAAACGGATATATTAAACAGATTATTGAGAAGCTTTTTGCAGAATCGTCATTCGTTATACCGCTATGAACGCATGGCGCGACAGGAACAAGCGACAGCAAAGGTAAATATCTTTTAATCATCTAACCGAAGAAAAATATCACCCTTTGAGCGCATTGAACGGACTTTTCGTAAGTCCTTACGAGGAATACCCCATCACCATATGCGGTCAGACTATTATGCTGATCAGTGGGGAATTTACGGCAAAGCCCACTTTTGCACCACCATGTACCTGCCAGTGAGCAGCTGCCGCCTAAAATAAACACAACAAAAATAATTAGTTTTGACTATTGAATTTTTTTGTATATCAGAATTGCGACAACCTCAACCGTAAGCACAATATCGTATATCCATTGAACGCAAAAAGCTACTGTATCGTAATTTATAGGTATACTATCTGATATCTTTGCAAAAAAATTAACAAGGAAAATGAATACAATCATAGAAATAATACTTGCTTTTCCAATGATTGCCCGTCCTCTTTCATCACGGGAAGATTTTATAAAAAATAAAGCAATTAGAATAATCGTAATCGGCACACCATAATATATCCCTACCAACAAGATCGGTCTATTATTTACAAGCTCATTCAATATTTCAATCACTTTTCTACCTCCGAAAAATCAAATAAATCTTCAATCGTTACATCAAATATTTTTGAAATACTATATGCCAACATCATAGAAGGATTATAGCGATTTCGTTCAAGCTGCATAATTGTTTGTCTTGAAACGCCCACCAACTCGGCAAGTTCTTGTTGCGTCATTCTTTTTGTAGCTCTATACACATGGATTTTACTTTCAAACTGATATTTATTTTTTGACAATGGCTCGCCGCCTTTCTTTGACGTACGTTATTATTTTTCGCAGATACGAGTATAACATATTTCTTACATTTTGTCGAACAAAGCTTTTAAAAACACATTGTCTGTTGTTCTTTGGTTCGGAATAGTGTGGTGCTGACGGTCTATCTCTTGTTTTCGGTTGCTTGCTTCTTTACCGTACATGAACATTAAAGCCGAGATTATTGTTTATTTCATCTTTCAAGTCTACTTCATAAAGATGTTCCTGTTTGAACCCGTTCGCTTTAAATGTCTCATAATCAAAAGCTTCCAGTTCATCTACTGCCAGCTTATGAAATTCAAAGAAATTATCCCACCATTCATAACCGCTGCCAAAGTCATTCGTAAGATACGCCTCGGCGATTTCGATGCCCATCTGCGGAGAAACATAAAAAGCTCCCATGGCAAGCACATTTACATTATTCCCGGTGATTGCGCGAAGCCCTGCCGGCACGGATTCCACAACCGCAGCATGCACATGAGGACATTTGCTTGCAGCGATATGGATACCCATACCGGTACCGCAGAAGATCAAAGCTCTCTCGTACTCTCCCTCTGATATCTTGGCACCGACTCTTAAGCCTACACGGTGAAACATATTATCCGGATTATTCTCTTCCGGAGACATCGCTCCCACATCTTCGATTTCCCAGCCTTTTTTTCTTAAATGTGCAACAATCACATTCTTCAATGAGCTTCCTGAATTATCAGCCCCCACAAGAAGTTTCTTATCTTTGATCAGTTTCATATTGGCATTCTCTACAATTTTCATTTTCTTTTTCTTCCTTTCTTTTTAATTATTTCCATTCCAGCATATATCTCTGGAACTCTACAGCACGTTTTGCATCTGCATCCAACTGTTCCTCCGACGCATTCCGGCTGATATCACGCCATACTTTGATATCTGATCCGACCTGACCGCCCATGCGCACAAAAGGTTCCATAACAACCGCTTTGTCATATCCGATATCTTTCAGAGCATCCCCGATCTCGCGCCATGGCATTCTTCCCTTTCCGGGTACCATGCGGTTACATTCTCCTGTATGAAAATGGCCTAACAGTTTTCCGGCTGTGCGGATGGCATTTCCGATACTGCTTTCCTCGATATTCATGTGAAATGTATCCAACATAACTTTTACATTATCCATACTGACTTCTTTCACAAAAGCCACGCCTTCCTCCGCCGTATTCAGAATATGATTTTCAAATCGATTCATGACTTCCATCCCAAGTTCAATATCGTACTCTTTTGCCATCGGAGCGAGAATCTGCATACCTTCCACACTGTATTTCCAGTCATCCGCCTTGTCTGCTGTTGCAAAATCTACCGGCCAATATGAATACAAAGCGCCGCCCATCAAATGAGCGTCTAATCCCGCCATTGCCTCAAATGTCCTCTTGTACCACTCCAACGCTTCCGCACGAATCGCCGAGTCCGCAGATCCTATATTATGATTCCATGTGGGACCATAGCCGACTGTTATGGTGATACCATTGTCATCCGCACACTGCTTCAATGCCCGAATATTCTCCTTTGAATATTTCGGAAGCGGAGCAGCGCCTATCTCCAGAATATCAAATCCAAGTCCTGCAACCTTTTCCACATATCTCCGATAATCTGCTGCCCACTCCTTTTCCCAATATGCATAGTAAATTCCGTGTTTCATCTTTACCTCCATTCCGAAGCGCTTATTTTACAACCATTTATCATAATATTTACTTCTGCATTTCACTGTTTTGTCTGATGATTTCTTTATACCAGTCAAACGACTTCTTTTTATAACGCTTTAGGCTGCCGCTGCCATCATCTGTCCTGTCCACATAGATGAACCCATATCTCTTACTCATTTCTCCCGTAGATGCCGATATCAGGTCAATGCATCCCCAGGCAAGATATCCTATAAGCTCCACACCATCTTTCACCGCTTCTTTCATTTGATCGATATGCTGTTTCAGATAATCAATCCGATAGTCATCTGCAATCTGCCCGTTTTCTTCCACCCGGTCAAATGCTCCCAAGCCATTTTCTACGATGAAAAGCGGCTTCTGGTAGCGATCATACAATTCATTCATTGTAATGCGAAGTCCGACAGGATCGATTGTCCAGCCCCATTCCGATTCTTTCAGATACGGATTTTTCAGCGTAGCAAACGCATTTCCGGTCGTTGCCTTTTTCATCAACTCTTTATCGGCGCTCGTAAGCCTTGAGGAGTAATAGCTGAAAGAAATATAATCTGGGCTTGTACCCAGGAAAACACCATACAGGTGTCTTCTAACGGCACAGGGAATTTGTGTTCCGGCGCCAGTCGATACGAAAAATTCACGACAGCAAATCCTCTCTCCGCAAGGCTCATGCAGTAATACTGATATCTGTTCTTATCTCCATAAACCCATCCGCCTCCGTGCACGCTGACGATCACGGGAAGGTTTCCATCCCCGGCATTTACCGGCCGGTACACATCCAGACTCTGCCATATCGGATCTGTACCGTAAACAATGTCATCGAACCTTACCACCGTCTCCGGCGTTTTCAATCCCGCATCTCTTCTGGTATCTGTACTCCCGAAATTTTTCCGTATTTTCTCGCTTATTTCAGACATTTTTTCTCCATTCCGAAGCGTCACAAATTCTAACTGAACTTGTTCAGTTAGTTGAACTATAGTAAACGACATAACAAATTTCTGTTTCCGTCTCTTGCAGGAGCCATATACGGCAGCTCCTGCAATACCGAAAACGAAATTTCTAATGTCGTTAACTATAAATGAAAAAGTATTTTAATCCCCCATCTGAGATGGGGAGAATGGAATAAG
>ERZ779637.525-NODE-525-length-24029-cov-13.217152_pt1 | contig 24029 bp, 23 predicted proteins | sample MGYA00514196_ERZ779637 | MGnify/ENA primary metagenome ERZ779637 (study PRJEB29562, sample SAMEA4376700) | mouse gut metagenome | isolation source: Cecum | study: EMG produced TPA metagenomics assembly of the A DSS colitis mouse model was used to assess the...
GCATGACCAGTCCTCCGGCAGCGGCGGTGCGGGGCTTCTGTCCGGCTTGATGGAATACCCCCTTCAATCCCTGCCACAGTCCGCCGACCGCAAAGACCAGAACCAGCTGAATCAAAACAGTCCACAGCGCATAGTAGAGAGGTACCGGGCCGGTAGTGGTGTTCCACTCCTGGCCGATCAGACTGGCAAGCCAGTGATCCAGGGGCGTGGCCTGGAGCAGTATAACGGTCAAACGCAGCACGGCGTACAGGGTGGCGCAGGCGTAGGCGAACCGGAATCCGCCGTTCTCCCGCCGCAGGGGGGCCAGGCCCAGCCACAGCAACGCCGCCCCCACCGCCGGCAGAATGGTGTCCAGGCCCAAAAAGTTGAGGGTGATGGTAACGAGAGCCAGTCCCCAGCAAATCTGGCTGATGGGCTTTTTCCACGGACAGGGCGGCTTCAGCTCGGACAGCTCCGGCGGCAGCTGGGCGGAGCCCTCATAGAGCAGACGGTCAAATTCATCCATGGAATACACCTCCCAGTTCCGACTGTAAATGCTTGCGGATGCGGTACAGCTTCCCCTCCACTGCCCGGACGGTCAGGCCCGATTCGGCGGCGATCTGGGCGATGGGCTGGTAGTAGTAATATTTGCGCAGGAACAGCTCCCGGTCCCTGCGGCCCAGCCGCTCCACCGCCGCCCAAAGGGTCCGCGCCGCTTCCGCTTTGAGAAGTGACTGCTCCGGGCCGTCGGCGGAATCCGGCATGGTTTCGTCCAGTGTGCCGCCCTCCCTGCGGCGCTCATTCCCCCGGCGGCGGTTGAGGGCCGCGTTGCGGGTCAGATGGGTGAGCCAGGTGGTCAGAGCGGCCTTGCCGGGGTCAAACGTGCCGATGGAGTCCCACACCCGGAGCAGCACGTCGGACAGGCACTCCTCCCGGTCCCGCGCGTCGGGGAGGATGGGGGCGATGATGTACCGGAGCAGAGGGGTGTACGCCGTCTGGAATTGTTCCATCGCGCCATCCTGACGGGTTTGCAGGGCGTGGACCAGCTGCACATCCTCCACAATGTCTCCCTCCTTTTTCTTCGTATGTCCTACTATACACCGGAGACGGCAAAATCCCACAAAAATTTTCTGCAAAATTAAGACACAGAAAATGCCTGCCCGCGCTCTGGAGAAGGCGGGCAGGCGTTCTTTCAGGCTGCACAATGATTCGTCTGTACTCAGATGTTATCCTCGCACCACCTCGCAATCTCCCCAATCAGCTCCAGCGGGAGCGGCTTGCTGTAGGGGAGCTGGATGGCACCCTTGCTGGTCTTGTACTCCGTCAGCCGCCCAGCGAACGCCTCCACAGCCTCCGGGCCGGGGTACAGGCCGATGTGCCGCTTGGAGGCTGCGAACTGGATCAGGTTGCGGCCCTTCCAGTAGGTGGGCATACTCCAGGAGATTTTCTCCCTGGCCTCCGGGATGCTGGCCTTGATGGCGGCGTTGATCTGCCGCAGATAGTCCTGCGCCTCCTCCGGCTGGGCGGCGATATACTCCTCAATCGTCGCCGGAGGTTTCCCGCAGTAGTGGCTCTGGTCCACATTTTTGAATGATCGCCCGCACTTGGGACATACCCACATGGCTGCTTCCTCCTATTTCCGCAGAATCTTCTCCATCGTTTTTCCCTTCGCCAACTCGTCGATCAGCTTATCCAGGTAACGGATTTCCCGCATGAGCGGGTCCTCTACCTCCTCCACCCGGACGCCGCAGACCACGCCCTTGATCAGCACCCGGTTCGGATTGGGCTGGGGTGCCTTGCGGAAAAAGTCCCCGTAGCAGAGGCCGGCGGGGCGGAACGCCTCCAGCTGCTCCGGGCTGTACCCCGTCAGCCAGCAGATGACTTCATCCACCTCGGCCTTCGTCCTGCCCTTCCTGGTGGCCTTGTCCAGCAGAAGCCCGTAAACTTTCCCGAAATTCATTTGAAACACTTTGTCGTTATTCATAATGCATGCGCTCCAGATAATGATATACTATTTTACCACATCCTATATTGTTTTGCCAAGAGTCGGCCTGAATCTTGCGCGGGTCAACGGAAAGGGTTTCATTCTTTGTTTTCGGTTACGCAATATCTGAGCAGTAAATCTGTGGCCTTCGGCGTTATATTTTTCTGCCTGTGCTCTGCTTTCTGCCGTCACGAGGAGGTTGTCGTCAAAGCCATAGGGCTAATATCATCCTCCGGCTATGTTAGAAGCACGTTGGTAATCCCGCTTGGCGGCAAAGCTCATGCCGGGCCGGTAGTTCCCTAAACAGTCCTTTGGGGCTGATAAAAGGATTTAATTCTTTGTTTACTGGTACGCAATATCTGAGCAGTAAATCTGTGCTCCCCGTCGTTATATGTTCCTGCCTATACTCTGCTTTCTACCACCATGAGGGAAGGCCATCCAGCTTCCTGGACAGCCCTCCTTCGATGCTATTTAATTGCTAATAGAAATAATATACCAATGAACATATAGCAATGGACGATGCTATCCTATTAAGTCACGCCCACGCCGGTGCAGTTACATCTTCGATCATTCAATCGTAGCAACAATCCGGTTCTGAAGCCGTTCAGAAATTTCTTCTTCCGACGACCAAATGATAGTATTCTTCTGCGCTATATCAAAGTGAAGCTGAACGCCTTCTTTGCATAAAGGATCACCCGCCAGAACTGAGTCTGGCGGGTAATTGTAACGGAAGATATTGGGGCTGATGACTAACTGTTCTATATAGGAACGGGGCTGTGCGTTTTCATTCAGAACGCTGAACGGTCTCAATACTTTCCGGGATCATACTGCCCTTCCGGGGCCAGCTGGCCCTCGGAGATCCACTGGTACATCCGCCACTGCCAGCTGGGCGCGTGGAAGCCGGAGGCCAGGATCTCAGACGGCAGGGTGTAGGGGTACTGCCAACAGCTGCGCTTGTGGGCGGCGGTCACAGAAAAATTGTAGAATGAGATCATCTCTGGATAAGTGGGCATCGCCTCCCAGAACAAGAAGCCTTCCGTAGGGCCGCTGACATCCTCCGGCAGAGAGAAGTTGGCGTAACAGCAGGGTTTTCCGGCGCTGTTTGCTTCAAACCAAAACTCCAGCGGCATGGTGCAAGCGTTTCCAGCACTGTCCTGCCACTTCAGCACTCCATCCGGTATGGTGGTACGGACGGTAACCCCCTGGTAGTCCTGGGCGACCTGGATGCCCTCCATATAGCCACCGGATGTCTCATTGGGATTCCAGTGCAGATAGGCCAGGTAGACCGTGTGGAACCCGTATTTCTCGTCCCGCACCGGAACCTCCACGGTGACAATACTGGGCATTCCGTCTGGAAGATTACTTTCGTCATTGCGATACCCCGCCTTTTTCAGCCCATAGGCCCCCTCAAACCGAGCCAGTTCGCTGTCGTCCAGCTTGTTCAAGATGTCCTCCGGGAACCCCAGCTCCAACAGCTGGGCACGGATGGGGGAATTGCTGTCTGCCGCAGGTGTCGATGTCTGGAGATTGACGGGCAGGCGGGAGAACAGAAGCGGCAGGGCGGCGATGATCAAGAGGTGGAGGCCCAGCCATGCACCCAGGGCCAGCCCGTTGGAGACGGACATGGGAGCGGGGTTCATAGCATAGCCTGCCTGGTCCAGACTTCTGCTGATTTTGCGCAGATTCAATATCAGACAGAGCCACAGAATCAGGATGGGCCCAACCAGCAGCCAGCCCTCCAGTCCAATGAGGGCCATAGGAATCAGCAGGGCCTCCAGAATGACCAGCCCTCCAGCGGCGGCGGTGCGGGGTTTCTGTCCGGCCTGACGGAACACCCCCTTCAATCCCTGCCACAGTCCACCGACCACAAAAACCAGAACCAGCTGAATCAGAACAGTCCGCAGCGCATAGTAGAGGGGTACAGAGCCTGTGGCGGTGCTCCACTCACCGCCGATTAGCTCCGCAATCCAGTGATCCATGGGCGTGGCCTGGAGCAGTATAACGGTCAAACGTAGCACGGCGTACAGGGCAGCACAGGCGTAGGCGAAGCGAAACCCGCCGTTCTCCCGCCGGAGGGGGGCAAGACCCAGCCACAGCAACGCCGTTCCAACCGCCGGCAGGATGATGTTCAAACCAAAATAGTTGAGAGTGATGGTAATGAGCGCCAGCCCCCAGCAAATTTGGCCGATGGGCTTTTTCCAAGGACGGGGCGGCTTCCATTCGGACAGCTCCGGCGGCAGCTGGGCGGAACCTTCATAGAGCAGACGGTCAAATTCATCCATGGATCACACCTCCCAGTTCTGACTGTAAATGCTTGCGGATGCGGTACAGCTTCCCCTCCACTGCCCGGACGGTCAGACCCGATTCGGCGGCGATCTGGGCAGTGGACTGGTAGTAGTAATACTTGCGCAAAAACAGATTTCGGTCCCTGCGGCCCAGCTGTCCCACAGCAGTCCACAGGGCCTTGGATGTTTCCGCTTTGAGAAGGGACTGTTCCGGGCCGTCGGCGGTATCCGGCATAGTCTCATCCAGTGCGCCGCCCTCCCTGCGCCGCTCATTTCCCCGTCGGCGGTTGAGGGCAGCGTTGCGGGCCAGATGGGTGAGCCAGGTGGTCAGAGCGGCCTTGCAGGGGTCAAACGTGCCGATGGAGTCCCACACCCGGAGCAGCACATCGGACAGACACTCCTCACGGTCCCGCTCGTCGGGGAGGATGGGGGCGATGATGTACCGCAGCAGAGGGGTGTACGCCGTCTGGAATTGCTCCATCGCGCCATCCTGATGGGTTTGCAGGGCGTGGACCAGCTGCACATCCTCCACAATGTCTCCCTCCTTTTTCTTCGTATGTCCTACTATACACCGGAGATGGCAAAATCCCACACAAAATTTTTCAAGAAGTTGTGGGCGCATAAAATGCCTGTCCGCATTTTATGAGAGACGGGCAGGCATTTACTATGGAGATTTAGTGGAAATAGATTGGGCAACTATCGTTCCGCATTATTCAGCTAAATGGAAGATGTGTTAAAACAGTCAAATATAAAAGTATCTGTCTCTGGATCGTAGTAAAAGAAGAAATCCATGCCCAAATAATCATCCACTGGCATTCGTGCGGTTGGAGACTGGTAATATGCCGTAAAGCGCATTTCAATAGAACCATAGATTTGCTCGTCGTCTTCCAAAGAGATTGTGCCTATGTACCATTCGCCAGTCAGTACCTTTCCACAGGGAAAACTTTCACCTGGTTCAAAATTCCATGCTCCAAATCTTACTAAATAGTCCCACGCCTCTTTTTCTGCCATTTTCAGGAGAGATAATTCATGCCGTAGATATAAAGATTTCAATTCTTCTGTTTCAAAGTCAAGCATTGGTTTCAGCTTGTTTTCATAATTTACATATTCGTTATTTTTGTTTTCATTCGGCATTTCCAATCGTTTCAAACTATCAGTTTGCTTCATTTTTTCGCCTCCCTAATTATTTTCCTCACACCACTTCGCAATCTCCCCAATCAGCTCCAGCGGGAGCGGCTTGCTGTAGGGGAGCTGGATGGCACCCTTGCTGGTCTTGTACTCCGTCAGCCGCCCAGCGAACGCCTCCACAGCCTCCGGGCCGGGGTACAGGCCGATGTGCCGCTTGGAGGCTGCGAACTGGATCAGGTTGCGGCCCTTCCAGTAGGTGGGCATACTCCAGGAGATTTTCTCCTTGGCCTCCGGGATGCTGGCCTTGATAGCGGCGTTGATCCGCCACAGATAGTCCTGCGCCTCCTCCGGCTGGGCGGCGATATACTCCTCAATCGTCGCGGGAGGCTTCCCGCAGTAGTGACCCTGCTCTGTGTTTTTGAATGATCTCCCGCACTTGGGGCATACCCACATGGCTGTTTCCTCCTACTTCCGCAAAATCTTCTCCATCGTTTTCCCCTTCGCCAGCTCGTCGATCAGCTTGTCCAGGCAGCGGATCTCCCGCATGAGCGGGTCTTCCACTTCCTCCACCCGGACGCCACAGACCACGCCCTTAATCAGCGCCCGGTTTGGGTTGAGCTGGGGCGCGTTGCGAAAAAAGTCCCCGTAGCAGAGGCCGGCGGAGCGGGCCGCCTCCAGCTGCTCCAGGCTGTACCCGGTCAGCCAGCAGATGATTTCATCCACCTCGGCCTTCTTCCTGCCCTTCCTGGTGGCCTTGTCCAGCAGAAGCCCGTAGATTTTCCCGAAATTCATTTGAAACACTTTGTCGTTATTCATAATGCATACGCTCCAGATAATGATGTACTATTTTACCACATTCTATATCGTTTGCAAAGAACCAGCCTGAACCTTGTTCGGTCATCGTAACGGGTTTAATTCTTTGTTTTCAGCTACGCAAAATCTGAGCAGTAAATCTGTACTTCCCGGCGTTATATTTTTCTGCCTGTGTTCCGTTTTCTGCTGCCACGAGGAAGGGCCGTCCGGCCTTCTGAATAGCCCTTTCCTGGGTGCTATCCGATTACGCATAGAAGTTGAGCTGTTGGGTATTCCGACGAACATATACTGGCCTTTACGCTTTAGTCAGCACCCCACCCGCCATTTTGCACACGCTGTCACAGAGAAGGTCGATATCCTCCCTGTTGTGAGAAGACAGCAAAATAGTCTTACCTTGCCCCTTCAGTTCCAGCAGTAACGCCCGGATGTCTTCAACACCCTGTTCATCCAGGCCGTTCAGCGGTTCATCCAGAATCAGCAGCTGCGGGTCCTCCATGATGGCCTGGGCAATCCCCAGCCGCTGGCGCATCCCCATGGAGTATTTGGACACCCGCTTGTTCTTTGCGTCCCCCAGCCCGAGCTGTTCCATACAGACGTTCAGCCGCTCTTTGGACGCCCGGCGGTTGATGGCGGCCAGAAGCTCCAGATTTTTCAGCCCGCTGTAATAGGGTACAAAACCTGGCGTTTCAATCAACAGCCCCAGGTCCGGCGGAAAGTCCACATCCCGGCCCACCTGTTTCCTGTCCAAGAGAATTTTCCCAGAATCAGGACGGATGAAACCGCAGATACACTTCATCAGCATTGTCTTTCCACTGCCGTTGCGCCCTACAATGCCGTGGATCTGTCCCTCCTCAAACTGGGCGGAGACATCCCGCAGAATTTGAGCGGTTCCTATGGTCAGGCTGACGTGTTCCACTGAAATCATTGCCATATCAATCAAACTCCAATGTAGAATCGAAGCTGCGCCGACTTGCGATGACGCAGGCCAGTACAGTCATCAGGGCAGACCTCAGCAGAAAGTAGAGTCCGCTCACCCACAGTGGACAGACTGGGGCGCGGAAATAGGGATTGAAGTGAATCCATGTCAGGGCGTGGGCACAGGGGAACCCCCACATCCACGGACTGTCCAGGATGACAAACCCGGCCCCCACCAGCATGAGGGCGGCGTCAGCAGCGACACCCAGGAACCTTACCCGAAACAGGCTGGCCGCCAGCAGAATTGTTCCAATCAATACCAGACAGAGAAACAGCAGGAGGAAGCTCCCAGCCACTGCTGCTCCGGGCCCCATTTGATGGTAGAGGTTTTTGGGCAGGAGGACAGCGATGGTTTTCAGCGCGTCATCCCCCAGAATGGCTGTGTAGTCGGTGGCGATGGCGCTCCACTCCGGGCCTGCCACTGGGGCGTAGGGCAGGGAACACAGCACGGTCCCCAGCAGCACCGCTGCCAGATAGGTGACTGCTGCCATGCACAGGTACAGCAGCTCCCCCAGCACCCAGTTCAGCCGCCCTACCCGGTAGAGCTGGAGCAGGAAGCCCCGGTCCATCCGTGGGAAGCCGGCCATCAGGATTAGAAAGCCGATGGGCAGTATAAGCAGAATCAGTGTGGAATTGCACAGAGCGGCCAGGGGCTCCAGCAGGTGGAATCGTTCCCCAATCTGCCCGCCCGCCTGGGCCAGCGGCTGAATAACCATGGAGTGAATCAATACCAGCAGCACCAGCAGAATGGACATACGGGGATTCGTCAGCCAGAGAGAATATTCCATCCTGGCGTGCAGGACTACCTTCCTTGCGCTCATAGTCACGCCCCCTTGTCCAGACGCCGGGCCATGGACAGCCGCAGCAGGCCATACACCGCCGCCGCCACGATTCCCCACAGAGCAAGCCGCCAGGGCTGGTGTCCGGAAAAGCATTGAAAAACGGATGTAGGATACAGCATCATCACTTGAAAGGATTGCTCCAGCTCCCCACGGTCAAACAGGTGGTTGGAGAGGGTGTCCAGGAAATTGCAGTAGGTGTAGAACAGAGCAAAGGCGGTGCAGAGGACAAAGCAGGCGTTTTGACTCACCCCAGCCAGCAGCACCGGCAGAAGCGCCGCCACCATGCCAAAGAAGAACGCCCCCGCCAACTGAGCCAGGACGCCGCTCCAGACCGGGATGGCAAACCACTGGGCCAGCTCCGCCGTCGGACCGGGAAACAGAATCCAGCAACCCAGGCCGTACAGCCCGTAACCCACTGTGACCACCAGCCCGCCGGAGAGCAGCGCGGACAGCCAGAGGCTGAGGCAGCGCCGGGTCACGCCGCACCGGGGAATCAGGAGACGCAGGTATCCGTTCCTCCTCTCCTGGCAGAAGGCGGGGATAGACGGAATGGCGGCAAGGATAGGGGCGAACATCAGGTTATAGGGGCCAATCCCGGCCAGGAACAGGCGGTAATTGGAAAGCAGGAACTGTCCGCTGATCTCCTCAGCCGGGTGGAACAGGGCCAGCTCCAGAACGGTAATACTGCGGCCTGCCTCCCAATAGCCCTCGGCGGTGAAGCACAGGGCCCCAAAGAGCAGGGCCGCAAGCAAAAAGTCCGCATGGACCACCGCTCGATACAGGTCAGTCTGCAACAGGCGCATAAGCTTCATAGCTGTCACCCCGCCTGGTTGTCCAGAATTTGGACTTCGCCCGTCAGGCAGTTCACATAGAAAATCAGTTCCCGTTCCTGCCGGTCCTTGGCGTAAAAAGCCCAGTACGGCACGGCGTCGTAGAGATCATAGCTGGTGCGGTAACGCTGCACCACGCCCCGGTCTGGCAGGGGTTCCCCGGTTTCCTGGTCCACATAGCGGTAGGTCTCCTCCGGCTGGTCAGAACCGGTGATGCTGAGACGGTATTCCAAAGCCACGTCCCGAATCTCCTGGGAGCCGTAGCCGCTGATGGTTTCGCTGAGAATGCCGCAGGCGGTGGACAGAGAGACGATCTCTTTGCAGACCGTGCCTGGCTCATACAGCTCCACCATACCGTGGCCGCCGCCGAAGAAGTCCACTTCTCCCTCGGAGGTCATACAGGCAGTGATGGAGCACATCTCCACATCGCCGGTCCAGTCGTTTTCCTCGCTGGGGCTGGGGAGGGTAAAGGTGGCGGAATCCGGGTATCGCCGGGCCACGTCCGAGATAGGGACCCCGTTCCAGCAGGTCTGATAGGATACCTTGACAAACCTCTCACCATCGCCGCCAGTGCAGGCATACAGGTACTTGGGCCGCAGAGTGGTCTGGAGATCGGTCTGGGCCAGCCAGTCCGCCGCAAACTGTTCCGCCCGCTCTGCAAACAGGATGTTTTCCTCCAAATCGTCTACATTCATGTTATAGCTGCGGTCCAGCAATCCCGGTTCATGGGAAAAATACTCCCAGCCGTTGTCACAGGCGTACATGACGGTTCCGGTACACCAGACCGCCGCATACCAGCCGTTTCCATCCTCTCCTGTCTGGTCAAAGATGGAGGAAAAGGCGTAGGCATAAGTATCATCCCAGACAGATACAGACTGGTCATCCCAAATTTCGTCTGGAATCCACCAGCGCATCAGCTTATTTCCATACTCCAGGTCAAAGCACCCCACCTCCCGGAGTGTGCAGTGGGCCAAATCCTCTGGTACAGCAACAGAAATCTTGTCCTGACGGAAGGTCAGGTTCTCATAGGTTCCCGGTGTGAAGCTGGCCGCCTCAGCCGCAGCTTGCTCCAGCGGAGTCAGGTCAGGACCGGCCTGCGTTCCGCAGGAGGGCAGGAGCAGCAGAACCGCCGCCAGCAACAGAGCAATTTTTTTCATCGTCATCCTCCTCTCATGAACAGACCGGGTCCATAGAAGGAATCCAGGACCATCAGCAGCCGCTGGAGGTCCGCCGGGGAACGGGTGTAGTCCTTGATACTGGCCTTGGGTTCCAAGTCAGCGCCGTTGGCGGCGTTGTACTCATCCACCAGCGCAGGCAGAACCGTCTCATTCACGCCGTCCAGCTCCATCCCGACGTCGACGATCATACTCGGATCCCCGTAAGCGGGGCGCTTGAACAGGGATGACTCCAGATTGTCCACCAGCGCCAAGGTAAGCAAATTATAGCAGGTCACAAGATTGAGCTGTTCGTCTGTGGGCTCGTCCCCAAACTCCAGCGTGACTTCGTAGGGATGCTTGTCGGTTTGCAGACTAAACGTATAGCTGCCCAGCCGGTCAGGGAGACGCAGAATCTCCGCAATACGGGCCGAAGCGGCGGGGTCGCCGCAGTAAGGGGCACGGGCTTCCATCAGCTCCAGGGCCAGCGGGGAGATCACCATACCATCCTGCCAGAGCAGCCGCCCGGAGACGCCGCCCAGCCACACCTCCTGCACCCCCTCCAGGGGGATTTCCAGATCAGCGTCTCCGCTGGAATACAGAGGCGATACCAGCACATCTCTTGCGTAGATGGAGGCGATCCCGTTCTCTGTCTCCACATGCCAGCCGTGGAAGGCGTTGGCGGATTCCACTGACATCAGGGACAGGTGAAGCGTATCCTCTTCTACCGCTGCTTTTGTGATTGCAACGCTCTGAGGCTGGAGGGGCGTACCAATCAGGAACAGCTTCACCAGCAGGGCCGTAATCAGAACGAGCGCGGTACATACCACTGCGGCGATGACCCTTCGATTGTTCCGCAGCTTCACCCGCTTCAGGTAGTCCACCTCTCGGGCCTGTTCTGCCGTCCCCGGCTCTGTCTCCCGCATAGAGATCAGAACGGCGGAGCAGGCGGAGCAGCCAGCCAGATGCCGGTCCACTGCCTGCTGGGACTCCCCGCACAAAAGGCCGTCTACATAGTTTGGCAGCAGGTCGCGGACCACGCCGCAGGTCAAATCATTTTTCATCCCCTGCACCTCCATTTCTCAGTTTTTCCTTACTTCGGTAAAAGGTCACCCTGGCCCAGTTCTCCGTTTTTCCCAGCACGTCCCCAATCTCCTGGAAGCTGAGATTTCCAAAGGCCCGGAGGTAGACCACCTCCCGCTGTAACTCTGGCAGCTGGTGAATCTGCCGCAGGAGGGTCAGCCGTCCCTCCTGCTCCAGAAGCCCATCTTCCACCGAGGGAGCGGCGAGTTCCGGCGTTCCCTCCATCGGAACAGGGCCTCGCTGGTGCTTTCGCAAATGCTGATACCACAAATGTTTGGCGATCTGGCAAAGCCAGACGGACAGTCTACAGGAGCCATCGAAGCGGTCAATGGAGCGCACCGCCTGATAAAAGGTTTCCTGAGTCAGTTCCTCCGCCAAATCCGGGTCATGGCACCGGGCCAGAAGGAATTTATAGACGGTTTGGGCATGATTGCGATAGATGGCATCCATATCATCCACGAAAATCCCTCCTTCCGTTTTATATATCCCATAAAGCTGCCATTCGTTACAGACAGAGAAAATAATTTTTTGAATATCTCATTGTACCAATAAAACCGACTCATTGGAAGCGGCAGAAAGGCGCGGCTTGAAATCGGAGGTTATTCCTTGTTTTCTGCTACGCAATATCTGAGTAATTAATCTGTGTTTCTGGCATCACATTTTCTTGCCTGCAATCTATTTTCTGTTACTATGAAGGAGGGCCATCCAGTTTCCTGGACGGCCCTCCTTGAGTGCTATTCGCTTACGCATAGAAGTTGACGCTGTTGGGAATCCCGACGAACATGTAGCAGTAAGTAATTCCGTCGTACTGGGTCATGCCCACACCGATGCAATCGCATCTCGGGTCGATCATAGTCTGGAAGTGGCCGGGGGAATTGATCCAGTTGTCGACGGCGCGTTGGGCGGCGTCGGCTGTACCAGTGAACACGGTGAGGTTGTCACCGAAGCCATAGGGGTAACCGGCATCTGCGGCGGCTTTACTCTCCTCCGGAGCGTGATGCCAGGTGTAGCGCCGGTCGGAGCAGGCTTGGGCGGCGTTCATCAAGGCCTCATTGACCGGCAACTCTGACACTCCATTGGCCTTTCTGGTCTGGTTGATGAGGCGGATCATCTCCTGCCGTATCTCCAGGTTGTCTGTCAGGCTGGTGCTGTCCACGCTGGCGGGGTCAACGGAGCCGACCATCAGCGTTACGCTCCCGCGTTCCCCTCCGCATTGAAGACTATAAGTCGATAGAAACTTATGGGTAAAAACGGAGAAATACAGAGACGAAAAGCAAGCGAACTACACAGCGTTTCGCTGTTCATATGTAGGGCCTCTTTCGTTGCGATAATCATTCTGACCACATAAACAGCCACAGACAGGCGTGGAGCACGTGGAAACACTGGCTTCAAAGAGTGCCAGAAAGCAAATGGAGTGGAACAAAAGCGGATATAAACCGCCCAAAATTGTCTAAAAAATGTTTGCTGACCTCTTTTATGACACAGGCGCTCGTATCCAAGAAGTGCTGAATGTCCGCATCTGTGACTTGAAGCTGGATTCCACGCCAAAGGTCGTTCTGCATGGAAAGGGAAACAAAGTCCGTACCGTCCCGCTGATGAAAGATACCGCTCAACACCTCAAGCATTACATAGCGGTTTTCCACGAAGGAGAATCTGCGGCATCCTCGCAAACCTTATTTTACATGGAACGAAAAAGTGTCCGTAAGCCTGTCTGCGATGATACCGTAAGGCTTATGATGCAGAAATACGCCAACAGCGCCAGAGCCAAATGCCCGGAGATCCCGGAGCGCGTCCATCCGCATCTTTGGCGTCATACCAGGGCCATGCACCTTTACCAGCATGGGATGGATTTGACGCTGGTGTCCCAGTGGCTCGGCCATGCAAATCTGGAAACCACCCTAATCTACGCTTACGCAGATACAGAACATAAGCGCCAAGCGATTGCCCGCGCATTAGGAGACAGCGCCGCACCGGATGTTGATCCGGCAAACTACACCGTGACCGATGAGGAACTGTTGAAACGCTTATACGGTCTGTGAGAACACCATTATTATACCGAGTTTTGTCCCTGCTGGCAATATCCAGCAGGGACCTTGGTGTGTTTTGCTCTTATTCGTTATACCGGGTTTTTGGAACCGCAGTCCTTGTCCTATCTGCCTTTCCTCCGCTAACTCGGTATAATATTTTTCTCGGTATAACTACAATTACAAAGGCCCCGAAGGTGCAGGAAATAGCTGTACTATTCAGCGGCTCATACCTAAGCTACAATGGAAGGGAAACCGGCCTGACGGTGCCCTGCTTGAGCTGTCACGCTCGTTCGTGCAAACTGTCATCCGGCCCTCTCATTGCAGCGTTCGATTTGCGCAGGTTGAAGAACGGAAACATTCCGTACATTCGCGTCACAAAGCAAGTTGAATCGGTAGTGGGCAGCGGCGGGTGCCGGTTGAAGCCATTTTTGATTCGGAAGGCTTGTAAATGGAAAATAAAATGGCAAAAATTTGCCTTGATTGGCAACAAAACCCTCCGCCAATCCAGCATCCTCCGGGTATGAATACAGGTTCTAAACCGCAGGCGCACTTGACGGATTGTGTAAAAAAAAACTTTCATAGGATGATATGGCCATTGGGTACGGCTCAGCATATAATGGTATTATATTTAACGAAAGGATGGTTCATACCATGAAAAAATTTGAGGTGTTGCTCCTGTCACTGATGTTGTGTTTGTCGGTGCTATCAGTGCCAATAGATGTACAGGGCAACAAAAAGAATGGACCGGAATTTGGGTGTCGTACCCTAGTTAGCGATGATACACCTGCTGCTTATGAGCCCAATAATATAATTATGCCATTAGATGATTTGCCTGACCCTCTCCCCGAGAGGAATTAACGAAACTCTAGATCTAGAAATTCCTTTGCCTCAGCCTCAACTGTTATGCGGTCCCGCTCGTTGTCAATTATTTTGTATCCATAATATGCTTGATAGTAAAGTTCTCTACTTTTCGCCACATTCCCTAAACGATAGTGGCATTCTGCCATAATATGAGCTATCCCAGGAAGAACGTAATAATATCCATACTCCATAGCGGTCCGTCGTCCTAGTTCGGCTACCTCTATTGCATCATCGTAACGCCCAACAAAGGCCAATTCTAACGCATAGTTGTGCGCAATATGGGATAGTTGTTTTGCCGATTGCGTAAAATGACCAAAGTGCTTTTGAACATATTTGAGCAATTGGCCTAAAAGGTCAATTGCTTTTTTATGTTGCCCTCTACCTGTGCAGTTGACTGCTATTTGAATTATGATTTTTATTTCATCTAAGTTATATATTCTACTGCTAATATCTTCTTCGTCAAATTTAGGTACTGTCAAGCGAATTGCGTCTAGTAATAGTTTTCGTTGTTTCTCTAGCCAATTATTATCTTCACTATTGCACAGGATAGCCTTAGAGCGCAAGATAAACTGCTGTGAAATAACATCGTCCTTATCCACAATGTTCTCTAGTTTAGCCAGTAAGGATTGCCCCTGATTATATGCTGTAATTTTGGAAGTCCCTTCTGCCTTGTGATAGCTAATGTTGTGATTAATGATTCTTTTTTGTAGCTGCTCAATCTCTAGCTCTTCCTTACTCATTAATGCATAGTAACGGTTTTCTGGCAGACCTAGTCGCTGGAGCAAAGCATTCATTCGATTATAAGAAGGTGCCTGTTTGCCATTTTCAATCCGCGAGAGGGTCGCTGTTGTGCAGATTCCATCACATAATTCTTCTTGCGATAGCCTCAGTTCCTCCCGCCGCTGCTTAATAACATGTCCAATAAAGATACCATTCATTTTGTACTCTCCTAAGGAACAAAATAATATATATATTACCATAACCCAATCAATAAATCCACACTCAACTTGACGTTTTGTGAAACTTTTTCCTTACATACAGTAATATGGTCTTTCCAGTGATGATGTGATATGCTAGTTCCACCACATGACAGGAGGAGCATGTTGTGGAATATAAAGCGTGTGGATTTTTCGTATCCCGAACCCCATTATTGCCTATTGAGAACTATTTCTATGTATTTGGAAAACCCAACGACAATGAGACACGGGAAAAGCTCTTCGCCTTATTTAGAGAGCCAGCATTGGAGGAAGCCTTGGCTGTGGCAAGCGTAGCTTCCCATCAGGCACTGACAAGGGTAAACTACACTGACCATACAAAGGCTGCGGACCAACTTCTATCTACATTAATCAAGTATTATATCAGGGTAACTACAAGGCCTACACCATACGGACTTTTTTCCGGGGTCTCTATTGGTGCATTTAGGACAAAGTCGGAGGTCACAGTTTCGAACGATGCCATGTATACCAAAAGAGCGCGTGTAGACATGGAGTGGTTATATGCAGTTATCAAACAGCTGGAATCAAATCTGAATATTCGAAAGCTGTTAAAGGTCCATTTCAACGATTATGTCTATGTAGCCGGGGACAGACTGGAGAAGCCCACTACAACATTTTTACAATTGAACACAACGGCCACTGAGTTAGGCACCAGTATAAAATATACACGCCAAGTTCAGAGGGTTAAAGAAATTGCACAGACGCCCATCGAGTTCTCTGATCTTTTGGCCGACTTGTCCGTTCACAACCCGGCTGTTTCAACAGAAAAAATCGAGGCATTTCTCAATCAACTGTTCGATAATGAGTATCTCCTTTCTGAGCTTCGTCCGCCAATTGTAAACACCGATGCGCTGGAATATGTTATTGCCGTCCTGGATCGGATAGCAGACCATCAAGAAGTCAATGAATATCTTGCGCAGTTAAAATCTATACGTTCGGCTATATCGGAGTACAATTCCAGCTCCATAGGAAATGGCACAGAATTATTTGAGAAAACCGTCCGAAAGATGAAAACTCTTTATGCTGCCAAGGATTATTTGCAGGTGGACATGAAGGTCGCTATGGAGAGCAACATGCTGCCCGATATTCTAAAGTTGGAATTGGAAGAATTTGTTGACGCAATGATTAGGATAACTCCGGAAGAACAAATTTCAGACGATTATGCAGACTATGTTGATCGTTTTACAGAAAAATATGGTTCCTCTGCAGAGATACCTGTGCTGGAGTTATTAGACACTGACAAGGGGCTGGGAATTCCCTCCTACTATCATGGCGCGGTTAGGAGACCCATCCCCAAGCAGAGTAAATCGGAGAAATTGCAAAAATTGGAGAAGCTGCTCAAGCGAAAATTGATACTCGCACTAAAGGAGCAATCCGGGATAATTGAATTGACCGATCAAGACATAGACTATATTGCCGGAGATCGCAAAACAAACGCGATACACAGATGGACGGACTTTCTGCCTTCTTTTGAACTCTTCCTATTTGTCCATCCCGGCAATGGGCCTTCACCGGAAAAAAACAAATATTGTTTTACGTTAGCACCTGCTATGGCATCCAATCAAGTCGGAAAAAGTATTGGACGATTTCGGGATATGTTCTCCGAGGAAGAAATTCTATGCTTTCAAAATCAGTCAGCAGAGCTACAGCAGATGTTTCCTGATTATGCTATCGTTGAAATTGCTGAAATTCCCCAAAAAGGGCGTACAGGAAACGTTTTCACAAACCACAGTGATTGCGCCTACCAACTAATGCTTTCCACCAACAGTTGTGACGGAAAGCAAAAAATCTCCATTGATGATCTGTATATCTCTGTAGAGCCATCTGTTAGGCAACTTCATATCAAATCCAAAAGTCTGAATAAGCGCGTCATTCTTGTAACAACAAGTATGCTGAATCCGACTATTGGTAGTAGCGCAGTACGCTTTTTAAAAGAAGTGTCCGCAAAACATAGGTTTAATGTACTAGATACAATTTCCAGCATCACAAAAAGCGAATATGAATATACCCCTCGCATCACTTATAAACGGATTATCATAAAGCCTGCAACATGGCTCATATCACAGGACACTCTGGGTCTCCATAATAACACCGAAGATAACTTTAACCAATGTTTACAGAATTTTCGGGAAAAATGGAACGTTCCTAGATTTGTGTATTTAACCCAATATGATAACCGGTTACTGTTCGATTTAGATAACCCCCTGCACATCCACGAAATTTATCGTTTTGTGAAAAATGAAAATTCTCGGTCGTTGCAGCTTATGGAGCTGACTTGCAATCTAAGCGAATATGCGGCGCAGGATTGTTCTGGACGGCATTATGCAACAGAGGTGGTAGTACCCTTCTCGCTGTCACGGCCAGATAGCCTATTGGAGGCGGAAAATAAGGGCAGAAAGTTAGAGTTTTTTCCAACGATATCTGATATATCATCAAATGCAATGGAGGTAGAGTCGCAAAAGCAAATTTTACTGCCTGGAAACAAAAACTGGCTCTACTTTAAATTATATGGGTACATGAAGCGCAGAGAAGAAATCCTATCCATGCTTTATGAGTTCTTAGAGGCGCAGATTCATCGGGAGCAAATTGAAAAGTATTTCTTTATTCGTTATTCTGATCCAGAACCTCACCTGCGTGTGCGAGTACAAACTGTGCCAGATCAACTAGCGCATGTATTTGCTGACTGGATCGGACAGCTTGAACAGATGCGGCAAAAGGGTCTCATCTCTCAAGTGGTGATAGATTCTTATCAGCGAGAAACAGAGCGATACGGTGGAACGCAGTTGATACAAAAAGCTGAGGACTACTTTTTCTCCGACAGTCGAGCGGTTATGAGAATTCTGCATAAACAGCATAGGGAGAAGATATCAATAAACTTTGAGTATATCGGTGTTTCTCTTATCGTGATGACTTTATATGCATTTGGACTATCCATGGACATGACCGCGCAATTTCTTAACGCATCAAATGATCGCAGCCGCTACAGGAAGGAATTTCAAAAGGATCGGATGATGATTCTCCATGCGGTTAATTACCAGGATCACTGGAAAGAAGTCCGGAGGTTGATTGACTATCCAGAAGTATACGATTACTTAGATGCCCTCTCGATCAGCAGTATGGACTACGCACAGGCGGTTTTGCAGGCAGACAGAGACGGCGTGCTTACCAACTCCATACAAAATATTGCACGTAGTATTATACATATGTTTTGCAACCGTCTTATGGGAAATAATGCTTGGGAGCGGAAGGTCTACGCATTAGCGCGGCACGGAACACATGATTTAAAAACCTATTTGGAGCACATGAGGTAAGCTTTTACAGCAACTGACAGGGTTTACTGAGAAAGATGGAGACACTCCACATTTCTCATTAAACTTCTCCTTTAGATAGGGTGAGGAGAATATAAAAGATAAAGATAAGGAGATTGATTATGATTCCGTTTGAAGATTTTGATCTTGATCTGCTGAAGATCCAGAACATGGGCGGTATTACCCCGCTTGATGCTAGTGAGGATGGGAATCCTAGTAGTTCTGGTTCCGGTTCTAGCTCCAGTTCCAGTTCCCAGTTGCCTGATTCGGCAATCTGCCTCTCAGGATCTTGCCTGATATGCGCCACTGAAAGTTGCTTCTACAAGTGCGAATAGATTTATTAAAGTGGTTTTGGTAACTAATGTGAGTTTAAAAGGAAAACTTCTTGCATAGGTATTCATAGCAGAACCATAAATTTGAGGGAGTGCTCAAGAGCAAGCATGCGCAACATCATTCTTGCACCCTATTTTTTGGGCACTCCACTTTATTTTCGAAAGTACAAACTTGAGGGTAGTTATTATTATGTGCAGTAGAAATAAGGGCATTATCCGATGGGTTTTTGTTGCGTTAGTACTATTCTGTATGCTGGCGATTATGGGGTGTCAGTTGCAGAAAGGTAGCCAGTCAAAACGATTCCCAGTTCATGTAACCGCAGAGGTGGAGCGGCTGAGCAAGCTGTGCAGGGTGTGGGGGTACGTGAAGTATACCCACCCGGCCTTCCTGCTGGGGCAAAAAGACTGGGACGAGGAACTGCTGGCACTGGTTCCCCAGGTCCGGGAGCTAGAAACCCATGAGGAGGTCAACGCCCTGCTTCACGAGTGGTTTGTAGGTCTGGGGGCGATTGACTACGGCACATCCCGGCCAGTGAAGCTCTGGGCCGAGGCGGAGGAGGAGGATAAGGTGGTCGTTGCCGATACCTCCTGGACCATAGATGCGGCCTATCTGGGCGAGGACCTGGCTGACGATCTAGGGCAATTGACCGTTATTCCGATGGTCAGGCGAACCCATGCCCCGGTGCGGCCGGAGCTAACGATAAGTGACCTCAATGCTTGGCACGAGGAGGGATTTGGGAATGAGACAGAGCCGGAGGGCTCCTGTGAGGACGCGGGATTCCGCCTTCTGGGGCTGTTTCGCCTGTGGAACGCGGTAGAGTATTATTTCCCCTACCTCGCGCTGATGGACCGGGATTGGGAGGATTGTCTGGCGGAATATATTCCGCTCATGCTGGAGGGGACAGACCATTGGAGCTATGAGCAGACCCTCGCCGCCTGCTCCGCTCACCTCCATGACTACCACGTGTTTCTCTCAGGAGGCAGCCTGCTCGACCGGGTATTGGGACAGTACCTCCTGCCCGCCTCCTGGACGGATGCGGAGGGAAAACTGGTCGTCTCCGACGCAGCGGCGGACAGTCCTCTGGAGCAGGGAGACGTAATTCTCCGTATCAACGGGGTGGATATAGACGAAATAGCAAAGGAGCGGGGACGGTATTACGCATGGCCCCGGGAGGAGGCTATCCTGCGTCTCTATTTAACTAGCGTTCCGCTGAGTGAGACCCCGGATATGGAGGTGGCGGTGCTCCGGGATGGTCAGGAGATCTCCGCCTCTGTCAAAGGGGAGACCAGGAAGGAGTACATGGCCCAGGGCTGGGTGGAATCACCTGATGCCTCCCACCGGATCCTGGAGGGCAATATCGGGCTCATCAACCCTGGCGTAACCCCGGAAGGTGGTGCGGCAGCGGTGATGGCGGAGCTCCAGGACACGGAGGGGCTGATTGTCGATATGCGCCAATATCCGGACATGGCATGGTTTTCCCTGCTCCCGGAATTTCTGATTGAGGACGCACAGCCTGCCATTGTGGTATCGAGCCCGTCTGTGGCTGTTCCGGGTGCATATGTCAAAAAGGAGGTGCAACGGGGATACTCATCCAACTATGCGCCGTATAACGTCTACCACTATGATAAACCTGTGGTTCTGCTGATTGATACAGGGACCGTAAGCAGAGGGGAGTACGTTGCCACCATCTGCTCCATAGGGGAGCGCGTGGTCACCATGGGGGAGAACACAACTGGGGCGGACGGAAATGTGGTTGGTCTGCCTCTCCCAGGCGGCCTTCGGCTCTCCTTCAGCTCTGAGGGTATTTACATGGTGGACGGCCAGCTGACCCAGCGCACCGGCCTCACCCCGGATATCCCCGTCTCTCGCACCGTCCAGGGCATCAGGGAGGGCCGGGACGAGCTGATGGAGGCGGCGGTGCAGTATATCATAGATAATCAATAGGCTATGTACGATAGGGTTTAATGGGAGGATCACATGCTGTTTTCCCTTTAAACATCTCCTTCAGATAGGATATAGTGACAATTGACAATAGAGCACCCAAAGGTAAGAGTATCGCAGCTCTTGCATCCAATCTTTTGGGAACTCTTCTTTAGGGAAGGAAGTGCGCTTCATATGAGGCTTCAAATGGATAAAAATATCAAAAAAATGAAATTATCAATTCAATATTTGAGGCGTACTTTGAGGTTGTTGTGCAAGGCCGGGAAAATATTTATGCTCCCTATTCTCCTTTTGGGACTGCTATCAAGCATTACACCCAGCGTTACGGTGCTGATTATGCAGGAGATCGTCAATACGCTGCAAATTTCGAGAAGCAGTTTGAAATACTTATTTGAATTACTCGCCATTTATATTGCTATTGATATTACGCAAAGTATGCTATCTCTACTTTCCGGATATTGTGAGCGGCGGCTCCAGATGAACGGCACTCTTGTCGTTAATATGACAATTTTAGAAAAGCTAAAGAAATTTTCTTTGAAGGATTTTGAGGACTCGGAAACCTATGACAAGTTGCAGAGAGCAATGAACGTTAATTTCACACGCATCTATGGTTTCTTTAAGTCATTTATTCTTCTTTTCCAATCACTAACGAATATTATACTATTCAGTCTAATCCTTATGGCATGGAAATGGTGGTTGATACCACTTGTATTAATCGCCCCCCTTATAAATACGATAATCGGCACATATTTTGGTAAAAAGCAGTTTCTTATAACAAAAGAAAGGTCTGGTGCAGAGCGTAAAGCATGGTATTACCAGTACCTTTTGACAAAAGATACTGCGTTTAAGGAAATTAAGCTTTTTGATCTTGGGGAATACCTGAGGGGCCGATATAAAAAACTGCAAGGGAATTTTATTGCGCAGGATACAGGAATATTAAATCAGAAAAGTCTGGCTAATATACTGCTAATTGTAATAGAAGAAGTAATTAACTCATTTGTCCTTGTCTTCATCGTTGTGAATGCTTTTTCAGGTAAAATCCTGCTCGGAAGTCTAACCACGTATATTCGCAGTATATCCAGTGTTAAGGGGAATGCACAAGCGTTTTTAACCTATATTGGTGCTATATATGAAAATCTTTTATACATTGGACAATATTTTGAGTTTATTGATTGGGAATGTGCCAAAGAAGAACTTGAGATAGGCATAGGAGATCATTCAAACTGTAATTGCGTGATTTCCTCCATTGAAATACGCGATCTCTCTTATAAATACAAATCCCAAAACAGCTATGCTCTCCACCGTATTAACCTAAAAATCGAACGCAATAGCATGGTGGCATTTATCGGTAAAAATGGGTCCGGTAAGAGTACGCTTGTAAAAATACTTTCTACCTTGTATCAAGATTTTGATGGAAAAATTCTCATAAATGAACATGATTTACATGAGTTGAATTTGGAGACTGTCAGGAAGAGGATTGGCATTCTTTTTCAGGATTTTATCCGCTATGAACTAACAGCAAGAGAAAATATAGCATTTGGCAGTTTGCCAAAATTAGAGCAGACATCAAAAATTGAATCTATTATTCGAGATGTAGGACTAGATAACCGGATCTTTGATATAGACCAGCAGTTAGGAGTTTGGTTTGATAATGGAATGCAGCTTTCCGGCGGAGAATGGCTGAAAATTGCATTGGGAAGAGCTTTTATTCGGGATGCCGATATATATTTGTTGGACGAACCCAATGCGGCCCTTGATTCTATCTCAGAACGGATTATACTGCAATCCTTTAAGAAGCTGGTTAAGGGAAAGATTGGAATAATTGTTTCTCATAGAATTGCAAGTATTAAAGATATAGTGGACAAGATTGTGGTATTCAACAATGGTAGTATTGAAGCTATAGGAACACATAGTGAGCTTTTAGCTGTTTCACCTACATATACGGAAATGTTTTATACTGAAACCGCATTTGAAGAGAGCATCAATTTGCCAAGGACAGATCATGAGTAGGAGATGTTAATGGACACTCAACGAATATATAGAGAAATACGGGCGAAATCCAATTTGGAGAACTGTATCCTGGAAGACTTTGTTTTACAATACGATGAATTTTTTCGAGACTTGGCAGTGGATATTGAACGCATTAGTGCGTATGAAGCGGTTGAGGTGCTGTCCCTGCTTATATATTCTGAAAGATATTTTATCTCCAGATCTGAGTGGGAGCAAATGATATATCAATGTCTGGAAAAAGTGAGAAGCGGCATTTACACTGGTGAGCTGTTCTCTGCATCAGTTTTTGGCGGATTAAGTCATGTAAGAGTTGTTGTAAAGGAACTGGCAGACCGAGTCGATGGTTTATATCACTTTACAAGCAGCTTGGACAATCTGCTTGAGCGAATAATTCCCTCGTATATAGACACAAAAAATCCAAAGTTCAATATCCAGAACAATTATGAGTTGATAAGCGGTCTTTCAGGAATCCTTCTGTGCTGTATAGACGGCGATCTAACAGAGCAGTTTCAATCTATATCATTTGATACTATCAATGCCTTAATCACGCGATTAACTCCCCGAAAATATTTAGGATACTCTATACCGGGATTTCATTATTATCCGTCTGAGCTTGAACAAAAATTTATCAGTAATCCGTCCTCCAATGGGTATCTAAATTATGGCGTTTCTCATGGTGTGGCTGGTCCCCTGTGTGCTTTATCCTTAGCAATGATGCGTGGGATAAGTCATAATCAAATTGAGGAAACAATACGTGATCTTATAGATGAACTTCTAAAAGCCCGTTTTTATGTAGATAATATTATATATTGGCCAGGACGAATATCATTCGAGCAGTATATCGGTCAAGATATAATTGAGCAGGTTCCCAATAGAATGAGTTGGTGTTATGGCTCTCCGGGCATTTTGCGTACATTATATATAGCAGCAGAAGCGCTTGGTGATAGTTCTCTAAAAAGGCATATAGTACTGGAAATAGGAAAAATTGCAGAACTCGACACAGAGTTGTACCTTCTTAATACGCCGATTGTTTGCCATGGGCTGGCGGGTATGACACTTATTATGATGAGAATGTATAAAGACACACAAAACGATATTTTTATGGAAAAGCAGTGCCAACTTGCAGACAAGCTGATTCATAATTTCGCGTATAGGGACACAGAAAATAACCGCCTTACAGGAATGGAAGCGGTAAAAAAGTATAGCTATCTTGAGGGATATAGCGGAATACTGCAAACTATATATTCCTGCATAGATGATAACTATGCTAATATAAATGAGAAGAGGCTTTTATTACTGTAGCTTACGCTTCAAAAGGATCTCAGGCAACCCATGACCGGGAGCCTGAGATCCTTTTTCTAACACATCCCAATGTAGATGGGTAAAGGGCATTGTCATAGAAAAGTGAAAGTAGGCGGACCATAAGTCGATAAGGTAGAATAAGTTTCGCAAAAAGAAAAAGAGACATAGTTTGCAGAGCT
>ERZ779637.527-NODE-527-length-23921-cov-18.422149_pt1 | contig 23921 bp, 15 predicted proteins | sample MGYA00514196_ERZ779637 | MGnify/ENA primary metagenome ERZ779637 (study PRJEB29562, sample SAMEA4376700) | mouse gut metagenome | isolation source: Cecum | study: EMG produced TPA metagenomics assembly of the A DSS colitis mouse model was used to assess the...
TTTCTTCATTTTTGGCGATGATGCATACAGATATGGGATGCATGGAAGACTCCTTGGGTTAATTTGCAGTGCAAGCTCGATTCCGCTACGCTTCATCTCTCTCACGGGCATTCGCCCTATGCAGATATAAGTTGAAAAATTAGTCAGCAAGCTGCCATTTTTCAGCTTATATCTGCGCACTGCTCATTGCTTATGTGGACATTTTAGCATATTTGCGGAAGACAGGCAAATTTTAAGAGCAATCGGGGCGGTTTTGTGGTACACTAATTACAGACAGGCGCCGAACGGCGGAAAGACATATGGGAGATCCGCCGGACGCCATGGACAGAATAGAGGAGAAGAAAAATGAGATATGCATTAATCGGCTGCGGTCGCATTTCACCGAATCATATTGCGGCGGCACAAAATAATAAACTGGAACTGGTGGCGGTCTGTGACATCGATCCGTCCTGCATGGAGGATAAGGTACGGAAATTCAAACTGAGGGACAGCGTGAACAAATATACGGATTACCGTGAGATGATAGAGAAGGAGAAGCCGGAACTAGTGGCGATCTGTACGGAGAGCGGCAAGCATGCGCAGATTGCGCTGTTTTGCATCGAGCATGGCTGTAACTGCATCATTGAAAAGCCGATCGCGCTCTCCCTTGCGGACGCGGACGCAATTATCGGGGCGGCGATCACGCACCATGTAAAGGTGAGCGCGTGCCATCAGAACCGCTTTAACAAATCGGTGCAGATCATTCGGGAGGCAATCGATATGAACCGTTTCGGGCGTTTGTTTTACGGGACGGCGCACATCAGATGGTGCCGGAATCACGAGTACTACGACAGGGCGTCTTGGCGCGGCACATGGGAGCAGGACGGCGGCGCGCTGATGAACCAGTGCATCCATAATATTGATTTACTGCGCTGGATGATGGGCAGCGAGATCATTGAGGTGGTGGGCATGACGGACAGGCTCAACCACGACTATATCGAGGCGGAGGATATGGGGATTGCCTTGATTAAATTCAAGAACGGCAGCTACGGTATTGTGGAGGGGACGACGGACGTTTACCCGAGCAATCTGGAGGAGACGCTCTATATCTTCGGTGAGAAGGGAACGGTGAAGGCGGGCGGACAGTCCGTGAATGTGATAGAGGAGTGGAGGTTTTCGGATCTTCTGGACGATCCGGAGGAGGTTAAGGCGAAGTTCCATGAGAATCCGCCAAATGTGTACGGTTACGGGCATACGCCGCTGTACGCGGATATGATCAACGCCATCACACAGGACAGGCAGCCCTATGTCACGGCGATGGACGGAAAGCGGGCGTTGGAGCTCGTGCTGGCAATCTATAAATCCGCGGCGGAGGGGTGCAGTGTGAAGTTCCCTTTGGAGGAGTGTGCGACGACGGATTTTGCGGGGAGATTCCCGGATGCGCAAAAGAGCAGGAAATGAGGGGGGACGGAAGCTGTGGAGCGGAATTACTTTGTGCATGAGAGCAGTTATATAGATGAGAATGTAATCATTGGGGAAGGTACAAAAATCTGGCATTTTTGTCATGTACAGGCGGGAGCGGTGATTGGTGAGAACTGTGTGCTTGGACAGAATGTGAATATCTCCAATCGTGTGAAGATCGGAAACGGCGTCAAAATACAGAACAATGTTTCCGTCTATGAGGGCGTGGAGCTGGAGGATGACGTGTTCTGCGGTCCGTCCTGCGTGTTTACCAATGATCTGACACCCCGCGCGGCTTACCCCAAGGGGCATGAGAATTATAAAAAAACCTTGATAAAGAAGGGCGCAAGCATCGGCGCCAACGCTACGATTGTGTGCGGGCACACGGTGGGCAGGTATGCAATGGTGGCGGCGGGAGCCGTGGTGACGGAGGATGTGCCGGATTACTGCCTCGTGAAAGGTGTACCGGCAAGAATATGCGGCAAGGTGGACGAGAAAGGAAATATCCTGTAAGCGGTTATATACCGGACAGCATCTCGCGCACGCGGTCACGATAAGTATGGGCGGCAGCCACTTTATCGTGACCGTTTTTGGCGATAGCGATTCGCTCCTCCTCGTGGGTCAGATAATAATCTATCTTCCGTAACAGATCTTCCTCGCTTTCATAGTACTCAAAGTCTACCCCAGGGGTAAAGTTTTCGAGAAAATCTTCCTGATAATTACTTAACAGAAATCCGCCGCTTCCCATGATATCGAAGGCGCGAAGCGGTATGCCGCTCTTTATGCTGCGCAGGGAAATATTGAGATTGATCCGGCTTTGTTTGAAGACGAGGGGCATCTCGGTGTAGTTGTCCGTCGTCCCGTGGTTGCGCAGGTTGGGGAGGGAAAAGGCGGGGTCTAAGGTGAACAGATCCAGCGTATACGTCCGCGTGACCGCGGTCAGCAGGCGCAGCCGTTCCAACCCGGTGAGCTTGCGGTTGACGACGTATTGGGCGTAGAGGTACTCTCTTGTCTCCACGCCGTCTGGGTTGGGATCCATAGGAAGCGCCTGATACAACTCTTCCATAATGGGAGACAATGACTCCTGAATAAAGTTACAGCCCTGCACATGCATCTGTGCCTGCATCAATCCTTCCAGATATCCTTTCGCGTAGGGGGAAAGGTTCTTCATGCGGTCGAAAAAGTTGTGGGACTCGGTGTAGAGCGAGCCGACGAAGGAGACGTCGTAAAGGTAGGGACGGTCGGGAGCCGCAAGTGGAGTGAGCCGGTCCAGCCGCTCCGTGTTTGCCGCCATGGGCAGATAACGGACGGTTTTTATGCCGGCGTCGTTAAATTCCCGGCACAGCGCCCGGTCAAACACATAGATGGTGTTGGAGGGGTTGATGGCTGTGTAGGAGTAGAGCATGACGTAGGGGCTGTCATAAATCCACGAAATATAGGGCAGTCCCTCGCGCTTGCACACGTTGGAGACGAGAGGAAAGTAGTTGAAGGAAAAGACCGCGTCGGGAGCAGTCTCACGCAGTTTTTCGGTGAGACCAGCCTCGATCTCGGCGTCCCGGCGGGCGTCCTTGTTGGAAAAAGGAAAACTGACGACCTGATGCCCCTCTTTGGCGAAGGCGTCCTTTATATCGGCGTTGCCGAAGCTTGCCCATTCAATCAAAAGTATTTTCATGATGACCCTCTCTGCATTAAGTGCGCAGGCACTTGTCTTTTTCGTATGAATCTGTGTCGAGTATATCATAAATCGGCTTCGGAAACATCAAAAGATGGACTGTTTTTAAAATAATGGTTGACATAGGAAATAATTGGGTGTATTATCAATTCATATTAATCATATCGAAATGGTATGAAATAAAACGCCAAATCCAGCACATACAGACGATAGGCGGGGGAGGACGTGAAAAAGGGAGGATGAAAGGAATGGCAAACATTAAAAAGAGCGCATCAGAATTGGTCGGGCACACGCCGCTTATGGAAGTGACCCACTTTGAGGAGAAAAACGGCATCGCGGATGCAACGATTCTCGTGAAACTGGAGTATTTTAACCCGGCAGGATCGGTAAAGGATCGGATTGCCCTACACATGATAGAGGTGGCTGAGAAAGAAGGGAAACTGAAGCCCGGCGGTACGATCATCGAGCCGACCAGCGGCAATACGGGAATCGGGCTGGCATCCGTGGCGGCGGCGAAGGGTTATCGGGCGGTGCTGACCCTGCCGGAGACCATGAGTGTAGAGCGTCGCAAGCTTTTGCAGGCGTACGGCGCGGAGCTTGTGCTTACGGACGGCGCGCAGGGGATGAAGGGAGCGATCGCCAAGGCGGAGGAGCTGCAGGCGCAGACGCCCGGATCCATCATTCTCGGACAGTTTGACAATCCAGCAAACCCGGAGATTCATAAGCTTACCACAGGACCGGAGATCTGGGATGACACGGACGGAAAGGTGGACATTTTCGTGGCGGGTGTGGGCACCGGCGGCACCATAACGGGCGTCGGGTCTTATTTAAAGGAAAAGAATCCTGCCGTGCAGGTGGTGGCGGTGGAGCCGGAGAGCAGCCCGGTTCTCTCGGGCGGACAGCCGGGCGCACATAAGATTCAGGGAATCGGCGCCGGTTTTGTGCCGCAGACGCTTGACACGGGTATTTATGATGAGATCATAAAGGTTTCCAATGAGGACGCTTTTGCGGCGGGCAGGGCGATTGCCACGCAGGAGGGCGTGCTTGTGGGCATTTCCTCGGGGGCGGCGCTCCACGCGGCGGCGGAGCTTGCGAGACGTCCGGAGAACAAGGGGAAGGTGATTGTGGCGCTTTTGCCCGATTCGGGGGACAGATATCTCTCCACGCCGTTGTTCAGTTAAAGTTTAGCGCGCGCCACTCGCAAAATCGCGTCTTCGCTCTGGCGGAACTGGAACCTTGACATTTCGCGGGATTCATACTATAGTGAGCAAGGATAAAACTGGGAGGAGAGTACGGAAATGATCGAGGTGCGGGATTTAAGCAAGACCTTTGAGACCGATGACGGGAGAGTGGAGGCTCTGCAGAATATCACACTGTCCATTGAGGCGGGCGATATCTATGGAATTATCGGCATGTCGGGTGCGGGCAAGAGCACGCTCGTGCGGTGCCTGAATTTTCTGGAACGCCCCACGTCCGGCACGGTGGAGATCGAGGGAAAGGATCTGGGCGCGATGACGGAAGCGCAGCTTCGGGCGACCCGCAGAGAGATTTCCATGATTTTCCAGCATTTTAACCTGCTGATGCAGAAGAATGTGATCGACAATATCTGTTTCCCGCTTGTGATCGGCGGCATGAAGAAGAAGGATGCGAAGGAGCGTGCGAAGGAGCTTCTGGAGATCGTGGAACTTTCGGATAAGGCACAGGCGTATCCGTCCCAGCTTTCCGGCGGGCAGAAGCAGCGTGTGGCGATCGCGAGGGCATTGGCGGCGAACCCGAAGATCCTGCTCTGCGACGAGGCGACAAGCGCGCTGGATCCGCGCACAACCCAGTCCATCCTGCAGCTTTTGAAGGAAATCAATAAAAAGTACGGTATCACGATTGTGATTATTACTCATGAAATGTCGGTGGTTCGGGAGATATGCTCCCATGTGGCGATCATCGGAGAGGGGCATCTGGTGGAGCAGGGGCGCGTTTCGGATATCTTCGCGCACCCGAAGACTGCGGAGGCGAAGGAGCTGATCCTGAAAGGCAGCGGCACGGACCGTCGCACGCTGGAGGACAGACAGAAGGAACTGATGAAAGGGAAATGCTGTGTCCGCATTGTATTTTCAGTCAACTCGTCGTTCGAGCCGGTGATTGCGAATATGGTGTTAAAGTTCGGGCAGCCCATCAACATTCTGCGGGCGGACACGAAGAACGTGGAGGGAATCGCCAGGGGCGAGATGATTTTAAGCCTGCCGGATGACCGTAAGGTGCAGGAGGAGATGAAGGCTTACCTCGCGGAGAGAGGGCTTGCTGTGGAGGAGGTGAACGGCTATGTGGACTAGTGATCTGACAGTGATGATGCTGGAAGGCGTGCGGGACACCTTGTTTATGACACTTCTGTCAACTTTTTTCGGCTATGTGCTGGGACTGCCTTGGGGGATAGTCCTTGCCGTGACGGATAAGTCGGGAATACGACCTAACGCCGTGATTTACAGGGTGTTGGATGTGGCGGCTAATATTTTGCGGAGTATTCCGTTTCTGATTCTGTTGATTCTGGTGCTGCCCCTGACGAGGGCGATTGTGGGAAAAAGCACGGGTGCGGCGGCAACGATTGTACCGCTGACCATTGCGGCGGCGCCCTTTATCGGGCGGATGATCGAATCTTCCATCAAGGAAGTGGATCACGGCGTGGTGGAGGCGGCGCAGAGTATGGGCGCGGGCACGTTTACGATTATATGGAAAGTCCTTCTGGTGGAGGCGAGGACGTCGATTCTGGTGGGTGTGACCATCGCCATCGGTACGATTCTCGGTTACTCCGCGATGGCGGGTGTTGTCGGCGGCGGCGGACTTGGCGATATCGCCATGCGTTACGGCTATTACCGCTATGAGACGCTGATTATGATTGTCTCGGTGGTGCTTCTGGTGGTGCTGGTGCAGATTTTCCAGACGCTGGGAATGCGGCTGTCGGTGAAATTAGATAAGAGGAAGTAAAATAGGAAATTGTGAAACTCCGCTACAATTCGGGCAACGTTGTGATGAGTTTCGCAATTGACTAAGTAATATATATATGGAGGAGAAAGTTATGAAAAAGAAAATTGTGGTAACGATTGTAGCAGCAGTTTTGGCGCTCGGTGCGCTTACGGGCTGCGGCGGCAAGAAGGACGACGGCACGATTACGGTGGCGGCTTCGGCGACGCCCCATGCGGAGATTCTGGAGCAGGTGAAGCCTATTTTGGCGGAGCAGGGCTACACCCTTGAGGTGACGGTCTTCAACGACTATGTGCAGCCCAATCAGGTCGTGGAGAGCGGCGAGTTTGACGCCAACTATTTCCAGCACATTCCTTATCTGGATTCCTTCAACGAGGAGCAGGGGACGCATCTGGTGAATGCGGGCGGCATCCATTACGAGCCTTTCGGGATTTATCCCGGCACGAAGAGCGACCTTTCTGCGCTTGCCGAGGGAGATGTGATTGCGGTTCCCAACGACACGACCAACGAGGCGAGAGCGCTTCTGCTCTTGCAGGATAACGGCATTCTGACCTTGAAGGCGGGCGTCGGTCTGGAAGCGACCGTGCGCGATATCGAGGAGAATCCTTACAATGTGGAGATTCAGGAGCTGGAGGCGGCGCAGGTGCCCCGCGTGAAGGAAGAGGTGGCGTTTATGGTCTTAAACGGCAACTACGCGATGGAGGCTGGCTTTTCCGTGGCGAAGGATGCAGTGGCATACGAGCAGTCCGATTCCGAGGCGGCGCAGACCTATGTGAACGTGATCGCTGTGAAGGAAGGCAATGAAAATAGCGAGGGGATCAAGGCGCTTGTGGCTGCGCTTAAGTCCGACACGGTGAAGGAGTACATCAACAATACATATGACGGCGGCGTGATACCTTTTGAATAAGACGGCGTTCCCCGTATATTACGACAGGCACTTTCCGATTGGAGGGTGCCTTTTTTCGCGCATAAGCAGAGTCAGAAAACGGCAAAGACAGACTGCGTGCTTGCATGCGAGGCTGTCTGAGGCGGTTTATGACGAGCAACGCGAACGAGAAATGCGAAGCATTTCGAGTCTGCTTATGATATAATTGAGGACAGAAAGGAAAGATGAGACATGTCCCTGCAATTTTATTTTGGCGCGTCGGGCGCCGGCAAGAGTCGAAAACTACACGATTATATCATAGAGGATTCCCTGCGTCATCCGGAGAAAAATTATCTGCTGATTGTGCCGGATCAGTTTACCATGCAGACGCAGATGGATCTTGTGGTGGAGCATCCGCGTCACGCGATCATGAATATTGACGTGCTCAGTTTCGGCAGGCTGACTCACCGGATTCTTGAGGAGGTGGGGGGAGAGGAGCTGCCGGTTTTGGACGATACGGGAAAAAGTCTGGTGCTGCGCAAGGTGGCGGGGCAGGAGCGGGAGAAACTGACGGTGCTCGGCAGCCACCTGCACAAGATCGGCTATATCCACGAGGTAAAGTCAGCGCTCTCCGAGTTTATGCAGTACGGCGTCGGGGAGAAGGAGCTGGAGACGCTGATTGACTATGCGAAAGAGCGGGGCGCGCTCTACTATAAGCTGCAGGACTTGCGGCATCTGTACCGCGCCTTTGGGGCGTACATCCGTGACCGCTTTATCACGACAGAGGGGACGCTTGACAGGTTAAGGGCGGCGTTGCCGGAATCCGAGATTGTGAGAGACAGCGTGATTGCCTTCGACGGGTTCACCGGTTTTACACCGATTCAGAATCGCGTGATTCAGGATTTGTTGAGATTGACCGATAGAGTCATAATTACACTGACGATAGACGAGCGGGAAAATCCTTACCGGGTGGAAGGGGAGCAGAAACTCTTTTATCTGAGTCAGAAAACGGTGTCTGCTTTAAAAAGGCTTGCCGCGGAGGCGGGTATTTCGGAGGAGGCGCCTGTCTGGTGTGCGGAGAAAAAGGAGGGGCGTCCGCCACGATTTGCGGACAATCCGGAACTTTCCCATCTGGAGCGGAATCTGTTCCGATACCCGCCCTGCGCTTACGGGGAGAGGGCGGAGCGGATACACCTGATGGAAGCGTCAACGCCGGCTCAGGAACTGCGGCAGACCTGTATTGCCATCCGCAGGATACTTCTGGAATCGGAGGAACTGTGCTACCGCGACATCGCTGTGGTTACGGGCAACATGGGTGTGTACGGGAAGGAGGCGCAGGAGATTTTCGACCGCTTTGACATTCCCGTTTACATTGATCAGACGAGAGGTATTCTGGGCAATCCCTTCGCTTCTTATGTGCGCAGCGCCCTGCAGATTATCCTGCAGGATTTCAGTTTCGAGACGGTCTTTCATTATCTGCGCACGGGGCTTGCGGGCTTTACCGGGGAGGAAACGGACAGGCTGGAAAATTATGTGCGCCGTTTCGGAATCCGGGGGCGGAAACGATGGGGGGAGGCATTCACTTACAGGGAGGAGGATCCGGAGGGCGAGGAGGCGTCTCTGGCATCTCTTGCCGCCTGCAACGCCATGCGGGAGCGGCTGATGGAACAGATGTCGCCCTTTCTTGCGCCGTCCCGAACGGCGGGTGAGATGGTGCGCGCCCTCTATGATTTTCTGGTGGCGAACGAGGTACAGCAGAAGCTGGCGGACTTTGAGAGAGCATTTCAGGAGAGGGGAGAACTCGCCCGGGCAAAAGAGTACGGGCAGATTTATCCGCTGGTGATCGACCTGCTCGACCAGATCGAAGGGCTTCTGTCGGATGAGGAGCTGACCCTTAAAGAGTTTGCGGATATTCTGGATTCGGGGCTTGCGGAGATCACGGTGGGGACAATTCCACAGAATGTGGACCGGATTCTCGTGGGAGATATTGAGCGGACCCGGCTGAAACAGGTAAAGGTGCTCTTCTTCCTTGGCGCAAACGACGGCAATATCCCCAAAGGATCCGGGGGCGGCATTATTTCGGACCTTGACAGAGAGTTCCTGCGGGAGGCGGATATCGAGCTTGCACCCTCGCCCCGAGAGCAGATGTACATCCAGCGGCTTTATCTGTATCTGAATATGACAAAGCCTTCGGAGGCGCTTTACCTGTCTTACGCCAGAGTGGGGGAGGACGGCAGGTCGCTGCGCCCCGCCTATCTGGTGGAACTCCTGCAGGGGCTCTTTCCCGGTCTTGCCGTGGAAACGCCGGAGCGGGAGGCGGTGGAAGAGCAGCTCATGAGCGGTGCGGACGGCGTGGGGTTTTTTACGGATTTGCTGCGGGAGTATGCAGCAGGGCGGCTTAATGAGGAGGAGCGGCGGACGCTTGTCACTTTTTACCACTGTTATGAAACGAACCCGCAGTACCGGGGACAGGTCGGGCAGCTGGTGGAGACGGCGTTTGCAAGGCATGAGGATACGCCTCTCTCCCGGGCGGCGGCGACGGCGCTGTACGGCGCGTCTCTCCTAAACAGCGTCAGCCGGCTGGAAAAGTACGCGGCATGTGCCTACGCCCATTTCCTACAGTACGGGTTACGCCTGCGGGAGCGTGGAGAGTACAGCTTTGAGGCGGTAGATATGGGAAATCTGTTTCACGGCGTGCTGGAAGGCTTTTCCGAGCGTTTGCGGGCGCACGGCTATACATGGTTTGATTTTCCGAAGGAGGAGGGGCGAAAACTTGTGGCGGAGACGCTTACCGCCTGCTCTGCGGCTTACGGGGAAACGATTCTATACAGCAATGCGAGGAACAGGCATCTGCTGACGCGGATGGAGCGGATACTAAACCGCACGGTGGATACCCTGCAGACCCAGCTAAAAAAGGGGCAGTTCCTGCCGGAGGCTTTCGAGGTCTCCTTCGACGTGCTGGAAAATTTGGATTCCCTGAATATCGCGCTCAGTGAAAAGGAAAAGCTGCGTCTGCGCGGCAGGATCGATCGGGTGGATATTGGGGAAACCGAAGACCGGGTTTATGTGAAGGTCATTGACTATAAGTCCGGGGACAGGCGGTTCGATCTGGCGGCGCTCTATTACGGGCTGCAATTACAGCTTGTGGTCTATATGAATGCGGCGGTGGAGCTTGTACAGAAGAAATATCCCGATAAGGAGGCGGTGCCTGCGGCAATGCTCTACTACCGTATGGCGGATCCTGTGGTGGAGGGCGAGGAGCTCTCGCCGGAGGAGGTCAACATCCGCATTTTGCAGGAATTAAAAATGACCGGAGTGGTCAATGACGGCGACGATGTTGTCAGAATGTTGGACGGTGAATTTACGGATAAGTCCGATATTCTGCCGTTGGAGCGGAAAAAGGACGGCGGCTTTACTTCTGCCTCCGGCGTCATGTCCGAGGAGGACATGCGGATGATGTCGAATTATGTAAACTACAAAATTCGGAGACTGGGAAGGGAAATTCTGGACGGAACTATTTCGGTCAATCCCTGTGAACTTGGCTCGGAGAAGGCGTGTACTTACTGTGCTTACAGGCATGTCTGCGGGTTTGAAGCAGGGGCGGCGGGCTATCAGCCGAGGAAGCTTGCGAAGATGAAGGCGGAGGAAGCGCTGGAGAAGATGCGGGAGGAAGTCGGGGCGGAAGCGGAGGTTTCGGAATAAGACCGGATAGAAACAGGGAGATAACATGGGAATCACATTTACAGATACACAGAGACAGGTGATAGAGAGCAGGGGCTGCAATCTTCTCGTCTCCGCGGCGGCGGGCTCCGGTAAGACGGCGGTTTTGGTGGAGCGGATCGTGGAGATGGTATGCGGCGGGGAGAACCCGGTGGACATTGACAGGCTGCTGGTGGTGACCTTCACCAACGCGGCTGCCGCCCAGATGCGGGAGCGGGTCAGCCGCGCCCTGAATGACAGGCTGGCACTTGACCCGGCGAACGAGCATTTACAGCGGCAGACAACGCTCCTCTACAACGCCCAGATCACTACCATAGACAGCTTCTGCCTCTTCGTCCTGCGCAACCAGTTTCACACCATCGGGTTAGACCCCGGCTTCCGGATTGCGGAGGAGGGAGAGCTAAAGCTTCTGCGATCGGATGTGCTGGCGGCGGTGATCGAGGACGCCTACGCGGAGGAAACCCCGGCGTTTTTGCACTGTATGGAATATTTCATTGTCGGCAGCAGGGACGAGGCGGTGGAAAAAGAGGTGCTGAAACTCTATGATTTTGCCATGAGTATGCCCTTTCCGGAAGTGTGGCTTGCGGAGAGGAAAGAGGATTATCAGGTTTCCGGTGAGCTGTTATCCCTTCCTTGGGCGGCGCTGTTTATGGAACACACGCGCCTTGTCCTGCAGGGCTGTGCGGACAAGCTGGAGGCGGCGCTTCGTCTGTGCGAGGAGCCGGACGGACCGTATTTTTACGGAGAGCTTCTGGAGCGGGAGCGGGAGATGGCGGAACGGCTGCTGAGGAAGTGCGGCGGGGGCTGTGCAGACGCGGCGAAGGTTTGCGGCGTGCAGGCAAAAGCAGACGTGCAGGCAGCGGCGGATTACGACGCCCTCTGCGCTGCTTTCGGCGCGGTGGTATTTGACAGACTCTCCTCCAAGCGGGACGCCTCCGTCTCGCCTTCCAAGCGGGAAGCGGCGAAGGCTCTGCGGGACAGCGTAAAGGAATCGCTTTCTGACTTGCGGACGCAGTTTTTCGGCGGCTCGGCGGCGCAGGTGCGTCGGCAGATGGAAGGCTGTCAGGAGGCGGTGGCGGCGCTGGTGGATTTGACGCTCGCTTTTAAGGCGGCATACGATGCGGCAAAGCGGGATAAAAATGTGCTGGACTTTGACGATATCGAGCACTTTGCCCTGCAGATTTTACTGCGCAGGGAGGGGGACGGCTATGTGCCCACGGAGACAGCGCTCGCTTATCGGAGCCGTTTCCATGAAATTCTGATCGATGAGTATCAGGACAGCAATATGGTGCAGGAGTACCTGCTCTCCTGCATCAGCGGGGAGTCCGAGGGGCGGTACAACCGTTTTATGGTGGGGGATGTGAAGCAGAGCATCTACAAGTTCCGGCTGGCGAGACCGGAGCTGTTTCTGGAAAAGCAGGAGGCTTACGGCGGTGCAGCGGAAAAGGCAAGGCGGATCGACCTGCATCAGAACTTCCGAAGCCGCGGGGAGGTGCTCGACAGCGTAAACGCCGTCTTTGCGCGGATTATGGGAAAGGAAATGGGGGGCATCGTCTACGATGAGAAGGCGGCATTGCATCCCGGCGCGTCCTATCCGCAGCGGGAGAACGGGCTTTCGGAGGATGCCTCGAACATGACGCAGCTTTTGCTGTTCCGGGAGGAGAAAGCGTCCGCATCTGAGGCGGCGCTCTCTGCGAAGGAACAGGAGGCATACGGCGTGGCGGCGCAGATCAAGACGCTTCTTCGCGAGTTTCAGGTGACAGACAAGGAGACGGGAATGCTGCGGCGTGCCTCTTACCGCGACATTGTGATTCTGCTGCGCACCCTCTCCGGCTGGGACGAGGTCTTTAAGCGGGTGTTGGAGGCGGAGGGGATTCCCGTCCACGTGACTTCCCGGACCGGGTATTTTGCGGCGTCGGAAGTACAGGAGCTTCTGCATTTCCTGCGGGTGCTGGATAATCCGCTGCAGGATATTCCTCTTTACGGCGTGCTGCATTCCTATCTGGGCGGTTTTTCGGAGGAGGAGATCGCGCTTGTGCGGGCGGCGCACCCGAAGAAGAAATATTTGTACGATGCGCTGGCGGCGTATGGCGGGGAAAAAATCACCGCCTTTCTCGACAAAATCGCCGCCTATCGCAGCATGTCCGTCTACCTCTCTGTCCACGAGCTTTTACAGGTCATCCTGCGGGAGACGGGGTATCTGCACGACGTGGCGGCAAGACCGGAGGGCAGCAGGCGGCGCGCCAACGTGGAGATGCTTCTGGTGAAGGCGGCAGACTACGAGAAGACAAGCTATTTCGGGCTTTATCATTTTCTGCGTTATATGGAGCAGCTTGAGAAGTACGAGGTGGATTACGGCGAGGCGGCAATGCAGGACGAGAACGCTGATGTGGTGCGGATTATGAGTATCCATAAGAGCAAGGGGCTTGAATTTCCCGTCTGCTTTGTGTCGGGGCTGGCGGCTGGCTTTCGCAAAAAGGAGGGAAGCGGGACTCTGGCGGTGGATGTGGACGCCGGGATCGGCGTGGACTATGTGGACCCGGAAAGGCGGGTAAAGGGAAAGAATCTGCGGAAAAACGCCGTTGCGCTGAAGCTGCGGCGGGACAGTCTGGCGGAGGAGCTTCGTATCCTCTATGTGGCGATGACAAGGGCGGAGGAAAAACTGATTCTGACCGGAGTGGTCAAAGACCAGAAAAAGACGGCGGCGGCGCTTCTTCCGCTGCGGCGCAGACAAGGTCTGCTCTCCTATGATGTATTGCTCGGACAGGACAGCTTTTTGTCACTGCTGCTCTCCGCGCTTTCCGGCAGCAGATGTCTGGACAGCTTCTACGAAGCGTGCGGGACGGAGACAGCGCCGGAAGCCCCGGGGTATGATGCGGATATGCCCTTTGCGGTAAAGTTGACCGGGTGGGATCATGTAGTGGAAGAAAAGATAGAGGAGACGGTTCTGGGGATGGAGGCGAAGAAAAAGCTTCTGTCCGGCGGTTCACCGGAGGCGGTGGACGAGGAACTTATGACAGAGCTGTCACGGCGGTTTTCCTACGAATATCCGCACGGAAATCTGCGTGATCTCTATACAAAGACTACCGTATCGGAATTAAAGATTGCCGGTATGCAGGAGACGGATGAAGCCGCGGCAAAGCTGTTTGAGGAGAAACCGGCAGTCCCTTATCTGCCCAAATTCCTGAGGGGTGACGAAGCTGTCAGCGGTTCCATGCGGGGAAGCGCCTTCCACAAGGTGATGGAGCTGTTTGATTTCCGGGAACTGACCAGTGAAGTCAGCACAGACCGGCATGCCGCGGAGGCGCTTTTGAGAGAACAGATGGAGAGGATGAGGCGGACAAGCCGACTGCCGCAGGGTTACTACGAGGCGGTGTCCGTGCCGAAGCTGGTGGACTTTTTGACCGGCAGGGCAGCATTTCGCATGGCTGAGGCGGCACGGGCGGGAAAGCTATACAAGGAGCAGCCCTTCGTGATGGGACTTCCGGCAAGCCGTCTGGGGAGCGGTTTTCCGGCGGAGGAGACAGTGCTGATTCAGGGCATTATCGACGTCTTCTTCGAGGAGGAGGACGGTTTCGTGGTGTTAGACTACAAGACGGACGCCGTTTCCACGCCGGAGGAACTGGTGAGGAGATATCGGACCCAGCTTGTCTATTACGGCGAGGCGCTTGCGCAGATTTACGGTTATGAGCCGGGGGTGGGCGGCAAGCCGGTGAAGGAGCGGATTCTCTATTCCTTTAAACTGGGACAGGAAATCACCGTCTTTACATCTTTGCCGTAATTCGCTATAATAATATAATAATAGTCAATATAGTGCGGCGAGTAGAAAACAAGGGTAAAAGGAGAAAAGCGATGAGATTAGTGACACGATCTGATTTTGACGGGTTGGCATGTGGCGCACTTTTAAAGGAAATTGGTCTGATTGACAGTTGGAAATTTGCGCATCCGAAGGATTTACAGGACGGTCTTGTGGAAATTACAGAGAATGATGTGTTGGCAAACGTGCCCTTTGTAGAGGGATGCGGGCTTTGGTTCGACCATCACTCCAGCGAACACGAACGCAACGAGCTAAAGGGTAAGTATAAAGGGGAGAGCCGCATCACACCTTCCTGCGCGCGTATCATTTATGAGTATTACGGCGGCGAGGAGCGTTTTTCCCATTTTGACGATATGATGCTTGCTGTGGATAAGGTGGATTCAGGTAATCTGACCATAGATGAGATCCAGAACCCGGAGGGATGGATTCTTGTGGGTTTCCTGATGGATCCCCGCACGGGTCTTGGCAGATGGCGCAATTTCACGATTTCCAACTATCAGCTGATGGAAAAGCTGATGGAGTGCTGCCGCACCATGAGTACGGAGGAAATTTTGGAGCTGCCCGACGTGCAGGAGCGCATTGCTGTTTATCGGGAACAGGATGAGAAGTTCCGGGAGATGGTGAAGGCGCACACGAGGGTTGAGAAGGATGTTATCATTTCCGATCTGCGCGGCGTTGATCCGATTTACTCCGGCAACCGTTTCCTCATCTACAGCATGTATCCGGAGCAGAATATTTCCGCGTGGATCGTAAACGGGCGCGGCGGCAAAGGTTGTTCCGCGGCGGTGGGGTACAGCGTATTAAACCGCACTTCCAATGTCAATGTGGGAAGCCTGATGCTCAAGTACGGCGGCGGCGGACACAAGGCGGTGGGAACATGCCAGTTCCCGGACGAGACCATGGACGAGCAGCTGCCGAAGCTTCTGGATGAGCTTGTGAACTACGATACATATTATAAATAAAGGGAAACACACAAAAAGGTATTGAAGACAATTAAGAGCGAGAAACAACAGTATACGGAAAACCAAGCCCCGGAAAGAAAATTTTCGGGGCTTATGTTTCTGCCTGTCTTTCTGACGGCGGTCAGCATCCTGTTTACGGTGCTGATGGCGGGCTATATCCTGTGGTTTTATAAGGGGAGTTTTCAGGAGGAGACGGCGGGAGAGACTTACGACAGATATTACATGATGATTACGCGGGAGGGGAAATCCGTTTTCTGGCAGTCTGTGTATCAGGGCGCTTACGAGCGGGCGCTTCAGGAAAACGTCTACGTGGACTGGCTGGGAAACGACCGCTTTCAGGACTACAGCGTCGAAGAACAGATGGAGATTGCGATCGCTGCCGGCGTGGATGGTATCATCGTGACAGCCAGCGAAGAGGAGGAAATGACGGCGTTAATCGACCGGGCGGACATGGTGGGGATTCCCGTGGTGACGCTTTACGGGGATAATACCCAGAGCGCGCGCTGCAGCTTTGTGGGTGTGGGCAGCTACAATCTTGGCAGGGAGTACGGCAGACAGGCGCTCAAGATTATGAGGGAGCGGATGAGCGGTTCCGCGGACCGCCCGGTCCGGGTAACACTTCTGGTCAATTCCTACGCGAACAGTCTGGACCAGAATATCCTCTATTCCGGAATTCAGGAGACAATCGAACAGGAGCGGGGGGAGATGGCTGTGGAGCTTTCCCTGCAGTCGGTGGATGACACAAACGCCTTTTCCGTGGAGGAGTCTGTCCGCGATATTTTTATGGGCGAAGAAATTCCGGATATCCTGATCTGCCTGAACGAGCTTAACACCACCTGCGCATATCAGGCGGTGGTGGATTATAATAAGGTGGGCACGGTCAGCATTCTCGGTCATTATGTTTCCGACACGATTCTCAATGCCATTGACAGAAGTGTCATATATGCTACCGTGGATATCGACACGGCGCAGATGGGGGCGTTCTGTATTGACGCTCTGCAGGAGTACCACGATCTGGGGTACACCAGCCAGTATTTTACGGCGGATATCAGTCTGATTACCAAAGAGAATGTGGACGAGTATCTGCGGGGAGAGGAGCCGGCATATGACAAATAAGATGCGCAGCTTCTCCCTACAGTTTAAGATCAGCAGTATTTACATTGTGACGAACATCCTCGTCGTGATGGTAAATATTTTCCTGATTATCGGCATCAACAGCATGTCCGGCAGGCTGGATATGGTATATCAGGACAACCGCCACCTGAATCAGTTTTCTGACGCGGTCAACGCCCTGCAGAGCGACATGACGGATTATCTGAATGTGAAGACCAGCGATTCCCTGGAAAACTATTATCGGAGCGAGTCGCTTTGCAGGAATATGGCGGCGGAGCTGAACGAGGAGGTCACGGGGCAGTCTTTCGACCGGATGGAGCGGAACATCCGACACATGACGGAAGAGTACCTTACGGAGGTGGCGCAGACCATCGAGGCAAAGCGTGGGCGGAACGTGGAAAAATACCGTGTGCACTACGAGAACGCCACCAGAATGTACGACTATATCGGCACTTATATCTCCAACCTGAACATGGAGCAGTTTCGCAGCAACTCCGAACGTTACAGCGAACTGCAGAAACGCTTCCGCCTCTTTGAGATCGTGTCCGTCATTGCGATTGTTCTTGTGATGTTCAGCAACGTCTGCATCATCATCAGCTTTGTGGGCGCGCTGATCCGTCCTTTGAAGAAGCTGGCGGGACAGGCGGACGAGGTGGCGAAGGGCAACTTTGAGATCACGCTTCTGCCGGTGGAATCGCAGGACGAGGTGGGTGTGGTGACGGGCGCCTTCAACTCTATGGTGGTCAGCATCGGCAGATACATCGAGCGGATCAGGGAGAGCATGGAGGCGGAGCGCGCGCTGAAGGAGCGGGAACTTCTGATGGAAGGTCATCTGAAGGATGCGAGGCTCAAGTACCTGCAGGCGCAGATCAATCCGCACTTTCTGTTCAATACGCTAAACGCGGGCGCGCAGCTGGCAATGATGGAGGGCGCGGACAGAACTTACGATTACATCCAGAAGGTTGCGCAGTTTTACAGATATAATATGAAGAAAAGCGAGGAGACGGTGACCGTGGCGGACGAGGTGGAGATGGTGGATTCCTACATCTACATCTTGAATGTGCGGTTTGCCGGGGATATCCACTACGAAAAACATATCGACGAGTCGCTTTTACAAACGGAGATGCCGGGCATGATTCTGCAGCCCATTGTGGAAAATTGTGTGAACCACGGCATACGGGAGATGGGCGACCGGGGCGTAATCCGGCTTTCCCTCTACGAGAAGGACGGGCAGGTCTGCATCAGCGTGGAGGACAACGGCGTCGGCATGAGCGCGGAGACCATTGAAAAGGTGATGAGCGGCGCTTACAGGGACGAGGATATGGCGTCGGGCGGAAACGGCGTCGGCATGGACAACGTAATCTCCCGTATGCGGCTGTTTACGGGCAATGAAAACGTGATGGCGGTGAAGAGCGAGGGAGAGGGTATGGGCACGGAGGTGTGCCTCTGTCTGGAACGGTATGACAGAGAACAAAAGGGGAACGGCGGGGCAGCCGGGGAAGTCCCGAAAGGAGAGAAGACATGAGTCGTTACAAGATTATGTTGGCGGACGACGAGGGAATCGTGATCGATTCTCTGAAATTTATCATAGAGAAGGAGTTTGGAGACCAGTGTGCGATTGAGTTTGCGAAGACGGGCAGAAGCGTGATCGAGCTCGCCGAAAACTTTCGCCCGGATATCGCCATTATGGATATCCAGATGCCGGGCATCAACGGCATCGAGGCGATGCGGGAGATCCAGGAGACAAACAAAAACGTGGTCTTTATCGTCATGAGCGCCTACGACAAGTTCGATTACGCGAAGGAGGCGATCAAGCTCGGCGTTTTGGAGTACATCACAAAGCCCATGGAAAAGACGCGGATCATCGCGGCGTTGAGGAGAGCGATGGAGCAGATTGACAGGGAGCGGAACAAGCGCAGCAACGACCTGCTGATCCGGGAAAAACTGGAAACTGTGATGCCCATTATAGAGAGCGGGCTTCTCTACAACCTGCTTTTTCAGGAGTATTTCACGGAGGACATCGAGAATTACAAGCAGCTTCTGGGCATCGACAGGAATTATGCCTATATTCTGGCTGTGGTCTGCGGGGAGACGCAGGAGGGCAACCATATGACTAACGCGGTGGGCAGCAGCGTGAAGATGCAGCAGTATGGCGACCTGCTCCGGGAATACTTGAAGGAGGCTTACCCCGGGATAATCCTTGGTATGTCTATGGCGAACAAGCTGCCGGGGCTGGTGCCCTGCGAGGAGACGCAGATGTCTTACGAGGAGCGGATCGCCCTCATAGAGAAATCGAGAGAGCTTGTCCGGGAACTGAAAAAGCGGACGCAGATCAGTTTTCGTGTCGGCATCAGCGCCATCGCGCCGCTGGAGGAGGCGAGGGAGGCTTACAAGGAAGCGATAAATGCCCTGATTATGACAAACGGCAGCGTGGCACATGTGGACGACCTGCCGATCGGCTGCGAACACGAGGAAACATACCCGATCGATCTGGAAAAGAAACTTTTTGCGGAGGTCAAAAACGGGGATGCGGATCATGCTGTTGTCACGGCGGAAACCTATTTTGATCTGGTGGCGAAGCTGCACGGCAGCTATCTGATGAACATTCGGCTGAAAGTGTTGGAGTTTGTGCTTTACGCGGAGCATCTCGCCTACAATTCCGGCGGTATGACTTACGAGTTCCGCGCCAGATCGGACTATCTGCCCGCGATTATGGAAATGAATGACATAGCATCAATAAAAAAATGGTTCATAGAAAAGATGGAGACGGCGAGCCGGAATGTCAGCACGAAGGCATCGGAGAAGTCGCTGGGAGCAGTGGAGGCGGCGAAGACTTATATCCAAAATAATTACAGCAAGGATATCTCACTGGACGAGGTGTCACAGGCGGTCAATATCAGCCCTTATTATTTCAGCAAGATTTTTAAGGAAGATGTGGGCGAAGGCTTTGTGGAGTATCTGACCAAGATACGCATGGAAAAGGCGAAGGAACTGCTCACCACCACAGAGTATTCCATGAAAGAAATCTGTTCCATGGTAGGGTATGCGGATCCCAATTATTTCAGCCGTTCCTTTAAGAAGAACGTGGGCGTAACGCCTACGGAGTATAAATGTGAGAGGTAAGATTATGAAAAGACGAATCGGCTGCCTGCTTCTGGCGGTTCTCCTGCTCTTTACAGCTGTGGGATGCGGGAAGGCGGAGAGCAGCAGGGAGAGTGACGCCGGGGAGGAAGAAAAAATCCGGATTGGCATGAGTTTTGACTCCTTTGTCATTGAGAGATGGCAGCGGGACCGGGATGTATTTGTCTCGGTTGCGAAGGAGCTGGGGGCGGAAGTCAACGTGCAGAATGCCAACGGCGTAGTGGAGGAGCAGAAAAAGCAGATCGACTATTTTATCCAGAAGGGAATGGATGTGATCGTCATTATTGCCATCGATCCGGCTTCTCTGCGGGAATCGGTGAGGAAGGCGAAGGATGCCGGTATCAAGGTGCTTTCCTACGACAGGCTGATCGACGACGCAGACGTGGATCTCTATATTTCGTTCGACAATGAGATGGTGGGAGAGATGATGGCGAGGGCGCTTCTGGCGGAGGGGCTTGCCGGAGGCAGCGTGATCATGATCGGCGGCTCTCCCACGGACAACAACGTGCCGCTGGTGGAGGGGGCGTTTAAACGGGTGATGACGAAGCACAAGGTGAGCATTCTGGACTCTATCCACGCGGATAACTGGCGTGCGGAGGAGGCGGCGGCATATATCTACAACAATTCGCGCAAGGTATCTCAGGCGGACGCTATCATGTGCGGCAACGATGATCTGGCGACGCAGGCGGTGCGCGCGCTGGCGGAGACGAGACAGGCGGGGGATATCCTTGTGGTGGGACAGGACGCGGATCTGGCGGCATGTCAGCGGATTGTTGAAGGCACGCAGGTGATGACGGTCTACAAGCCGGTGGAGCGGCTGGCGACGCGGGCGGCGGAGGAGGCGGTGAAGCTTGCAGAGGGAGAGAAGATTGCGGGGGATGATGTGACGCTGATTGACAGCGGGTCGTATAAAATACCGTATATCGGGCTGGAGCCGATCAGCGTGAACCGGGAAAATATGGACGAAGTCATTATTGGCAGCGGTTTCCATCTGAAGGAGGACGTGTACCTGAATGTGCCCGGACAGATGCCGGAGTAGCATTTTTTTGCGAAACGGGAGAGTTAATTGCAAAAATATGCTAGTACAGTCCGCGCATAAAAATTTAGTATGGTGAAAATGTACAGAATGTCATAAATTATTCCTATTTTCTTTGTGGTATATTGGAAGTGCGAAATAATTCGCGAATTCATTTATCATTAAGAAAAGGGAGGAAAACAAAAACATGAAAAGAAAAGTATTAAGCATGGTACTTGCAGCTTCCATGATTGCGGCGACTCTGGTTGGCTGTGGCGGCGGCGAAGCAGCTCCGGCAGCTACATCCGAGCCCGCGGCAGAGGCTCCGGCAGCAGAGGAAGAGGCTCCGGCAGCGGAGGAGGCTCCGGCAGCAGAGGAAGCTCCCGCAGCAGACGCGGCAGCTCCGACAGGAAATAAGGTAGGTGTGTCCATGCCCACCAAGGATCTGCAGAGATGGAATCAGGACGGTTCCAACATGCAGGCAGAGCTTGAGGCAGCAGGTTATGAAGTAGACCTTCAGTATGCTTCCAACCAGGAGGAGACTCAGGTTTCCCAGATCGAGAATATGATCAACGGCGGCTGCTCCGTACTGGTAATCGCGGCGATCGAAGCAAATTCTCTTTCCACCGTTCTTGAGAAAGCAAAGAGCGCAAATATTCCTGTTATCGCTTATGACCGTCTGATCATGAATACTGACGCCATTAATTATTATGCTACCTTCGATAACTATAAGGTTGGTGTAACGCAGGCGCAGTACATCATTGATACCCTTGATCTGGACAACGTAGACGGTCCTTTCAACATGGAAGTTACCGCAGGCGATCCCGGCGACAACAACGCACCTTTCTTCTATAACGGCGCTATGGATACCTTAAAGCCTTACATCGACGCAGGCAAGATCGTGATCCCTTCCGGTCAGGTAGATTTCGCAACCGTAGGTACGCCTAAGTGGGCTACCGAGACTGCACAGTCCAGAATGGAGAATATCCTTTCTTCCAACTATGCAGACGGCACGCAGCTTGACATCTGCCTTTGCTCCAACGACTCCACCTCTCTCGGTGTGCAGAACGCTCTGGCAGCAAACTACACCGGCAATTACCCGATCGTTACCGGTCAGGACTGCGATATCGCTAACGTGAAGAACATGATCGACGGCAAACAGTCTATGTCCGTATTCAAGGATACCCGTACTTTGGCATCCCAGGTTGTTAAGATGGTTGGTCAGATTTTAAGCGGTGAGACCGTAGAGGTAAATGATACCGAGACATACGACAACGGCACAGGCGTGATTCCTTCATTCCTTTGCGAGCCCGTATTCGCAGACGTGAACAACTACAAAGAGCTGCTGATCGACTCCGGTTACTATACCGAGGCAGACCTCCAGTAACAATGCGAAAAGAGTTTCTAAGGCTCAACGCCAGAGGGAGTTTCGCCAAGAAACACTAAGTTTCGCATGGGAGAACGCAGAAAGCGCATTCTCCGCAAATAGAATTTTAGAATAATAAAACCGGCAGGCAGGATTTCTTGCCTGCCGATTTTAAAAGGTAGAAGCAGATAGAAATTTATGGTAAAATAGTAGTCGCAAAAGAAAAACAAGCGACTGCGTAGCAGGCATTTGTTTTTCTTGCGGCACTAACGAGCAAACGTCCGATGTAATCGGACAGAAAGCGCGTAAGCGCGGGTTTGCGAGTATGGATGGGAATAGAAATTATGTTGGGAGGAATACACTTTGGCTAAAGTTTTACTGGAAATGAAAAATATTACCAAAACGTTCCCCGGTGTCAAGGCGCTCGACAACGTAAATTTAAAGGTGGAGGAAGGCGAAATCCACGCGCTGGTTGGTGAGAACGGCGCGGGCAAGTCCACGCTGATGAACGTGTTGAGCGGCATTTATCCCTACGGTACATATGAGGGCGACATCGTCTACAACGGTGAAGTGTGTAAATTTGGTAAGATCAAGGACTCCGAGGAGAAGGGGATTGTCATCATCCATCAGGAGCTGGCGCTGATCCCGTACATGACGATAGGTGAGAACATGTTCCTTGGAAACGAGAGAGGAAAAAGCGCGGCGATCGACTGGAACGAAACTTACGGGGAAGCTGACAAGTACTTAAAGATGGTAGGTCTTTCGGAATCCTCAAGAGTGCTGGTGAAGGATATCGGTACCGGCAAACAGCAGCTTGTGGAAATCGCGAAGGCATTGGCGAAGCATGCGAAGCTTCTGATTCTGGATGAGCCGACCTCTTCCTTGAATGAGAAAGATTCTCAGGCGCTGCTCGATCTTATGTTAAAGTTTAAGAAAGAGGGCATGACATCGATTATTATATCTCATAAGTTAAACGAGGTTGCTTATGTGGCGGATAAGATTACGGTCATCCGCGACGGCTCCACGATCGAGACGATGGATAAGCATACCACGGAGATTTCAGAGGATAGAATTATTCAGGGTATGGTTGGGCGTGAGCTGACCGACCGTTTTCCGAAGCGTCACGGTGTGAAGATCGGTGACGTAAATATGGAAGTGAAGAACTGGACGGTACATCATCCGCTCTATCCCGAGAGGAAGGTGTGCGACAATGTCTCTATTAAGGTAAGAAAGGGCGAGGTGGTAGGCATCTCCGGGCTGATGGGCGCGGGGCGTACCGAGCTGGCAATGAGTATTTTCGGACAGTCCTACGGCACGAACATCAGTGGGCAGCTTTATCTGGACGGCAAAGAGGTTCATTTAAAGACAATAAAGCAGGCGATTAAAAACAAGCTGGCGTATGTGACGGAGGATCGCAAGGGGAATGGTCTTGTCCTGACGAACCCGATTAAAATTAACACTACCTTGGCAAATCTGGACAGCATCAGTCCCCGGATGATCATTGACAAGGATAAAGAGTATCAGGTGGCGGAGGAGTACCGCGGCAAGCTGAAAACAAAGTGTCCGACCGTGGAGCAGAATGTGGGCAATCTCTCCGGCGGCAACCAGCAGAAGGTGCTTCTGGCGAAGTGGATGTTTACGGATCCCGACGTGCTGATTCTGGATGAGCCGACGAGAGGTATCGACGTGGGCGCTAAGTACGAGATTTACTGTATCATCAACGATCTGGTGGCGGCAGGGAAATCTGTGGTGATGATCTCTTCGGAGCTGCCGGAGGTGCTTGGCATGAGCGACAGAATTTATGTGATGAACGAGGGCAGGATTGCCGGGGAGCTCT
>ERZ779637.528-NODE-528-length-23834-cov-12.451070_pt1 | contig 23834 bp, 23 predicted proteins | sample MGYA00514196_ERZ779637 | MGnify/ENA primary metagenome ERZ779637 (study PRJEB29562, sample SAMEA4376700) | mouse gut metagenome | isolation source: Cecum | study: EMG produced TPA metagenomics assembly of the A DSS colitis mouse model was used to assess the...
TGCGTGAATATTGGATTGTGGACCCTGAGAAGGAAACAGTTACCGTGTATGATTTCGAGCACAGTGACACAACACAATCAACAGACACACACACAGACGGCACCGGCGCATTGGCGGCAGAAACATGGGACAAGCCCTTGCACTACTCCTTTACCGAGAGCGTGAAGGCAGGGATTTTTGAGAATCTGTGGCTGGATTTTTCGAAGCTGGATTTGAGCTGACGTAAACAAAAAGACATAATCATAGTGGGCTGCACGCTTAACTATCCCATCTCCCTCCGATGCTGCAGATGAATCCCGATATGCCCTATTCCTAAAATCACACTGGCAATCAACATCCATATTACCTTTCCATATATCCCGAGCAAAAAGAACGCCAGCACCGGCAGCGTCGCCTCAACCACCGGAATCCCCAAAAGGCTGCTGTAAAAATCAGCTAACCTGCGCTCACTCTTAAAATACCGCACCCACCAGATTTCGTACCATATCCTTTCTCCTCCCTGTCAGAACGATTTGCCTTAGCTCCTCACACCATACAAGCAGGCAATGAAAAATGGAAGCAAAGGGGCTCGAACCCTTGACCTCCCGCTAGTCAGGCGAGCGCTCATCCCAGCTGAGCTATGCTTCCATTGCATTTATTCTAACATAATGATGTTGTTTTGAAAAGGATTATACAGATATGTTCCTATTTTTGATTACATGTAAAATTAATCTTTGCACATAAACTATATACGGCATTTTTCATGTAGGAACCACGGATACCGTGAATTACTTTCTTTTGAGAAAATGGTATGTGAAGCGCTTAACATTGACCTGCCGCAGTTTGTTGCAGAAACAGAGGGCGCAGAATCATTTTTTGCAATACTTCCGACAAGGAAGGAAATCCCGGACGACCTGCATTTGACGGTTGCAGATGTGTTGTCGGCATTAAAATGAGGCTTTTACCTGAAAAATCCCATATACAAGAGATTCCACCTGTATATGGGATTCTTATTATTTAATCAACATACATTACACAATCCCCTGTGCCTTCATCGCCTCAGCCACCTTCAGGAAGCCCGCGATATTCGCACCGGCAACGTAATCTCCCTCTTTTCCGTACTTCTTGGAAGCCTCGTCCAGACTGTGGAAGATATTCACCATAATACCCTGCAGCTTGGAGTCTACTTCCTCGAACGTCCAGGAAAGTCTCTCGGAGTTCTGGCTCATTTCCAGTGCGGAGGTTGCCACGCCGCCTGCGTTTGATGCCTTGCCGGGGCAGAACAGCACGCCGTTCTTCTGCAGATACTCCGTCGCCTCCATGGTGGTAGGCATGTTCGCACCCTCTGCCACCGCGAAGCAGCCGTTCGCCACAAGCATCTTCGCATCCTCTAAATCCAGCTCGTTCTGGGTCGCGCAGGGAAGGGCGATATCGCACTTCACGCTCCATACGCCGTGCTCACCGTTCTTCTTCTCATGATACTCCGCGTTAGGACGCTTTGCCGCATACTCTGTCAGACGTGCGCGCTTCACTTCCTTTACTTCCTGCAGGGTCGCTACGTCGATGCCGTCGGGATCATAAATCCAGCCCGTGGAATCGGAGCAGGTCACAGGCTTGCCGCCAAGCTGCTGCGCTTTCTGGATCGCGTAGATCGCCACGTTGCCCGCGCCGGAAACAGCGATCGTTTTGCCCTTGATGTCCTTGCCGTTGCACTTTAACATTTCCTCTGTCAGATAGAGCAGACCGTAGCCAGTCGCCTCGGTTCTTGCAAGGGAACCGCCGTAGGTAAGACCCTTACCTGTCAGCACGCCCTCGTACAGATTGCGGATTCTCTTATACTGTCCGAACATAAAACCGATCTCGCGACCGCCGACACCGATATCACCCGCAGGCACGTCAGTGTCCGCGCCGATATGTTTGCAAAGTTCTGTCATAAAGCTCTGGCAGAACGCCATCACCTCTCTGTCGGATTTTCCCTTAGGATCAAAATCGGAACCGCCTTTGCCGCCGCCGATGGGGAGACCCGTCAGGGAGTTTTTGAAAATCTGCTCAAAGCCCAGGAATTTGATGATACCCAGGTTTACGGAAGGATGGAAACGTAAGCCTCCCTTGTAAGGGCCGATCGCGCTGTTAAACTGCACGCGGAATCCGTTATTTACCTGCACCTGTCCCTTGTCATCCACCCAGGGAACACGGAACTGCACAATTCTCTCAGGAACCGTCAGACGCTCCAGAAGCGCGTCCTTTCTGTATGCCTCCTCGTCCGCCTCAATCACCACGCGCAGAGACTCCAATACCTCTTTGACTGCCTGATGGAACTCGGGCTGAGCGGGATTCTTCGCTACAACTAACTCATAAACCTCATCAACATATGACATCGCCTTATGTCCTCCTTCTTGCTTGTATACATTACCACATACCATTATAGTATGCCATATGGAAAACCACAAGAAAATTTAGCGAATTAAAGTGTAAAAATTTCCTCGGTATTTTTTAGTTATATTGTACAATAATACCAAAATACTTGTATACATACAAAGCGCTATCACTCCCTCTTTCGGAAACTGTTCCAACACAAAATTCACAGATATTCCTTCAGCCGCTCTATACTCTTTTCCTCAAAGTCCACCAGCTCCTTCGCCAGTTCCACGGCCGCATCCGTGGCAAGGCCGTTGTGCTTTAAGCTCTTCCACATGCTGGTGATCCCCCTGTTGCTTTCCTGAATCATCATTTCCGCCAGATGCCCCGTACTGACATTAAAGGCTGTGTTCGCGTGTATGCTCCCTTTCAGCATCATTTCCCCGATCTGGCTTGCGCGATACCCCTCCCCGTTCTGCTGTAAAATCTGATCAAGCGCCCGGTTGTGGATATCCGCGTAATGCAGCGATTGTCTGGACAGTGTAATGGAAAATTCATCATTTCCGATTTTGTCCAGAATCGTATCGATCGCCGTCATTCCCATCTGTGTGCTTTTCTGTATTTCCTTCAAAACCATCTCGTCATCATGTTTCATGGATAGGGCTCCTTTCCTTATACCTATACGCAAATAGGCAGACTCGAGATGCTTCGCATCTCTCGTTCGCGTTGCTCGCCGTAAGTCTCACGATGCATTCATTCATGCAAGCATGATGCCTGCCTCGTGAGACTTCCTTCTCTGCTTATTCGCGCAAAATAGAACAGATGAGAGCATGATACCCTCATCTGTCCAGTCTTTCCATTTTATTCTATTTTTAATCAGTGTCACTCCACATAATCCGACTTCACATAAGCTGTCTGTCCGTTGTACTTAATCTTCGTCCAGCCGTCAGCCTGTTTCATAATTACCTCAAAGGTTTCACCCATATAAGCCGTCGCTATCTTCTCGGAGTTCTCACTTGCGCCGCTTCGGATTCTGACGGTTTCCTTCACCCTCACTGTACCGTTTGTGGCTGTTGAGTCATCGGTATTATCCGCCTGCTCCTGCGAATCCTCTTCCTCCCCGTCCTCTGTCTGTTCGTCATTGGACGCTGTCATGGTCTCGGAAGGCTCCAGAAAATCGCTCTTGATATATGCCTCTCCGCCGTCATACTTAATCTTGCTCCAACCGTTGCCTTTTTCTTCCAGAAGCTCAAATTCATCGCCCACAGCTGCCTTGCCAAGCTTATCCGCCGTCTCGCTGTCGGACGTCCTTATATTAACCACATCCGTCGTCTTTACCTTGGTAACGACCTCGACAGGCGTATCCTCTTCGGTTTCCTCGGGCGCCTCTTCCTCTGCCCCCTCTTCCGGCTCCTCGCTCTGCTCGGCACGCGCCAGCGCTTCGCCTACATTCTTCTCAATCTCCGTCTTCAGCTCTAAGAGAAAATCAGCCAGCTTCGGATCATCTACCATCATTTTGTTATACGCTTCCGCCGCTTTGTTATTCAGGTCGATCACATCTTCCTGAAGCTGGATTTCCCGCATGTAATGCAGCTCGTTGTCGCTTTCCTCACCATCCTCGTTAATATAAAGTTCACCGTCCTCATTGGTACACACATAATACACCCGCATACCGGGAACCGGCTTATCATAATCGTAGAACTTTATCTCCCCGTAAACATAGGCGATATACGTGCCTTCCTTCGGTCCCGCTTTGGTATAAATCTCCAGTGGCGGATAGGATTCGATATATTTACTCGTCTCCGCCGCACGCAGGATCTCCGTGGCATCCATATAATAGACCAGCTTCTCCATGGTGGCTGTGTCGCCCTCCACCATCGCCTTATAGTATACGTCAAACAGCTCGTTGACCCCCGGAACGGCATCCTTCTCTAAAGGCACCTCCGGCACTTCAAGCATCGCTTCGTCTTCGCCCGTGTTTTCTTCCGGCGCAACCACTGTTTCCTCCTGCTCCACCTTTCGCTTGTTCGCCTGCATCGCTATCACGATTGTCAATGCAACGCAGATCACTAAAATGACAGGAAGAACAATTTTGGAGTATCGTACCAGCCAGTTTTTGAACGCGTCAAGCTTTGCCTTCAGACTCTCCCATATTGTATTATTTGTCATATTCGCAAAACTCCTTCAATCCTACGAACTGTTCAGGAATTACTCATGACAATTACTTGTCACAAATAATTCCCTAACCGTTCCTTAAAATTTCCGGGACAATATCATCACATCGTCCCGGAAACCAATAACCCTATGCACCCGACAGGACTCGAACCTGCATCAAAGGCGTCGGAGGCCTACGTTTTATCCATTAGACTACGGGTGCCCGCCTTGATGAAACAAACTTTTTGCAACCCACAAAATTGTTACGAATTTGTTACATCTTTTGTATCATACCGCAAGCGGGCACACTTGTCAAGTAATCAAGCCTAAGAAATCAATTTATGAAATAATTTCCTCTATTTCCGCTTCTTTTCGGCAGTAACGGTATAACCCGTAAGAAAGCACCTCCTCCGGCTCCACCTGCGTCCGGTTGACCTCCGCCACCATCTGTCTGTAAAAGGCATATTCCCGGATATGGTCGTCAGGTATCAGCAGCACCTCATGGACTGAACTTGGCAGAATCAGCACATCACAGCCAAACCGCTCCGCCAGCTGCCCGATCTTTTCAGAGTACAGCATTGCCGAAGCGCCAAAGCGCTTTTCCTGATTGGTCAGCACATACATCGGTGTCGCGTCATCCTCCCGCACGGAAACGCCTGTCATCTCCGAAATCAGTTCGCCCATGGAGACGAGAAGTTCCGGCATGTCACGCTTCGTGTTTCGTCTGGCGGTCCGATAAAGCGATTCCGCATTCTGTTTCCACATCAGCATATGCTGCCTTTTAATCGTAATAGAACCGCCCTCAACCATATCCTTTTCCAGCGCATAGTAAAACACAATCGCCAGATCATGCCACCTCAGATGGGGTGCGTCCCTTAAAAACTTCTTATTCTTTTCCAGACTGACCAGCTTATAGAAGATTCTGTCCTTCACCCTGCCATAATCACGAAAAAAATCCATGTCCAGCTCCAGCGCCATGGACTGTTCCTCGTGGCAGTTGATGATCCGTTCCACAAGCACGCCGAGCATTTCACCTTCCCTGTACTCCTGATAAAGCCCCTCCAGATAAATAGTCGGAAAAATGCTGTCCTCCTGCCTTGTGATGGCGATTCCCGTCTGCTCCACGTCATTGTTTTTGGTCACATGGAGTACCCTGATCTCATAGGCATCCCCCATTCTTTCCTGTAATAAATCCACGATATTCTCTACAAATTTTTGAAATCCCATATTTTCCTTTCCCATTCTCTCCGGGCATATTGGGTAAAGAAAAAGACAACACAGACCTAAGTCTATATTGTCTTATGGGCTTTGACTCATGTAATACTTTTATACTCTGGACAGATACTCGCCTGATCTGGTGTCGATCTTGATCTTCTCGCCGTTTTCCACAAACAGCGGCACCATAACCTTCGCACCGGTCTCCACGATCGCGGGCTTTGTCGCGCCTGTCGCGGTATCCCCCTTAAATCCCGGCTCCGTGTCGGTGATCTCCAGTTCTACAAACAGCGGCGGCTCAATTGCGAACACATTGCCGTTGTAAGAACAGATCTTAACCATCTCGTTCTCTTTCACAAATTTCAGCGCGTCGCCTACTGCCTCCGCGTTCAGCGCGATCTGGTCGTAGGTCTCCGTGTCCATAAAATTGAACAGGTCGCCGTCAGAATATAAATACTGCATGTCCTTTCTGTCAATACGTGCCTGAGGGAATTTCTCAGTGGGACGGAAGCTCTTCTCCACCACACCGCCGTTGATGATATTTTTCAGCTTCGTTCTGACAAAAGCTGCGCCTTTGCCCGGTTTTACATGCTGAAACTCAATTATCTGATAAACATTACCCTCCATCTCGACGGTAATGCCGTTTCTGAAATCACCCGCTGATACCATATGCCTATCTCCTCCTAAGCTTTCACAAATATAATTCTTTTCTAGTTTATACTAAAAAAGTCTATTTTTCAACCTCTTTATTCAAAAAATCCAAGATAAAGTCAATTGCCTGCAGATAGCCGTCCAGTCCCTGACCGTAAATCTGTTTATCGCAGACAGGCGCTGTCACCGATACTTTGCGGAACTCCTCCCTCTGTGTGATGTCGGAAATATGAATTTCCACCTTCGGTACAGTGATGCTCGCCAAAGCGTCGCGGATGGCGTAGCTGTAATGGGTAAACGCCCCCGGATTGATTACGATCCCCTCAGTGCCGTCGAAGTAGGCGTCCTGAATCCTGTCAATGATCGCCCCCTCATGGTTGCTCTGAAACACCTCTATGGCGCTGCTTGTCTCCTCGCCCTTCTTTGCAATCATCTGAAGCAGATAATCGTAGTCCTGTGTGCCGTACACACTCTTTTCCCGAATCCCAAGAAAATTCAAATTCGGCCCGTTAATCACCAACAATTTCATCCTTCTCACCCTTACGCCGAAGCGCCCTCTCCTGTTCCGCTGTTCTATTTTACTTTACATTTCTCTCTATCTCGTCCAGAATCTCCGTAAAACTCCTGTCGTCCACGGTGATCACCACATCCGCCGCCGCCCGGTAATAGGGATCTCTCTCTTTGATAAGCGAATTTATCCTTGTCAGGGGATCGTCCACCTGCAAAAGCGGCCTCGTGGTATCGTCCTTCACCCTCTCATAAATTGTCCGGCCCTCAGCGCACAGATAAAAAACCTGTCCCAGCTCATGCAGCAGCGCCCTGTTCTCCTCCCGCACAGGCAGGCCGCCTCCCACCGATATAATTTGGTTATTTACGCCGTCCTTCAGTTTTCGTAAGATTGCCGTCTCCCTATCCCGGAAATACGCTTCCCCGTCTGTCGCAAAAATATCCGATATGGTTCTGCGCTCCTCCTTCTCAATTTCCTTATCCGTATCTATGATCGTCCGCCGCAGGCGGTAGGACAGCCGCAGGCCTACTGTAGACTTGCCGCAGCCCATAAACCCGATCAGTATAATATTTTCCATGCTTTCCTCCGTACGCTTCGATCTGTCCGGAACAACTACAGATGTTTCCTCAGTTTCTCATAAACCACATCCGCATCCTTCTCGGACACCTTTACCCCATTCCACAGCTCATAGGCGATGATCCCCTGATAGAGAAGCATTTTCAGCCCATTATATGCTTGTCCGCCGTTCGCCCTCACCCGTTTCATAAAACGGGTCTCCCACGGACTGTAAATCAAATCGAAACCTGTGTGTACCTTTTCGTAAAACTTTGCCTCGTCAATCACAACATCATCCACATGCGGCGCCAGTCCCACCGAAGTGCCCTGTATCGCCAGAAACTTCCGATCCGGCAGCCTGTCGAAGTCCGAAAGAGCCATCGGTAAAATTACCTGCCGCTCCACCGAGCGGTTTACCTCCTCTGCAACCTTCTGCGCCTTTTCCACCGTGCGGTTCAAAAGGTAAACCCTCTTTGCCCCCTTCACGGCACACAGATAGGCCACCGCCCTGGCAGCGCCGCCCGCGCCCAGCAGAATAATCTCCTCGTCCGCAATCCGGATGCCCTCCGTCGTCATAGCGCGGTAAAGTCCTTCCATATCCGTATTATAGCCCTTAAACCCGCCCGGCGCCGCCACAAGCGTGTTGACCGCGCCGATTGCCGCCGCCAGAGAATCCACTTCACACAGACAGGGAATCACCTCACCTTTATAGGGAACCGTCACGTTGAGCCCCAAAAGCTGCAGCGCCGACGCCCCTGCCACCGCCTCCGTAACCCGCCCGGCCTCCACGGGAAACGGCACATACACCAGATTATGTCCGAACCGCTGCGCCAGCGTATTATGTATCACCGGTGAAAGGGTATGTTCCACCGGATTGCCGATCAATCCGCAAATTCTTGTCCTGCCGTCTATTTCCATCTCTCATTTCCTCCATATGTATCTCGTCCACCATCTTTTTCCACGGTATATACTCTGCACGTTTTCACGCCACTCCCAGTTCCCCAACACGGCGCATAGGCTTATCCACGCCCCCGTTTCTGCCTGCTCAGCGAACGCCTGTAAAAAAACAGCACGATCCACTCCAGCCGCCTCTTCAATACAATCTGAATTTCTTCCTTCGGACAGATCGGTTTGACCAGATAAGTTAATATTCCGGCCCGCTTTGCACCCCACACATCCGTAAAGAGCTGATCTCCCACGAAAAGCGTGGTGGCCGGCTCTGTCTGCATCAGCTCCATAGCCCGCAGGTAACCCTTCTTCCCCGGCTTACCTGCTTTAAATATATAATGCGTATGTATCTGATCGTTAAACATTTTTACACGGGGTTCCTTGTTGTTGGACAATAGCGCGCTCTCAAAACCAATGTTTCTCAATCTTTCGAAAAGCGCAATACTGCGCTCGTCAGCAGGCGCATCGTGAGGCACAAGCGTATTGTCGATATCAAAAATGACGCCCCGGAATCCCTCCCGGTATAACGCTTCAAAATCAATCTCATATGTGGAATCCAGATATACATCCGGGTAAAAGCATGTAAGCCCCGCCATCGCTCTACTCCTTCTCATTTCAGTCGCAGCACAGCTCGAAAAGCCTTCGGCTTTCCTCGCTCACGGGCATTCGCCCTATCAAAGATGACACAGACAAATCCGCCTGCAAGCAGTCGATTCGTCTCTGCCATCTTTGGCACTCCTCATTGCTTTCGTGAAAAACACCCTACGATAACGCAAGGTGTTTTTATCCGCCGTCTATTTGTCCAGCACGTTTTTTAATTCTTCCATAAAGGTGTTGATATCCTTAAACTCCCTGTAAACAGAAGCGAATCTGACATAGGCAACGGCCTCTAAATCTTTGAGCTTATTCATAACGAGCTCGCCGATCACCTGACTGGGAATTTCCTTTTCTTCCCGGTTAAAGATATCCGTTTCCACCTCGTCCACCAGCTGGTTGATCTGGTTGGCGCTGATCGGCCTCTTGTGACAGGCTCGCAACACACCCGCCTCAATTTTCGCTCTGTCGTAAGTCTCCCTGTTGTTATCCTTCTTTATGACAATGAGCGGTATCGTCTCCACCTTCTCATAAGTGGTAAACCGCTTGTCACACTCGTCACAGACGCGCCGTCTGCGGATAGAGCTGTTGTCCTCCGCCGGCCTGCTGTCGATGACTCTCGTATTCTCATGACCACAAAATGGGCATTTCATCCCGGATATCCTCCTTATCCCCCTGTACTTGAGCCGCAGGCAGATCGCTGCACCCAACATGATCATTATAGGATAAAATAATCATTATGTCAACTATCTTATGGAAACCAAATTACAGGCATATATCCACGACTATAATGTCCGGTCCGATCTTTTTGATATCCTTATAGCAGATTACATAGTCCGGCTCATTGCAGAACAGTCCACACCATTTATTGTCTCCCGGAATAATCAGCTTGAAAATCTGCCCCGTGCACTCGTCGAATTCAAAATCGCTCACCTTACCCAGCCGCTCGCAGTTTTTCAGGTTGATGACTTCCTTTTTCTTTAATTCCGAAAATAACATAGGAACCTCCCCCGGGCTTTTTATTATCATATGTCCCGGCCCGGAAAAGGTTCCTGTTTTACTGTTCTAATCTTAAGAAAGATCACTGCTCCTCTACATAGTCGGCGCTGATATAGCCACATTCATAATCATACCCGTCGGGAAGAATGATCTTATACCAATTGCCGCCTTCCACGACCTCCGTGTACTCGTAGATGTCACCCTGCTTCGCCGTCGTGATTACAGTGGTGCCGTCCGTACTCGGGTTATCCCTGATCCTTACATCATGTGTAGCAACAATGGAACCGGCGGCGGAAGCTACAATTTCTGTCTCCTCTTCCGAATCCGCGGGCGGTTCTTCCAGTCTCTGACCGTCCTCCTGCTCTGCCCCGTCGGAAACGTCCTCTCCCTCTTCCTGCCCGTCCGCTTCCTGCTCCTCGGCCGCCTTATCATAATCCTTAGGCACATACCGCTGATACAACTTGAAGCCTAATACCGCAACAATCACCAGAAGAATACAGCCGACGGCAACCGTCATGATAGACAGAATATCCACGCTCTCCTCGTCGTCATCATCGTCATCGTCCCAATCTTCTTCCTCCCAGTCTCTTCTCCTTCTGGGTCTCTCATCCTGAACCGGGCGTTTTTTCGGCGGCGGAGCCGGATTCGTTCTCTTTCTCGGCGCATCCGGGTTAGGCCTTCTCTTGGGCATCTCCTCCGAATCGGCTCTTCTCCTGGGCGCTTCCTCTGCATCAACTCTCCGTCTCGGTGCCTCTTCGGAATCCGCTCTTCTCCTCGGCGCTTCCTCCGAATTTGTTTTCCTCCTCGGTATCTCCTCGGCGTCTGCCCGCCTGGCCGGGCGTGTCTCCCCTACTTCCGCACCACAGCTGGGACAGAAGCGGGTGCCCTCCCGAAGCGTCTCCCCACATTCCGGGCACTTCTTTTTTCTTATGACCTTCGCGCCGCACTCGGGACAGAACTGATCGTCCTCCATGAGAGACGCGCCACATTTTTTGCAAACCATAACTATCACTCCTCGTTTATCTTATGTCTTAAAATTTGTCCATAGACTATGGTATCAAAAAACTCCTTATTTGTAAAATCTTATCCGCCGTTTTTTCTTAAGATTTTGTGAATAATTTCCTTTGAATCGCACATGCTTGTTACATACCCCAAAGAAAGAAATAAAAAAACCTCACGAAAGGGTGGTAGCGTCATGATACAGGGAAAAGTAGAAATCTGCGGCGTCAACACTGCCAAACTGCCGCTTTTAAAAAATGCGGAAAAAGAGGAATTGTTTAAAAAAATCGAAGAAGGCGATCAGGATGCCCGTATGGCATATATCAACGGCAATCTCCGTCTTGTCTTAAGCGTCATTAAACGTTTTCATTCCAGCAGCGAAAATGTAGACGATCTATTTCAGATCGGCTGCGTCGGACTGATTAAAGCAATCGACAACTTCGACAGCTCCCTCAATGTAAAGTTCAGCACCTATGCCGTGCCTATGATCGTCGGGGAGATCAGGCGTTATCTCCGCGACGCCAACTCCATACGCGTGTCCCGCTCCTTAAAGGACACCGCTTACAAGGCAATTTACGCCAAGGAACACCTGACCCGCACCAACTCCCGCGAACCCACCGTCACGGAAATCGCCACAGAGATCGGCGTCCCGAAGGAGGATATCGTCTACGCGTTAGATGCCATCCAGAGTCCCCTGAGCCTCTACGAACCCGTCTACACCGACGGCGGCGACACCCTCTATGTGATGGACCAGATCAGCGACAAAAAAAACGGCGAGGAAATGTGGGTGGAGCACATCTCCTTAACGGAAGCCATGAAAAAGCTGACCAAACGGGAACACGAAATTATCTCCCTGCGTTTCTTTGAGGGAAAGACGCAAATGGAAGTGGCGGAAAAAATCGGCATCTCACAGGCGCAGGTATCAAGGCTGGAAAAGAACGCGCTTAAGACCATGCGGCTGTATCTGACGGCGTGACTCTCCGGGGAGGGGCCTCTTGCCCCTTCCCACTCAAATACCGCTCAAAATCCGCTTTCATCTGTAAAAAATTCTTCCGCTGGTCGGTTATATATCCCGTATGCTTTCCGGCGTAAGCCGCCATCCATTCATCCAGATCCTTATCTTCTTTATAAGAATAAACCATCATCGCCAGAAGGGACGGTCTGTTCCCGGCGCTGCGAAGCCTGGAACCGATTTTCACCGTATCGTCCAGCAACACATCCAATGACTCATTGTACAAGTCCATATCCGCGCCGATATCTTCCCTTCCCATCTCCAGATTTTCCGCAAGAAACGACAAAATGCCATCACTTTGTTCTCCGTCCTTTTCAATATGTAAAAACTCTGCAAGCAGCGTTTCCAACATAGCGAGTTTGTCGGTAATTACCTGCCTGTCCTTGGTGCTCAGTTCCCTGTCGATTTCGTCAAAAAGCAGCCCTTTGTCATTCTTTCTCACACCCCTGAGGTTCGTCTGAAATGCCCTTAAAAATTCTGCAAATCTGCTATCCTCCACCTGATAGCGCGAAAATTTATCGAAAAGCGTAAGGAAAATAAAAGAATCCTTTTTATTAAAAATTTCCTTCATATCATCCGTCGCAATATGCTCCAATCGGCACAGGTGGTTCGCAAGCCGATTAAATTCTTCCTCCGCCGCATGTTCATTCAGGTATTTGCAGGCAGCCTTAGGCTGTGTCTTCCAATGATCGAAGTGATTCGCGCACATGATCGTTTCCACCACCACCCGCTCCACCGCTCCCTTTGTTCTCTCCTTTTCCGTATAACTGCTGCAATCCACAAAAAACCGACTGTCTACCAGCTTCCGGATAAGGCTTGCAAATTTGTCAATATAAGTGAACGCTCTCTGATCCGGATTCATGGCAACATGATTGTTATAGCGCTTAATATACTTGGAAATCCGGGAACTGTCACAGCATTCGTGGATCACGGTTTCAATCTGATACTCGTCAAATTTCTCCTGTAATTCCACCGGAAGCTTTTCAAAAGTCTTGTTTCTGATGTCAAATACGGCATCCTCATATAAGATATTTCCGGCCTCATCCACGCACTTTTTCTTATAGGGAATCAGGGCGTTTTCTACAACGGAGGTGATTTTATAATTCATCTCCCTGAATTTCCGCAAAGCAGCCGTGCGGCAGCCGCCGTCTACAATATGCAGCTTCGAGTCCTCCTCCTCACCAAGAATAATGGGCGGAATATAATCGTCCGTCAGCACGGTGACCACCAGCTCGTTGATCTGTTCTTTATTCCACACAAAATTTCTCTGCACATCCGCGTTGTTGTCAATATCGCCTTTTTTATTCTTTTTCAGATACATCTCCAATGTATAAGTCTGTTTCCTTGGTCTAGCCATCTGAAATCCCCCTTTATCCTTTCACATACTTCTTAAAGTAACGCTGAAATATTCCTGTAAGAATGAATCGCCGCCCTGCAGTCCGCATACTGCTTTTTGCTGATTCGCAGCTTCTCCCTGATCTCATCGGAAGAATAACCGTCCGCACACATGCGCAAAACATCCCTCTGCACGTTAGACAGTCTGCTCAGATACGTCCTTGTTCTTCTGCTGAACTTCTCTTCCCCCTTTTCGAACACCTCCCTCTCAATCAAAAAGTCTCCCGCAATGATATCTCCCAGCGTGATATTCTCATCCTCGTCAATAAAGGTGTCAATCGAGACCGCAAGCCTGTCCGCCCGGCGCTTCTCTCGGTTCATTCTCGTCAGTTCCGTCTTGATCCTGTTAAAAAGACAGGAATATAAAAATGAGTCAAAGCTCCTCGCGCTGTCATACCGCTCTATGACGTCCGCAAACACCTCGTTCGCAAGCGAATAGAACTCATCCAGATCCCACTCCGATAATTTCCCGAATTTCAACAGTATCCGCTCCACCATCCTGCGGAGTTTTCCGGCATTGTTTTCATAATAGGCTTCCATCATCTCTTCCATCTGCTTTCCCTCTCTGCTTCTATATTCTTCCGAATCCTGTGTATCTTCTGTCACGTCGTTTGTAGTTTGTACTGATAAGTATAGAACGCACGTTCTATCTTGTCAATACATTTTAGAACAAACGTTCGTTATTTAATTTTGAGATAAAAAACAGAAAAATCAAAATGCAAATGGAGAAATACATAGCGTGAGAAGAACTTCTAATCACTCGCAGCAATGGCTGCTTCGCGAAGAAGTTCTAGGAGTTGCTTTGCAACTCCGTCTCACGCAGGAGAATGCCTGAAAAGCGGCATTCTCCGCAGTGATTTGAGTCACAGCCAAGCTGTGACATGACTGTTAGTGTGAGACAAGCGAAAAAAGAAAGGAGACCAAAACCATGCAAAAGTCATATGACGGACACCGTATTATGCAGACAGACCACACAACCTTCGGAGGTGTCATTTATCCGTCCGATTTCAACACAGAGTCCGGAGGGAAACCGCGCGCAGGCGGTTCCCTGACCGCAAGCCGTATCGCGCGGGATTTTCGATTCGACGCGGAATGCAGAAAAAACGGGCTGAAACTGAGACAGGCAGACTGAAACCCACACCACACGAAAAGGAGGAACAGAAGCAATGCTTGACAGACAATATCATTTATATTCGGTTGACACAGGAAGCTTCTACAGCAGCCGTGAGAAATATCTGCACGAGATGAACTGCAGATATCGAAGAGAACGCAACTACATACAGAATAAACTGCCGGAAATCGAGAAAAAGCTGAAACAATGCGGCTATACAGAGGAGACCCTGCATCTTCTGCGAAAAGGAATGTCCCCAAACGCGCCTTCAGCAAAATCCTGTACCGACACCGTAAACACTTACCTGCGCTGGATCAGACTCATTCAGCATAAGAGAGAAAAAGCAAAGACATCCAAGGAAAAGCTGCTTGCTCTTCTTTTCAATAAAGTCAGGCAGAATGAGCTGACTGACGGTAAAGACCATATCCGCGCTCTCAGGACGGACGCTCTGCATGAGGCGAATGTGATTTCCGCTTTTGATTCCGCACTGAGCCGGGCAATCGGTATCGGACAGGATGAATTGACAGAGTCCCTCATGATTGTTCAGGTTTACTATTTTGACGTGTTCAAGGATCTGTTCTTCTACGGCTTTGTTCACAACGGAGAAAAATATATTTATTTCACCTCCTCGGCCGGACAGATTCGCAGCAAAAAAGCGGTATTCATAAAAGAAACCGTATGGAATCGAATCGGGAAAACCATTATGTGCGGCCTTACCATAGAAAAAATCAATGCCAGGGGCGGCAACAATGTAAACAAACATCTGGCTTACATGGCGCTTGCCAACTCCGCCACAGACGAGTGGAAGGACTTTGACATCGAAAAATCCATTGTCATAGAAGACTTTGAGACAGACGTGTGCGGCACCTTCGATTTCGTGGACGAAACGGATTATTCCGTCACAAGAAAAACGGATGCCATTCCCGTCCCCCACACCGATGGCGCAGGTATGATTCTGCCTTCCGTCTCTTCCAAAAACTTTATGTTCCGCGCCCCTTGGATCAAAGGACTGCTCGGCGTGTTCGATTTCCGCAAATTCGTGGAGACAAACGGCTGCTCCCCCGTGATCCGTGATATTTACGGGCAGATCCATGACATTATAAAAGAGGACATCCGGATTATCCTCACAAGAAGCCAGTTTAAAATGGCCGCCTACTACGATTCATGGGAGGACTACAAGTCCTTCTTTAAGAAATATCATTGCAGCGCCGGAAAATGCAATGTGGAGGAAGATCGGATCAAAAGAGCCAAAATCAATTATCAGATGCTGCAGACACTTACCGACATTACAGATGAAGAAATCGACCTGCTGACGCAGAAATCGGCAGACCGTATCCGCAATATCTGTACCTCTAAGGAAACCATGCTTGATGTTTTAGGCATCTCACCCTATAACACATCGATGACGCCTTTTCAGCAGGCCGTCAAGCTGTACACACCCCTGCTTGGCGACGCTTACACCAAAGATATCCTTCGGGACGTAAAAAACAGCCTGCTCAAAAAATATCGGAGCGGAAAGCTCGAAGTAAACGGCAGATATACTTTCCTGCTCCCGGATTTCTACGCCGCCTGCGAGTTCTGGTTTGGCAAATCAGACAATCCCCAAGGCCTTCTGGCGGACGGCGAAGTATTCTGCCACCTGTTCCGGCGCTATGACAAACTGGATTGTCTTCGGAGTCCGCACCTATACAGGGAACATGCCGTGCGCCGTAATGTGGCGGCTAAGACGGATTCTGACCGCGCAAAGAATCTCCGGGAATGGTTCCCCACGGACGGCCTCTATGCCAGTACTCATGACCTGATCAGCAAGCTTCTGATGTATGACGTGGACGGGGACAAGTCCCTTGTGGCTGCCGACCCGGCGCTCATTGAAATTGCGGCGCGCAATATGAAGGACACCGTCCCTCTCTACTATAATATGCGCAAGGCAAAACCTGTCCCGCTGAATAAGCAGAACATATACGCCGGGCTGCATGCCGCTTTCACCGGCGGCAATATCGGAATCTACAGCAACGCCATCTCAAAAATCTGGAACAGTGACGTGTTTGTGTCAGGTTCGGAAACGGAAAAACAGGACGCAGTCACCTGTGTGAAACAGCTCTGCTGCCAGAACAATTTTGTCATTGACTATGCCAAAACCTTATATAAGCCCGAATTTCCAAAGGCAGTCAGCGAGCGTATCGCCAAATATACCGGTGATAAGCTTCCCGCTTTCTTTGCTTTCGCAAAGGACAAGGAGCCGGCGCAAATTCGGGAACGAAACGGCAGCTTTGTAAACAGAGTGTACGACAAAATCCCGGACAGGGCAATCAACACACGCGGTCTCCGTCTGGGCACGCTCGACTACCGAAAAATGATGGCGGATCCGGAAATCCGTTGCAGCGACGAGGCGGCCGCCCTGTATAACACCTTAAATAAACAGTACCGCTATATGGTCCACATGAAGGATCCACATGCCGACAATATGCAGTATATCGCAGCCAAAATCCGTGAATCCTTCTCAGCCCTCGGCTATTCCGATGAAACTGCCGCCGACATGCTGACAGAATATCAGTACGGCAGAGGAAAAAGATACAAACAGCTTTTATGGTTCTGTTATGGAGACCGGATCGTCGCAAACTTAAGAAAAAACCTGGAAACGCCTAACACCAAATTTATTCCCTGCACCGACTGCGGAGAATGGATGGAAATTCTCGCCAAAGACAACCGCACCAGACGCTGCCCCGCCTGTCAGAAACTGTATGTGCGGATGTATGACAGAAAGCGAAAACAAAAATATTCCGTTTAACAAACCGGATCAAAACAGGCCACTTCCATTGGCCGAAAAGAAACCGTCAAAAAATCAAAAAGCCATCCGCGATGGACTTTCCCCTGTGCGTATAAGGGAAACAGCATATTGCGCAATGGCTGCGAACAGGAGGAAACCGTCTTGATTATCACGCAGGAAAACCTCATAAACCAAATAGCCGACAGAGAAGAAATCAGCCCTGCAACCGTCCGCAGAGTTTTCAAATCGGCGGAAGATATCATTTTTAGCTGTCTCTCTTCCACCACCTCCTCTGAAAATACGGTCGTAAAAGTACTGGATGGATTGAGCCTGGAATGCACCCTCCTCCCCGAACGGGAAATCCATACCTACGATACCATCGTCTGCAAAGAAAGACTTTGGACCAAACCAAAAATCACCCGGTACTACAACAGAAAGCTGAACGGCTATTTTAAATGAAAGCAGGTGATCTCTTGAAGCTTACTTATTTTGAATTATTATCTCCCGACCCGGTGCAGATTCCGTCGGTAGGCGGCATCAAATCTCCCACTCTGCGGGAAATATCTTCCCTCGGGCCGCGCACCTACCGGCATTATCTGGCAGTCCTTTCTCTGGATCTGCCCTCCTATCTGTCCATGACCGGCACAGCCGAGCTCTATGCCCTTTTATCCGATGAGGAAAAGGCAGACACAAACCTGTTCGACCTGCTCCTGTCCGGTGAACCATCCCGCACTCTGATACAGAACATGCTGGATTTCTTTCTGGCGGGGACGATTACCTACTCCGAATCCCGGCATGTATTTGTTGTCAGCACAGAAGACGGGCAGACAGGAATGATCACGAGGGAAAACTACCCTGTCGTGTGCGACCTGATCGGCCAGCGAAATTACCTGAAACCAAGACGTGACGAGGATTTATCAAAGGTAAAAAGCAAAAAGGCGCTGGAGATTATGAAAAAGCTTCAAAAGGGAAGAGCCGAAAAGAACAAGCTGACAAAAGCGGATAAAAATATGGAGCTGGGAAATATCATTTCCGCCGTCGCAAACAGAAGCCAGTCCCTGCATATCCTCAACATCTGGGATCTGACCGTATACCAGCTCTGGGACTGCTTTGCAAGACTTTCCGGCAATAACCTGTACAACATTCAGTCCATGAGCGTTGCGGCGTGGGGCGACAAGAATCACGCCTTCGACGCTTCTGCATGGTTCAAAAAAATAGAAACTGAAAATTTATAACATCTAAAGGAGGAACACATCATGACAAACCCTAACATGGCAAACAGAGAGGTCTGCGATCTGCTTTTCGTGGACTACGCTACCAAAAAGCCCTTTCTCAATCTGGATTTCGCCAACGTCAGCACCACGGAGTTGACCGGCGAATCCGTATTCGCTCACGGCGGAAAAGGCCATCCCAAGCGCGTCCAGTTCTCGGGCGAGAGGGGCGGCACCATCACCATCGAGACACAGATTCAGACCGTTAAGCTCTGGCAGTTGATTACCGGCGGCGAAATTTCCAAGTCTGCAAAGTTTGTGACCAGAATGGAGACGTCTGTGGATGACGCCGGAACCGTCATCACTCTGCCCGACGCACCTGTGGCAGACAGTGTTGTTGTTTACAGGGCAGATGACGACTGTGGCACAGAGCTGGCATACTCTGCAGCCGATAAGGTCATCACGCTCACTTCGGCACTGGCAGGCGGCGATGCCGTCATCGTTTACTACATGAAAGAAGTAAACGAGGGCGTACAGAGAATTAACATCAAGTCCACCAGCTTCCCGAAGAACTTCATTGTCTACGGCGACACGGTTATGAAGACCGAGGACGACGAGGCGTTGCCCCTTAAGCTGACAGCTTACAAGTGCGCTCCCCAGTCTAATATGTCTCTCAGCTTCAGCAACAACGGCGATCCCGGAAGCCTGACGATCACCGCTGACCTGATGGCGGATCAGGACAACAACATTCTCGACCTCACCCTCATTGAAGAGTAATCCCGTCCGGCTGTCCTTCCAAATGGAAGCGGCGGCCGGATAATGCTATCGCTTTTCGATAAGGCCACCTTTTAGGGATAACACGAATTACAACACAGTTTGTATGTGTTATCCCTTTTTTTTACGAAAACTGCAAAGCAAAAAATACAGCGCCTGAAAATGCGCTGTGTTTAGGCGCAAGAATGAAAAACCACACTGATGTACTGATTTTTCCATCCGGAGTTTGTACAGAAGCGATACAAACTCCTTGATCTCAGAGCAGAATTTGAAATTCTGCCCGCGCGCCTCAGCAAAGAACGCTTCGAAATGGAGGTAAATATGGAATTTACAGAACTAATGCAGTATATCCTGTACACCGTACTGACTGTTATTTTACCCGTAGCCGCCAAATATGCCGTCAATCTGATCCAGGCAAAAATCAGGGAAAGCTCTTTTATTGAGGAGACCGCAAAGACGGAAGCCCAGAGTATCCTCATAAAAGATGCCCTGTCTGACGTCATGGACGCCGTACTTTATGTCAACCAAACCTTTGTAGACACTCTGAAAGCCAACGGCGAATTTACGGAAAGCGCTTGGCACCAAGCGAAGCAGAAAGCATACAGTGCCGCCCTGCTCACTGTCTCTGAGGCATCCAAAAAGGCCGTTGCCAGCGTTTACGGTTCCTTCGACAGCTGGCTGCAGTTAAAAATAGAAGCCGCCGTTCAGGCAGCCAAAACAAATAAGGATGTGATTTTATGAATAGGATAATCAGCGAAAACGGCCTTGCCCTCATCAAGCGGTTTGAGGGCTGCCGGTTAACCGCCTATCAGGACAGCGTCGGCGTGTGGACCATCGGATACGGTCACACCTTGGATGTCTCCAAAGGCCGGACTATTACGCAGCAGCAGGCTGACCATTATCTGCGCGCAGACTGCGCAAACGCAGAAAAAGCGGTAAACCGCTACATACATATCTATCACTGGAACCAGAACCAGTTTGACGCCCTTGTCAGTTTCACCTTCAACTGTGGCTCCGGGAACCTGAGAACCCTGCTAAATGGCGGCACCCGCAGCATTTCACAGATCAGTGAAAAAATCCCTGCTTACCGCAAAGCCGGCGGAAAAGTGCTGCAAGGCCTTGTCAACAGACGTGCCGCCGAGAAAACATTGTTCGATACCCCCGTCGCTCCGGCAGCAAATCTTTCTCCCTCTCCCACATACCAAAAACCCGTCAGCTATCTCCAGACTGATCCCCGCTGGAAAACACACAACTACTCCGCCAAAGGCGAGCAAAAAACCATCGGCAGCTCCGGCTGCGGCGTCGCCGTTTCCGCCATGGTGATCGCATCCCTGAAAGACCCGGCAGTAACCCCCGTAACCACCGCCGAATGGTCCATGTCCCACGGCTACAAGGCACTGAATCAGGGAACCTACTACTCCTATTTCGTCCCCCAGTTTTCCGCTTACGGCATCACCTGCGAGCGGTTAAACCAGGCGAATCTCTATGGGAAATCCACCTCCGCCGCCCACGAAAAGGCGCTTCTCGCACTGCAGGGCGGCGATTGGGTAATCGCCTGCATGGGAAAGGGGAACTGGACAAGCACAGGCCATTTCATTCTTCTGTACCGCTTTGAAAGCGGCTTTGTCTATATCAACGATCCCGCTTCCACAAAGGAAACACGGCTCAAAAGTACATGGGATCTGTTTGCCGGGCAGGTAAAATATATGTGGGTTGTGCGCGTTCCAAACAAAATGGCCTCCCGGCCAGACATGTGATACTCCTGTCAAGAAAGGAGCACGATGTAAAATGAATGAAATCATGGAACTCACAAAAATTGACTACCTGTCTGTATTTCCCGCCGGGTTTGCCATCCTGGCCGGAACAAAGGCCATGCTCTCCCTCTTAGAATGGCTTGTAGAAAAACTCGGTCTGGAAACAAAATGGATGCGTCGAAGACGGGAAGAACACGAACTGCTGATCAGAACCTCCAAAAACCTCACCGCCCTGCAGACACAGCATGAACACGACATGCAAAAGTCCGACAGACGGGATGAGGAAATCTCCTCCGACATCAAAAAGCTTACCCGCATGTTTGTGGATAAGGAAATCGACGATATGCGCTGGGAAATCAACAATTTTGCCACCAAAGTTTCCGAGGGGAAGCCCTGCAATAAAGACAGCTTCAAACACTGCATTCGCATCTATGAAAAGTACGAGCAGATTCTTTCGGAAAACGGCTTTGAAAATGGCGAAGTGGAACTCTCTATGGAGTTGATAAACGATGCTTATATGCGGAAATTGAGGGAGGGGTTTTAACTGGTAGGGAATTGCGATGCAATTCCCTATCTTAAAACGGTGACCAACATTAGAGGAAAAAGGAGCAGTTTATAAGTTGTTCTCTCTGTAGAATTAAAATTTTACTATAATTTTCAATTTTTGTTTCTTAATATCATCAAAATTATCAATCTCATACTGTATTCGCTCCTGCTCTTTTTTCAACAATTTTCTATCATGGGAATAAAGATAAAGCGGAAGCGCAAGCAAGCTGACCGCAACAAGTATCATGACAATGTGGTATCCCATAATTATGGGATGCCGCAAGATACATGATCCGTAACCTGGGCGAAAGGCCCTGAGAAGCGAATAGGGATGCAGACAGTAGTTTCTACTGCCCTACTTAGTACATATCACACAAATCCGTTGATGGCTTGGAAAACATGACGGATAAAACGGAAACAGAAAAAGAACATAAGCAGGCGGCATATATACCTTCATGGTCTCCATTTATGGCCGCAGTTGGCACAGCGGTTCACGGTTTTCCCTGAACCGACAAAACCTGTCAGAAGAGAAAAACCTCTCTGTCCCGCTGTAATGTTTGTGGAACCGCATCTGGGGCATTTCACGGTGTTGGCAGCCTGTGCTCGGCTGTTTTCCTGTTGTTGTACCTGGGTTCTGAATTGGGACATTTTTGTTTCGTACTCAATGATGTTATCCTGCCGGAGCTTTATCATCGATTTAATGAAAGATGCATCCTCCGAAATTTCCTCTATAATAGCTAAATCCTTGGCTGGAAAATCTATATTTACAAATTTTGTTCCGCAATTAGGACATTTTTCCACTGAATCTTTCCACCAAAACGAATAGCCCGTTGGACATCTTGAGTCCCTTATTTCTTGACAACCTCTACAAAACTTTATCATCTAATCCCCCATATATAACATCTGTTCCAAGCTTTTATTATGTATTTTATCACTATTTTATAAAGTTGTAAACTATGATAGTGATAAGGGATTGGACTACATTTTGGGAGACCTTTAGAAAAACTCCAAAGATTACAAATGAAGTTCAAAATGCTCTTAGTGCATTATCAGATATAAATATGCAAAATATTACATCAGCTACTCAACTTGGAAAACGTATCGGTTACACCAACGAAAAGTTCTTCAAGTTTGCCCAACAGGCGGATTTAACAGGAGATATTCTGCAACAGTACAAAGACTACACTGCAAATGCTTCTCTTTTCACCTCCCAGTTCGCCACAACCCTCACAAACATAGCCGCCAACGCCCTCCCCATCCTTGCCATCAGTGCAGCCATTCAGTTAATACAGGCTGGCTGGGATGCCGTTAACGTAACCGTGGAAGAACAGGAAGCAAAAGTCAGCAGCCTCCAGGCTGCCTATCAGAACCTGTCATCCGAATACGAACAGCTCTCCGGAAAGCAGGATCACACCGACGCGGAAAAGAACCGGCTCTCCTATCTGGAACGCAGGCTGGAACTGGATGAACGGATTCTCAAAGCCGAAAAATCCCAGCTCTTTGATGAGAAAACCGGCGATAAATTCACGGATCTGTTTGATCCCGAAAACATGGAAACACAGTATAAGAAAGAAATGGCAGGCAGCGGCAGCGAATGGAACTTCCTTTCCGGATTTGCCCAGAACAGGGATGGTTATGCCTACCTTTCCGGACTTTACGAGAGAAAAATGGAAGATATTCAGGCTTCCCAGCAGCAGATTGAAAAATGGACATCCTACCGTGATAAGATGGACGAAGGCTCCGGCGCATGGAATATTTACCAGAAAAAGATCGACTCCGCCCAAAACCGACAGACAGATGCCATAGATACACTTTCCGAAAAGGAAGACCATCTGGTCATCAATCTCGGCAAATATGCCGACAACATGGAGTATCTGGAGGAGCAGTTAGCTTCCGACAATCTGACGGACTCCCAGACGAAAACTGCCCAAGAGCAGCTTGCCAAATGGAAATCCCTGTATGAAAACACCCAGCTTATGATCGACACCATCCAGAAACTCAACGGCACTTACGAAGAACCACTCACCACATTACAGCAGATCAACGATAAGTACGGCGGCGGCCGTTCTGATGCCCCCTCTTCCGATTCGGAAAGGACACCGGAAGAGAAGAATTTCAGAAAGTTTTCCCACTACCTCAACAGTGACGACCAGCAAATCGTAAATTCGGAAGCTTTCAAACAGGCGCTGGATCAAATCAGGGAAAAACTGGACGACGCGGAACTCTCACAGTCAGTCGCACTCACGGCTGGGGCTGACAGCGTCATGCAGGACCCCGCCGCCGTGGCTGATTTATGGAATGCCG
>ERZ779637.529-NODE-529-length-23831-cov-13.660204_pt1 | contig 23831 bp, 19 predicted proteins | sample MGYA00514196_ERZ779637 | MGnify/ENA primary metagenome ERZ779637 (study PRJEB29562, sample SAMEA4376700) | mouse gut metagenome | isolation source: Cecum | study: EMG produced TPA metagenomics assembly of the A DSS colitis mouse model was used to assess the...
GGCAAAGGTGTTAGTGATATAACCTTACCAACACATTTGCGGACTAACACCTTGATTTTAAATGGCTTCATGAAAAGGGGATATTATGCTATAGTATCTATAGTAAACGACATAACAAATTTCTGCTTCCGGTTCCTGCCAAAGCCATATACGGAAGCTTTTGCAGGACCGAAAATGAAATTTTTAATGTCGTTAACTATAAGAAGATATTACCACTTCAAATATACCATAAATTCATAAAAATCATATGTTATTTATTCCCGCGAGCAATGAGCCAGGTGTCTACTTGCAGCGGGGTCTTGTCCTCAGCGTAAAACGCTTCGGAATGGAGAAAAATATGAGAAAACAGATTGAAGGACAGATAAATCTTTTTGATTATATATCAGCGGAAGATAAGAAGATTAGTGATGGTAATTTAATAAAAGAAAGAAATGGAGATATCTCAGAGAGATCTGATTGCATAAATCCGGAAGTTGATCATAATAATAAAGCTGAAATATCTTTATTCGCACAATGTGTGTCCTGCTGGTGCAGTACTTGCAGACATAATGCAGAGGGCAGGGCAGTTCCCCGTGATTTTGCAGGAATAAAGAAGCCCTGTCCCTCTTGTGATTTCTGTATCAGCCAGAATAAAGCAGAAATCTGTGAGATAGATTCTTATGATAAAGGATGTAAACTGCGGGCAGAAGAAGAAGGTATCCATCCATTTAATGAATTAATTTGATTGTTTTGATCTTTATTCCCGCGAGCAACGAGCCAAGTGGCTGCTTGCAGACATTTGGCGACTGCCGCGAGGGTCAAATACCCCGCTGCTCTGCAGCGCTGCAAGTTTGATACCCCGTTGCTTGCAGCGGGGTCTTTGATTCTATGAGATCTTCTCGAAATCTTCTATACCGTGTTTACACCAGGGGCAGATAAAATCAGGAGGAAGTTCTTCACCTTCATAGACATATCCGCAGACGACACATCGCCAGCCTTTGACAGAAGTATTTTCTGGTTTCGGCTTGACATATTCATGATAGAAAGAATATGTCATGGCTTTTTCACCGGAAAGAACATCACAATCCGATACAGATGCCAGGAAAAGCATATGTGTTCCCAGATCATAACTGTTTATTACCTTGCAATCCAAATAAGCGGTCACATGTTCTGTAAGGTAAGGAAGTTCTTGAGCTGTCATGGAGAAAGGTATATCCACAAATTTATCTACATTACTTCCACTTTGAAATCCAAAATGTTGGAATAAGGAAAAAGGCGCTGTCTCAGAAAGAATAGAGACAGAGAGAATCCCGGATTTCCGGATCAGATCGCAAGTCAGGTTTTTTTTGTTGATGGCAACGACGATCTGTTTGGGGTCGTCTGTTACCTGAGTGACTGTGTTGATGATACAGCCATTCATTTTTTTATCATATTTTGTGGATACGACATACAGGCCGTAGGATAACTGAAAGAGTGCTTTTGCATTCATGAAAATATTTGATTCCTTTCCTTATAAATATAGAACAGTAATGAACTGTTAACAGTATGTGTAAAAAATTCTGAAGTATACAGGAAAATATTCCGGATTCACGAGTTTACAGAGTAAATATATTCATTATATGGTTGTGATCTTAGAATACATATCTGCAAAAATAGAATTACGCTCAACATACTCAACTGTACGGATAGGATGACGGGTTTGGTCACAGCTCCAATTACCTTCATAACTGACAATAGGTGAAGGTACGATAAGAGAAGGAGCCCAATCCGAATTGATAAGCCAGGCAACGGCAGCGACATCAAACAGTTCCTTTGCATAACCAAAGTGATTTTCCCGATAGCCGTTGTATAATTCGATAAGTGCGTCGCATAATTCGGATTTTCCGCCAATGTGGAACTTCAGATCTTCTATGGTGGTGAGCATATGATTTCATGATAAGTAACTCCTTTCAAAATTTTTAACACTGGTTCTTTCAATCAATATTGGACTGAGGATAACGGACTTTGATCCTTTTCTTTTGCCGTCTTTCTGTTCAGAGATCATTTCCAGTGCAGTGATTCCAATCTGCTCAGGCTGCAGATCTATTGTTGTCAAAGGCGGTGTACTGAGTGCCGACAGCGTATTGTCAAATCCGATCAGAGAGATATCTTCAGGGACACGCAGATTATGTTCATGCAGAACTTGAAGGATTCCACAGGCCAGTACATCAGATGTAACAAGCAGTGCAGAGGGCAGGGTGGCAGCGGATAAGATACGTTCCATAGCCATTCTGCCGTCATTGGCAGTATAATCATCTGTCAAAATAGTCCATTCCTTACGGATTGGCAGATTAGTTTGCGCTTGTGCCAAAATCCACAGCCTGAACAGGAATGGAGGTTTTATATGGAGTGAAAATATCTTGGAACTTGGTAGCGGAGATCAAGGATTTGAAGGTAAAATATCTGTCGTCAGATAAAGGATGTAATTATACAGGCGGACGCATTAGGAATGCTGATGGAACTGGATGCGGAGTGGGAGAGAGTAAAGAATTGTGAAGTGTTCCTTGAGGCGTGTAATGTGGACCGAATCATCTGGAAGAGATAAAGTAATTATATAAGAAATGCTATAAAGGTCGAATACCCCACAGCCTGCTACGTTACATATTAGATGTTCCGTTAGCTTGCTGTAGGGCATTTGATTTAAAATTTCCCACACATGATTAAGAAAAGCAACTTAAAATTTCAATGTATTATTTAGCAGGTGTTTCAGCAGGTACTTCGATGAAGGAGATGATTCCTGCAGATGTAACATCAACTACAACATGGTCTTCTCTTACTTCTGTAACATTGCACTCTGTCCATGTGTCATCATCGTTGTACTGATAAACTTTAACATTCTGTCCAGCAACAATGCCAGGAGTATAGAAATTAACGTTTGCAACATCAAAACTGAAATTAGTAGGAACTCCAACCTTAACTACGTTTAATACTGTGCCATTCAATGTAGCAGCAAAATCCTTTGCAGAATAAACGCGTGAAAGTTCAGGTTTCAAAACAGAGAATGTGAGATTAGTCGCATTACCGTCTACAATAACGTCGCCTCCCTGTGCAACGGGAACAACTTTATCCATTGCCCAGATACCTGTAACAGCATTATTCATGTACTCTCCGACCATTTTATCCTGATCGATAGCAGAGTTTACAATTTCAGAAGGCATAACAGTTGCAGGGTCTTTGGAATAATCGATCCATGCAAGATCAATAATATTGCCATTCGTGTCTACCCAATACCAATAACCAGTAACTTCTGCAGGTGCTGCCAGATCATAATCTGCTACGGGAGCACCTACTTCCTTTGCCATTGCTGTTGTGGAAAACAGCATAGAACAAGCTAATACCAGAACAAATAATCCTCTTACTTTTTTCATTTTGAAACTCCTTTCCTGTATGAACATTTTCTTATTTGTGTGGGATATATTAACGCTCTTTGCGAAAATATATTCCTATTATACTCTCTTTTTATATTTTGTGATAGTATTATATAAATTTTTATCTTTTTTTATCAATAGATGTATTACAACCTATAGTTCAATGTAAGTTACTATGAAAGTCTTCGACTTTCACAGCATGGATGGCCATGCGGCTCGCCCGACGGCAGGCTGAGCATGATGGGGGTTTACTGTAGAAGTAACCTGTCAATCAGGAGTACGCATTACACTGCGTACTCTGTGAATGCGCCAAAATCTCCGATACATGGTGTCTGTCATTTATGTTTCTCTTGAAGACTGCCTCAAAACGCCGGTACTTAATGAGGTTTTTCTGCGGATTTAATTGATATTTTCACAGGAAAACAGTTGTTTGTCAGTGGATTTAATCTTTCATAACAGAAGAGAACGGCATAGGGATTGTCAAAAATAGATTCAAACACCTCCACGTGTAAAGCCTTTGTCAATTCCCGATAATTGTATCTTGCCAGTTCCGGAAACAGGACATGTGTCTCTGCTTCATGATGCAGAATATTGTGTATAGTATCTTTCCACTTGTCTATTGGGGCAGTAAATCCAGGTCGGTTCTTCATGTGTTCCCGCAGATACAGATCATAGGTGACGTATTCTCTGAGGAGAGAAATCTGCTGTATATTTTCCATATTTGTATTTGATATATTGTAAATTCCAAAATCAAGTATGATTTCATATTTTCGGATCCGTGAAGATTGAACGCCGAACAGGTCATGTTCTTCATACCAATGGGCAAGACTTTCATACATGGAAAAAGGCGTAGCAAAATAATTACACAAAAAATCTAATGTGTGCGTAAATTGTCCACTGTTATAGTAGATTTCCAGAATTTCTTCCACCTGCTTTAATTGGCAGATATTCTCATATGACAACCATTTGGTTGACAATACCTCGTAAGGCGGCAGACTGTTATAGAGAAGATCATACTGTAGGGCACGCTGCTCCATGGCAGATCCTTTCAGTACTTTTAAAAATCCAAGCTGCAGCTGTTCAGGCCGTAATGCATAGACTTCATTGAAGGAATTTCGGAAAGAATCCATATCTTCAAAAGGAAGTCCCGCGATCAGGTCCAGATGAATATGAATGTTATTCCAGGAAATGATCTCTCTGACGATCGCGGCAGTTTTCGCAAAATCCATCCGGCGTTCGATCGCGGCGATAGTTTCCGGGTTGGTGGATTGAACACCGATCTCCAACTGCACGGCACCGGGGCGCATTTGTCTAAGCAGTGCGAAATAGTCCTCGTCCAGCAGATCCGCAGCAATCTCAAAGTGAAAGTTGGTGATCTTGTTGTCGTGTTCGAGGATATGCTGCAGGATTGGCAGTGCATGATCCTTCTTACAGTTAAAAGTACGATCGACGAATTTGACTTGTGGCACCTTTTTATCCAGGAAAAAGGAAAGTTCTCTTAAGACGCGTGACACGTCACGGAAGTCCATGACTTTATCTATAGAAGAAAGGCAGTAACTACAACAGAAGGGGCAGCCTCTGCTGCTTTCATAATAAATGATGCGATTATTAAAGTCCGTTGTATCATATGCGTCGTTTTCTTCTTCAGAATTATCATACCAGAATGGGATTTGATTGAGAGAAAGTCTGTCAGAGCGAATGCCATCCAAAATCGCAGGCAAGCTATGGGCAGTACCTTTTACATAATTGTATACTAATTGGGCAAAAGTCTCTTCTCCAGGTCCTGTCATAATGCCGCGCAGCTGCCATCTGTCTATCATTTCTTCCGGGTTATAGGATACTTCCGGTCCGCCGGCCCAAAGGTCTGTATAGGGCAGGATCTTGTGCAGATCCGGGATGATGGCATCCAGTATATTTCGGTTCCATATATAACAGGAGAAAGCGGCCACATCGGGTCTCCTTTTATAAATTTCCCGTAGGATATAGGATGGTTGCTGATTGATCGTAAACTCTACGATATCCACATGAGATCTGTACACGCCGGTACAGGCTTTCAGGGAAAAAACAGCTGGATTGGAGTGGATATATTTGGCATTGATGGCGATCAATAAAATATTCATCGGGTAATCACCTCTAAGAATCTTATTTATAGTTGTGCTGTATGATTTCCGGTATAAATATCTCAACTGTGCAACAGTTCGTGCATTAGTGTACAAATTGCTCTAAAACCGATATAAAGACATCCATATCAATTGGTTTTGCAATATGAGCGTTCATGCCGTTTTTGAGGGCTGCTTCCTTATCTTCCTCCAAAGCGTTGGCTGTCATGGCGATGATGGGTAAATCCTTGACATCATTCCTTGGCATGTTGCGGATAATCCGGGTTGCCTCGTAACCGTTCATCACAGGCATCTGGATATCCATCAGTACTACATCATAGTAGTTCTCTTCCGCTTTCTCCATCATGGCTACCGCGTCGGTTCCGTCAGGTGCGGACTCTACAACAAAACCGGCTTCAGTGAGGATCATCTCTGCGATCTCACGGTTAAGTTCAATATCTTCCACAAGAAGGACACGTTTACCGCCAAAGTCAGCAAGAGTCCAGGCTGCGGCTTGCTCGTTTCTGCCTGTGGGATTATTGGCTGCCAAAAGTGCTGATTTGAGGTCGGACATAAAGAGCGGTTTTGCACAGAAACCGGTCACGCCTGCCGCTTTGGCATCTTCCTCGATATCGGACCAGTCATAGGCAGTGAGGATGATGATGGGGACTTCATTTCCTACCAGACTGCGGATTTTTCTTGTTGTTTCTAAGCCGCTCATCTCCGGCATCTGCCAGTCGATGATATAAGTATGGTAGGAATTTCCTTCTTCATGGGCAGTCTTGGCGCGATAAGCGGCTTCTTTGCCGGAAGTGGTCCATTCAGCGTGTATACCTAACTGTTGCAACATCATGCTAACGCTCTCACAGATGTTAAAGTCATCGTCTACCACCAAAGCACGCAACCCTTCCAGTTCTTTGAGCTGTTCCACATTTTTATCTACATCCTGCAGTTTCAGGGAGAATTCCACAGTGAAAGTACTGCCCTTCCCAACTTCACTTTCTACAGAGATTTTGCCGTTCATCATTTCGACGATATTCTTCGTTATCGCCATGCCGAGTCCTGTTCCCTGTATGCCGGATCTTGTCACGGTTGTTTCACGCTCAAAAGGTTCAAAGATATGTTTCACAAATTCTTCGGACATGCCGATGCCGGTATCCTTGATCGTAAAGATATAGTCGCCGTAACCGTGGCGGAAGGTAGTCTTCTGCATGATGCGGAAGGTAATAGTGCCGCCTGCCGGAGTATATTTTACCGCATTGCTTAAGAGATTGATAAACACCTGATTCATTTTCAGGGCATCCGCGATCACATCTTCGTTAACTACTTCAAAAGTGTCGATGAACAGTTCCAGCTGCTTCGCCTTTACCTGCGGCTGGATGATATTGACCAGATTGTGCATCAGTTCGGAAATATTACATTCCTGTTCTTTGATCTGCACTTTGCCGCTTTCAATACGGCTCATATCAAGAATATCGTTGATCAGGCTCAACAGATGATTGCTGGAAGAGAGAACTTTCTGCAGGCAATCCTTTACCTGTTCTTTATTGTCAATATGACTGACGGCAATGGTGGTGAATCCAATGATAGCATTCATCGGCGTGCGGATATCGTGGGACATATTTGAGAGAAAAGTGGTCTTGGCGTTGTTGGCGTGCTGTGCCTGCATCAGTGCATCCTGCAATGCCTGTCTTTGCGCTTTCTGTTCCTGTACCTGTTCCGTGATCTCCTTGGAGACTACCATTACCATGATATCACCTGTCTTATCGTCTTTTGTCATGATAAAAGACTGGCGGACGCACATCTGCTGCTTTGCAGAAGCCTGTCCCCAGTAATCCACATCTATCTGGGTATCTCCCTGATCAAAACGTTCCTGTAGATATGCTGTATTGACCATGGAGCTATATTCATCAATAGATTCTTCCAACACAAAAGCTTTCCACTTTTCAAAACATTCGGAGGCATGGCAGGGTGCTTTCAACCCGACTGGTTCAAGGAGGGAAATCTGCTTCCCGTTTGCCGTATGGACAATGTCGTTTTCAATCATATCTTTGGTGAGATTGAATTCAAAAGTGCAGAAAGCATTGGATGTTATGGCAATCCGATACTGCCTTTCTTTACGGTTTAAAAGTGAATTAACATCGTGATTTTCCTGTTCCAGTAGTTTTTTCTCTTGTCTGGCGCGGAAAAGCAGCAGGACTACATAGATGGCAAAGAGAAGTAACAGAACGATCTCCAAACGGATGCCGACAAGATTTTCATCCCGGATCATAAGCTGAGTAACATTTTTGGGAAAGGTCTGTACAAGAACAAAATCGTGGTTTGGCAGCCATGTGACGCATAGATTGTCGGTCAGACTGCCGGAATCACAGAGAAAAGCACCTTCACCGCCGTTTGCGAAAATATCCTTGGCGCCGGTGGCGGTATGTTCGTCGATCACATTGTTCTGCAGCAGAATATCTATCAGATTGCCTTCATAAGTTCTCTCATTGTCATCGGATCCTGCGATCACTCTGCCGTCGGGCGTGCATAGAAACAGGCCGGCCTGTTCGCCGAAGTAAGTGATATTCAGCATATCGTGCAGATACTCTTCAGCCAGATAGGCTCCTCGCAGCACACCTATGATTTCACCGTCATAGTGGATCGGTGCATAGAAACAAGCCATTATCTCATTGAAAAAATGGGGGTCAAATATGATATCCGTACCTTTGCCGCCGTTCATGCCGTCCAAATAAAAGGTACGGTCAGATACATCAGAAGTCCTGCCGTCACTGATATGGTCTATACCATTGGAATCCGTGAAAAGAAGTACGTCAAACAGAGAATGTTCTACAAGTTTGTCCAACATGGAAAGTGTGATAGTAGGTTCAGTCAATCCGTCTTCTATGAAATAAACATAGGTGGTGATCAGATCCAGAGCATTGTTGAGTTCTTCATCGATCTTGACAGCCGTAGAGCGGGCGGAGTCAGCCGCATAGCTTTTGTTCCGTTCTTCCATCCGTCTGCTGTTCTCGGACGTATACCAGAAAAACAATAAAATGATCGCTGTTAGGAGAAACAGAGCATAAGCGACATCCTGTAGTGACTTTCTACCCCTCATAAAGTAATACCTCGATTCTGCATGTATGATATGCACACATGCATTCATACAGATGGTCTATACGAATGCATGGCGCGTTCACAAACAGCGCAGCAGGTGCGCTGTTCTGATCGACAGTTGTTTCTATCATAACATGATTGCAGGATGGCAACAAGAATTACCACAGATATTTCTCTGCTGCATGGATCGAGAAATTGAAGTTTCTTATATGCATATTTTTTGACTGTTCTTCCACTTTCAGATAATATCGGCGCATCCAGTCTAATTGCTCTACGGTACCGTCCTCCGGATTCAGGCGATTCCTTATTTCCTCATAGCCTTCCGGAAATCCTTCTTCTTGGATATAGTCATTTATTTCTCTGATATAGATGTTATATTTGTCGTTGAGCAGGATTGGCGCCGCATCTGTCGACAGGGTGGAAAGATATCTCTGGTTATCATGGATATCATAGTCATCCAGATAGACCAGGTGATCCTGGTTAAGATTATAGCGGGCGATCCAGTAATCAGGGTGTGCGAAGGAGAGCGCAATATAGAACACAGTGACTGTCACCATACTATAAGGAAAGAGCGGAAAACTGTTCCGGTAGATAAATACGGTAACACCTATCATTAGCAGGAAGATGACTACAAGTGCCCAGAGTACAAAGATCCGCAGCAGTGTAAGATTATAGCGGTTGATATACATCAGCATCCTCAGGGCGCTGGAAAGGATCATGATAAAAGTGCACCCGGAAAGAACCGTGAGCAGGATCTTCAGCACGATATTTTCCCGGAAGAGATAGAGGAAGATCAGCACGATGATCAGGTTCAGGATACATACGGTCAGTAGTTGGAAGAATCCTTCTCTGGCGTATCTGGAGTAGGTATACCCTTCGGGAAGCTGCATATTTCCGATAAAAAGATACAGAATCTGGATTACGCTGAAGACCAGATAGACAAAACATAATGCCGCTGTGATGATGATCGCAGTAATCGGTTCCTGGTGTCTGTGATCCGTCTGTGATTCTTTGATGTTTTTCATGGCAAGGGCTGCAAAAGCCGCATAAGAGCAGAAGAATACAGAGACTGTTGTGAGCAGTATGCCGAATATTGTCTTGAAGTTGATGGATTCCAGTATTCTGTCAAAGATCCCGGCAAATACCGCATCAGCGCTGGATAAGAGCAGAATGACGATCAAAAGCAGCGGAACGGTAATGACAATACCGATAAAAATAGGGATAAAGCAGCTTTTTTTACCACTTTTTTGCTGTTTTTGTGCATCAAAATAAGATACCATGTCTCCGAAAGGACAAAGCAGACAGCTGATAGTGGTGCCGATCATCTGGAAGAAGGCTGTAAAATATTTAGGAAATCCCCAGCCCTTGTCGGTGTACATCGTGTGCAGCATCAGGATAAAGGCGAGCAGAAAGATGCCGCATTTATTCAGGAACAGCAGTTGCGGGGAGTCAGTGAGGCAGTTGGAGATCCCCAGAAGCTGAATGCTGACGAGATAGAAGATACTGCTTTTTTTGTAAGGAACCCCTAACTTTTGCATAGAGAAGTAGAAATAGAAGAGGGTTCCTGCGACGAAAAAAGGGTAGGTGATACCGGATGCGTTCTTATACAGACAGAAAGTATAGAAAACCGCATAGAGAAAGCCCCCGATGCTATAGAAGGAGAAATGTTCTTTCATAGCCTTCGTGTGGACGGTGTCAGGTTTTGAAACGTAGACCGGCTGATGTGCCGTGTACGGGGTGTTGTTCCTGGGCTGTGCGTTGGCAGCAGGATACGGACTGTTCTGTGTTTGAGCAGCAGGATATGGGTTGTTCTTATATTGTGTTCCGTTTGTTGTGGCTGGCTGTTCCCGATCTGAGATAGTTACATGTTGTTTTATCTGTTCCATATTGGACTCCTTTCTTGTATAAGATGCTTTGCTATGAAAATCTTGGATTTTCATAGGATGGATGGCCATGCAGCCCGTTATAAGTTTACTTTGAATCGGCAGAGGCATTCGTATCTTCCGTGGAATCTTCGTCCTCCACATACTGTAACAGATCGCCCGGCTGACAGTCTAATGCCTTGCAGATTTCATTCAGAGTAGAGAGACGGATTGCTTTTGCCTTGTTATTTTTCAAGATGGACAGATTCGCAAGGGTAAGATCGATTTCGCCTGCCAGTTCGGTCAGTCCTTTCTTGCGCTTCGCCATCATTACATCCAGATTAATGATGATCGCCATGGTAGTCTCCTTATTATAGTATTGTCAGATCGTTAAGTCATTTTCCAGTTTGTAGGTCACTGCCTTGTCAAAAACGCCCGCCAACACTTTACTGAATAACCCTGCGATCACAAAGACAAGAATAATGATAAAGATGGAAGGCGTAATAAAGATAAAAAGGCGGCATGCGGTGATGACTGCGATAAAAAAGCTGTAGGTGCTCATTTTCTCAAGGCTTTTGACATTCTCACGAATAAAGCAGTCGTCGTCTATGACAGTTCGGAACATCCTGCGCAGTTGCTGGACGATCAAAATGGCGAAGATACCGGACAGGAACAGGACGACACATAAAGAATAGTAATTCTCTGCAAAATAAGTGCTGTATCTGCCATAAAATCTGACACTGAAGGGCAGCGTTATGATGACGAGCATGCCGGAATAGAACATGAAGTCAAGCAGATACTTGGTGAAGAGTGTTAGTTTGTCTTTCATAAAAGCAGTCCTTTCTTTTCATTAATGATCTTTTGTAATGATACAGTAACACCATTGGAAATGAATGTCAATAAAAATTTATCGAATATCAATAAATAATTATTAAATGTCAATAATATCAACAATATAAAAAGAGCACTCTCTGAAAATGAAAAACAGAGAATGCTCTTTTATATGTCTTATTGCAAAACTGCCTGAAATGTCATATCTTTCTTTACCGGTGCACTGGGGTCGGGAACCTCGCCATCGTCAGCGGATACCCATGTATTCACTTGTGCATGTTCGATAGGAACCTGCGGAAATTCCGGCAGGGTGTCATTATCCAGAACGTACAAGGTATCATAGACGACTCCTTCGACCAGCAGTGTGATTGTGTGAACGGGAACTTGATCTGTCCATGCCCGGTCAAGGAAATCTTTACGGCCCTTGATATAGTCTGCGATAAAGGCAATCTGCTCCGCCCGGTCGTTATCATATCCGTTCTTTTTATACTGTTCTTCCCACCGCATATGATCCATAGACGCGGAGGCAGCAGTAATCTCATGAAGCATCGGAAGTATTTCGTCGGCAAGGAGCGTCAGATAGGGACTGATCTCTTCCGTATAGCAGGCGACGATTCTTTCATAGACTTCCGGTTTATTGTACAGGCTCTGGAATAGGATCGATGAATCGCTGTGGGATGCCAGTCTGGAAAGCCGTTCGGGTGAGGTGGAGATCTGTCCGAGGTAAGCAGGAGAATTTCCCCAGGAAACGTCATAATCCCAGATTGGTCCGGCGTAAAGCCTGCCGTCTATCGTATCCGAATCTTTGTAGAAGTAAGAACTCGCCACGCCGCCGTCATAGTTGGCAGTCACTTCTTCCAGCAGATATTTGCGCACAAAGGATTCTACGTCGATCAATTCCTGGTAGGACTTTCCGGTGATGCCGTCGATGCCCTCCACGGAAAGAACGGCATTCTCCACACTCTGAACATAATCATTGATATAGGCGATCTGAGCTTCGGAAGTGTACTCAGGTTCGCGGACGATAAAACATTCCTTGGCATCCGTGATAAAATAGCTTTCGTTTGTCTCCACTTCTTTTAAGAATCTGTTGTCAAAATCCCGTTCGATCAGGTAACCGCCTGTGATATCCTCCGGGTCATGTGGAATCTGCTTAGCCTTGGTGGTGTCAGTCCAGGCTGTCTCGTAAATGCCAAGATCATCGGTATCATTTTCGTATTCAGTGGCTTTCTCCAGATCTGAGATTTGCAGGCGGTTGTCTTTGATCTCAATCTTCTCCACTACATAGTAATTTCCCATGTATTCTTTGTTCAGATACAGATCGACAAAGGTGCCGTTGTCCGATTGCGCAAGGCCCAGGTGACTGCCTAAGCTTCTGGACAGAGCGTTCCGGACCAGAGAAGAGTCGGCGGAGTTAGAGACAAAGACCCATTTCTTACCGGGTTCCATATCGAGAAAAGGTGCAGACTCCGTGAGCTTGATCTGATATGGCTTCTTGTCAAATTCTGTATAGGAAGTATTACCCCGGCCTTTAATATATTCCAGAGAATGTTCCAGACTGATACTGCCATCCGGTTCCAGTACGGTGATGGTCCCGGTCTCTTTCACGGTTTTGTCCTTGTTGATCTGGTCGGATGTCCCGGATTCTGTCTCAATAAAAACCGCCGGAATGTGTTCCGAATACATCCATACAATGGAGTCGGGATCGATATTTTCAGAGATTTCCGGTTCGAGCCCGGATTGTTTGCAGGCTGAAGGCAGGAAACCATAGTATTGTCCGTTTTTTGGCCACAGGGAAATCTCCTGGCTGGCCACTGTGAAGTGGAGAGGAGAAATCTGTTCCGGGTTGCGGTTCTCTTCCCGAAGATGGGAAAGAATGACGACGCAGACTACTGCAGCTAAAAGTGTGCTTACATAGAGACAGGCTCTGTATTTTCTGTTTATTTTCATTTTGTTCCTTCTTGGTCTGACTGTGCGTTACGCTGTTCCTAATCTTCTAAAGCAATGGAAAGTCCTATCGGACAGTGGTCGGAACCCATGATATCCTTGTAGATCACGGCATCCTGCAGCTTTTCTTTCAGGCATTGTGAGACAAGGAAGTAGTCGATACGCCAGCCTGCATTCTTGGCTCTGGCGTTGAACCGGTAGGACCACCAGGAGTAGGCGCCTTCCAGGTCGGGGTAGAAATGCCGGAAAGTATCGATAAATCCTGCCTCTGTGAGGGTTGTAAATTTGGCCCGCTCCTCGTCTGTAAAACCGGCGTTCCTGCGGTTGGTCTTCGGATTTTTCAGATCGATCTCCTGGTGGGCGACATTTAAGTCACCGCAGAAGATAACGGGCTTCTTTTCTTCCAGTTTCTGCAAATAAGAAAGAAAATCATCTTCCCACTGCATACGATAGTCTAATCGTGCCAGTTCATTTTGCGAATTGGGCGTATAGACGGTGATAAAGTAATATTCGGGATACTCCAGTGTGATCACACGTCCCTCATGGTCGTGCTGTGGGATTCCTATACCGTAGGATACACAGAGAGGCTCCTTCTTTGCAAAGATCGCCGTGCCGGAATATCCCTTCTTCTCTGCGTAATTCCAGTACTGATGATAACCAGGGAGTTCCAGTGCAATCTGCCCTTCCTGCAGTTTGGTTTCCTGTACACAGAAAAGATCTGCGTCCTCAGACAGGAGAAATTCCGTGAAGCCTTTGCCGACACAGGCTCTCAGGCCGTTCACATTCCAGGATATGAATTTCATGATACTGTTTCCTTTCTTTTGTGTTGTATTTTTGTAAAGACTGCTCTTTGGAGCATTCAACCGCACAGTTGGCAATATTTCACGTCAATGATAGTATTCCGTTATAATGTCATCCACGATCTCTTGCGACAGTTCGTACATGCCATTAAGCCGCTCTTCATAATTCTCCTTAGTCAGCCTTTCTTCCTCTCTTACAAGCTTATCATAGATATAATAATTGATATCTTTCGAGAAATGAACGATATCCATATAGTTGTCCAGATTCGTGATGACATCCTTATCATCCTGATAGAAATAAACTTCCGCATTGTCGTATTCCAGCAGAGCTTTGACGGCCTGCTTCTCATTATAGATAACGGCGTCTCTTTCACCGCTCCTGTATGCATTATCCCACCAGAGCATGGAGTAGGGTGAGAAGAAGAACTTGAAGGTAGTCTCCGGGTGTGCCTCCAATTGTGCGGTGAGCAGCGCGATATTGCCGTCTAACTCTTCCTGGTTGATAGTCTCAGGCTTCATAGTCTTGACAGAAGGAAGTCTCGTATAGAGACCCATTGCCATATCCTGCCCGAAATATTTCCACTGTGCCCAGTTGTAAGAATTACCTTCGTCATAATCGCCGATAAAAGAATAAGCCAGCATGTAAGGAAGCTTTTCCATTAGAACATCTTTATTCAACAGATAAGGATAATCATTCAGTGGGTTCTTATCGTATAAGTACATGGGACAGCCGGTAGATTCGTAAGTGGGCTGTGTGCTTGCCGATAAGGAAGACGGATCAATGTTGTAGAATACATAGTTCAAGTCATGCTTTTCAAAAGCGTTATCCAGCAGATAGCACAGATCGGCAGTCGCGCCGTAAGAGCGGATCGCTTTGATTGTCTTACAATCGAATCCCTCATCAAACCAGTGATCATTATAATTCTCGCAGACCGATGATCCAACGATAAGGGCGTCATAATCGAAAGTGCGCAATGTGCCGATACATTGGTATTCTTTATCTGTGAGCACTGCTTTTAAACCCGGAAGCGGTTCATGATATTGATAAAAAGGGTCGAAGACGATCACCAGGGTTATGACCGCCGCCAGCATGATAATGATCCTTATGAAAAAAAGTTTGAGAAATTTCTTATCTGTCTCCATGATCAACCTCATTTCTGTGCCGCCTCCATGTACGAGATCATAGAGGCTATACGAGCTTGTGACATGTTTTCAAAAATCCTGATTTCTATATTGTGACCGTATCGTAATGCAGAACAGGAGCGATTAAAAATTAAAATACAAAAATGTGCTTACCTGTGATAACGATATGATGCACCACAGGAGCAAAATGCAGGCGATCCAGCATTTCTTTGAAGTCATTTCTCCCTGCATGGTGCGTTCGTATGCGGTAGGCCTAAAGACCAGGAAAAAGGATAGCATGAACAAAAGGAGCAGGAAGAACAGGTACATATAGTTTATCAAATGCGGCGCTGTCATATCCAGGGCTTGTCTTATCACGTACAGCTCGGAGATATCCAGCTGTGCGGCAATTTCATAGATCTTGCCCGTGTAACGTCCGGAAAAGAGATTCTGAAACAGTTGTATGGCGCCGGACATACTCTGGCTTCTGAAGAAGAAGAGAGATAGATTAAACAACGTAAAAGTAAAGATCCATCCAAGCCAAGGCGGGATATGGAAGCGCGCTGGTCTCTTTTCTTCCCGGCCTCTTACGCCGATAATACCCAGACTGTCCCATACTACCAGTAATCCCTGCATGGCTCCCCAGGCAACGTAGGTCCATGCCGATCCGTGCCACAGGCCGCTCAAAAGAAACACAATAAAGGTATTGAGCAACATACGCACCCGGCCTTTCCTGCTGCCGCCCAGAGGGATGTAGACGTAGGTGATAAAGAAACGTGACAGGGTAATATGCCATCTCTGCCAGAACTCTTTGATACTGCAGGATCTGTAAGGCGCATCAAAGTTGACGGGAAGTTCTATATTGAACATTTTGCCAAGCCCTATGGCCATGTCGGAATACCCGCTGAAATCAAAGTATAATTCAAAAGTGTAAGACAGGATCACCGCTACGGTGGAAATACTGTCGAGAGAAAAAGTCTGTGCAAATCCATAGTTTGCCACCAGGGCAAAAGTATCCGCCAGCAGCACCTTCTTGGAAAGGCCGAGTATGAACAGATAAATACCGCGGGCGAAAGACGAGGCGTCGAAACGTCTGCGGGAGAGATCCTCGAACTGTGGAATCATTTCCTTATATAACACGATCGGTCCGGCGATCAGCTGCGGAAAAAAGGTTACAAAGGTAAGGTAATTCAGCAGAGAATAGTGTTCCGATCTGCCAAGACACCTGTCAATGACAAAGGATAACTGCTGGAATGTAAAGAAGCTGATGCCAAGGGGCAGCAGTATATGTTTCAGCGTATAGTCTGTGTGGAAGACATAGTTGATATTTTCTATGAAAAAATCATAGTATTTAAAATAAAACAGGATGCCGAGGTTCAGGAAGATACCGGAGCAGAGTCCTATCCGGTTCCAAAGTCTCCTATGTGCCGAATCCTCACGGACAAAGGTTAACAGGAAGCTTAACGTGTAGTTTAAGCCGATACTGGATAAGATAATAGCCAGATAGTATACATTAAAGTATCCATAAAACCACAAAGACATACCGGCCAGGAATAGATTGGCCAGTTTGTATTGCTTAAGACGATTCAGTCCATACCAGCCGATCAACACGGTCGGCAGAAACAGGAAGATAAAAATATAAGAGTTAAATAACATATAGAATCTGAATTCCTTTCAGGATGTTTAATGAGATTGAAGGAGTAGCATAATTTCCACATGTGTGGTTGCATAATTTTCCACCTGTGCTAATCCAATTGCCTGTCTGCATTGCCATAAATGGCATACAGACAGATTATTGGATTGCAACCGCACAGTTGGAAAATTTTAATAGGAGTCTTGGGAAATTACGGTGCCAATATACATATTTTTCATAATAAGGTAAAAACTAGTATAACCAACACTAATTACCGCTGCCTTACATGCAGGATAAATTTTTCAGCCTGCAAGGCGGAGGAATGAGGCGTAGTGGGCGCTACGCCGATTGACAACAACGTAGCAGGGGGAAATTAGACCAGTGAAAGGTACGGTTAATTAAGGTGGGTTGTACTAGTACCGGGTATAGTATATCAAATAGACCGCATAGAGACAATAAAGAAACAATTAAGAAAATGAAGGAGCGAAAAAGACGTTATGAAAAAGATCGTGACAGCTATAGTAATCGGAGGAATTTGTCTGTTGAGCGGATGTGAGGATCAGCTGCCGAAGGATGATCTGGTCAACAACGGTCAGGCTTTTGAGATGAAGCAGGCGGAGGATGATGTCCAGGCCGGCAATTTCCCGATGTTAAATAAAGAAAGATTTATACCGCTTACGGAACTGAAAGAGAATGTGAAAGAACTGCTCGGAGATAATTATTGGCCGGAAGTGGATCTGACAAAGGAGGAACTTGCCCAGCGGATCGGTATCAAGGAAGAGATGTATGTGGATTTCCTGGCAGAAAGACAGGTACTGGATGCGCATATTGATACGATGATCATTGTGCAGGCGAAAGAGGCCTATGTGGGGGCGGTGGAGCAGGCGCTGGAAGATTACCGTACGGCCATCATAGAGGAAAACAGCAATCATCCCCAGAATCTGGCCAAGGCTAAGGCTTCCCGCATGGAAACAATAGATAATTACGTCTGCTTTGTATTGCTGGGGGCCGATACGACTGCCGTCGCCGAACAGGGTGAAGATAAGATCATTGCCTTCTGCCAGGAAGAGAATGAACGGGCGTTGTATGTGTTGGAGCAGGATATATTGGAGCAGCTGCGGGACTAAGGTATCCGGTGTGCTACCCGGGAGATTCGGGGGTATGACGGACTGTGCGCGATAGTAGCCGGATCGTTCGTATTGATGGGATACTTGATTGAGAATATGAAATTTAGTAATGACATGGGATAAAGGGTTGTGTAGAATAGTAGCAGTGATAGACTGCTGCAGTGGAAGATAGAAATCTTTGGCAGTAAATGATAAGGGAAATACAGGTTCGTAAGAATCGATCCATATGAGAAGAGAGGAGTGTGATCATTAAATTGAATACAGAGGATAAAGGTATCAGATTGATCGCTACAGATTTAGACGGAACATTGCTTCATTCCAACAAGGAGGTTCCTGCAGGGTTCGAGGAATGGGTATGTGCACACCCGGAGATCAGGATGGTGATTGCCAGTGGTCGACAGTATTATAATATAAAGAAGCTTTTTCCAAAAGCAGGGGACAGGATGATCTACCTGGCGGAAAACGGCGGAATGGTGGTGGAGAACGAGAAAGTTATCTACGCCAATACGATAAGAGAAGAGGATGTGATCGACTGCATCGAGCGTTTTCAGGAAGAGGAAGGTCATGTGGTCATTCTCTGTGGGGAAAGATCGGCGTATATGTGCCATGCTACCGAGGATGCGGAGCGGAATGCACATATGTATTATGAAAAATTGAAATTTGTGGAAGATCTGCGGGCCTGTGTCCATGAGGATCATATGATCAAGATTGCGGTATTCTTCCGGGATTATGATGCGGATACATATTACAGGGGTATGATTAAAGTGCATGACAGACTGAATGTGGTGTTATCAGGGGACTGTTGGATCGACATTGCCAACAAAGAAGTGTGCAAAGGTGCGGCGCTTCAATTTCTGCAGGAAAGATACGCCATAAGCAAAGACGAGAGCATGGCATTCGGGGATTATCTAAATGACGAGAGCCTGCTCTTGCAGTGCAAAGAGAGCTATGTCATGAATAACGGGCATCCACTTTTGAAAGAAAAAGCCAGGTATATCGCGCCGTCCAATGATGAAGACGGGGTGATGAAGGTTCTGCGTATGATTGGGGGAGCAGTTGAGGGATAAAACTATGCGGTATGTCGTTTGCGACAGGAAATTGATCCTTCTGATTGACGAATAAGATGTACCGCTGGCATCAGTATTTTTGAAGACCGAATTGAGTGTGTGAATCGTGTCGTATGAGGAGACGTCGAGAGTGCGTCTCCTTTTTTAATGTTATTTTCTGAAACTTTGCAAATTTCTTCCAATTGTGTGATTGGACACTCTAAAGAGTATACAACTTGACTGCCGTATTTGCAATTCATGATATTTAGTTTAAAAAATATTTTTATGATCATAAAGGAAGCTAATGTTCCGGTTTCTTCTCTAAAAATAGACACGGTCAAGGATAGTTTGTCAGTGGGAGAAAGTGTTGCATTATCTAAAATCATATTACCAGCGAACGCAACTATAAAATCAGTGGTATGGGGATCTTCTAATTCGGAAATTGCATTTGTTTCTGAAGAGGGAATCGTTACAGCTGTTGCTGAAGGATCTGTTATTATTACGGCAAGTTCGCTTTATGGGGGTATTCAAGATACGATTGCATTTACAATTACACCGTGTGATGATGAATTGTATATCACAGAACAGCCCAAAAGTGGAAAGTATACGAAAGGAGATGAGGCAAAACCACTTAGTGTTCAATCTTCTATTCAGGATAATAGAAATATTATGTATCAATGGTATATATCATTAAATTTGGATATGAGTGACAAAATTGCAATAGACGATGCGAATACATTTGAATATACGCCATCTACACAAGAAGTAGGCATATTCTATTATTGTGTTGAATTAAAGCGTGGTAATGAAAAAATTATAAGTAATATTATTAAAATAGAAGTGGTTGAGAAAAGTGCTGTCTATTCAGGAACATGTGGTAATAATATACAATGGATATTAACTGAAGATAATCAGCTTTGTTTATATGGTTTTGGCCTAATGGAAAAATTTGTAGCAGAAGAAAATGTTCCTTGGCATGAACATGTAACTATAATATCGTCAGTACGAATTACAGATAGAATTATTGATATTACTAAGTATGCATTTAATAATTTAGTAAATCTTCAAACAGTGTATTTTGAAGGGAACGCACCTGAAATTCAAGAGAATTCTTTTAAGGGATGTAAGAATATAGTTGCTTATATTCCAAAAGACAACGATACTTGGACGAAGGAAATCAAGAAAAACTATGGTGCAGATAATATTGAATGGAAAATAAATGGTCAAGAATCAGATAAAGAATACGGGGATATTCTTCCTGGGGATATCCCGACCGATGGCATCATTCCCGACGGTATATGGGCTGCTGGTATTTCCGACATGACTTATACTGGAACTGCAATTACCCAATCGTTTCGCCTATACGATGGTACAAAATGTTTACAGGAAAAAACAGATTACAAGGTTTCTTACAAAAACAACAAAGTAGCTTATACTTATGTTGATGAGGATTTTGTAGCTTTTGAGCAGATTCTTGCAGATACCGGAAAGCGCACTAAAACTGGTACCTTTAATCCAACCAAGGCGCCACAGGTCATCATCAAGATGAAAGGTAATTATGCAGGGACAAAGATTATATATTTCAAGATCCAGTCAGCTACTGTCACCGAAGACATGCTTTCTACAGATAATTTGACAGCAACTTATTCTGGAAAGAAGCAGACTCCTGCACCAGTGCTTACATGGAATGGAAAGGCTTTAAAGTATGGAACAGATTTCTATATTCCAGAGTACGATTCTGCTAAAAGTGATAAAGCCGCATTTACACAGTCTGGTGCCTATGACCTTACTGTCGTCGGCAGGAAAAACTTTACAGGCAAGATTCCTGTGAGACTTACCATAAGTAATGCTACTAAACAGATTGCAATGAACAAAGTCTCTGTAAAAGGCATCAAGAGTCAATCATGGACAGGAATACCGATTAAACCTTCCGGATTTACAGTAAGTTATAAGAAAGATGTACTTACGGAGGCACAACGGTCGAAAATATCAATGTGTCATTTAAAGATATTTCAAATGTGCAGAACGGAGTTTACATTGCGCCTTATATGAAAGGTGGTGCCGCTCCAGAAGTAATTGTGACAAGTGACGGTAAGACTCTATTACCCGGCAAAGACTACACAGTTAGCTATTTGAATAATAAGAAACCAGCCTTATCTACGGATGCAAAGGCACCGGCTGTTGTTGTCAAGGGAAAAGGAAATTATACAGGGAGTAAGCAGATACCTTTTTCAATTGTTGCGAAGACATTGACGAATGACAATGGAATCAGGGTAGTAGCTGCGGATAAAATCGTGAGCACCAAAAAGAATGGCTATCGGCAAAAATTTAAAGTATATGATGCAGACGGAAAGGTTCTGGGGACAGGTGATTATGAAAAAGAGACAGCAACTTATACGCTGATACAGACAGAAAATGCGGATGGAACGGTTACGGAAAAGAATGAACTGCTCAACAAGGATTCCGTCGTACCGGCTGGCTCTGTAATCCGGATCACTGTGCAGGGCAGGGGAATTTATGCTGACGGTAGTGCGACTGGAACTTATCGCATTCTAAACACTGGCTATGATATCAGTAAGGCAACGATTCAAATAAGCAACCAGCCATATACCGGAGAACCTGTGATGATAACAGAACAAGGACAGTTTAAGGAAGGCAAGGTATATGTGAAGATTGGAAAGGAAAAAAGAGTATTGACCTTAGGCCAAGATATAGAAGTCGTATCGGACAGTTATCTTCGTAATACAAATAGAGGCACTGCAAAAGTGACCTTCCGTGGCATTAATGATTTTGGTGGTATGAAGACTATCAGCTATAGGATAGGTGTTCGTTCTATTGCAGATTTCTGGAAAGGAATTTTCAAGGGGATTACATCAGGATTATAACGATATTTGAGGTAAACGGTAGATAGTCCGTACCTATACAAAACTGGAGCAAACCTGTATGATAGAAACAGATTTGCTCCAGTCTCTATTTCAATTTTTTTACTGTGATTCCGACAGTTCGCAGGCAGGTTCGGTGACTATTGTCCAGATACTTTGGGATTTCGGCAAGCATGTATTCAAAATAATCATATGGTTTTAGATTGTTAGCTTTTGCTGTTTCATAGATGATATGTTGTTTGTATGAGACACGTGTATTTAAAGAATGGACTAAGTGTGTTCAATCAAGATTGGTTTTGTGATAATAACCGTCTTTTGCGAAGCCGGGTAAGTCTTTCGCCTGTTGAGCCTGAATTATTCACGCCACTATAAACTTGCTTAAAAACGGATAGCATTACTTTAAAGTAAGTAAAACCGTAACTTAACCACAGAGAATCCCCAAAAAAGGGCAAACTACCCCTATGGCAATGTTTTTTGTTTTTTCAAGTGTCAAGGTTCTCATATTCTTATTCCAGCTGCACTGCCAGATCCCATATATTGCGGAATGTTTCATAGACTTCTTCTTTATAGGGGCAGCTGCTGCATAGCTTGAATTTTACATACCTGCCACTATGGACCACCTTTGTTGCAATCTTCAACAGTTTCAGGCGTACCGTATCAACAAGGCTTTTGCACATATGCCCCGGCAGCGCAAGCCGCCGGAACCAGTTGAAAATGCTGTATGCCAGGGCATGGAGCTGCAGGCGGTTTGCATTTACGGTCTTGCTTCTGGAACTTACTGCACCAAAGTCAAAGCCCTGCTTGCCCTCACCAATAAAGTTTTCCATCCGGCCGCGGTTGCAGTAATAATCAATGACCTGCCAGTGGCCCAGTTCTTCCATGTTGGTGACGATGAACGTATACATATGGGTCATCTGGTTATAAGGTTTCTCAATCTTGAACACTACCCGGCGGGGCGCACGCCATGAGGATGCCTGGTAAAAGAACTCCCCATATGTGACAGCATAGTCTATCATATTAAAACGGGTTGCCCCGGCCAGAGCCTCATCTTCGTCCTGTGCCAGTTTGAGAAGTGTGCTGTTGATCTTCAGCCGGATGGCATATTTTACATCGTTGTCCTCAAACAGGTCATACAGTTCGGGTGTGGCAAAACCGCTGTCCCCTCTGGCGTATAGCTGTATGCTGGGGTAGTTTTCCCGGTACTCGGCGATAAGTGGTTCCATGAATGCCGCCGCGCCTTTGGAACAGTAGTCTGTGCCGTCACGCAGCTGCGCACGGAGCAGGTCGCCGGTCAGTCCGTCATAGCACAGGACCGGATGATAGCCGTGCGCCTGATAATGGTAATTAAAGCCCTCGCCTTCCTGTTTCCCATAAGTTGTAAGCAGCGTAGTGTCAATATCGAAAAGCACGGACTCCGGCATTTTGATGGAATATATTTTCCTGCGCAGCTGACGCATGATATTGTCAAACTGCCGGAGCGTATCATCATCCATACGGTTGAAGAACCGGGATAATGTGGGCTGTGATGCAAGGGCCTCTTTCCCAAGGACAGCTGAAAGCACGGGGTCATGGCGGAGCTCATCGGCGCAGTTGTCCTCATAGTAGGCGCCGAAGATCTGGCAGAGCATCTGGAGCAGGTTTTCATCATCTTTATGGATGCGGAATGAAGCAGGGTCATTGGTCTTGAAACTGGCCTTCAAGAGTTTTTCAAAGCCAAGAACATGGAGGAATTCCTTCATCATAAGAAGCCCGCCATCGGAAGAGAGTTCACCTCCGTCAAAATTTACTATAAACTGCTTATTGCATTTAAGCTGGATATCCTTTAAACTATGCATAGAGTTTCTCCTTTGCAGAATTTATGTATGGTTGAGGTCCAACATAATTATAGCAAATCTGAAACTCTTTTTTAATCAAAAATAGTTTCACCTACTAAGTGAAAATGTGTTACTTTTCACGGGGTGGGGAAATATAATTGAATATATATATGCACTGTGGCT
>ERZ779637.530-NODE-530-length-23824-cov-16.807144_pt1 | contig 23824 bp, 24 predicted proteins | sample MGYA00514196_ERZ779637 | MGnify/ENA primary metagenome ERZ779637 (study PRJEB29562, sample SAMEA4376700) | mouse gut metagenome | isolation source: Cecum | study: EMG produced TPA metagenomics assembly of the A DSS colitis mouse model was used to assess the...
TCTAAAATTCCAAACACTTTTTATTGATAATCCAACGGATAACTTTTAATTATCCATTCACCTCTATAAAATCCCACCGATTCTAGACCTGAAATCTCTTCCGCAATCCGCAAAAACCGCAATAAGACCACGCTCCGTAGTCTCTTATACAATAAATCATTTCCTTACCTTCTGTCAACTCATTACTTTATAATTTTGTAAAATTTTGTATAATTTTTGTTTTCTCAAAATTTTATCCAAATATATTTACAATTCCGTCATATCTATGCTATAGTGAGAAAAAGCATATTTTCTTTACAGACAGATCAGTAAGCTCTATCTCTATTCTAAGTTTCAGAAAATCCGTGCTTTGAATCCAACTAACCAATTACAAAGCAGGAGGGTCTGGAACGGTTCTCCTGTACAGGCGGCTTCATCTTTAATAAGAGAACGGCTGTCACTATCAAGGAGGACACAAAAATGAACGAAACGAAAGCAAACGAAAAGGTAACAGGCAGCACGCAAAAAGGCGGTACATAAACAAGCGGAACACCCTTACACGAAACAGGCGTGCACCGCAACTACAAGGACACCATATTCCGCATGATATTCCGTGAGAAAGAAAATCTGCTGAGTCTATACAATGCACTGAACGGCACGACCTACGAAGAGACGGACTCTCTGGAAATCACCACACTGGAAAATGCGGTCTACATGAATTATAAGAACGATATTTCCTTCGTGTTTGATTTTGAGTTACTGCTCTACGAGCACCAGTCCACATGCAACCCGAACATGCCGCTGCGGGATCTGCTTTATGTAACAAGAGTGCTGCAAAACCGAATCAAAGACGAAAACTTGTACAGCAAATCACTCATCAAGATTCCGACGCCCCGGTTTGTGGTGTTCTATAACGGAACGGACTTTCAGCCGGAACAGCAGGTTTTGTATCTGTCGGACGCATTTGAGAAAAGGCAGGATGAGCCAGCGTTGGAGTTGGCAGTGATTGTTTATAACGTTAATCTCGGATACAATCAGGAGCTCTTAAATGCGTGTCGCCTGTTAAAGGAGTACGCACAGTATGCAGCACAGGTTCGGGCATATGCGGAAAAAATGCCCTTGCGAGAAGCAGTAGAAAAAGCAGTGAATGATTGTATCAGAAATAATATCCTTGCAGACTTTTTGGCAAAGAACCGGGCGGAGGCGATCGCGGTGAGCATTTTTGAATATGACGAAGAAAAACATATGAAGAGCGAGCGAAAGGAATGGCGGGAAATCGGCTATCGGGAAGGACATGATGCCGGGCGGGAAGAGGGGCTTGCTGCCGGGCTTGAAAAAGGCGGCGACACGCTTGCCGGGCTTCTCCAATCCCTGACAGCCGCCGGAAAAACGGACGAAGTAAACCGCGTTCTTCTCGACAGCGATTATCGGAAAAAGCTGCTGGCGGCATATTTCCAGCAGGAAAATGCCCCTGTCTAAAAATAGCATATATAAGAACCCCGGAGGAAACTCTATCGCAGCTCCTCTCCGGGGTTCTTTTTTAATGCAAGTTTTATATTACGGTCTCACAGAAGATACGTTCTCCAATAGTGCATCCTCTTTTTACGCCTTTCCATTCTCTCCCTCCGTCTCCTCCTCTTTCCTGCGGCGCACCACCACAAGTATCACAATACTGTAGCGCAGCGAAATAAAGTACCCACTTACTGCATCTTTACTGCAAATTAAATTCGCAAAGTAAAAATGACAGGTGTACAAGTGTGCCGTTTCTTACTGCACGCTTTTTCCGTTATAGAATACAGACAGCTGCGCCGATATATTGCCTAGATGACAGACAAAAGAAAAGAGGAAGCCCCACCCGCTAAAGTTGGTCTTCCTCCCTGTATGAATCCAGCCATGCCGTCCTGCTACCGCAGAACTGCCGGGCTGTACCCTCAAGATAATGATACGGTTAAATGCCCTTGATTGCAAGTTAAAAGATACAATCCTGCATATCAGAAAACTATACAAACAGTGTCTTAAACAGAACCCGCTGTTTCTTATGGTCTGCCCTTACTGCGGCGCGAAAGGAACCTGCCGCCCCAGGGGAAGCTGCGAACGTAACCTTGTTACCTTCTCTGACGGAAAGCCGGATGTGCTCCGTCTGAAAGTCCCACGCGTACAGTGCCCCTGCGGAAAGTCTCACGCTCTCCTGCCGGATTTTATCGTGCCATACCTTTCTTACGCACTCCCCATGATCCTGCAGATCCTTTCTGACTACTTCCAAAGGCGGCTGACGATACGCGGCATCTGCGAGAAATATCTGGTAAACGTCCCTCTCATCTACCGCTTTAAAAAGCTGTTCCTGCTCCATAAGAAACAATAAAGTCCCCTCATGTTCAGCGAAACTATTTAGGTGGCAAATGCACTGTAAACCCAAAAAGTGTTAAAAGTTAGGGATATTTGATCGATTGTAGCATAAGTTTTCATAAAGTATTTTTTTGTCATCCTTGTTCTCATACAGTTTTTTAGTCAATTATTTTGCCCTATTTAGGGGAATTGTACAAGTATATATATTCTATGTATATCTTCATGTCGCCGTAACCGTCTGGTCTTGTGTGTCAATGTTATCAGTAAATCCGGCATGTCGTGTGTGTCACATTCACTGTTCGGAAATTTCTGTATTGTGTTGTAACGTCACTCACGTTATCAACGCAAAACCATGCCGCACAAAATCGGTTCGTAGTCCCCCACGCTTTTGATGTCACCGTAATGGTATTCTCCCCGGTAAAAGTCCTCCCTGTCCAGAATACGCTTAACCAGCATCGGATTGAAGTCCTTCCCGTTTCTCCCTGTGTAGCCCAAAAGATTCATGTAATAGGCAATCCGCTCCAACGTAATATTGGGCTGGATTTTCTTTAACTGAAAGACCTTTCTGACCGCCTGTGCTTCTTTCTGATTCACCAATATCCGTTTATATCCGCGGGGGCAATCATATCCGTATGGGACGCCCCCGCCGGCATATCCCCCTTATTTCGCCTTCTGTAATCGTCCGCGCTTTAACTTCAATGCAATCTCCAACCGCTCATAAACATCCAAAAGCTCAAGCATCCCGTTTACAAGCACTTCATTTGGATTCTGTGTGTAAATTGAATACTGTGGACGGTCAATCGCCCTAACATCCACGTTACATTTTTTGAGTTCCCTGTGAATCAGCACCCGCACCATGTCACTACGCCATAATCGGCTTGTACTGAGTACCACAATATAACGTACTCCCCTTTCCTTCACATAAACCAACATATCCAACAGCCCGTCACGCGCAACCGTCATTTCGTCCTCGTCCGCCTTCGCCCCACTGACCCCCTCGTCCGAAAATATCTCCAACAGAGCGTATTGCTGATTGTTACAGTATCTTACTATCTCCTCCCTCTGCTCGTCTAATGAATACCCATGCCTGACTTGGCTGTCAGTCGATACTCTGACGTATCCTACCGCCTTTATCGCGTCCCTGTCCATGTTATAAAAACCTCCTTCAACACAAAATTTTTATAACATCAATTCCATTCCATGTTATTTTTACAGACTGCATGGAAAAATTCATAATGCTGCACGAAACAGGGCTTGTTTTGCTTAAATCAAATAAAAAATGAACCGGGTAAAAGGTCACCAAACCCTTCCCCGGCTACTCATATCCTTAAATTTTGTTGGAATTTTGTTGGAACGCACTCGTTTTTTACTAAATTTCGCTCGCTTTTATTCTATCTTTGGACATAGAAAAACCTTGAAAGCCCCATACTTTCAAGGTTTCTCATTATCGGAGTGACAAGACTTGAACTTGCGGCCTCTACTTCCCTAAAGTAGCGCTCTACCACCTGAGCCACACCCCGAAAAACCTTTACTATTATATCTAATTCCATCCAGAAATGCAAGCCCTATTCCAGAACTTTTTCACGAACTTTTTTATCCATCATTCTTACCCGATCAGATTCTCAAAAACCGCCTGCGGAATCGGTCTGGAAAAATAAAATCCCTGCTGCATCTGGCATCCCACTTCCTTCAGGTAATTACTCTGCTCCTGCGTTTCCACTCCCTCGCAAAGGGAAGTGATTTTCAGCTTTTTCGCCATATCCACCACACAGGAGATAATGATCCTGTCGCTCTCCTGCATCTCGCCCTCTTTCAGGAAAACCCTATCCAGCTTAATGATATCGATGGGCAGTTTACTGAGCAGATTTAAGGAAGAGTAACCGGATCCGAAATCATCCATGGACACTTTGATTCCCAAATTATGTAAACCTTTAATCAGTTCCAACGCCTGTTCCGTATTGTCCAGATAAATGCTTTCCGTCAGTTCAAACTCCACCAGTGAACAGGGAATCTGAAACTCCTCAAGCAGCTCCTTTACATACTGCAAAATATGCATCTTCTGCAGATGTACCCTGGATACATTCAAGGAAATCGGCACTACTTTTTTCCCTTCCTTCAGACGGTTCGCAAGGAAACGGAATACCTCCCTGTATACATAGTAATCCACATCCACAACCTGTCCGCTGCGCTCGATCAGCGGGATGAACTCATCCGGGTAGACAAAGCTGCCATCCGGTTTCTGCCATCGCACCAGCGCCTCCGCCCCGATCAGTTCCAGTGTATCCGTGTCAATCTTCGGCTGGAAATAAACTTTAAATTCTTTCTGCGCCAGCGCTTTTGGTATGGAAGACGTGATCTCCACTTCCCGTCTGATCCCCTCCATCATGCTCTGGTCAAAGAGCACGCAGCTGTCGGTCTCCATATCCTTTGCCACTTTTCTCGCCAGATTGGCATTGGAGACGGCGGTCTCGGCGTCCAGACTGCGGCTGTTTTTATCCGTCACGCTGATCCCCGTACAAAACTGCAGTCTGCTGTTCAGGTATTTTTCACGAAACTGTGTCTCACGCTCCTGATTCACCCGATGGATTAATTCACGAAATTCTTCGTTGGTCGAACCGTCTGCAGAGAGTCTGCCCGCCACGACAAAATTGTCGGAGTAAACTCTGGCGGCACAGAGAATAAACTCTTTACGTTCCATAAAACTGGCGACAAAATCTCTTAACAGCGCGTCACCCACTTTATAACCGTAGGTGTCATTTATATACTTGAAATGTTTAATATCCGTATATACAATGACAATCCGATCTTCACCGATCTGCTCTAGTTCCTTCTCCAGTTTCTCCAAAAAAACTTCATACTGGTCTAACCCCGTCAACGTATCTTTCATAACCGCTCTCACCCTACATTATAATTTCCCGCAAAATACCCCAACACCTATACTCTACGATTTTATCCGGCGTCTGTCAATATCTGACTGCAATAAGGTGAAAAGAAGTTCTAGCCGCTCACAGCAATAGCTGTTTCGCGGAGAACTTCTAAGTTTCGCCTAAGAGAGTGCCTGAAAAGAGGCATTCTCCGCATCAACCTATAAAACTGCCAAGAGAAAGTCCCACACCCGCCCCACGGACTCGATATCCATGCTCTCCTCCGCTGTGTGCACGTTCTGCAGATTCGGACCGATGCTGACGCAGTCCAGATCCGAAATCTTACCCGCCAAAATACCGCACTCTAATCCTGCGTGAATCGCTTCCAGCACCGGCTTTTTCCCGTACATTTCCTCATAGACCCGCACCATCTGCTCCCGCAGGGGCGAATCCTTGCGGTAAGCCCACCCGGGATAGGCATTTCTGACAGTCGCCTTCGCGCCCGCGCGCTCCGAAATCTCCATCATATGTCTGCAAAGATTTTCCCTCGCCTGATCCACGCTGCTCCTGACTGCATAGGACAGGCGCATACCGTCTCCCTGCAAAGACATAATGCCCAGATTTAAAGATGTCTCCACCAGCCCTTCCACATCCTCGCTCATGGCAACAACGCCGTTTGGCAGCTTACAAATGCATGACAGTGCCTCCGCCGTTGCCTTTTTTGTATATGCCGGGGCAGAAACTATGACATTATGGCAGACTTTTTCCAGTTTGAATCCGGAATCCTTTTCCCCCAGCGTATCCCGCACCTTCTGTTCCTCCGCCTCCGCATAGGATAAAATTTCCGGCAGATCCGCTTCGCGCACATAAACCGCCGCCTCCGCCTCCCGGGGAATGGCGTTGTCCGCAAGTCCCCCTTTCATCTGCGACAGCCGGATATCGTAACGCAGGGAAAGCCCACAGAGAAGAGAACCCAGAAGCCAGTTTGCATTACCGAGTCCTTTTCCGATCTCCATGCCGGAGTGACCGCCCGCAAGCCCTGTGATCCGAAACTCTATAAACCGGTATTCCTTTCCCGGCGCAGCCCCGCACTCCATTGGTATCTCCACATCCACTCTGGCGCCGCCGGCACAGCTTGTAATAAAGACGCCTTCCTCCTCCTGATCCAAATTGATCATACGTCTGCCGCGAAGCATGGAAAGGTCAATGCCTGTCGCGCCCTCCATGCCTGTCTCCTCGTCCACCGTCAGTATCACTTCCAGCCGGGGCAAGGAAAGCGAGTCCTCATCCAGAAGCGCCAGACAGTACGCAACGCCGATCCCGTCGTCGCCGCCGAGACTGGTGCCCTCGGCAAAGACTCTGCCGTCCCGCACCTGCAGTCTGAGCGGTTCGGTCTTCATGTCAATCTGCGCGCCCGGTGCGCTCACCGCCACCATGTCCATATGCGCCTGCAGGATATAAGGCTCTTCCCCCTCCCTTGCAGGCGATGCATCCTTAACGATAATGACATTGCCCAGCTCGTCCTGTCTGCAAAAAAGCCCTCTCTCCCCGGCAAAGTCTCTCAGATAATTGCTGATCGCCCCGGTATTTCCGGAACCGTGGGGGATGCGGCTGATCTCCTCAAAAAAATGAAATACGCGTTCCGGCTGTAATCCGTCCAATGCTCCCATAAGTGCCTCCTGTTTTCATTATTACTACACGTATAAGCAGACTCGAAATGCTACGCATTTCTCGTTCGCGTTGCTCGTCATAAAATATCAAAGACAGTCTTGCATGCCAGCATGCATCCTGTCTTTGGCATTTTCTGACTCTGCTTATACGCGGAAAAGGACACGGCGTATACGCCATGCCCTCATTTTTTATTTATTTCAAGTTTGCTTTCGCAAGCTCCGCCAGACTGGTAAAACCTGCCGCATCATTGACTGCCATCTCCGCAAGCATCTTTCTGTTCATGTCAACGCCCGCATTCTTGAGACCATACATAAATTTGCTGTAGGACAGACCGTTCATTCTTGCCGCCGCATTGATACGCGCGATCCAGAGCTGTCTGAACTGGCGCTTTCTCTCTTTTCTACCGGCGTAGGATGAAGCCAGCGCTCTCATTACGGACTGTTTAGCCACTCTGTACTGCTTGGATCTTGCGCCTCTGTAACCCTTCGCAAGTTTTAACACTCGGTTATGTTTCTTTTTGGCGTTCATGCCGCCCTTTATTCTTGCCATGTCTTTTCCCTCCTAAATTTCAAACTCCCTCGTCTATGCCGCTCTTACAGATAAGGCAGAATCTTCTTCATATTCTTTACATTCGTCTTATCGGTCATCGCAGGCTTTCTGAGATTTCTCTTGTTCTTCGTCGTCTTCTTGGTCAAGATATGGCGCTTATACGCTTTATTTCTCTTTAACTTACCCGTTCCGGTCACCTTGAAACGTTTTGCAGCAGCTCTGCTGGTTTTCATTTTCGGCATTTTACTGTTCCTCCTGTATTTTTATTCCTGTTACAAGATATCATTCCGAGATATCATCTATTTTAACCGATCGCTTAACGCTTCTCAGCTAAAAACATGGTCATGCTTCTGCCTTCCACCTTCGGCGCCTTATCCATCACCGCAATGTCGGAGAGCGCTTCCGCGAAGTCGTCCAGTATATGTTTGCTGGTATTCATGTGCGCCATCTCACGCCCGCGGAAACGCAGGGTAACCTTCACCCTGTCGCCCTTGGAGATAAATTTTCTCGCCGCGTTCACTTTCGTGTTCAAATCATTGGTATCAATATTGGGAGAAAGGCGGATTTCCTTAATCTCAACGATCTTCTGCTTTTTCTTCGCTTCCTTGTCCTTTCTCGCCTGTTCATACTTGAACTTGCCATAGTCCACGATCTTACAGACAGGCGGTTTCGCCGTAGGCGCAATCTTCACCAGATCCACACCTGCTTCCTCCGCAAGTCTCATCGCCTCTTTCGTCGGCATCACGCCGAGCTGTTCCCCGTCTACACCAATTACTCGTACTTCTCTGTCTCTGATCTGCTCATTGATAAATAAGTCGCTAATTGTTTTACCCTCCCATTAAGAAACTATCTTCTCCTAAGCAGACTCGAAATGCTCTGCTTATGTGCGAAAAAAAGAGCGGACAACCTATGCTATCCACCCGCTCATAAATACCCGTCAAAACACCGCCAGAAGACGGTGAAAAGGCTATGAACGCTTGCGAACTGTAATCGTTGCAAGGTGAGAGCGGATGCTCTGCTTGGTTGTCTGTGCTCTCGCACATTTGAAACTATATCACATGATACAGGCATATGTCAACTTCTTTTTTTATTGTTAAAAATTCAGAAAAAATGAACCGGTCCCGAAAGACCGGTCCATATGTCCACACTTGTCATTAATATGAATATGTTATAGTTGATATTTTTGTTTCCTTATTTGATAACAGTGTAGATACCCTGAGAATCAAACTTGATAGTAACAGTGTTCTCAGCTACTGCTACAACGTCTACTGCTACCCACTCGCCCTTTACGCACTCGAATACGGAAACGGCATCGCCAGCTGCAACGCCTTCGATGGTCAGTGCAACCTGCGCGTCAACAAGGTTAACGCCGGGTGCGGAAAGCTCTGCAACTGCCAGCATAGCGCCGCCAACCTGCTCAGCCTTCTGCTGTGCATATCTGATTGCTGCTACGTCTACCTTGTCCACAACACAGGTAGCGTTGGTCTCTTTGCCCTCGGTTACCACATTGCTTGCGGAAGCAATAGCGGGAAGGTCACGAACGCCGTCCATCTCGGAAACTGCGTTGGATGTATACTCGGGAAGAGCCTTCTCAACATTAGTGGACAGTGTGTCCATTCTCGTGAAATCTTTGGTCGGTACTACTGTCTCTGCAGCACATACGGTAGTAGAGAAAGTGAGTGCCAGTGCAAAGCTTAATGCTAAAAATTTCTTCATTCCTTAAATCCTCCTTCAATTTTCAAGTGTGGTGTATATCAACACAAACGTGCCGATATTTTTAAAGTCTCAAAGGTCAAAACCTTTATGACCTCATGTAAGATTGTAAAATTTACCATCCTTATTGTCAATAGGCTTTTTGATCGAGTTGTAAAAAAAGTGAGCCGGTCTTTTCAAACCAGCTCACTTACCCACACTTGTCATTCCTATTATCATATGATCCGTGTCGTCAATTATTTAATAAACGTGTAGATACCCTTCTGCGGGAAGTCGATGGTAACGCTGTCGTCAGCTACTGCTACAACATTAACAGCAACCCACTCGCCGCTAACGCTTCTGTAAGCGGTAACAGCATCGCCAGCCTTAACGCCTTCGATTCTCAGTGCAACCTGAGCGTTCTCAAGATGTACGCCGGGAGCGGAAAGCTCAACAACTGTCAGCATGGTGCCGCCAACCTCAGCCGCCTTATTCTGCGCATATCTGATCGCGCCTACGCCTACCTTATCTACAACGCAGGTAGCGTTGGTCTCTGCACCCTCCGTAACCATATTGCTGCCGGAAGCAATCTTCGCCAGATCGCGAACACCGTCCATCTCAGCTACCGCGTTAGAAGTATATTCGGGAAGAGACTTCTCTGCACACTCAGCTAAGGTGTCCAGTCTGGAATAATCCTTGGTGGGAACTACTGTCTCAGCAGCACATACAGTGCTGGAGAATGTAAGCGCCAGTGCAAGACTTAATGCAAAAAATTTTTTCATTTCTAAGATCCTCCTTATTTTCAAGTGTGGTTTATATCAACACAAATGTGCCGATATTCATAAAACAGGTATACCATTAATTCCGATAACCTTACTTACGATTCTATATTTTACTATTCTCTATGTCAATAGCATTTAGTGAAACTACCAAAATATGCCACTAAAATTCCAGATGAATCGTCTCCGCGCTCGCCTCATATTCTTCCATTCGGTCATAATCGGAAGTCTGGGAATATGTAATCACATAACTCTTGTCCGCATTGATCGCGTATTCCAACTGGGATATCTGCGTATCTCCCACCTGATAATGGCACAGAATACGAAAAGCCGGACAGCCGTCAATGCGGATGCTCTCAAAGCTGTCGATGATAACCTCGATCTCCTCCCCGTACTCCTTGCGGAAATTTTCTTCCGCCTGCGCCTTGAATGTTTCCTCCGTCATAAGCTGCAGCGCCACATCCCTGCCAAGCGCCACATAATATATAGTGGACGCGTCGATCGGATATCGTCTTGTCACATACATGCCCTCGATATCCTCCGACTCCGCAAATGCTTCCGGCAGGGTAAAACTGCATCCCTTCGTGACGGGCGCGCTCTCCACCACGGAGGTGTCCATCTCATTTTCTTCCAGCATTTCCTCCGCCAGTTGGTTTTTCAAGTTTTCATCCATCTCCACCGGCGCCATAAAACTTGCTTCGGGAACGGGTTCCGCGCTCCCCTCCGAATCCGGCGTTTCTCCTTCTTCGGTTTCTTCCCCTTCCGCCGTCGAAGCTTCCGTCTCTGTCTCCTCATCCGCCGCAGCATCGTCCGCCGGCAGCACCGTCTCCGTCTCCGCAGGCTCTGCGCTCGTATGTACAGCCTCCCCGCCCCCGCAGCCCACAAGAGCGGCGGCGCACATTGCCAGAAGGAGACCCTTTATTCTTTTTCCGTACATATTCCTATCTGCCTTTCCAATATAGTCAGAGGACGCAAGCCAAACGGCTCGCGCCCAACAAATCCATTGTAATATAAAATTTCAAAACTGGCAAGTTTACGCTTCGCGGAAGGTCGCGCACTGGGTCTGCCGGCAGTCGCACGCACCGCATCCCCTGATATCCACATGTTCCGCATGACACTTGTAATTGGAATTGTACACGCACTTTTCCGCCTCACAGTCAATGCTGATCGTACGGCAGGGATGCTCCAGCGAACTCACATAAGCGTCATCCCGCCTCTGGGAAAAGCTCTCACAGCAAGTGCCCTCACAGTCGCAGGCATGGGTGCCTCCCACCATGATATCGCCCTTGCAGCAATAATTTTCCTGATTGTAACTACAATTTTCCACGCCACATTTTAATTCCGCCATACCTAAATAATACCTCCTTTTTTATTATCCGGTAATCAGGTAACTGCGAAACTCATCTCAACACTGTAATAATTGTGCAAATGGTATAATCATAAGCAGACCCTTGGAAGACGCTGGTACTTAGCGAGGTTTTTCGAGTTTAGTACCATTGCGTCTGGAACGGAGCGAAAGCGCGTCTGCATTGATTATGCCATTTGTACATTTTCAACAATTTTACAAGAGTTTCGCAATCACCTATTCTCAGATAGTATGGACGGCTTTATGATATTTTATACAGGTTAAACCAGTACCGTTCCAACAAAAAGCTTCCCACCTCTTCCACCTCAAATCCATCCTCTCGCCACTCGGCAGCAATGTCCTCCCGGCTGTTAAAACTGCCGATAAACCATAAATTTTTTCCCCTGTCTTCCTCTCCCGCCGTATCAAGCATTTCCCTGAGTTCTTCCGTCTCTTCCACCGTGCCGCAGGGCGAGGTGATTTCCTGAATCAGTTTCTCCCCTTCCACGCGCCATAAAAAGCGCGCCGTCGTCTCCGGCAGATAATAACCCGTCACCGCCTGCACCTGATCAAAGTTATAGACAACGCTGTCCTGCGGACCGATCAGCGCAAGCGCCTCTTCCGTCTCCGTCATCAGTCGGATTTTGTACTCCTCCTCGCCCATAAACGCGCGGTAGTCGCGCAGACCGACTATGACAACGAAAATTGTGAGGGCGATTCCCGCAGCGCGGGGAAATGTGTTTCTTCCTATATTATGTCTACCTATATTATCAGCTTTTTTAGCAAGCTGCACGGAATTGAGTTTACATAACTCTTTACTCGCATCACCACCACCGCAAAAGTCATTCTGCTCAGCTTTTGGTTTACATAATGCATCATTCATACAGAGTGCGAATCCCAGCCAGAAGCATCCCGCCGCGGGTATCATATACCGGTACACAAAAATCGGACGGATCAAAAGCGACGCCGCAAACCCGAATGCCACCAGTCCTGCCAAAACGCCGACGCCTGCCGTGGCAAGCCAGAATCTCACCGTCGCTTCATCTACAAGATTCTTACGGCATTCCCTTTTTATTGTATTCACGCAAATTTTGTCGTTTTCTCTCCCTTTATGGAAGAGTTTTAGCACCCACCGACACCACAAACCGAGGTATGTCACAAACAAAACCACCGCCAGAACCGTATTCACCCTTTCGTCCGCAAAGGCAGGCTTCATCAAGAATTTCACGCATCCGCCCAGAGACCGCCACGTCAGCGGAAGAATCCAGTAATTCTCACTGACCGCCTCAAGCTGCCCTGCCAGCGCAAAAAGCCACGGCACATAACCAATCACAGATACCGCCGCATAAAAGAGCCACTCTCTGATCCGCCGCCTGTCAAGAAACCAGAAGGCGAGCAGCAGGCACAGGTAAACCATCACCACCGCCACACAGGCAAAATACTGGATGTATGCCGCCGCCAGCCCGTAGAGGACGAATGCCGCGCCGTGGAGGTATGAGCCTTCAAATGTCAATGCATAGCCATGCAGAAACGCCGCCGTCACAAACAGCAGCGCCCAGCCGTACATCCGCATCTCCACCGTGTAGGCGGAAAGCTGAGGCATTGCCGTCACGCAGAATAAAAACAGCCCGCCCGTAAACATACCGAACCGCTTTCTGATAAAGGCAGCCACATAGATCAACAAGATAAAGTACGGCAGCACCGACACGATCTTCGCCAGAACGATCGTCCCTGCTCCCGGCGCAATTAGTTTACATAAGTCTGCAAACAACTTGACAATACAATAATACAGCGGCGGATGCACGTCTGCCGCTGTAAGGCGAACCAATTCACCGTAGGAATGTTCCGCAAGCCCCACGGTGAACAGTTCATCATACCAGATATCGTTGCTAAAGCACAGCATCACGCTTTTGCCAAGCATGATAAGGCTCAGTCCGAGCAGGAGAAATCCTGCGATATCCCTGCCCTGATATTTTTGTTTCTTCCCCATACATCTTCCTTTTATTATTACCGCATAGTCTACCGCAATAGATATTTACGCCAATCTGCTCATTTTGTACCGAACATGCGTATTTATTTCTTTGGTTCTGCTTTTGCAAGCTTGAAAATATCGCTTTATTTCTTCTGCTCTTCCTGCACTATTTCCTGCCTGATTTCCTTCGTGCGGATCTCCTTGCAGATCTGATCGATAAAGTCGCCCAGCGGTTTCACGCCCTCGTCGCCCGCATAACGGCTTCTGACGGACACGGTCTTATCCTCCGCCTCCTGCGCGCCCACCACGAGCATATAAGGCACCTTTTGCAGTCTCGCCTCGCGAATCTTAAATCCGATCTTCTCGGAGCGGTTATCCACCGTCACGTCGATATCGTTTCTCGCAAGCTCTTTCCTGATCTCCTCCGCGTAATCGTCATACTTTTCGGAGATCGTGAGGACGCGCACCTGCTCCGGACAGAGCCATGTCGGGAACTTGCCCGCATACTTCTCAATCAGCCACGCCAGCGTCCGTTCGTAACAGCCAAGCGACGTCCTGTGAATGATGCCCGGGCGCACCTTGTCGCCGTTCTGATCAATATAGTACATGTCGAACTGCTCCGCCAGAAGGGCGTCCCACTGTACCGTGATCATGGTGTCCTCTTTGCCGTACACGTTCTTCGCGTTGATATCCACCTTCGGTCCGTAGAAAGCCGCCTCGCCCACATCCTCTGTGAAGGGAAGCTCCAGCTCCTCAAGAATGCTGCGGATATGCGCCTCCGTCTCGTTCCAAACCTCCGGCTCGCCGATATATTTCTCCGGATTTTCCGGATCCCACTTGGACAGATGCCATGTGATATCGTCCAGCAGCCCCAAAGTTGACATAACATATTTTGCCAACGCGATACAGTTTTTAAACTCCTCCACCATCTGATCGGGGCGCATAATCAAGTGCCCCTCGGAGATCGTAAACTGACGCACACGGGTCAACCCGTGCATTTCGCCGGAATCCTCGTTTCTGAAAAGGGTGGACGTCTCGCCGTAACGGATGGGCAGATCCCGGTAGGAATGCTGCGTGTTCTTGTAACAGTAATACTGGAACGGGCAGGTCATGGGACGAAGCGCAAACACTTCCTTATCCTTCTCCTCGTCCCCCAGCACAAACATGCCGTCCTTATAGTGATCCCAATGCCCGGACATTTTGTAGAGATCGCTCTTTGCCATGAGAGGGGTCTTTGTCCTGACATAGCCCCACTCCTTATCCTCCAAATCCTCTATCCAGCGCTGCAGCTTCATCACCATCTTCGTGCCCTTTGGCAGAAGCAGCGGCAGTCCCTGTCCGATCACATCCACAGTGGTGAACAGCTCCATCTCCCGCCCCAGCTTATTGTGATCGCGGCGTTTGATATCTTCCAGATGCGCAAGGTGCGCCTCCAGTTCCTCCTTCTTCTGGAAAGCCGTGCCATAGATACGCTGTAACTGCGCCTTATTAGAGTCGCCCCGCCAGTACGCCATGGAGGAGGAAATCAGCTTGTACGCCTTGATGTTTTTCGTGCTCATCAAATGGGGTCCTGCACACAGATCGACAAAACCGCCCTGATCGTAGAAAGAAATCTCCGCGTCCTCCGGCAGATCCTGAATCAGCTCCACCTTGTAGGGCTCGTTCCTCTCCTCCATGTACTTGATGGCTTTGTCTCTCGGAAGGGTGAACCGCTCAAGCTTGTGTCCTTCCTTGATGATCTTCTTCATCTCCGCTTCCAGCTTATCCAGATCTTCTCTGGAAAAAGGCGCGGCATCAAAATCGTAGTAAAACCCCTCCTCGATCGCCGGACCGATGGTCACCTTCGCCTCCGGAAACAGGCGCTTCACCGCCTCCGCCAGCACATGGGAAGTCGTATGTCTGACCACCTTAAGTCCCTCTGGGTCGTTCGCCGTAAGAATATTTAAGCTGCAGTCCCTGTCGATAACCGTGCGCAGATCCTCCACCTTGCCGTCCACTTCCCCGGCGCACGCAGCGCGCGCCAGCCCCTCGGAGATATCAAGCGCAATATCGTAAATGCTCATCGCCTGCGCGTATTCTTTACATGAGCCGTCTTTCAATGTAATTTTCATGTCTTTCCTTCCTTTCTGAAGCAGAAAATTCTCATACCTCTTCCTGTTTCATCCTCTCATTTTTGTTTGTCCTCTTTGCCCTGATTTCTAAATAATACATTCATCAAGTATGACTTTCATTATTTCCGTTCTCACTGCCGTTATGACAGCCGTTTCCCGTATTATTACTGCCGTTATCGCTGCCTATTTTGATTCCGACGCCATGCGTGAGCGGCGCGGTCAACAGCCCGATGCAGATTCCCGCCAGAAAGCAGATCGCCCCGATCAAGCAGAAATCCAGTTTTGTGAGCGTAAACTCACCGTTTATGGTGTCAAGCACCCGGTTCTTCGCCTCCACTGCCGTTTCCTTCCATTCCGTCATTTCCATGCCTTTTCCCTCCTTTTTCGTTTCTGTCTTCGATTGCGCGAATAAGCAGACTCGAGATGCTTCGCATCTCTCGTTCGCGTTGCTCGCCGTAAGTCTCACAAAACATCCATTCATGCAAGCATGATGTCTGCTTTGTAAGCCTTCCGTCTCTGCTTATTCGCGCAAAAAGTCCCCTGCACTGTCAGTCAGACTGTGCAGAGGACGTATGTTTACGCGGTTCCACCTCGCTTGCTCCGTGCGCCTTTCGCGGCACGGAACCTCTCATTCGACTGTAACGTAAGTCAGCGGGCCGTATTAGGGCCACTCGGAGTCGGTTTTCAAATGTTTCCCGCAAAAGCGCTTTCAGCCCAAGGCGCTTCTCTCTGCTGCGTTTCGCATCCTACTCTTCTCGTCAACGTGTTGTTCCTGTTTTCTTATAAATTATATCCCTATTCTATGCCAGACATGTTTAAATGTAAAGTGCTAATTTTTTCTTTTATCAACAAATGCCCGGCACATAGTTTACATAACTTCTGTCACCCGCCATCCTACGCATTCTTCCCGCAGCACTTCTTATATTTCTTCCCGCTGCCGCAGGGACAGGGATCGTTGGGATAAATCTTCTTATCCTTATGAATGGTAGTGGATTCCTTCTGCTCCCTGTAGAGCGCTTTTCTCGTATCCTCGTCGAAGATATCGTTCCACTCTTCCAGATTGTAGAGCCAGTCTGCGCCCGCCGCCACCATGTTCTTGTAAAGCAGCTCCTTGTCGAAGTCAAGGCTCACCTTCGTGTCCTCCTCCATCTCCTCGATGGGGTTCGCCTTCTTCAAGCTGTCGTTGATGCCGTCCAGAAAGCCTGTCATGGTCATCAGATCCACTTCATATTTATCCGCCAGCTCCTTGACCGTGCCCTTTACCGCCTTGTCCGGGGTCTTCAAAAGCTGTGCGTAGATCTCCTTCTCCTTCTGGAAATAGTCGGACCAGAGTCTCTGTAAATCCCCCTTGTTCGCTGTCTCCGAATACGCCATATCGCGCCACTGTTGTAATAATGCCATTGTACCGTACCACCTTTATCCTGTATTCCGGGTCTGCGTCTGTCATGCCGCCGCAGCCCGTCCATGCGTCACCGCATTCGTCAATTAAGTATATAACAATTTGCGGGAAATGTAAATTTATATTTCCTTAAAAAAGTCAATTGCTTGAAACCATACTAATTTGATAGTATACTACAATTACACAGAAGAAAGGGGCTACAGAATGCCAAAGAAAACACAGGACTTAAAGCCTGATACAATACTGAAGAATTACTGGAATGACAACGGACAGTTTGCCGATTTCTTTAACGCCGTCCTGTTTGACGGTGAACAGTTGATCTCTCCCGATGAACTGGAAGATGCCGACACAGAGGAATCTTCTGTTCTTGAGCACAGGGAATATGCCGAGAGCATCAAGGCATCCAGAGACAACATAAAAATCCATAAAAGATCTACCGCTTACGGGGTCGAGTTAGTCATGCTCGGCATAGAATCACAGGAGCATATACACTATGCCATGCCGATACGGGTCATGGGCTATGATTACGGCACATACAAAAAAGCAGTATGACCGCAATGCAAAGAAATATCATAAAAAAGATGGAATGACAGATGATGAATATCTTTCCCGAATGAAACGGGCTGACAGGTTTACCCCTGTCATCACGGTTGTTGTCTACTACGGCGATAATCCTTGAGACGGGGCTACTACCCTTCACGGGATGCTGGACATTCCTGATAAGATGAAACCCTTTGTCAACGATTACAAAATGCTTCTCGTGGAAGCGAGGCAGAATGACCTGATTTTCCACAACATGACCAATATTGCCTTTTTTGATATGCTGAAAGTAGTTTTAGACAAAAGCATCACAAAGAATGAAGCAAAGGAAAAAGTCATAAAATATGCAATAGAACATAACGTGGACAAAACAGTAGTCATGACCGTTGCAGGAGCTACAAACCGTAAGATTGATTATAATGCATTATCCAAGAAGGGAGATGTTACTATGTGTACTTTATTTGATGAAATTGAAAAAGAAGGCAAAATTACAGGCGAAGCAAAAGGTATTATTGAAACAGGTTTTGATTTTGGGCTTTCGGAAAACGATATTCTGCAAAGGCTCCAAAACAAACTCGACGTATCGCTTCAAAAAGCACAGGAATACTTTGAAATGTTTGGAAAGCAGACAGTTTAACAGTAATTCCTATCCCACTGCCCCTCCTCCGAGGGGCTTTTATTCTCTTTAGACTAAAGATGAAAAAATCAAAAAACTTTTAAAAAAAGATGTATAACCCCCGCAAAACAGGCAACAATAATACCAAGCAAAAGATAAGAAATACTTATCCTCCCCTAATAAGGAAAAGCCCCTGTTCCCGCAGCGCTTGCGGGACGGGGCTTTTCCTTTCTCTATATAAATTTCCTCCCCCTACTGCAAAAGCACCGTCACAACCTCGTACGGCTTAAGCACCACGTCAATGCCGTCGCACGATACCGCCGCCTCGCTCTCCGGCTCCTCCAGCAGGTTGCAGATATACGCCTTCTCAAACGGCGTGTTAACCGTCAGCTTTGTCTTCGTATAAGAGTTTTCCGACTCGTACATGCGAACGACAACGCCTTCGCCGTCCTCAGCCCGTTTGATCGTCTCAATCACCACATTGCTGTGCGCCACGGAGGCAAAGGAGAAGTCCTTTCCGCCCTGCGTGCCCGTCAGAGCCGTCAACGGCTGGTTCAGCTTATACCCTTCGTCCACGGTGCGCGCCATACGCCACCCTTCGGCATGGGGATAGAGCGCGTAGGTAAAAACATGCTCCTCCTGATCCGCCACCGGGTTCGGCTCTGTGCCGGACTTAATGAGTGTCAGCGCCATATTGGAATCCTTCACGGAATGCCCGTACTTGCAGTCATTCAGCAGAGAAACCCCATAGTGACCTTCCGACAGATCCATCCACTTCTGCCCGCAGCTCTCAAATCGCGCCACATCCCAGCTTGTGTTCTGATGGGTTTTCCTCGTCAGGCTGCCGAACTGGATATCAAAAGCCGCCTCGTCCGTGTGCACCGCCACAGGGAAATGTACCTTCAGCAAGGTCTGGTGCTCCTTCCAGTCCACATGGGTGACAAAGTCAATCCTGCGGCTCTTCGCGTAGAAGATGATCTTCTGGGTGAACGTGGAATTGGAAGCCTTCCGCTCGATCTCAAGCACAGCGCGCACCGGTCCCATCTCCGTCCACTCCATACGCTCCACCTGATCCACATCCCAGAATTTTTCGGTGTAGAAAATATCAATATCCCAGTTGTCAAAGTAGATCGGTTTGTCCTCGTACATCCGCAGCAGGTTTGCCTGTGCGCCGGACTGTAACACCTCGCGGTCGTTCTCCTTATCGTAGATACGCGTGAACATGCCGTCCTCGTCAAATGAAACGGTATAGAAAGGCGTTTCCAGTTCCCGCTCCCCGTTTAAAATAAAGGACTTGACCTGCTCCTCCGCTTTCACTGTCCGGAAGGAGCGGTATCCCTTAGACGGGAGGTTCTGCACAAAGGCGACGCTCCCCTCCTTTGTCCGCTGTACGGGATAAACGCTGCCCTCCTCGTCCTCCAGCGCCTCCCCGTCAAAGTTACCGAGATCGACGATATCGTCCCGCACTCTGCCGACAGGGTTAAAGATCGTGACCGACTCGCCCGTGCCCGAAATGGCGCGTCTGCGCTCGCCGCTCATCTCGGAAAGCTGCGCCGCAAGCTCGGCATACTCTTTCTTGGTCACCTCGTACACTTCGTGGATGGCAGAGCCGGGCAGGGTATCATGGAACTGGTTCAACAGCACCAGCTTCCACATCTCATCCAGCTCTTTTGCCGGATATCCCAACTCCTCCGCGGTCAATACACTCAAGAGCTCCAGCTCCATCAGTCCAAGCTCCGACTTCCGGTTGGATCGTTTGTTTCTCGCCATAGAAGTGAGCGTCCCCCTGTGGTACTCGAAATAGAACTCGCCCTCCCAGACCGGCAGCCGCTTATTGTCCTTCACGCGCTCTTTCAGCTCATCAAAGTAGGTGCGCGCAAACGCCTGCCGCACTTTGGGTATGCCCTTGACGCCCTTCTCCATGCGGATCGACGTCTCAAGCATCTCTCTGGTGGGACCGCCGCCCCCGTCCCCGTAACCGTAAGATACGAGAATGTCGTTGTTGATATCCTTATTCTGGTAGCGCATCCAGCCACCCATGATCGAGTCGGGGTGGAGCATACCGTTGTAGGTCGTAAAAAAGTCCTTGATCGGCTGGCTGACGCCCAAGGTGGTGATCAGATGGGTCAGCACCTCCGATCCGTCGATACCGCGCCAGATCATGGTATCGTAGGGAATCTTGTTAAACTGGTTCCATGCAAGCTTTGTGGTCATGAAATATTCAATGCCGCACTTTTTCATGATCTGCGGCAATGCCCCGGAATAGCCGAACACATCGGGCAGCCACAAAATTTTATTGTCCACGCCGAACTCTTCCTTAAAGAAACGCTTGCCGTGCATGAACTGTCTCACCAGCGACTCCCCGGAGGTCAGGTTGCAGTCGGCTTCCAGCCACATGCCGCCCTCCGCCTCCCAGCGTCCCTCCCTGATGCGCTCCTTCGCCTTCTCGTAAAGCTCGGGATAGCGCGCCTTCAAAAAGGCGTAAAGCTGGGGCTGGCTGGACATAAACTTATAGTTCGGGTACTCCTCCATCAGCTTCAGCACCGTGGCAAAGCTGCGCCCCACCTTCTCACGCGTCTGCTCCACCGTCCACCACCACGCCACGTCGATGTGGGTGTGACCGATACAGGTGGCGATCACGTCCTTGTACCCCGCCATTTCGGAGTAAAGCGCCTTGTCAATATACGCAGAAGCCTTATCCAAAGTCTCGTAAAACGCGTCCGAGTAGGGTGTCCGAAGGTCGAGGAAATTGACCGTAGTATTCAGGATTTCCTGAATATCCTTGCGGTTTTTGTCATCCTCCTCCATTCTGGAGAACGCCGCCAGCGGCACCCACAGGTCATAATAGAGCTTCTCGATTTTCTGATCGACCTCCCTCATCTGTGTGATCAGGTTAAACTCTGTGTGCAGAGTCCCGCTGTAAGCCTGCAGCTCCAAGGTCAGCTCCTCCCCCGCCTTTGCCGAAGGGGAGAGGAACACATCCCTGTGGTTCATGTCGATGCCCTGCACCGCCTCCCCGTTCACAAAGAGAAGAAACTGCGGGTTCTTGGCGTCGTCCCACTCGTCGATCTGCGTCCCCACATGGAGCCACATCCGTTTCCCGCCAAGCTCCTCCGGCACCTTGTAGACAGTCTTAAACCAGTAGTGGCGGTCTTTGCCGTACCAGTGCATACTGCGGCAGTCAAACGTACTCCACGGCGTGCCGTCCGCCTCGGCGTCCTCGGGGTGAAAGAAATTGCCTTCCTTGTAATCCCACCGTTCAATCTCGAATTTTTGCTTTACCTTTAATCTCTTTAACTCCTCACAGATGACATTCACTCTCTTGTCTAAAAAATACATTGCTGCCTCCTAATTCGGTTCTATCAACCATCCTTTATTTTCTGTCCTAACCGTCAAAACACCGTTTTTATCCGTCAATCGACTTCATCATATCATCTTACTTCATCCATAGCGTCCGTCAACCGGTCAACCGTCGTGAATGCCAGTCCCGTCACCGTGTCGGCGCATCCGTAATAGATGGCGATTCTACCCGTGGCAGCGTCCGTCAGCGCCGCGCATGGGAACACCACGTTGGGAACGTCGCCCACACACTCATACAGTTCGTGCGGTCCTAAAATATAGTTCTTCGTCCGCTTCTTTACCTTCCAAGGTTCTTCCAGATCGAGCAAGGCACAGCCCATCCGATATACAAACCCGTTGCACGTGTTGATCACGCCGTGATAGATCAGAAGCCATCCCTCGTCCGTCTCAATGGGAACACAGCCCGCCCCGATCTTCGTGGACTGCCACGCGGATTCGTCCCCCTTGATCACGCCCATCACCAGCCGGTGCCGCCCCCAGTAAGTCAGATCCGGGCTCTCGCTCACAAAAATGTCCCCGAAAGGCGTGTGCCCGTTGTCGCTCGGGCGGCTCAGCATGTAGTACTTTTCCCGTATCCTGCGGGGAAACAATACCCCGTTTCTGTTGAACGGCAAAAACGCGTTCTCCCTCTGGTAAAAGGTCTTAAAATCGAACGTATACGCCAAGCCTATCGTGGGATAACCACTGTAACCGTTGCACCATGTCACATAGTATCTGTCGTCGATAAAGCACACGCGCGGGTCGTAACGAAAATCCCGCTTCGCCACCTCCGGGCACGCGCCCTGCAAAGCGATCGGCTCGTCGGAAATGTCCCATTGGATGCCGTCCCTGCTGAATCCCGCAAACAGATCCATGCTGATCGATCTGCTGTCACAGCGGAACACTCCCGCGAATCCATCCTCATAGGGGACGACCGCGCTGTTAAAAATACTGTTGGAATTTTTCGTCGCAAACCGATCTATAATCGGATTCCCCTTGTAACGCCAGACCGGAAGCTTCTCCGTCCCCTCCGGCTCCTGCCACGGAATATTCGGAAGATGTCTGCCAATCAATTTTGCCATAGTCGTATCTTCTCCTCGCCTCTCTATTTGCCCATAAATTCGTCAACCTGTTTCTGCGCCTCATCCATGACGTACTGCCAGCCCGCCTTCATCAGCTCCGCCTTGATTTCGGGCACCGTGTCCTTCGGGTCGCGCACGCCGGTCATCACCTCGCTGCGGTAGCGAAGCCATATTTCCCGGCAGTTTGCCAGCTTATCCGCGACCGCCGTCGAGTCGAAGGTAAACCCGAGCATCACGGAGGATACAGCCGCCTCGTTGAGCGCTCTGACTTCGTCCCACTGGTTTGTCTCGTTTGTGTCCTCCAGCGTCACCGTGAAGAAAGTTCCCTGTGTGTATCCTGCCATCGCCCACTCATTGTTGATCTTGTGGGCTCTGCCGTCCTCCGTATAGTTGAAGTTCACGCCCTCCTCCCCGTAGAAGAACATATCGCGCAGCTTGGTGTCAGTGTTGACCGCGTCAAGTAACTGCAGGCATTTCTCAGGGTATTTCGTGTTGATGGAAATCATGTTCAGTGAACCGCGCACAGTCTCGTTGGACAGGATCGTATCACCGATCTTCTGCACCGCCACTTCTTTGCCCATCTGCGGTCCCCATGAAGTAACGCCTGCGCTCTCCCATCCCTGCGCAACGCGCCACATATTGTAAACACGCGCCTCTGACAAGGTGGAGGCGTCCGGGTTGATGATGCCCTTCTGATACCAGTCGTGCAGCGTCTCCAGCGCGGAGTAGATCTCCGGCTCCTCCAGCGTAAAGCACACCTTCGCGTCCTGATCGTCATATCTCACGCCGAGTATCTGCGTGCCCCCGCCGATCTGGTCGTACACGTCAAAGATATAGTAGACGCCGTCGTTTTTCACATAGACCGGGTAGTCGTTCTTATCCGCTTTTAAAGTCTCAAACGTCTCTGTGAGGGACTCGATCTCCGTCAGGGAGGCAAGGTCCAAATTGTACTCATCCACCAGCTCCTTATCCCACACAGCATAGTTTGTTATGGAGCTGTCCTTATAGGTAGGAATCCCGTAAATCTTATCCTTCACCTTCACGCCGTCCCAGTATTTGTCCGGCATCAGCTCCTTGAGCCCGGGCATATTGGCGTCGATCATATCGGTAATATCATAGCACGCGCCGAGATTGATGTCCGCAATATAATTGTTGCCCGTTCCGAAAATAATGTCGAAGGGTTCGTTCGTGCTGACTATAATGCTGCGCCGCTTATCCCAATCGCCCCACGGAATGACTTCCATCTCCAGATTCACGCCTATCTTCGGTTCGATATACTCGTTTACTTTCGCAATCCAGCTGTCATAGTTCGTAGGCATCCCGTTTCCGATGGTCACCCATTTCAAATGAACAATCCCATCCTCGCCGCCCGCATTCTTGTCACCGCCGCATCCCGCAAGCGTTCCCATCATCATCGCAGCCGCCATAACGACCGCCGTAATCTTTTTCCACTTCATATTTTTTCTCTCCTTTTATCATTTATTTTTAGGCATTTGTTAAATGCCATAACCCATTGATTTTACTGGGTTTTCTCGTTGTT
>ERZ779637.531-NODE-531-length-23743-cov-6.008865_pt1 | contig 23743 bp, 18 predicted proteins | sample MGYA00514196_ERZ779637 | MGnify/ENA primary metagenome ERZ779637 (study PRJEB29562, sample SAMEA4376700) | mouse gut metagenome | isolation source: Cecum | study: EMG produced TPA metagenomics assembly of the A DSS colitis mouse model was used to assess the...
CGGTCATCCCGGAAAAGGATGAGCTGATAGCGAACACCAAGGTGATGATGCGGACGGTATGCGACACCACGGAGCTGGAGGTGGAGCAGAGCCGGTTTCAGACTGAAACGAGGACGGTGGCGGAAATGGTAAAAAGGATTGTGGCGGAAAACAAGGCCGCGCCCATGGATCAGGAGGAATACCAGAAACGCCGCAATGAACTGGTCGCCCGGTACGAGGCGGCAAGGGACGGGTACGAAAAGGCATCCAGGGAGATTTCCGACAGGCAGGGGAAGCGGAAAACCTATATGCGGTTCATCGGCGGTCTGCAAAGGCTGGACGGCTTCTGCGGAAAGTTTGATGAGGAGCTTTGGACGGCGCTCCTTGACTACGCCACGGTTTATGCCAGGGATGACATCCGGTTTGTTTTCAAAAACGGGAGGGAGGTGAAAGCCTCAGCGGAGGGGCGGATGTGTAAAAGCGTTATTTAATATAGAAAGAAAATTTTTGATAAGCCGAGAACTTTGGGGTTCTTCGGCTTGTTTTCTTGTGGGAATTTGACGATAAATATGATATGATTAAGTTCAAGTACAAAATACGAGTTAATAGAGACGGGGGATAGGTTATGTCTGCGAAATCATCAGAACAGAAAGCAATTGAAAAGCAGATGAAAGAAAATCAAAGGATGGAACGGGACAATGCAAGGCGTGAACGGGCATCCGGGATTGTTAATGCTGCAAAGTACATAGGTGATTTTCGTGTTATGGACCCAGATGCGGAGAAGATTTTAGAAATTGCATTAGAACAGTATAATGGGAATGACAGTAACTTTGTTACAGTTTCTGATGATGCTGTCCCGAAACATCTGAGTAATTCTTTACCGCTTGAAGCGGAGAAATTATTGATATATGGTATGCTGTCCCGATATATGATTTATGCTAAAAGCGTTATGCTTACGCTGTCAAATTTGGGAAAAACATATTTTAAGGATAAGAAAAAAGCTATTGAAGGGGAGAACATTAAAATGACAGAAAATAAGATGCCTATGTTGCTGATTAGCCATGCAACCACTGATAAGAACTATGCAGAGCATTTGGTTACTCTTTTTGAGAATATAGGATTGGATCAAACACAGATGATCTGTTCATCAGTGCCAGGATATGGGATACCGTTGAATAAGAGGGTTTATGAGTGGCTTGCAAATAAATTTACAGATTGGGATTTGGACTTATATGTTATATTTGTTTTATCGGACGGATACTATTCGAGTCCAGCGAGTTTAAATGAAATGGGGGCAGCTTGGGTCACCAAAAAAGAGTATACATCAATATTGCTTCCAGGGTTCGATTTTTCTCAGATAAGAGGTGCGATTAGTGCTGATCAAATAGCCATTAAGTTAGATTCTGATGAAGAAGAACTTAGGCAAAGACTGAATGAGTTGAAAGACGATTTGACAGAAAAGTTTGGGCTTACTAAGATTGTTGATGTAAGGTGGGAACGGTTTAGAAGTACCTTTATAGATGCAGTAAAAGAAATCCAAGTGGAGAAAGAAAATAGCAGAGTACGCAAAAACCAGCCTTCGTTTTCGGTTACAATAGAAGGTATTAACAAAAGGTTGCCTGGAGTCTCTGAAATACTTAATTCCGATTTTACTGGAGGAACCCGTTATCGAAATCTTCAAATTTCTATTGAGATTGTAAATGGTAAGGTGGCCAGAAATCTTATCGTATTTGATAAACTGCTTACCGTAATTCTAAAACCGGGGGAAAAATGCAGAATGGCTGTCGCATATGAGGACTCGGAGGATGTGATAAAATGGCCCTCAAAAGTGAAAAAAATCTTGCATTCAGAATATGAGGATACAAAGGGACTTCCAAATTGGTTTAATATATGCTATCAAGATGAAGAAGGACATAATATGGTTCAAAGTCTGAAATTGCAATCGTTTGATGGAGAAGCGTATTATGATCTTGATGGCCATCCTTGGGAAGCGTAATTAGTGGGAAAAGTTCCTAAATAATTTCGGATTCAATGACATAGGTATTTATTGATGCACACTCGGAAGAGTGTGCATTTATTATGAAGAAAGAGCGACTTTAATCATTTGCGGGGGGTGCATTGGGGGTGCATCGTTGAATTGTATCAAAATCAGCGTACCGATGAACCCCTGTCCCTGCGGCTATTATCCCGACAGAACGAGATGCCGCTGCAGCGACCATGAAATAAGCCGCTACCGCGCCAGAATATCAGGTCCCATTCTTGACCGGATCGATCTTTGCGTACAGGCCGAGCCTGTAAAGATCGAACAGCTGAGCCGGAGAAACCGTGGGGAGAGCAGCGCACGGATTCGTGAAAGGGTGATGCGGGCGGTAAAAATGCAAAACAGACGCTACAAAAACGAAAAATACAGATTTAATTCCCAGCTGCAGGGAAGCGACGTAACACGTTTTTGCATTTTAGGAAAAAAAGAGCAGGAACTTCTGAATGTGGCTTTTGAGACGATGGGACTGAGCGCGCGGGCTTATCATAAGGTGCTGAAAACGGCCCGTACCATAGCCGACCTGGAAGAGAGTGATGAAATCCGGGAACTGCATCTGACGGAAGCGCTCTGCTATCAAATGCAGGAAGAGACATAAGGAGGGACGCAGATGACGGAAAAAGAACTGGAAAGGCAGCAGCCGTTTTTCTATTGGCTGTACAGTATAACAGGAATCGGAGACGCGACGATCCGGCGCCTGCTTCAAAAGGAAAAGAAACCGGAAGCCATATTTTATGCGGACAGATTGACGCTCCAATTCTGGCGGCAGGAAGGCGTTCTTTCCGAAAAACAGGTTCAGGCTTTACAGTCTTCCAGAAAAACATGGGAGCTTTATACACGGTACGACAGCCTGCTTCATGCGGGAATCCGGTTTTATCCGATCTATCATCCGTTATATCCCGGGAAACTTGCCTCGGCTTTTGATCCTCCGGCGGCCCTGTTTGTAAAAGGGAAGCTGCCGGAGAATCAGAAGCAAAGCCTTGCCATTATAGGCGCCCGATCCTGCTCCGGTTACGGAAGAAGAATGGCGGAGAGCTTTGCGGGTACGCTTGGGGAAGCGGGAATACAGATTATCAGCGGTATGGCAAGAGGCATAGACGGTATTGCCCAAAGCGCGGCTCTTCGCGCCGGCGGCGCATCTTTCGGTGTGCTGGGGTGCGGGGTGGATATCTGCTATCCAAGCCAGAACAGAGAGATTTATCAGCAATTAATTAAGCAGGGCGGCGTAATTTCCTCCTATTTGCCGAAAACCATGCCAAAACCACAGTATTTTCCGCCGAGAAACAGGATTATCAGCGGCTTGGCGGACGCTTTACTGGTTATCGAAGCAAGAGAAAAAAGCGGCACTTTAATTACGGTGGATATGGCTTTGGAGCAGGGCCGGGAAGTATATGCGCTGCCGGGGCGCGTGGCGGATCCTGTCAGCGAAGGCTGCAACCGCCTGATCAGCCAGGGGGCGGGCATTGTTCTCTCCCCGCAGGAGCTGCTGGCTGAATTAACGGGGAACAGGCAGACCGGGGCGGCCCGGCCGGAAGAGAAGAGGGAACTGGACGAGAGAGAAAAAAGGATATATGCGGTGTTGGAGGATGACCCTAAGAGTCCCGAGGCAATCAGAAGGGAGGTGGAGGGACAGACCGGGGCGGCTCCGGCTTTGCCGGAGGTTATGGATACGCTTGTTAAGCTTTGCATGAAAGGGGCTGTAAGGCAGGAAAGAGGGGGATACTGCGTACGGTAGGAGACAGCAGGACAGCGGGACAAAACAGTCCATTTTTAAGTAAAGCTGAAATTTTCCAAAAAGGAAAATAAAATGTATTGCTATTGTGCGTACGTATTGGTATAATAAGTCTGACAAGAGGAAACTCTAAGATTTGGGAAAGGAGCGTGATTTTATGGCAGTAAAATCAGCTAATCTGTACGCAAGGATAGAACCGGATGTGAAAGAACAGGCAGAAAGCATTTTGTCAGCGCTTGGTATTCCGGCGTCCAATGCAATCAATATGTTTTATAAACAGATAATTTTAAACAGGGGGCTTCCGTTTGAAGTAAAAATACCTACGGCAAGACCTGCTGATGTGTCAGAACTGAGCGAAGCAGAATTAAATGCAGAACTGGAGAAAGGATATGCGGACATGACAGCAGGCAGAACAAAACCTGCAAGACAGGCATTTGCAGATATTCGCAGAGATTATGGCATATGATTTATGAGATAATTGCCACAGATCAGGCTGATGCCGATTTAAGAGACATATATGAGTATATTGCCTTTGAATTGCTTTCACCGGATCATGCCGCAGAGCAGCTTGAACGGTTGGAGGAACACATTGTAGGACTTGGAGAATTTCCGGAGAAATTCAGGCATTATGAAAAAGAGCCGTGGTGTAGCAGAGGGCTGAGAGTAATGCCTGTTGACAATTATCTAGTGTTTTATATTTCAGATAAGGATGCGGGGATTGTGACGGTAATCCGTGTTATGTATGCCGGCAGGGATGTTGATAATCAGCTTAAAGAGCATACAGTGATGTAAAAACAAGAAAGCAGGCTGGAAATTTGAAAATGATTTCCGGCTTTTTTTATTCTGGAATAATTCTTTGCAAATGAAATATTTGTACTGTATAATAAAATGGTATATGCATAATTTGACAGTAGTTACAAATGCAAAAATACGAACACATAAGGCGGGAAAAACACAGATGAATTTAGATGAGGATTTTTAATAGAAAGCATCAGCCAGGAATATTGCAGCCGTTATAGAGACACGCATGCATACGGATCAAAAGAACGGAAATCGATGGAATCTATATTGCATAAAACTGACACGTAAAAAAGGAATATTCCGATATTCGGAGGGGAGAGGATATGCGGCGTACTGCATAACGGAATTATTAAAGTACAAAGATTACCTGTCTTTTTCGGAAGATACCGTTTCTTATCTGGAGAACAAATTGGATAATAAATGGATGGAAGATTAGAATGCGATACAGGATTTTTCGCAGGAAGAAATAGCGGAAGGAATCTCCTGTTTGATATATCTGAGCCATGAAATGAATCCGGTCAGGGAAGGCCGTACTTTGTGGCTTGATACATCCTATGTTAATTCGAATGGAATACGACAGCTGATTGTAGAGGCCTGCAAAAGAAACCTGCTTATCGAATGGGAACTGATGATCAATTACCTGGGATACTCCGTTAAAAGAGACGGCGATCAAGTTTGTATTAAAAAACGAGGACCCAATGGTTCAAAGATATCAGCTGCAGTTTCCGGGAGTATTGTTAAATGAATTCCTGCCGGACAGTAAAGACAGCTTCCGGTTGTTTGCGGAAGAATATGATTACGTGCGTCTGATTTGCAGAGAACAGATGATTTCAATGGCTGATTTTTCCCGCGGGTAATTTTGAACTGCGGACAACCGTCGATTATATGGAAAAAGCGAGAAAGCAGTTGAATCTCAGTCAAAAGGCGCTTATGGATTTGCATACTTCTTGGCAACCGTCTTTTTTCGGCGTATAGCATAGGCGGACATCCGGTGCGGTATCTTTACGAATTACAAATGGTACTAAACGATGGATTCATAAAAAGCGAAGCGGGAACATGGCGGTATTGGAGAAACGAGACTTTTTCCGAAGAAGACCTGCAGTTATTTTTGTCGGATGAGGATATTTTGGTAAAAAGCCAGCTGGAATCCATGAAGGAGTATTGTGAATGTTCGGTACACATGAAAAAACACATAGAGTGTGTTTCTTATAAATTAGATATTTTCGAGTTGATAAAGAAACACAATCAATATTTTACGGGTATACCGGAGAGTGAAAAAACGGTGTAATCGGCAAAAAAAACTTAACAGTATAAATATTAGATGTTAAAGTATGAAAATGTAATAGAATACCAAATAAAAACCGGTTAAAAATTCAACAAAATAGACAAAAACGTTGCATTTTCTTTAGTTGTCGTGTAGAATATAGACATAATATTTAAAACATAACGATACAGGAGACAATTCTGTGGATTTAGGAAGAAAAAAACTGCGGCTGGGTGATTTGCTGGTCAACAGCCAGACGATAACCGAAGAACAACTGGATAAGGCGTTATCCCTGCAAAAGGGAACCGGGCGCAAGCTTGGAGAAGTACTGATTGACGAGGGTATTGCCACGGATGAATCGATTGCCAGGGCGTTGAGTAATCAGCTTGGCATGGATATGATTGAACTGAATAATGTGACGATTTCCCAGGCCATTCTTGATCTGGTTCCGGTGAACGTATTGAAGAAAAATCAGGCGATTCCCTTTGAATACGGAGCCGATTTGAATGTTTTGCGCGTTGCCATGGCGGATCCCATGGATATGAATGCCATTGACGATATCTCCATCATTACGAATTTACAGGTAGAACCGGCGGTATCCACTACGCGCAGCATTATGCTGGCGCTTGATAAATATTACGGGCAGGGTGAGGTTAAGTCGGCGTTAGAGGCGTACGCCAAAGAAAAGGGAGTGGCCCAGCAGGAGCAGGAAGACGCTTTCAGTGAGGATATTAACAGTTCCCCCATCGTTTTAATGGTCAAGGAGATGATCGATCAGGCAGTCAGGCAGCGTGCCTCCGATATACATATTGAACCTATGGAACGCCAGGTAAGAATCCGGTACAGGATCGACGGCGTTTTGTGCGAACGGGTGACCTATAACAGAGGAATCCTGTCCGCTATCGTGGCCAGAATCAAGATTATCGGCGGAATGGATATTTCCGAGAAAAGAAAGCCTCAGGACGGGCGTATCACCCAGGTGGTGGACCGTATGGAATACGATATCCGTGTGTCCATACTTCCCACTGTGTTCGGTGAGAAAATCGTAATGCGTTTAACGTCCAAGAACGCACTGACCCGTGAGAAAAGCCAGCTGGGATTAAAGCCGGCGGAGCTGAAGCAGTTTAACCGCATTTTAAGTAATCCTCATGGAATTATTCTGGTAACGGGGCCTACCGGAAGCGGTAAATCTACGACTCTATACACGGCTCTCAGCGAATTAAACACGGGCGAAGTGAATATTATCACGGTAGAAGACCCTGTGGAAGCCAATATTGACGGAATCAACCAGGTACAGGTGAATACAAAAGCGAATCTGACTTTTGCTTCCGCTCTGCGAAGCATATTAAGACAGGACCCGGATATTATCATGATCGGTGAGATCCGTGACGGTGAGACGGCTACTATCGCGGTTCAGGCTTCGATCACAGGACATATGGTGGTAAGTACATTGCATACAAACAGTGCGGCAGGTACGATTACCCGATTGGAAGATATGGGGATTCCGCCGTATTTACTGGCGGATTCCGTTGTAGGCGTTATTGCCCAGCGTCTGGTCCGCAAGCTCTGTCCGGTGTGTAAAAAGAAAAAGCCTGCGTCGGCAGAGGAAAAAGAACTCCTGAACCTTCCTGCGGACAGGGAAGTTATGATTTATGAACCCTGCGGCTGCCCGCAGTGCGACGGTACCGGTTATCACGGGCGGATCGGCGTTTATGAGATTTTGGAGATGACGCCCAGATTAAAGAGTATTATCAGCCGGAACGGCGGCGCAGAAGACATAAAAGAACAGGCATTAAAGGAAGGCATGCACACCCTCAGAATGAGCGCCGCGGAATATGTTTTGGACGGAATCACCTCCATAAGCGAAATGGCGAAGGTTTCCTTTGAACTTTAAGCAAATCGAAAGGCATGGGCATAAGAATGGCTAGTTACGGATATGAGGCAATCGATAAATCCGGAAAGGAAATAAAAGGAAGTATCGAGTCCGGTTCTATAGAAAAGGCAAAGACAGATCTGAAAAATCAGGGAATGACGATTATCAGCCTGACGGAACAGAATATGCTGACAAAGGATGTGCAGCTTGATTTTGGAGGGAAGCCTACCTCCAGAGATTTAAGCGTATTCTGCAGACAGTTTGTCAGTATGACTAAAGCCGGTGTCAGTATACTCGAAGCGTTGAAAATGCTTTGCGAACAGACGGAGAATACAAAACTTCAGAGGGCGCTTCAGGGAGTCCGCGTCAGCGTGGAAAAGGGAGAGACCCTTTCCGGTTCCATGGCGGAATACCCTAAGATTTTTCCTCACATTATGATTAATATGGTGGCGGCAGGCGAGGCGTCGGGAAGTCTGGAGGTCGCCCTGGACCGGGTTGCCACACAGCTGGAGCGTAACAGCAAGACCCAGGGACTGATTAAAAAAGCCATGATTTATCCCATTGTGGTTGGCTGCGTGGCGGTAGCGGTTGTCATCGTCATGCTGTTGTTTGTTATTCCTGCTTATACGGATATCTTTGACGATCTGGGAACGGAATTGCCGGGCATTACCAAGGCGGTGGTTGCGGCAAGTGATTTTGTTCAGGCAAAATGGTATCTGCTTCTGCTTGCAGCGGCGGGAATCGCCGCTTTGATCCGCTATTATGCCGGAACCGACAGCGGTAAGCATGTTTTCGGGAAAATAGCGCTGATATTACCCGTTGTAAAGCGTCTGGTAGTCAAATCCGCGTCCTCCCAGATGGCAAGAACGTTAAGCACGCTGCTTGAGGCCGGCGTTCCCATGGTGGAGGCCTTGGAGATTGTGTCCAATGTTATGGGAAATATATGGTTTAAGGAAGCGCTGGTGGATATTAAAGAACAGGTGGTTTTGGGCGTTCCCTTATCGCAGCCAATGGAGGCCAGCGGCTTATTTCCGCCAATGGTATACCATATGGTACGGATCGGCGAAGAATCCGGTAACACGGAGGAGATGCTCAACAAGCTGGCAGACTATTATGAAGAGGAAGTGGAGCTGGAAGTTCAGTCTCTGATGGCTGTTATGGAACCGCTTATTATTCTGGTTCTGGCTGTGATCGTATTTGTTTTGATTGCGGCAGTTATGGCGCCTATGATGAATATGTATTCGGCGCTCGATAACTTATAATCGAATTAAGCGTTTCGGTAGGGCGGAATGTTTAAGATAAATAAAAACTATATAAAAGGAGAGATTTACTATGAAAAAGCAGGAAAGAAAAGAAACAGCTAACAAAGGTTTTTCCCTTGTAGAGTTGATCGTAGTTGTAGCGATCATGGCAGTATTGCTTGTTGTGCTGACACCGCAGTACTTAAGATATGTGGAGAGAACAAGACTGCAGAAGGACAATACGGCGATTGGTGAGATTGTACAGACAATTAAGATCGCATTGGCGGACGAGGAAACTAACGCAGATACCAAGTCACCTTTATCATTGGCATTTACCGGAAGCGGTGGAGCAGCACAGGAGCTTGCTATATCGACCGCCCTGACAAGTGTCGACGGCAGCTCGGAACATCTTCTTGCAAAAGAATTAGCGGCGACTCTGGGGAACACATATACAACGTCATCTAATACATACAAGAATAGTGGCGCAAAGCTTGAGATAGAAGTGACAGTGACGGGAGGTATTCCAACAGTTAAGGTTAAGAATTGGATAGATTCTGTTGGCGGCGACCCGGAAGACAAGAATTTCAACTAATTACTTTGAAAGGACACCAACATAAATGCTCCCCACAATCATCCTCTACATAGTAATATTCCTCTACGGAATCGTAATCGGCAGTTTTTTAAACGTATGCATTTACCGGTTACCGAAAAAAGAGAATATTGTGAAGATTCGTTCCCATTGTATGAATTGTGGGTACGGGCTGAAATGGCATGATCTGATACCTTTGTTCAGTTATCTGTTTTTGGGAGGCAGGTGTCGCAAGTGTAAAGAAAAAATCTCCATTCAGTACCCCGTGATCGAGGCGCTGAATGGAGCGCTTTACCTGATTGTATTTGCAGAATACGGTATGAGTCTGGAAACCCTACTTTACTGTCTGCTGTTTTCTGCGCTTCTGACACTGAGTGTCATTGATTTTCGAACCTTTGAGATTCCTCTTGGAATCAATCTTTTTATACTGGCACTGGGGCTGATTCGTATAGTTACTGATTATACTGATTGGCCGCGGTATGTAATCGGCCTCTTTCTTGTCAGTGGATTTTTATATGTTATATATCTGGTTACGCATGGCCGCGGAATAGGGGGCGGTGATGTGAAGCTGATGGCGGTCTGCGGCTTGCTTTTAGGCTGGCAGCTTATTTTGATAGGATTTGTCGCGGGGTGCATCATAGGTTCTGTGGTGCATTTATTGCGCATGAAGTTAAGCGGAGAGGGACATGTACTTGCCATGGGGCCTTATCTTTCCATAGGCGTAATGATTGCCGTGTTGTGGGGGGAGAAGTTTCTGGTATGGTATCGCGCGTATTTGGGATTATGATTTGGAAAATGAAAAAGCTTTTTACAGCATTTACATAGAGAAACGGACAAAAACAATATGAAAGTTAAATAGCAATGCAGGAGGACAGCAGCAAAAATGGCAAAAGTGTTGAGCATTGAAATAGGAAGTGCGGCAATCCACATGTGTGAGGTGGATTACAAGGCCAAAAACCCAAGAGTATATAAACACGTTACGATCCGGACTCCGGAGGGGATGTTAAAAGACGATGTGATTGAGACGGACGAGTCCTTTGTTTCAACCATCAAAGAGGCGCTGGCGGCCAACAAAATCCACGTGAAACAAATCGTGTTTACTATGGGTTCCACGAAGATTGCCAGCAGGGAAGTGACGATTCCCTATGTAAAAGAGAACCGAATCGCAGATGTGATCCGTTCCAACGCTTCCGACTATTTTCCGGTGGATCTGGATCAGTATGAACTGGCACATTCCGTAGTCGGCGTGACGGAAAATGATAAGGGAGTCAGGCAGTACAAATTACAGGTGCTTGCAGCGCCCAAAACCATTATAAACAGTTATCAGGCGTTAGCGGCGGCGCTTGGCGGAACGGTTATTGCATTGGATTACAGCGGTAACAGTCTTTACCAGATGGTCCATGCGCATTGTGACACCGGAGTAAAGCTGGTGGCCAAAATCGATGAAAATTCTACGCTGGTTACGGTTTTAAAGGATCAGGCCATCGTTCTGCAAAGGAACGTTTCCTATGGAGTGATGGACGCGGTTGCGGTGATGATGAATGCAGCCGCTTTAAACACGCCTTCTTATGAGGAAGCTGTACGCATTTTGTGTGAGAAAAACTGTATGCAAACCGATTTTCTCATACAGGACGATCAGGAAGACGGCGTCATTAATTTGGATATAAATCTTGCCGACGGCGAGATCCCTGCAACGCTGCAGGAAGAAGTGGCGGCTTCCCTGAACTACTTAATCAGCGGGATTTCCAGGGTTGTAGATTATTATAATTCCCGAAACAGCGACGTCCCCATTGAAAAAATATACCTGACCGGAATCGGGGGAGATTTTCAGGGACTGGACCAACTGTTATACGGGGCGGTGGATATCCGGGTAACGCCCTTAAAAGAAATTGACGGATTCCGTCTGGAGAAAGATTTTAAGGCGGACAGTTTCGGTCCATACATTACCTGTATCGGTGCCGCCATCAAACCGTTAGGATTTATCGGCGAAAAAAACGAAAAGAAAAAATTAGAAGTGGTTCCCGATAAAGGAGAAATGAAGCGGGTGTCTATTCTGGTCTTAACAGGCGGAATTCTGATTGCAGCCGCACTTGCCGCGGTTTCTCTGTTACGGTTTCAGAGCCTTACCGATAAAAATAAGCAGCTGCAGCAAAGAATTCAGGAACTGGAGCCCATAAAAACCGTTTATGCGGCATATCTTCAGCAAAAATACACGTTTGACAAAATTACCTATTTCTATAACAGCACGGTGGTTGCCAATGAAAATCTGGTAGCTTTTATAGAAGAAATGGAAGTAAAGATGCCCAAAACCCTGAACGTGATCAGTATGACTTCCAGTACCGAAAACGTTAATCTGTCGGTTACCGTGCAGGATAAAAAAGAGGTGGCCATGGTGATCAGGCAGTTCAGAACCTTTGAATCCATAGACGGAGACGGAATCGTGATCAGTGGTTTAAACGATACGGGGGCTGTCATGAACGGACAGACTTTGGAAACGGAAGGCCAGGTCAGCTTTTCCATAACGCTTCCTTATAAATGGGCGGGAATCTGGCAGCAGCAGGCAGTACAGGAACAGCCGGCCGGGGATTCCCCGACAGAAACCCAGCAGACGGAAACAGAAGAAGGACTCTAGGAGGTGATAAGATGCAGGTAAAGAAAAAAGACATCTATTTGTTAATGATTCTTGCGGGAATATTAATTGCTCTGGGAGTTTACCAGTTTGTTTATATAAAATATCAGGAAAAATGCGATGCCCTGGAGGCGGAAAACGAATCTTTACAGGAAACGGTTACGGAATTGGAGTTATTAGAGGCAAAGCGGCAGGAGTTTGAAGACGACACGCAGTCCATGCAGGCGGAGTGCGACAGGATCATACGGCTGTTCAACGCGGATACCATGATGGAAGACGAGATCATGTATACCTACAATATGGAGCAGGTAGTTGCCAACGATATTGCGGTTCCGTCCGTTACTCTTGCGGGAACCGTAGAACTTCCGTATTCGGGCAGCTTAAGCGTGGGAGAGTACCAGCTGACAGACGAAGGAATCAGAATGTTTGATTCTTCCGTGAACCTTGGATTTACAACATCTTATGACGGACTGAAACATATCATAGAATATCTTTATGACATGCCGGGAAGAAAAGCTCTCAGCACGGTTAGCGTAGCTCTTTCGGGAGACGGTTATTTAAGCTGTTCCGCAGTGGTTGATTTTTATCATTTGACCGGCACGGAGATGCCCTATGAGCAATCTGATATTCCTACTGTGATTTTGGGAACGGATAATATTTTCGGAGTGCTTGAAACAGCGCCTCCGGCAGAAAACACCGGCGAATCGGAGGCAGGTGAAGCCGAGTAAAGCGGCGTTATATGCGGAAAGGAGGGCCTATGAAAAAACAGGATAACCGGGGATTTTCGCTGATTGAGTTATTGGTGGCGGTGGTCATTATGGCAGTGGTCATTGTTCCTTTGCTGCGCGGTTTCCTTTCCTCTTACCGGGTGAATAACAAGAGCCGGAATGTGCTGCGGGCCACAACCCTGGCGCAGAATGAAATGGAGATATTTGAAAAGGAAAAGCTGGAGGATCTGACGGATTCGGCAAAGTTTTCCTATACATGGTCGGCCGATGACACAACGGGGATATATACCTTTGAACGTCTTGGCGTATCGATGGACGCTGCGTCTTCCGTCGGGTATGACGTATATGTGAAGCTCAATCCAAAAAGACAGGTCGGGGAAGTATATGAAACCCAAAACAGCAGTCTTCTTTTAAATATGAATACGGTCAGCGCGCTGGACAGCGGTACTTATATTCAGCCCATGAAGACGAAAACCAATGCGGTGGGGCAGGACGAAGCCGTATATGGGATTTTTAACATGAACAAGACCGGGATCGGCGGCGCCGGCTGGAATGTGGAACGTTTTGCGAAAGAATTAAAAAGGGATATATATCTGGAAGTGACAAAAAGCGGTGAAGATGAGGACGCCGTCACCCGTGCTAAAGTGATCTATGAGTATATCTGTACTTCGGACGGCGTTATGAAGGACGGATATAAGAATTATAAGACGGAAACCGTTGTTTTTGACAATTCCTCAATGTTTGACGAAGAGGGAAAACGGGTCGAACTAAAGAGTCTGTATCTGTTTTATGCGCCGCGCTATGGGCTTGCGCCAATAACGAATACGGATACGATTCATATTCATAACTTACAGGGACTGCCCGTAAACTTTTACATAGTCAGACAGGAACTTCTTGGTGATACCGGAAGCGATGTCGAACCGGCGCCCTTTACCTATCAGGCAAAGCTGGAGATAAAAGACGCTCTTGCGGGTGGGAAGGCAAAAGGTTTGTACTGGACCAATCTGAATCTGGGCGGAATCGCGGCAGAAGGCGAAGGCGCCCCCTTAAAGCTTTCCTTTACCGATCTTGACGATCCGGTACGGGTTTACTCGGAAAGCGAATCGTTAACGGTTTCCGGAATCAAATCTTTAGGAGTCAGTGAAGCCAAAGATCGGATTTATGTGATGGAAGTGGAGGTTTACGCACAGGGGGACAGTCCCGGCACGGACCGTCCGCTGGCAAAACTGGAAGGAACAAAGCTGGAATAAGGGATGTGGATAGCGATGAGAACGGATAGCAGGAGAAAAATCCATAAAGATAACGCCGGTTCCGCAATGGTGATGGTGATGGTGGCAATAGCCCTGATCGGACTTCTTGTCAGCATCCTGATGTTTGTTTCCTATGCGGGATACCAGATGCGTCTGACGGATAAGCAGGGAAAGAATACCTTTTATACGGCCGAGACGGTTCTGGATGAAATTAATGTGGGACTTCAGGAGGAAATTTCACTGGCGCTCTCTGAAGCTTATGTGGATCTTATGTCCAATTACGGACTTTATGAGACGCCGGAAATGAGGAGAAACAGGCTATATACGATTTACTATGATAAACTGCGGGAAAATCTTTGTCTGGATGCCATGCATAGGACCGAGTATAATATCGATAAACTGCGGGGGTATCTGACGGAAGCCGTTTTGGGAGACGGAACCGATGCGGACGGAAGCATCGATCATTTCGGCACGTACGGGGCAGTTGTGGAATCCAATCTGACACCGGCCGCATACGCGCTGGTTCTGTCCGAGACCGGAATTACATTAAAAGATCTGAAGGTAACATATGTGGATGAGAGCGGTTTTGTATCCATCATCAGCACGGATATTAAAATCGTCCTGCCGTCCGTATCCTTTGCCCAGAGCTCTGCGTTTCCGGATTTGAACAAGTATGCGATGATTGCCGATGAGGGGCTGAAGATTTATAATACAAGATCCGGCGGAAGCGTTAACATTTTCGGCGATATCTATGCCGGAAACATGGAAGTGGGACTGGAGAGCGGCGCTGTTTCCGCGGCGGTTAATTTAAAGAAAGCGGACGATATACCGGACGACGCCTATTCCAGAGTGGTCAGCAGAGAAACTCTTGCGGTAGGCGGCAATATGACCTTAAATGCGGAGGATATCGAGCTTTGGAGCCGTGATATCCGGCTGGACGGCGGTTCTTTGTCGCTTTCCGGCGTTACCAACGTGCAGGACGATCTTACCATGCAGGGGTCCGCCTCTAGACTGGTTATTGAAGGGGAATATAACGGCTACGGCGTGTCCGAGAGCGATGAGGCGCAAAGCAGCGCCATTGTTGTCAACGGAAAGAACAGTGTTCTGGATTTATCCAATACGGAAATATTGACACTCGGCGGCCACGCTTATGTTTCCACGGCGTATACGGAGCAGGAAGGAGACGCGCCGAACGCACCGGAGAGGCAGAACCAGAATAACGTATTTATGGGAGAATCTATTGCGGTAAAAAGCAGCCAGTTGGTTTATCTGGTTCCGCCGGAATGCCTGGGCTGTAAAATCGAAGCGTCAGGACTGACAGGCAATTCCAAGTATTACAGAAATCCGCTGACCAGGGAACAGTACCAGGAGATCTTTGTAGATCAGAAGGATCAGTTTGTGCAGATTGACGTAAAACGCAGTGTGGCGGCGCTTGGGGGGAAAACCCTGGAAGATTATATGGTTCAGGAAGATGTAGCCGGTTCCGGTGAAAAGCAGTATGTTCCGGAGGTTATTTTCAAACAGACGAACACAGGCACGCTGGTGTACTGTTACATGCGTTTTAAAAATGAAGAAGCAGCCAATGCCTATTTCCGCGACTATTATAATGTCAACGGAGAAGAAGTAGATAAATATACCAGGCTTTATGCAAAAGAAATTAAAGTCAGGGACCCGGAGTCCATGACAAGTTACCATCTGGCAGGCAATATACTGGCTTATGACGAAACGGGAGCAGGCAGTTTAATACGTGCAACCGATGCACATGGACAAAAACAGCAGGCAGAACTTGCGTCTCTTACAAGAATGGATATGTTCCGGGCGTTAAATGCAAAACTCGTAACAAATCTGGCGCAGCTTAGTCCCGCCGAACAGAGCCGGGGAGTTTTTGAAAATGTAATAGACAGCGACAGTATGGACGCTATGATTACCGCCCTGGATGACGACCATGACGGTGAAATTATCATTTACAATGCGGACGGTACAAAGAAAGCGCTGCTGACTAAAAATAATTATATTGTTTCTCAGGCGACCCCGGGGGATATTTATCTTATTATCTGCAAGGGAAATGTAACCGTTAAAACGGATTATCAGGGATTAATTATCGCTTCGGGAACGATTACGGTAAACGATACGGAGGATACGGACGGGCAGGTAGAGCTTTTAAATATTTCTCTGGAGGATTTTACGGAGCTGATGCTTTCCAGGGAGACTAAGGAGAGTAAGGACTATTATGTGCTCGATGTGTTCCGGGACGGTAAGAACTATGCATTCAGCAGCGGTACGGCGAAAGATTTGGGAACCAGACAGGTGGATCTGGCCGATTTGATTCGGTATGAACGGTGGAGTAAGAAATAAGGAGCAGGCGGATGCGGGACGAGAAAGGTTTTTCCCTAATTGAATTAATCGTAACGGTCGCACTGATGGCAGTTGTAATGGCCGTGGTGGTAATCGGCATGGGAGCCATGACCGGGATGCATGCCAGGGAATGTGCGAAAGACCTGGATGCGGCGCTGGATCAGGAAAAAAATTATGCGCTGACAAAATCCGGCAGCGTGGACTGTTACATGGAACTGAAAAAGGAAGCGGACGGTTTTTATGCGGAATTTTACGTTCCGGATAAGCCGGTAGCGAAGCCCGGCGAAATCACATACATTTTGATAGAACGAAAAAAGGTAGGAAAGTCCAGCGTAGCGGTTGCCTGTACCTTTGAGGGGGGCGTAACCTTGGAGATTGATGAACATCAGTCCGTAAAGTTCTATTTCGACCGGGTAAGCGGCGCGTTTAAAGAGTGTGAATACGGCGGTTCAAAAGCTTTCTGCAGAGAAATCCGCGTAACAAAAAACAGAGTATATCTTTTAAGTCTCGTTCCGGCCACAGGAAAACATACGATGGTCCGGGAAAGCTAGGGAGGTACGGGTATGAAGGAACAAAAAGGTTTTACCCTGATTGAAGTATTGGTTTCCATAGCGATTTTATCGATTGTGCTGGCAGGCGTAGGCGCGCTTATGGTTACCGGTTCCAGGAGCTTTGCCAAGGGAAGCGCGGACGCGGATATACAGAAAGAGGCGCAGCTTGTGGTGAATCAGGTGGAAGACCTGATTATTGATACCAACGGAGGCGTGGACCTGCAGATGTATGCGGCGGGAACGCTTTTGGATTTGGAAAGCGTATCCACGAAAGCGGAATTGGATGAAAAAGACGCGCTGGCGGACAAAAAAGAGCTGGTGCTTTACAATGCCGTTACCGCCGATACCGGTACAGAGTATACAAAGGAATCGGTGATTTGGGAAAAGGCCAGTGAAAAGGTGCTATATTCCAAGTGGAAGGTGAATTATAATGAAACGGAAGATATCTATGAGATCGACGGAACTCCCCTGTATGAGAATCAGCTTATGGCGGAAAATGTGGTCAGCTTTTCCGTGGACCTGCTGGATGTGAAAAAGGAAGCCATGGCGGACGGAACGGAGGTTTCGGTGCTGCGTTCCGTACAGATTGCAGCCGGATATAAGAGTGGCAATGAGCTTGTTTCTTATGCGACGACACCGCTCATTACACTTCGCAATCGTCTGGTAAAAAGTAATGATCCCGAACTGATATTTCCCTCTGATCCTTCGGATTCGGATACCCTGCGTCTGCATATTTCCGGAACCGAAGAAACATATCAGGCCTCTGTTCCTATTATTGACGGGATTACGGAAGTGGAATGTGGAAAGCTTTATAATATATATGCCATGGTTTACAAATATGATCTGGTGGACTGGGGCGGCAATGTTAACGAATATGTGGATTTTTCCATTGAAGAAGATAACAGCTTAAGCGGAATTTCCGGCACGGGGCTTTTGACTGTCAATGAACTGGAGCCAAATGACTATCTCACGATTGTGGCAAGGTATAAGGATAATCCGGGTAAGTATGCAAAAGGCATCGTAAAGGTTAACGGGAACTCCCGAAAAAGACTGATTGCAGCGCATATTATTCCGGATAAGCTTCCGGCATTTCATCCGCAGTATGTTTCCGTGGTGGAAACGGAATGGTTTGAAGAGGAAGACACCAATGCTCTGCAATATACATGGAAAGTCAGCGAGCCGTCCTATTTCGACAGCTTTGACGGTACGAAGGATTCTGTGAAGCTGTCCGTGAATCAGTTAAATGAAGAGGCATACGGAAAAACCGTCATGATTACGCTGGAGGTTTATGCGCCGACTATTAATCAGAGAGTTACGGATACCGTTTCGTATACGATTGATGAGAAAGGCAACAGCGGCGACAGCAATATGGTTCGTGCCGGGCAGCATGAATACGGATTTGCACGCAGGGATGTGCGGACAACTGTCAGCTGGTATTTCTGTGATGAAAGGGGAAATAAATTAGTAAATCAGGATGGTATCGACCAATATATTACGGTCAGGGATGATCATTGGGGAACCTTTGCGGTTAATGTTTCCAGAGATATTCCATGGGACAGAGACTATAATCTTCGGGTGGTGGCAACAGTGGACCAGACAGGAGAAGTAGTCTATGATAAGATTCTTGCCATTGAATCGGTTAAAGTATATCCTTATTCATCCGTGGCAAATGATAGCGGATCCTATTATTTTTACATATCCTCCTGTGTTCACGACCGGATTCAGTCGTTTGACATTTTTGATATTACCTGTGTGGAAATTGTGACAAAGGATGGGAATATTGCGGATTCCGGGATCAATATAATTCCAAGGGTCAATACGGCGACGGTATATCCGGAACCCAGCGGCCTGTATTGGATGCAGGGACAATATTCTGTTACCGGGAATAAAGAAAATATTCAGAGTATCAAATTAAAAGTTGCGTTAAAAGAATATCCTGATATTTATACATACAGTACGGTTGTTTTTCATTGACAGGCAATGAATCCGCAAACAGCAGATTCTGATTTTAGGAGTTGATGCCATGAAATCGAAGTGGATAAAAGGTTTGACCAGCGTCCTTTCCATAGGGTTGGTTGCAGTGATTGTAAGCACGGTAATCATAAGGGGAACTTTGGAGGCGGAAGCGGCGGATACGCTGCTTGGAATTCAGACCTTAATTAATGAAGTGAGGGAAAATGAGGAAGAGTACATAATTCTGGAACTTGTGCCGGATAAAAATACGGCAAGGATCGGAACGTATATTTCCGGATATGAGCCGGTTTTAACCGTATGGGATGAAGAGCTGGAAGAATGGAAAAGCTGGCAGCAGGGATTGTTTTCATGTGTACCGGCAGACGGACAGACCGACCCGGCGGCAGCACGGGCGGAGTATGTAAAAGAACTGAAGGAAAAGCTGGAAGCATACCTGAATGATTTTGAAGGAAATAATCTGCCGGTGGCGTATTCCGAATACAGCGAAAGCGAAGGCCCGGCGGAAGGTTATACGAAACTGGACGCTCCTGCGGTGGAAAGAAAGGGATATTTTATAAAAGGTACGACGGGAGAGCGTTTCGAACCTGTTTTTGTATTTGACCGGATTAAAGGGGATAATTTTGAAAGCCAGGAAGAAACGGCATATTATACGGCCGACGCAAAGGAACTGGAGATTCAGGTATCGGAAAACCCGGATACGGGAGAAATTACATTTCATTTTCTTCTTGACGGAGTCGAATTGGATATAAATCAAACGGCCTGTTCTCTTTACCGCTACGTAGACGGCAGATTGGTTTATCAATGCAGCGCCGGGGATTTGCCGGATCAGCTTGGCGATTCCGTGTTGGATCTTTTGCCGGAGGAAGAATCCACGGAGACTGCCGAAGAAGAAACTGAGGAAGAGACTGTGCCGGAATCCACGGAAGCCTCATCGGAAGAATCTGTGGAGGAAACGGAAAATGAATCCACGGAAGGGGCAGAGAACGGAACAGGCGGGGAGTCTGCAGACGGATCGGAAGAGAACCCGGAAGAGGAATCGACGGAAACGCCGGGGGATGTTTCCGGAAATAGTACGGCAAAAAGAGGGGAACAGCACAGCCGGACCGTAACGGTAACGCTTCCGCAGCTTTTGAGCGGCAATACAAGTCCGACAGGTTCCACGGTGACGTCAAATGACGCCCCGGCGGAAGTATCCGGGGCAGATAATGTGCAGACGCCGGAAACGAACGGGTCGGACCAGACAAAAGAAGAGGATTCCACATTTTCGGTGACGGGTTATTATACGGTTGCGTTTACTTATATGGGTTCGCCGGCGGATGTGACGGCAGATACGCCTTTATACCGGGTAGATAATACGGAGTCCATTCAAACGCAGGAAAATGGAAGCTATGTGTTTCATGAAGCTGCGGAAAATGAAAGCGGAGGAATATATCGTTTCGGAGAAGCTTCTATATATTATAAAGGAGGTTTTGACAATCAGGAATGGTTTAAAAAACATGTGTTAAACATGGACGAGGAAGATTATGAAAGTTTTCCGATTCGGGTTATCACTATGACCCCGGAGGAGCTTAACCGCGCGGAGGGACTTCCTGATTTTGATTTTCTGTATATTAACGACGGTACGAAAGCACAGACGCCAGATCCTGTCCGGCAGTATGGCGCGGATAACGACTTAAGCGATGTGATGGCGGGCGCGCTTTTTAACGATGTTGTGGTGTCTCAAAAACCCTGTATGCTTGACGGGGCCGTTTTGTTTGTCGAAAATGGGGATGCGCCGGGAATAAACGCTTCTTTGGAAGGAACACAGATTTTCAAATTGTGCGCAATGTTCTGCCAGGAATCGCCCAGTCAGTATGCTTCTAATTTTAACGCTTTATCGAAGGAAGCGATGCTGGCCGGGATGAAAGCGGATGCGGATAAAAATTTTGTCACCGAACAAACGTATTGTGTATTCGACAAAACGTCAATTTTTAACGGAGATTTTTATAAGGCAGTCATTTATCAGGGAAATGCCGAGGAAGTTTCGGAAGGTTTTCAGGATGTAAGAAATGAAATTGAAGTGGAGAATTTGTACAGGGAGGCAGACGCTTCCTCCGACCTGCGTTTACCCACGGATATTTCCCAGGCCGTTGTCGTCAGACACATTATGAACTACCGGCACAAACGAAGCGGCGTTACGAAAGAGTCGATCCGTGTTTTGGAAATCCAGCCGGCGAGGACCGATACCCGGGGACTTAGTAAGGAAACCCTGAAAGAGTGGGCGCCGGGGCTGCAGGATGATAAAATTTTTATTACCACAATGACTACCGCGGAATTTATCGGTAAGGTGGAAACTTTAAATGACAAATATGATTTGATTTATATCGGAACGTCCAAAGAACATTTGAATGTGGTAAGCGGGACGGGGCGGGGCGTCGGAAGCACGGTTTATAACGACCATACCATGGACGGGTTAATTTACTGTCATACGGGAGATATGCGTTATTCCGCCATTGAATTATCCGGTATGCTCAATACGGATTATGTGGGCGGCGATCCGGCTAACGCTTTGTACTATTATACTTCTGTAAGATATGGCGGAAATGATATTACAAAGGAAAAAATGGAGGCTCTGAATTCTTTCCTTGCGGGTTCCTATCCGGTTATTGTATCCGATGAGTTTTTCCAGTCGCCGGCGGTAGTTTACCAAAACATATATTATGGCGGCTATAGCGTGAATCTTGGAGTCGGTACATATACCTTAAGCCAGATGGAGGCATTGGGTATTGCAAATGACGATATTACTTCTGTGAAAGTGAAGCCGGGATACAAAGTGACGTTTTACGAAGACGATAATTTTGGAGGCGCCGTAAAAGAAGTAACGGGCGAACTTGCTTATCTGGGAGATGACTGGAACGACAGACCCTCTTCCATGAAAATAGAACTGATCGAGGGAGCGCAGCCCCAGAGGGTGATAAATCAGGATCACATAGACAATTCCTCTTTTATGTATCAGTTTGTGCGCGGCGCTATGGATAAAACCAATTTCTATGCGGAAAGCGATATGGACGGTGATAACAGGCTGTTCCAGTTTTATCTGAACAGGCCCAAGGCAAGCCTTACAGGGACCTCGGCTAACGGAACTCTGAAAGATAACGGTATTTATTATATTTATCCGGGCGCAGGCGGAAGGTATACGTTGGAATATCATTTTACGATTGTAAACGAAGGAACCGCTTCTGTGGATACCCAGTATCAGTGCCGTTTTTATGTGGATGTCAATGCGGACGGAAAATTTTCTTCCAGGGAGGAATCCACGGATATCCTTCTGACAAGCGGCGGTAACGTGGTCGCCGGAGACCAGTTGTATGCGGGAAGAGAGTATGTGCTGATACGTAATGTGCCGGATGGATATAAGGGAGTCCTGCCCTGGAAAATAGAGGTTTCACAGGTGAATAATCCCAATATCTACTGCTATATGGACGGTTATACCAAATTACAGGGACTGGAAAAAGAAACCATCAAGGTTTTGCAGATCTGCAGGGATCAGGTAGGATGGCCGGATTGGTGGGGCGGTTACGGAGAAAAACTTTTCAGCCTGGCGGAGCAGATTAACGGAAAGAAAACGGTGTTTGACAATCCCATCGGCGACAGAGGCGGAACGCTGGGACATAGTTCGGATGTGGAGCTGGTTGAAAATTATCAGAACAACCTTTACTATGTGCTGGTTCACGGCGGCTATTACGGCGGCGTGTATTATGAAGGAATTGCCGATGACTTTGAAATCGACGTTGATTTTATGACTATTTCGAAGTTTGAAGAAGAATACCGCAATATTAACATGAATCGTTACAATATGTTGATTTTGGGATTCTCTGACGCTTACGGTGATTTTTCGGGAAGCGATACGGAAGGTCCCATGAGCGAGATCGTAAAATTTATAAAAAGCGGTAAAAGCGTATTGTTTGCGCATGATACGACCTCCTACTTTAATTATCCGAAGGACCGAAATAATACGGGAATTCTGAACCGGTTTACCGGGCAGGCGGAAACGAGCAATCAGCATCACAATGCGTCTACATTAAACCGCTACATTCGAAGTCTGGTGGGAATGGACCGTTACGGTGTGATGAGTATGGCGGCTCTTCGAAGCGGCCAGGCCATATCGGCGGGAACCGGGGAATGGAACAGCCTGACGGCAATGGGAAAGGAGATTCCTTACCAGCCTAAAAGCGATTGTACAAGAACCGTTCCGCAGACGCAGGGATATACCTATTCAATTATCAATGCAAAAGTAAACCATTCGGCGGCGAATGTGCCGATTACCGAATATGGCCAGGAAGCAACCGGTCTTGAGTATTTGTGGAGAAATGAGTACCTGAATATCCGTTATGATACGGTATATTATCATGACCAGGGGGATCCGAACGGCGTAGGGTATCATGATAATGGCCAGATTCCCCTGAACTACAACGGTGAGGTTACGAATCTGCTGGTAACTCAGGTAAACGAGGGTCAGATTACGGAATATCCATATCGCTTACAGGATGAATTCCAGGTAACGACCACACATGGGCAGTATTATCAGCTGGATTTTACCGCGGACGACGACCGGGACGGCCAGAGTGATCTGGTGGTGTGGTACTGTCTGGGCGGAAGAAGAGACGGAAGCGGCAATTATCAGGATACGATCTATTCCATGTCGCCCAATGATGTATCCAATAATTATTACATTTATAATAAAGGAAACATTACTTATA
>ERZ779637.532-NODE-532-length-23736-cov-6.757527_pt1 | contig 23736 bp, 27 predicted proteins | sample MGYA00514196_ERZ779637 | MGnify/ENA primary metagenome ERZ779637 (study PRJEB29562, sample SAMEA4376700) | mouse gut metagenome | isolation source: Cecum | study: EMG produced TPA metagenomics assembly of the A DSS colitis mouse model was used to assess the...
AAGGTATCGAAAAAGAGCGGCTTAATGCGATTGAAAGAATTATTCAGGCCGGTGCCGCAAAAGAGCAGATTATATCTTTTGGCTATACCGAAAAGGAAATTGTGCAAGTAGAAAGTGCTTTATGCAAAAAGGCATAGACGTATGCTATTCAGACAATGTTCAGAAGATGATCCGATACGGTAAAAGCTGCCGCTTTACGATTTCCTAATCGTTAAAGCGGCAGCCCCTTTTTCTGTTTTTTCCATATAAGCCATTCTTTCCTGTCCGGTTATTGGGATTTTACTTCCTTCCAAAGGTCATTATACAACTGGTCGGCGTCTTCGCCCAAATACCGGAAGGTTTCCAGACCGGAATACTGCGACAGGTCGGGAAATGCGATGGATGAGTTGCGGATATCGTCTTCCTCAATCAGCTCCCTTGCGGCATCGTTAGGGGTGGAGTAGGTAATGTATTCAAAATTCATGAGCGCAATATCAGGCCGGCACATGAAATCAATAAATTTTTCCGCATTTTCCTTATTCGGGGCATTTTTGGTAATGACCCAGGAATCAATCCACACATTGGTGCCTTCTTTTGGAATCACATATTCCAAATCCGGGTTCTCACGCTGGGTGTAAATAGCTTCGCCGGAGTAGATGACACCGATGGCGGCTTCATTGCCGATCATTTTATCACGTACCTGGTCTACCACATATGCCTGAACCAGGGGTTTCTGTTCAATTAAGGCATTCTTTGCGGTTTCCAGCTCCGCAGCGTCCGTGGAATTCATGGAATAGCCGTTCCATTTCAAGGCAACCATGAAAGCGTCGCGGACGGAGTCCTGCATCAGAATATTATCCGCATAGGTTTCGTCCCAAAGAACGCTCCAACTGTCAATCGGTCCATCCACCATTGTTTTGTTGTAGAGGATACCCACCGTGCCCCAGCAGTAGGGGACGGAATACTTGTTTTCGGGGTCAAATTCTTTGGACTGCTCCCAATATTGGCTGCCGATATTTGCCTTGGCATTGGGAATGTTGTTAAAATCCAGCTCCGCAAGCAGGTCATTTTCCAGCAGCTTTTGGATCATATAATCGGAAGGGCAGATGACGTCATATTCCGCCGCGCCGGCTTCTACCTTCGGGTACATGATTTCGTTGGTTTCAAATTCGTCATAAACAACCTGAATTCCGGTTTCCTCCTCGAACATTTCCAGCGTTTCGGGGTCCAGGTATTCCCCCCAGTTATATACGATGACTTCCCCGTTTCCACCGGAGCCGTTTCCCCCGCATCCCGTAAGCGGAAGCAGAAGTACCGCGGATGCACAAATTAAGGATAAAATTTTGTTCATAATGCCATTCTCCTCACTTTTATATTTTATTGTTATGCCTTTTATTTTTCAATTTTTTTCCTTTGGCGGTCGGTTTACCAAAAACAGTAACAGCAGCACCATTAGGAAAATAATGGTGGACAGCGCATACATTTCCGGTTTGATTCCTTTTTTCACTTCCGTGTAAATTTTGGTGGACAGGGTGTCCACGCCGGCGCCTTTGGTGAAATGGGTGATGATAAAATCGTCCAGGGACATCGTAAACGCCATCAGATAGCCGGACAATACACCGGGAAGGATATCGGGGAACACCACTTTGAAAAAGGCATGGAGCGGTGAAGCGCCCAAATCCATGGCGGCCTCATAAACACTGGCATCCACCTGACGGATGCGCGGCATGACGCACAGCATCACGTAAGGGATGCAGAACGTAATATGCGAAAGCAGGATAGTGCCAAGCCCGAACTTAAAACCGAAGCTGATGAATAAAAGCATCAGTGAAATACCCGTCACGATATCCGCATTCAGCATGGGGATGTTGGTAATACCCATGACGACGGCACGCTTTTTCCTGGTCATCCGGTTGACGGCGATGCAGGCTGCAGTGCCGATGACGACAGCGGCAAGGGAAGCCGCAAAAGCGATGAACAGTGTATTCCAAAGCGCCTGCATGATTTCCCGGTTTCCGAAAAGGGAAACATACCATTTAAAGCTAAAACCGTCCCATTTCGTACGGACCCGGCTGGCGTTGAAGGACAGCAGGATTAATGTCAGGATGGGGGCGTACAAAAAGAGGAAAATCAGTCCGATGTATATTTTTTGTGCCGTTGTTTTTATGGCGGTTGACTTAACCGCAGCCGTTTTTGTCATAACATGCTTCCCTCCCCGTTTTTGTCAAAGACGGCGGAAATGACCATATTGAAGATGATGAAGACCATCAGCACAATGGACAGCCCGCTTCCGAGATGCCAGTTACCCGCCTGCGTAAATTCTTCCTCAATGACATTGCCAATCAGGAGGATTTTGCTTCCCCCCAGCAGTTTGCTGATAACAAATGTAGTAAGAGCCGGGACAAATACCATGGTGATGCCGCTGATAACACCGGGTATGGAGAGCGGAAACGTAATCTTAAGGAAGGTCTGTATCCCGTTCGCTCCCAAATCCCGCGCCGCATTGACCACGTTTGGATCGATTTTTACCAGCGCATTGTAAATGGGCAGCACCATAAAAGGAAGGAAATTATATACCATGCCGAAGATGATGGCGGCAGGGGTGTTAATGAGGTTTAACGGGGGCAGGTGAAAGAAGCCCAGTATTTGGTTTAACACCCCGTTTTTCTCCAAAAGGGTCTGCCATGCCAGCGTCCGAAGCAGGAAATTCATCCACATGGGCAGGATAAACACCAGTACGATAAAGCTGTGCTGGCTTACGTTCATGTTGGCAAGAATCATGGCAAGCGGATATGCCAAAAGGAAGCATATCAGCGTGCTTACGACGGACAGACCGATGGAAAGCCAGAGCGCCTTGGCATGTTCCGCTCCCATGATTGCCGCCACGTTTCCGATGGTAAAGGCACCGGTTTTGTCCGTCAGTCCGTAATAAAATACCATGCCAAGGGGCACGAGTATGAAGATTGCCGCCCATACCAGGTAAGGGGCGGACAGCAGTTGGCCGGTTCGTTTTTTATTCTTCAATTGCAGCAGCCTCCTCGTCTTCGGATTCCGGTTTGTTCATAATCTGGATATTGAACGGGTTTACGCGGATACCCACATTGGTGCCGACGGGAAACATCTGCGTGGAATGCACCAGCCATTCAAAACCGTTTGCCATGACTTCCATTTCATAATGGACACCTTTGAAAATCAGGTGGGAAACCACCCCCTGTATGGTTCCGTCCCCCGGTTCCACCAGTTCCACGTCTTCGGGGCGGATGACCACATCCACGGGTTTGTTTTTTCCGAAACCGGTATCCACACAGGCAAATTTCGTGCCGAGGATGGATACCAGTTTATCTTCGATCATAAGGGCATCTATGATGTTGCTGTCACCGATAAAGTCCGCCACAAAAGCATTTTCCGGTTCGTTGTAAATGGTTTCCGGCGTGCCGATCTGCTGGATGTAGCCCTGGTTCATGACTACGATGGTGTCGGACATGGTGAGGGCTTCCTCCTGGTCATGGGTCACATAAATAAACGTGATGCCAAGCTCGTTTTTCAGCCGGATCAGCTCATACTGCATATCCTGCCGCAGTTTTAAGTCCAAAGCGCCCAGCGGTTCATCCAAAAGAAGTACCTTTGGCTCGTTTACGATGGCCCTTGCGATGGCGATACGCTGCTGCTGGCCGCCGCTTAGGGAATCGGGCATACGTTTTTCATAGCATTCCAGGTTCACCAGCTTTAAGGCATATTTAATTTTGTCTTCTATGTAGCTTTGGGATTTGTTCTTTATTTTTAATCCGAAAGCGATGTTTTCCGCAATGTTCATATGGGTAAAGAGCGCATATTTCTGGAAAACCGTGTTTAGCTGCCGTTTGTTTGGCGGAAGGGAAGTGATGTCCTGTCCGTCAAAAACTACGCGCCCCCTATCGGGACTGACAAAGCCCCCCAAAATGCGGAGGGTAGTGGTTTTGCCGCATCCGCTGGGCCCCAAAAGAGTCAGGAATTCGTTTTCGTGTATACTTAAATTCAGTTCATCCAGTACCAATTCACCGTCAAAGGACTTGGAAATGTCAAGTAAATGAATCAGTTCTTTTTTCATGGAAGTGACCTCCGGTATCTTGTATCTTTAATTCATTCCGATTCTAAAAATGTGATGCTGCTTTCCGCATCCAAAGGGGATGCCCGGTCAGAAACTGGGGGGTGTGCTGACCCATAGAATGACGGCGCCGGTTTTGGCGTTGGCCGTAATAAAATGGGTGGTGTCAGCACGGAAGTAGAAAGATTCCCCTTTTTTTGCCCGTACTTTGCGTTTGCCAAGCTCTATGGTGATGCTTCCCGACAGCACATAACCGAATTCCTCGCCTTCGTGCGGATTGTCGGGATAGGTGGAGCCGCCCGGTTTTAAGGTGAGGCGGATTGGCTCCATGATGTTTTTCTGGGCGTTTGGGATAATCCATTCCACGGTGTTGCCCAGTTCCTCATCCACTTTTTCAAAATAGTCCGCATCGTGGAATACGATTTGTTCTTCCTTCATGGTTTCAGAGAAAAATTCCTGCAGGTCCGTCCCAAGGCATTGCAGGATATCCACCAGGGTGGCGATGGAGGGGGAAGTGAGGTCCCGTTCCAACTGGGAAATGAACCCTTTGGAAAGCTCGCAGCGGTCGGCGAGCTCCTCTTGGGTAAGACTTTTCTGTATTCTTAGTTCTTTCAGGCGGCTGCCTATTTCCATATTCCAAACGCCCCCGTTCTTCTTTAAATCCTAAACTCAAAGTTTACTGATACTAAACAGACACTGATACCCATTATACTAGGAGTTATCCGTATGTCAATAGGGAATGACAAAAAAAAAATCTTGTGTTATAATGTAAGATATCCTTCCGGCCCAAAGAGCGGGTGAAAGAGGGAAATAAAGGAAATATTTGGAAATACGGCAGCAATGGAGGGAAGATCCGATGGAGAATGGAAAATATGTGGCATATGTTTCAACCTATACGGTGAGCAAAGGGGACAATCATGGAATAAAGATTTATGACGTGGATTTGGAGAAGGGGAAACTGACGGAGAAAAACCAGGTGGAGATTACGAATTCCTCTTACGTTTCCATTTCCCACAGCATGAAGTTTCTGTATTCCATTACGGACTTTGGCGTGGAATCTTATAAGATTATGGAAAACGGGGATTTGGAGGTTATCAACCATGCCACCATTAATGGCATGAGGGGGTGCTATCTTTCCACGGATTATGAGGATAAATTCCTGTTCGTGGCAGGATATCATGACGGGAAGATTACGGCGCTCCGCTTAAGGGAAGACGGCGGCGTCGGGGAAATTACGGACGAAATCTTCCACAAAGGTCTTGGGAGCATTGCGGAGCGGAATTTCCGCCCCCATGTGAACTGCGTGAAAATGACCAGGGACAACAAATACCTGTGTGCTGCGGATTTGGGCATGGACCATGTGAAGGTATATCGCTTAGACCATGAGAAAGGCACTTTAAAGCTGGCGGACGTCATCAGGAGTGAACAGGAGTCCGCACCAAGGCATTTAAAATTTTCGCAGGACGGCAAATTCCTTTACATTGTCCACGAGTTAAAGAATTACATTGATGTATATACTTACAGGGAAGTCCATGACAATAACCCGGAATTTGAGAAAATACAGACCATATCCACGTTAAACGATTACCATGCCAGCAATTCGGCAGCCAGTGCGTTAAATTTCTCCGATGACTTTAACTATATGGTAAGTTCCAATGCAGGGGATAACAGCGTGGTTATGTACCAAATTAATAAAGAAACGGGACTGCTTACGAAAATGCTGTGCCTGCCAATCAGCGGCGATTATCCGAAGGATGCGGCGCTTTTCCCTGACAACCGCCATTTGGTATCCTTAAACCATGAGTCAAATACCATGACATTTTTTGAGACGGATTTAAAAAAGGGACTGATTGTTATGAGCGGTCCGGAGGTACATGTGGAACAGCCGAACTGCATTATCTTCCATAAGCTGAGGAATGCTTAAGGATTGGGCGGACGCGGACGCAAAAGCCCGGAGCGGAACCCCCTGCCCGGTTTGTCCTTTCCGCCCTGTGCTTCCCGGCAGGTAGCTGTTCCAACCTGATGGCAAAAATGGGCTATTTCTAATTGTTCCCCAAAGGCGGTTTATGACCACGGCGGCGAAACTCCTCACACGGTATTTCCCGTTCCGCGAAATACCGTGTTCGTCAAACAACGCCGCCTAAAGCGGTCATAAACCGCCTTTGGGGAGCAATAAGAAATAGCGCCATTTTTTGAAACAGGTTTGGAACAGCTACCTGCCGGGAAGCACAGGGCGGAAAGGACAAACCGGGCAGGAGATTCCGCTCCGGGCTTTTGCTGGTTATTAAATAGAATCAAAAGAAGAAAGAGATAGCGGGTAGGAGGGATGCCGCTTGAGGGCGTCCCGCAGCCTGTGAAAACTTACGCCATTCTGCTTAGAAACTCCCAGCCGGAAAAAGTGCACGGAAAATCCGGGACAGGCAATCCCGCTGCCGCCGTCCCGCAAAAAAATCCCTCCCTTGCGTCCGCCTCCAACACAACATTTCAGGCTGAACCGCTACTAAACCAAAAATAATTTCCCCCTAACCCTTTAAAAAAAATCCGTTTTAGTGTATAGTACATATGTATGACTATATTTGGAATCATTTCCCCAAAAGGGAAAATGCAGGGAGCCGCTATGGATTGTAAAGAAGCGAACAGGAAAATATCCGATTTTCTGGATCATGAGTTAAACAGCAGGGAATTAAAAGGCTTCCTGGAACATGTAACCCATTGCAGGGACTGCAGGGAAGAACTGAGTATTCAGTTTTTGGTGCAGGAGGGTATGGCAAGGCTGGAGGACGGGAACACGTTTGATTTGCAGAAAGAGCTGGACAGACTGTTGGAGGAAGCGGAGCGGAAGATGCTTCTTTACCGGTGGCTGCGTTATTTTGTATACGGTGTGGAGACTTTGGCAATTATAGCGATTATCACGATTATCGTTTTGGTAATTGTGCTTTAGGATGATTAGGAAAGCGACGGGCAGAGAGCGGGATATGGGTAAAATAGTATTAATTGACGGGCACAGTATTTTGAACCGGGCGTTTTACGGGGTGCCGGATTTGAGCAATGCAGAGGGATTGCATACCAATGCGGTTTACGGTTTTTTGAATATCATGTTTAAGATTTTGGATGAGGAACAGCCCCAATACCTGGCGGTGGCGTTTGACGTACATGCGCCTACATTCCGGCATGAGATTTATAAAGAATATAAGGGGACAAGGAAACCGATGCCGGAGGAACTGCGGGAACAGGTTCCGGTGATGAAGGATGTGCTGCAGGCAATGGGGATACGGACCGTGGAGAAAGAGGGACTGGAGGCGGACGATATCCTCGGTACGCTGGCGAAGCGGTCGGAGAAGGAAGGCATGGAAGTGACGCTGATTTCCGGCGACCGCGATCTGCTGCAGATTGCCACGGACCGTATTAAAATCCGTATCCCAAAGACCAAAGGAGGCAGGACGGAAGTGGAGGACTATTATGCGGCGGATGTGTTGGAAAAGTACCGCGTTACCCCCGTCCAGTTTATCGACTTAAAAGCATTGATGGGGGATTCGGCGGACAATATCCCCGGCGTGCCGAAGGTAGGGGAGAAGACGGCAACGGAGCTGATGTTGCAGTTTGGCTCTTTGGATAACCTGTATGCCCATGTGGACGAAGTGGCGAAGAAGTCCGTGCGGGAATCGCTGGCGGCACACAAGGATTTGGCTGATTTAAGTAAGGTGCTGGCGACCATTAACATAAACGGGGAGTTCGGATTCTCCTATGAGGAAGCAAGGGTAGGGGATTTTTATACCGAAGAAGCCTATAAGCTGTTTCAAAGGCTGGGTTTTAAAAACATGCTGGCGCGTTTCGGAAAGCATGGACAGCAGAACCGGCAGGCGGAGTATTTTAAGGAAATCACGGATTTTGCACAGGCGGAAGAAATCTTCGGGAAACTGGCAAAAGCCGGGGCAGGGGATACGGTGGCGTTTGATATCCTGGAAGACAGCGGGAAAGAGGAAGATTTTGTGGGACTCGCGCTTGCATTCGGGGAGAAAGAAGTTTATTTCCTAAAGGCGCAAGGGTTCCTGACAAGGGAATATCTGGCGGGAAAGCTGGCGGAGGCGGCAGGGAAGACATTCCTTGTGACGTTCGACATCAAAAAGAAATACAGGTACCTGAAAACGGAACATACGGAACGCTTGTTTGACATTCTGATTGCGGCATATTTGTTTAATCCGTTAAAAAGCGATTACACGCCGGAGGATATCGCCGCAGAATATCTGGAGTTGACGGTTCCGTCAAGAATACAGCGGTTCGGGAAAAGTACGTTTAAGAAAGCGGCGGAGGAAAACGGGAAGGAGCTTGCGGAGTATGCCTGCTTCCTTGTTTACGTGGCATGGACGGCTGCCCCAGTTTTGCGGAAAAAACTTTTGGAAACCGGAATGGAACGGCTGATGACGGAAATCGAAATGCCCCTGTCCCTAGTGCTTTATGATATGGAGCGGGAAGGGATTATGGTGAAGCCCGGTGAACTGAAGGATTACGGGGAAGCCTTAAACGGCAGGATTGCGGAACTGGAAGAAAGCATCCATCAAAAGGCGAGGCAGGACTTTAATATTAATTCCCCCAAGCAGCTCGGTGAGGTATTGTTTGAAAAAATGCAGCTTCCGGGCGGCAAGAAGACGAAAACCGGTTATTCCACGGCGGCGGACGTGCTGGATAAACTGGCGCCGGAATATCCAATCGTGGCGGAAATACTGGAATACCGGGGCTTAACGAAATTAAAGTCCACATATGCGGAAGGATTGACGGCATATATCGGAGAAGACCAAAGGATACACAGTAATTTTAACCAGACGATTACTGCCACGGGGCGGATTAGTTCCACGGAGCCGAACTTACAGAATATCCCCATGCGGATGGAATTGGGACGGTTAATCCGCAAAGTATTCGTACCGAAAGAAGGATTCGTGTTCACCGATGCGGACTATTCCCAGATTGAGTTAAGGGTACTCGCCCATATGTCGGGGGATGAACAGTTGATTGAGGCATATAAGATGGACGAGGACATACACCGGATTACGGCTTCCAAGGTGTTCCATACCCCTTTTGCGGAAGTGACGGATTTGCAGCGCAGGAACGCGAAAGCGGTGAATTTCGGTATCGTGTACGGCATCAGCTCCTTTGGATTGAGCCAGGACTTAAGTATTTCCAAAAAGGAAGCGACGGAATATATCGAGCAGTATTTTGCCACCTATCCGGGAGTAAAGACGTTTTTGGACAGACAGGTGGAGGACGCGAAAAAGAACGGGTATGTGACGACCATGTTCGGGCGCAGGAGACCCATACCGGAACTTTCCTCCGGCAATTTCATGCAACGTTCCTTTGGGGAGCGGGTGGCGATGAATTCCCCCATCCAGGGAACGGCGGCGGACATCATCAAGATTGCGATGATTAAAGTGTGGAAACGGCTAAAGGATGAAGGACTTCGTTCCAGGCTGATTTTGCAGGTACACGATGAGCTGTTAATCGAAACGGCGAAAGAGGAAACGGAAGCTGTGGGAAGGATTTTGGAGACGGAGATGAAAGCGGCAGCGGACCTGGCGGTCACTTTGGAAATCGACATGCATACCGGAAACAACTGGTATGAGGCAAAATAAGGGGTGGTACCATGAGGGTCATCGGTTTTACGGGAGGCGTGGGAAGCGGCAAAACCCGGGTGCTGTCCTATATCGGGGAAAAATACCGCTGCCGCATCATTCTTGCGGATGAGGTGGCGCATAAAGTAAAGGAGCCGGGGCAGGCATGTTATCATGCTCTGCTGGGGCTTATGGGGGAGGGAATCCTTGCGCCGGACGGTCGGATTGACCGGGCGGCGATGGCGGAACGGATTTTCTCTGACCGTGTGCTGTTAGAGAAGGTGAACGGGCTGATTCATCCGGCGGTGAAAGACTATATTCTGTCCGCCATAGCCGAAGGACGCAGGGAAGGGACGCTTGATTTTCTTTTTATCGAGGCGGCGCTTCTGATAGAAGGCGGGTATGAAAGCATTGTGGACGAACTATGGTATATTTACGCGTCGGAACCGGTGCGGCGGGAGCGGCTGAAGGCGTCCCGCGCATACAGCGAGGAAAAAATAACGGGAATTTTGGAAAAACAGCTTTCGGAGGAGGAATACCGCAGGCATTGCAGGGTGGTTATTGACAACGGGGGAAGTCTTGCGGATACATACCGGCAGATTGATGGGAAATTGGAGGAATACCTGTGACAGAGGGACAGAATCTTTCAGGACAAAAATTTTCAGGGCAAAAACTTTCGGGTCAAATGGTTTTCGGACTGGACATCGGGACCCGCAGCATCGTGGGGACGGTAGGCTATAAGGATAAAAGCGGCGACCGTTTTTACGTTGTGGCGCAAAGGGTGAAGGAGCATGAAACCCGTGCCATGCTGGACGGGCAGATTCACGATATCCATAAGGTGGCAGTGACCATACGCCAGGTAAAGGAAGAACTGGAAGCGGCGGTGGGGATACCCCTGGCGGATGTCTGCATCGCGGCGGCGGGGCGTGTACTGCGCACGGTGAATGTTTCGGTGGAAAATGAATACGGCAGCGACAGGGAAATTACGCAGGAGGATATCTATGAGCTGACGACTATGGGGGTGGAGCGTGCCTATGAGCAGTTCCAGACGCAGGACAGTGATACGGACATGAAATTCTACTGCGTGGGTTATTCCGTGGTACATTATTATATCAACCGCTACCCCATGTCCAACCCGGAAGGACATAAGGCGCGGGTGATGGGGGCGGATATGATTGCCACGTTTTTGCCCGATGATGTGGTGGACGGACTGTATAAGGCGGTGGAGCTTGCGGGACTCCATGTGGCGAACATGACGTTAGAGCCCATTGCGGCGATACAGGTGGCGATTCCGGAGATGTACCGGATGTTGAACATCGCCCTGGTGGATGTGGGGGCCGGGACTTCGGATATCTCCATTACCAAAGACGGCAGCGTGACGGCATTCGGCATGATTCCCATTGCGGGGGATGCGCTGACGGAAACCATTGCCCAACACTGCCTGGTGGATTTCGGTACGGCGGAGAAAATCAAACGGGAAGCGGCGGCCGGCGGGGAAATAGCCTATAAGGATATTATGGGACTGTCCCAAACCATTTCCAAGGAGGAGCTTTTGGAAGTGGTGGACCCGGTTATCCAGTCCATGGCGGTACAGGTTTCCGATAAAATCAAGGAGTTAAACGGCGGGAAAGCGGTCAGCGCCGTTTTTGTGGTAGGAGGCGGCGGGAAACTGGAAGGTTATACCGACCGGCTGGCGCAGGAACTTGGGATTCAGAAAGAGCGTGTGGCGGTGCGTGGGGAAGAAGTGATGCAGTCCGTGGAATTTTTGGAAGACAATGTGGTGAAGGATTCGCTGCTTGTTACCCCCATCGGTATCTGCTTAAGTTATTATGAACAGAGCAACAACTTTATTTTCGCATTCTTTAACGAGCAGCGGGTGAAACTGTTTGACAACAGTATGCTGGCAGTGGTGGATGCGGCGATGCAGGCGGAATTTCCGAACGAAGGGCTGTTCCCGCGCCGTGGGAGGGAACTGAACTTTACGGTAAACGGCAAGGCGCGGATTGTCAGGGGGCAGTTGGGAGAGACGGCGCAAATCCGCGTCAACGGCAGAGAAGCGGACATCCATACCCCCATCCACAACGGGGACAAAATCGAGGTGACGCCCTCCACCGCAGGGGAAGCTGCGGCAATGGAGCTTGGGGACCTGCCGGAGTTTGGCAGCATTATCAGCGTGACGGTGAACGAAAAGAGGGTGGATTTGCCGAAGTTTGCCAGCGTCAACGGACAACTGCAGTCACGGTATTATGATATTAAGGAAAATGATGCCATTGAGCTGCTTAATTACTATACGGTACGGCAGATCGCGGACTTCATGGATGTACTGGTGGATAAGAACCTGCATGTATACGTAAACAACAAACAGGCGCAGATGGATACTTATGTTTACGAAAATTTCTCCGTGGAATGGACGATGAAGCCGCCGGAACTTCCCGGCGGAAATATTCCGTTTGGCAAAAATGCGGATGCCTTGCGGACGGATGAGGATATCGGGGAATGGGATTCCTATGCCAAAGAGGACTGGGAGGAAACCGGAGGACAGCCTGAAATCGGGCAGATTCCGGATACGGCAGGCATATTTCCCGGACAGGCAGCGGCAGAACCGTTAAAGCCCCCCACGGCATTGGCGGTTATTGTCAACGGCAAGCCCATAGCGATGACAGGCAAACCTGCGTATGTCTTTGTGGATGTGTTTGACTATATTGATTTTGATTTGTCCAAGCTGCACGGTTCCAGTGTGGTGACGCTGTTAAACGGCAGGCAGGCACAGTATATGGAGACATTAAGCAACGGGGATAAGATAGAAATTTACTGGAAGAAGTAAAGAAAAGTAAAGAGTGGAAGGGTAGGAATATTGTTATGCGTATGTGCAGTATAGCCAGTGGGAGCAGCGGGAACTGTATTTATGCCGGCTCGGATACGACCCATATCCTGGTGGATGTGGGAATCAGCGGGAAGAAGACCGTACAGGGATTGGAGAAGCTGGGCGTGAAGCCGGAGGACTTGGACGGGATTTTCGTCACCCATGAACACGCGGACCATATCAACGGATTAGGGGTGATGGCGAGGAAATACGGGATACCGGTTTACGGGACGAAGGGGACGTTGGATGCCATCCGCAGGACATCGTCTTTGGGGAAAATTGATGAGTCGCTGTTCCAGGAGATTGAGGCGGATACGAAAATTACGGTGAAGGATATGACGTTAAATCCCATGCGGATTTCCCACGATGCGGCGGAACCGGTGGCGTACCGGATTATCCACGGGAAGAAGAAAATCGGGATTGTTACGGATCTTGGCTGCTATAACGATTATACGGTGGAATGCCTCAAAGGAATGGATGCCCTGCTAATAGAGGCAAACCACGACGTGAACATGCTTCAGGTGGGACCGTACCCCTATTACCTGAAGCAGAGGATTTTAGGCAAGCGGGGACATTTGTCCAACGAGCTTTCGGGACAGCTTTTGGGGCGGATATTAAACGACCATATGCAGACCGTCATTTTAGGGCATTTAAGCAGGGACAATAACCTGCCGGAGTTAGCGTATGAAACGGTGCGGGTGGAAATTGCCATGGCGGACAATGCCTATAAAGCGGGGGACTTCCCCATACGCGTGGCAAGCCGCAGCGAAATGTCGGAAATCATAGAAATTGCTTAGGCTTGCATGGGAACAGCGCATAAACAGCATAAAAATAACGTGAGAATAAGATAAGAATGTGTATCAACCCGGAAGGAAGGTAACGGATATGAAAAAGACCATTATTACCGTAGTCGGGAAAGACACGGTAGGTATTATCGCAAAGGTATGCACCTACCTTGCCGAAAACCAGATTAACATATTGGATATTTCCCAGACCATCGTACAGGACTACTTTAACATGATGATGATTGTGGACATGAACCGGACGGAAAAGCGTTTCGGTGACATCGTGGACGAACTGAACACGCTGGGTGAGAAAATCGGCGTCATCATCAAGTGCCAGAAAGAAGAAATTTTTGACAAGATGCACAGGATATAGTTGCCGGAAAGGCGTCGGTCAGCAGCGGAGGGAACGGAAAGAAACATGATTAATATATTTGAAGTGGCGGAAACAAACCAGATGATTGAGAAGGAAAATCTGGACGTAAGGACGATTACTTTAGGCATCAGCCTGTTGGACTGCATCAGTGCGGATTTAGAGGAAGTAAAGGAGAACATTTACCGTAAAATCTATGGCGCCGCGAAGGACTTGGTTGCAACGGGGGAAGAAATTTCAAGGGAATTCGGTATTCCCATTGTGAATAAGAGGATTTCGGTTACGCCCATAGCCCTGATTGGCGGGGCTGCCTGCAAGACCACGGAGGATTTTGCTTCCATTGCCGGGACTTTGGACCGGGTGGCGCATGAGGTAGGGGTGAATTTCATCGGCGGTTATTCCGCGCTTGTATCGAAGGGAATGACGGAGGCGGATAAGCTGTTAATCGAGTCCATTCCGCTGGCGCTTTCCACCACGGAGCGGGTGTGCAGTTCAGTGAACCTCGGTTCCACGAAAACGGGCATTAACATGGATGCGGTGAAGCTGATGGGAGAGATTATTCTGCAGACCGCGGAGTACACGAAGGAAGACGATTCCCTGGGCTGTGCCAAGCTGGTGGTGTTTTGTAATGCGCCGGATGATAATCCGTTTATGGCGGGCGCATTCCATGGCGTGACGGAGAGCGATAAGGTCATTAACGTGGGCGTCAGCGGTCCCGGCGTAGTAAAGACGGCATTGGGGAAAGTCCGTGGGGAAAATTTTGAAGTCCTGTGCGAAACGATTAAGAAAACCGCCTTTAAAGTGACGCGGGTAGGACAGCTTGTGGCGCAGGAGGCATCCAAGATGTTAGGCATCCCGTTCGGGATTGTGGATTTGTCCCTTGCGCCCACGCCTGCCATCGGGGACAGCGTGGCGGACATTTTATGTGAGATTGGTTTGGAATATGCGGGCGCGCCGGGAACCACGGCGGCATTGGCGCTGTTAAACGACCAGGTGAAAAAGGGCGGTGTGATGGCATCTTCTTATGTGGGCGGCTTAAGCGGCGCTTTTATCCCGGTCAGCGAAGACCAGGGCATGATTGATGCGGTGACGGCAGGTGCGCTGACGCTGGAGAAATTGGAGGCGATGACTTGTGTCTGCTCGGTAGGGCTTGACATGATTGCCATTCCGGGGGATACGAAGGCGACGACCATATCGGGAATCATTGCGGACGAAATGGCAATCGGAATGGTGAACCAGAAAACCACGGCGGTGCGTATTATTCCGGTTATCGGGAAAGGCGTGGGAGAAACGGTGGAATTTGGCGGACTGCTCGGCTACGCCCCGATTATGCCTGTAAACGGCTTTTCCTGCGATGCGTTTGTGAGCCGGGGAGGGAGGATTCCGGCGCCGATTCATAGTTTTAAGAATTAAGGAGGGAATCGGGCTAAACCGTGCATCTATGTGGACAGGCAATCCCCCTGCCGGCATCTGTTCAAAACTTGTTTCAAAAAATGGACCGCCCCCCAAAAGTTAGACCAAAAATCTAACGATTGGAGGTCGGTTTATTTATGGCAAAATATAGTTACAGATTGAAATTTATAAGGAGACATTTAATGTGAATAAAATACTTTGTTACATTTATGGGGAAATGGCAGATTTTGAGATTAGTTTATTATTGCACCGATTAAGAAATACTGGGGGCAGGGAAATTGTAGCTGTATCGGAAGATTTAGAACCATTATATGCGCAATCCGGTTTGCAGTATATTCCTCAAATGAAAATTGGGGATATTGTTAATTTAGACAAATATGATGCGTTAATTATACCGGGTGGTCCGATTAATAATAATCAAAATGCTATTTGTCAGATTGTGTCTGAAATGATTTCGAAAGGCAAATTAGTGGCAGCCATATGTTTTGCACCACAGTTTTTAGGTAGGGCAGGAATATTACGGCATTACAAATATACTACTTCCTGTTCAGAGGAAAAATTAAACAGTTAGGTTGTGAAGACCCATATTACAGACCGAAATATGTTGAGGCGAGAACGGTAGTTGATAGAAATCTGATTACTGCCAAAGGTTACGCTTTTGTGGATTTTGCAGTTTTGGTGTGCGATTATCTGAATGTCTTTGAAAGTGAACAGCAGAAATATGAGCAGTTAGGACGAGTGAAAGAATACTGATAAAAAACATAATAGTATATCTAACTAACAATTACCATATAGGAAATCAGTAAAAACTTTATATATAACTCCCTTTTCGGAATTGTGTACCCATTGAAAATCGGACTATAAATATGCATTTGGATTGTATAATAATACGTTTTAGTGGTTTTAATATTCTATGAATTTTAAATTGCGGGATTATTTGATAAGCCTATCAGCAATCAGTTGGTAGGCTTATTTGACTGTCAGACGATGGGGAATAGTCAGAGATCAACCATTGCATCATTGTTATTCATTTTTTTTTGATGTTGATAAGATACATATAACTTTAAATAAATTTTTGTTACTTCTTTCACTAGAGCGTGTTTGAAAATTAAAAAGTATACAAAACGTTTGTTCACAGCCCCTTTTTTATGATAAAATAAAGAAAAAGGGGCTGATATTATGTTAAGACGCTACGAACTGACGGATCAGGAATGGGAACAGATTGCTGCCTTACTCCCTCCAGAAAAGACTGGAAAACCCGGACGTCCTCCAAAGGATAACCGTACCATGCTTAACGGGATGGTCTGGATTGCACGCAGTGGTGCTCCCTGGCGTGACCTGCCGGAGCGTTACGGCCCCTGGAATTCGGTATACAGCCGCTTCCGCAAGTGGATTGATGACGGAATCCTCGATAATATCTTCCGGGTGCTCAGCCTTGAGGCCGAACTTTATGAGCTTTCACTGGATGCCACAATTGTCCAGGCCCATCAACACAGTGCCGGCTGTTTCTTTTATCTGTATGGTGTCAATCCGCACCCGCTGGTACAGGGGAGGGAATTTCTGAAAATTACTCCATACATCCGAATCTGCTTTTAAGGTTTTTTCGATATCCGTCAATGACAAATCCTTTTGGTGACATATCGGGAAGTATGGCTCTCCCGGCATCGGTCATCAGTCCCAGGCGTTCCATCCTCCGGCAGCGTTCCTTATTTAACTCAGACCATAAACTTCCTTTTCCTCGGGGAGCAAGCCTGTGGGCAGTCACGCCGTGATCCATCTTTTTTGTGGTGCTGTCTATCCAGCCGAAGCACATGGCATCCTCAACAGAATCTATGTACCAGAAAGTGCCATCGTCAACCGGGCTGCCACGCTTTACGATTACTCAGCATTCCTTTTCCTTATTATGGTTATTTATGATCCATTCCCTCAGTTCATGGCGATTTTTCGCATCAAGCAGATTTGTAAATTCCATAATCATTTCCCCCAAATTTCGTAGTAGTTATTTGGATTATACCATAGGTATAGGGATAATTCCACGGGCTGGCGATACGTTCAATTGTTCATCCTTGGGAATTTTATGTTTTTCATTTCCGAAAAATAGTCGTTTTAGCGTCACAAATAGCTAAAGGAGATTGTATCTAAATTTTTAATATAGTAAAGTTTACAAAAGAGCGCATGAAAAGCGAGGAATATAGTTGTTTTTTGATTTAGACTGATTTGCAGGAGGTAAAAAATGGAATGGTTGAAAAATCTAAGCAACGCCATAGAGTACATAGAAGATAATCTGGATAAAGAAATCTCTTATGAGGAAGCCGCCCGTATTGCGTGTTGTTCAACCTATTATTTTCAGCGTTTGTTTTCCTATGTGGCTGGTGTTTCTCTTTCAGAGTACATACGCAAACGCAGAATGTCACAGGCTGCTTTTGAATTACAGCGGACAGACAAAAAGGTGTTAGACGTTGCCCTCAAATATGGCTATACTTCTCCAACATCTTTTAACAGAGCATTTCAAAGTGTTCACGGAATAACACCGGCTGCTGCTAAAAATAAGGGAAATACCTTAAATGCTTATCCACCAATTAGATTTTCCGTAAAGCTCACAGGAGGAAATGCTATGTCCTATCACATTGCAGAAACAGGAGTAATTAGAATTGTTGGCATTCGTACATCTTTGACCGAGGATTTGGAAGAAAATCAGAGAATAGTCCCCCAATTTTGGAAAGCCACTCTTGACGAAAATCAGTTTTCAGATATATGTCTGTTATCAAATGAAAATCCCAAAGGGATTTTAGGCATAAGTGTCTACCGTGACCCGGACAATATTTTCTACTATATAGCCGCTGCCACAAGCAAAAAAGCTCCCACAGGAATGTATCAGTATGAAATTCCAGCATCAACATGGGTAGTCTTTGAAAATGACGGGAATTTCAAAGAAAATGTGCAAGATGTTTTCAAGCGGTTTTATACAGAATGGCTTCCATTTTCCGGCTATGAATATGCCGGACTGCCGGACATTGAAGTGTACCCTATTATCCATGAGAAACCGATTTACGGACATTCCGAAGTATGGATAGCAATAAAAAAAGAAAAGGAGAAATAACTATGCAATATCAAATCGAGATACGAGAAACCCCGCCTGTTCGTGTTGCATACATGAAGTATAAAGGCATTGCTACCGAAGCAAACAGGGTATTTCCCAATGTTTTTAAGTCAATTCGCGGGAAAGTGAATGGTGCGCCGTTTTTTAGCTACTTATCCATGAATCCGGAAACAAAACAGGGAGAAATGGAATTGTGCGTACCCACCGCAGAAAACCCTGTTGGAAACGGTATTGAAGTAAAAGAAACGCCCCGCATAAAAGCGGTATGCGTTACTCATATTGGCTCTTATGAAACACTTCCCTTGGCATATGCTGCCATTGATAAGTATGCAGCAGATAACGGACTTTTGCTGGCACCGCCCTTCCGGGAGGTATTTATAAAAGGCCCCGGAATGCTGCTGAAGGGAAAACCTGACAAATATATCACAGAAATTCAGTTCCCGATTAAGGGGGAATGACTCATGTATGCTATTGAAACAGAAAATATTATAAAGCAGTATAAAAATGGTGTACAGGCACTTTCGGGCTTATCTCTTTCAGTTAAAGCCGGGGAAATTTTTTCACTATTAGGGGAGAATGGAGCGGGGAAATCCACCTTAATCCGCATATTGATAACTTATATACGTCCTACTTCTGGCAAAGTAACTATGCTGGGAAGAAATATTTATACAGACGCTGCGTGGGTACGTTCACAGATTGCTTGTGTTGCACAGCAAACATCAATCGACACCCATTTGTCATTAGAAGAAAATATGCTGTTCCAAAGCCGCTTATATAAAATCCCGAAAGCAGAAGCCAAAAAGAGAATGGAAAAACTCATTACGGATTTTGGATTGGAACGGTATCGTAAATATCCCGTATCATCTTATTCCGGGGGCGTAAAACGCCGCCTTGATATTGCCCTTAACATGATGTCAAATCCTAAAATTCTCTTTTTGGACGAGCCAACTGTTGGCATGGATATTCAATCCCGTATTTCTATGTGGGAAATGATGAAACAAATCCGTAGTGATTTTGAAGCTACTATTTTTCTCACAACACACTATCTTGAAGAAGCAGATAGTTTAAGTAATAACATCTGTATTATGAAAGACGGAAAAGCTGTAAAGCAGGGGACGCCAACTGAATTACGCTCTTTACTTCGGGAAAATACGATACGGGTACAATTCCATAATATTGAGGACGCAAAAGAATATATAGGGGTACTAAAGGGCTTTTTCCGGCAAGAAAAAATGATTGTGCAAAATTCGGCAGTCATCATCCATTCACCTAATGCGCAATCAGATATGGAGTATATAATATCGTTTTTGGCAGAACGTCATATTCCCTTTCAAGGAATAGAAATTGCACAGCCAACTTTAGAAGATGTTTTTTTACGGCTGACACAGAGCAGACAGGGGGAATGTATATGAGTGTATTCACAATTTTGTACCGAAATGTAAAATGGCGTTTTCATAACTCATTTACCATTGTAATTACAATTTTACAGCCTATCTTGTGGCTTGTGCTTTACAGTGCTGTTGCCGGGCAGACTATGAAAAATACAGGGATAGAAAACTATACCGCATTTATTCTTCCCGGCTTAGTGGTTTTAGTTAGTTTTTCTACTTGCAGCAGCAGCGGAATTATGAATTATATGATGAAGTCGGACGGCAGCTTTTATCGGGTATTGATTGCACCTGTTAAACGAAGCTCTATTGTTTTAGGACAGCTTCTTGAAGCGGTATTATGCACTTTCCTTGAAGTGGGAATAATGGGGTGCGTTAGTCTGCTTTTTCATGTAAGGCTTGCCATTGGTATAACAGGAATTTTTCTGATTTTGATACTGGTGTTTCTGACAGCGTTTTTTATGGCGGGGCTTGCTTATGGAATAAGTCTAATTCTGCCAAACGAGGTAATTTATGAAACAGTAATGAATGCGATTGTATTACCTGTATTCTTCCTTAGTACAGCATTATTCCCGGCAGACGGTATCAGCGGCATATTAAAGATTGCAATTAACGTCAATCCGTTTACCCATGTGATTAACGTATTGCGTAATCTGATACTTTACGGAGTTGTCAACACAAATAGCACGGTATTTGTGTTCATGCTTTTTATACTTATGGGAAGTATCAGTTTTATTTGGGCTTTGCACGGATTGAAAAAGGAATTGAGCCTATAGATGGATTCCTGACAGATTTGGAATATGAGTGTGATGCAGAAGTGAATAACAGAATAATACAAAAGCTAACCGCCGCTATGGCAGACCGCCATATGCGGCGGTCTGCCTATTGGAAAGAGGGGGAATCAGTTATTTTCTTAACGTTATTTGACCGGTTTATCAAACTTGGAGTTGATGATATTCTGTTTTTGGATTTTCTCATGGAATTAAAAATAAGTTAAGGGGACTGTTTAAGAATGAAAAAGGGTTGCTTTTTGATGAAACAGATAAGGATTTGAGTACGAAGGATAAGCAGGTTATTTCCGATAAATTGGATATGCTCGAAAAGATGATGAAAATATTTTTAGGCATTGAAGAAGCGGGAAAAGATTTGGATGCCTGTTTTCTGCTATTGATGATGCCCGCTTCCCATGTTCCTTCCGGAATAGTGTGAATGCTCTTGTCTTTATCAGCTGCTTTCATTGTATCCTCCTAAATGTTTATGAAATTAGTATAACCAGAGAATAAGAAAATATTAGGCAACCTGCAAACGCAGTAAGAAAACAAGTAATTCCGGATAAATAGTATGTCTCAAAGGAAGGAAAAATATGTATGCAGATAGTAACAGAGAAGTGTGGATAAATATAGTGGAAAGGAAATATGGAATTGCAGTCTCAAGATTTACATTTACAGCGAAAGATAAATATATAGCTTATTTGTATAGTTTTGATGGTGAAATTATTGGATTGTGGAATGCCGGTGAAGGCTTTTCTTATGAAATAGTAGAAGTGCGGTTGTTAAATGACAATTATGAAGTAAAAGAAATTTTAGGAGAGGAATCAGTAAAATGTAAAATGGGAAAATAAAAATCGAAGTAAAAAGTTTTGAAAGAAGAAAGAATTTCATAAAGACGGCAGATTTCAATACGGTTATGCGCATATGCATAACCATTGGATAAAAGTATAGAAAGAATATGCATATCCGGCATAAAATGTTATAATATGGGAAAAACAAAAGGAGGAATTTGGGATGAAAAGGTTTTTCTCATTGATACTGCCGTTTTTACTGGTATTTTCCTTATGCGGCGGTATGCAGGCGGAAGCAAAGGCGGCATCCGGCTCCCTGGACGGCGCGGACAGCCTGGAAGTGCATTTTATTGACGTGGGGCAGGGGGATGCGGCATTGGTGAAATGCGGGGATGCCGCCATGTTAATTGATGCAGGGGAAAATGACAAGGGAACCCTCGTGCAGAATTACATAAGAAAGCAGGGCGTCAAATCCCTGGATTACCTTATCGTCACACATCCGCACTCGGATCATTGCGGCGGGGCGGACGTAATTGTCACGAAATATGACATTGATACCATTATTATGCCGAATTACGCTGCGGATACGGCATCTTACCGCGACGTCATACAGGCTTTGGACGGGAAAAATTACCGGGTGACGGAACCGGTGGCGGGTGACGTATATAAACTCGGTGATGCGGAGTTTACCATTGTTGCGCCAAATAGCGGAGACTATGGGGACAATGTCAACAATTATTCGGTAGGGATTCTTTTGGAGCATGGCGGCAATAAGTTTTTGTTTACCGGCGATGCGGAGGAAGAAGCGGAGGAGGATATTTCGGCAAACGGGATTGATATTTCCGCCGATGTGCTGAAAATCGGGCACCACGGAAGCAGGACATCATCCTCAAAGGAATTTATGGATGCCGTCAGCCCGGAATATGCGGTCATTAGCTGCGGCGAAGATAACGAGTACGGCCATCCCCATGCGGCGACGCTAAATACGTTAAGGAGTATGGGTGTAAAAGTGTTCCGTACCGATGAGCAGGGTTCCCTGATTGCCGTGTCTGACGGAAAGAAAATCACGTGGAACGCGGCACCTTCGGATACATGGAAAGCCGGTGAACCCACAGGTTCCGGCGCCGTTTCATCCGGTACGGGGAAAAATGCGGCAGATACGGGAAATGATAAAGCGGCGGACAAATCTGCGGGAACGGAACAAAGTACGGCGGCAGCGGAAGAAGTGAAACAGTCCGCCCCCCAGGATACACAGGGACTTACTTATGTATTGAACGTAAAAACAAAGAAATTCCATATACCGTCCTGTAGCTATCTGCCTACATCCAACCGGAAGGATTCCACCCAAAGCCGGGAAGAAATCGTGTCACAGGGATATGAACCGTGTAAAAAATGTAATCCCTGATGCATTCCGGCATGGCAGCCGGGTATCCGGTGCGGCGGTTCGGGAAGACAAAACGAAAAAATTTCCTGTCCGGCTGCATAAATGACAGGTCTTGTCCATATAATATAGTAATAGTATAAAAAGCAGGAGGTAAATTATGGCAAGAGGTGTCAGAAAATCCATAGAGGAAAAAATCGCCGATAAGCAGGATGTGATTGATGCACTGGAAATCAGGATTTTAAAGGAAAAGGAAGAACTGCAGATACTGCTTAACGAGCAGAGGATGGCAAGGCTGGAATGTCTGGAGGAGCTGATTGACAGTTCCAATCTCAGCCTGGAGGAAGTATCGGAAATCCTGCGGCAGCATATCGGAGAGGAAGAAGCCGTGGAGGTTTGAAAATATGCCGGGGCATCGTTTGGCAGGCACGTTTCCGGCGCATGTCAGGACGGCGCCAGAAACAGACCTAGCTCCGGCGGGCTGTAAGTGAATACCAGAAAACAGGTGAAAACCAGTAAGACCGCCGCCGTCAGACACAGGCAGAGGGTTTTGCCGGTTTTTTTCCCGTGCGGATTGCGGGACCGGGCGGACTTGGAGGACCGGAAAGAAAGGGAAGACCGGAAGAATAGGAAAAAGCGGCGGCGCAGTAAAAATGCGGCAATAACACTGACATAAAACGTGGCAATGTCCAAAACCATCAGGTGCCGGCCGAGAATTCCCGTATAAGTATAGAAGATGGTGGGAATCAGGCATGTTCCAGCCAAAAGCGCCATGCCATCCGCACAGGACAGGGAGGGCGGATAATGTTCCAGCATGAGTCTTTCAAAGACAAAATAAAGGAGCATCGGGAAAAACAATAATTTCATGTGTTCCCATACGGATTCGTTTACGGGGGCAAACAGTCCGACCAAAACCCGGCTGCCGCTCCACCCGTACAAAAAATGACTGAGAGTGCCGAGGATGGAAGTAAACAGGATACCAGACAGCGTGTACCGGAATATTTTTTTGTTCATATTGACTACTCCTTTATGTTGTGCTATGGGAACCGGTTTTTCGGATAGTATATGCCAAAGGCGCGTTCCTTATTCCTGACTGCAGGCATTTGGCGGCAGGGTTGTTGACTATTTCCGGGCTGTGTGATAGTATGACTATTATCCCGTTTTAAACACTTGAATAGTTTAAAAAAGCCGATATCCCGCATAAACACT
>ERZ779637.537-NODE-537-length-23575-cov-18.281250_pt1 | contig 23575 bp, 20 predicted proteins | sample MGYA00514196_ERZ779637 | MGnify/ENA primary metagenome ERZ779637 (study PRJEB29562, sample SAMEA4376700) | mouse gut metagenome | isolation source: Cecum | study: EMG produced TPA metagenomics assembly of the A DSS colitis mouse model was used to assess the...
TTACGAAGACTATGCCTGGGAGAAACAGCTTAGCTCAAAAGTTGTAAAGTGGTGTCATTTTAAGAGAACGACCAGAATTAAAGAACAGGGCGGCTGAATGGTTTCATTGCAAATGGGGAGTGTCACAGGAAGCTTACCTTGAATGTATGGAAGCTTATCTGAATAACGAAACCGAGTATGGTTGGTATCTTTGCTTAGATGAGGACAGAATCATAGGAGGGCTTGGAGTAATTGAAAATGATTTTCATGACAGAAAAGACCTCACGCCGAATGTTTGTGCCGTATATACAGAGGAAGAATATCGTTGTAAAGGAATTGCGGGACATTTGCTGAATATGGTTGTAAATGACTTAAAATCCAAAGCTATAACCCCAGTTTATTTGCTTACCGACCATACAGATTTTTATGAAAGATATGGTTGGGAATTTTTGTGTATGGTTCAAGGAAATGATGAACCCGAAATGTCAAGAATGTATATTTACAGATAAATTGGAGCTGTAGTCTGCAAATAAAAAGTCAAGTCCAAATTTGCGCCGGCGGTCATGTAAACGTAGTTAGGCTTACCCTGTGCCCGTTTTTTATCCATGAAGGCATAAACAGGATCGTCAACTTGCAGATGTTGTGGTAAGGAAGAAGGTGATTACTTGATTCCCGACCACATTGGGAGCGTAAGATACCAACGTCAGAAAGATTAACTCCTATAGTTAACGACATTAAAAATTTCGTTTTCGGTCCTGCAAAAGCTCCCGTATATGGCTTTGGCAGGAACCGGAAGCAGAAATTTGTTATGTCGTTTACTATAATTATGGCAACTTTTGAATTGACCGGGCTTTCGATTGCAAAGGTGTCACAAGCGGAGCAAAAGAATCTGAGGGAGGCTTTAGGCGGTGAATTTCACATTACGTTTGAATTATCAGAAAGCAATCCACATTTCCAGGAAACATTCCTATGAAAGCGGAATTTAACAACCTGGTATATGCCAGGACTGACTCTGTGTCATACCGGCAGTTATGAACGGCAGGGAATAGACCAAATCCCTACCGCTCATTTAGGCGTTGCCACTTCCGCTATGAAAAACAGCGGTTAACTGCACAATTCTTCTGCCAGCGCTTCGATCTGGGCAATGCTGTCTTCATTTAAGGCGGAACGGATCTGCACCGTATGCTCTGCAAAAGTGATGTCTTTGCAGGCTTCCAGCTTTGCCCGCATGGCTTTGGCGGCAAGAGGCGCCCAGGATCCGTTCTCTATCAAGGCAACGGTACGGTTCTGGTAATTGTGACCTGCCAGCTCATGGATGAACTCCCGCATGAAGGGGAACATATCTGTGTTATAAGTGGTGGTGGCCAGAACAAGCTTACCGTAGCGGAAAGCGTCTTCTATGCACTCAGCCATATCTTCACGGGCCAGATCAGTCAACACTACCTTGGGGCAGCCTCTCTCAGTCAATTTGTCGGCCAGCAGTTTGGCAGCCGCTTTCGTGTTGCCGTAGACGGAGGTGTAGGCGATCATGATACCTTCGGATTCTACGCCGTAAGAAGACCAGGTCTGATACAAGTTTACATAATACTCAAGATTCTCTTTCAGGATCGGACCGTGCAGCGGGCAGATGATCTGAATATTCAGAGCGGCCGCCTTCTTCAGAAGATTCTGTACCTGCATACCGAATTTACCCACAATACCGAAGTAGTAGCGGCGTGCCTCGCATGCCCAGTCTTCCTCCACATCCAGGGCGCCGAACTTGCCGAAGCCGTCAGCGGAGAAGAGCACTTTATCATGTTGGTCATAGGTCACGATGACTTCCGGCCAGTGTACCATAGGGGCACCGATAAATTGCAGGGTATGTACGCCCAGAGACAGGGTATCACCTTCTTTGACGATCAGCCGTCTGTCGGCGTAGTCTGTGCCGAAGAACTGTTTCACCATATTGAAGGCCGGTGCGGAGGATACGATGACCGTATTCGGAAAAGCCTGCAGGAAAGCGCTGATATTGGCAGAATGGTCAGGTTCCATATGCTGTACAACGAGATAATCCGGTGTACGGGAACCGAGTAACTGTCTTATCTTCTGCATCCATTCTTCATAAAAAGAACCGTCAACCGTGTCCATAACTGCGATTTTTTCATCCACAATGACATATGAATTGTATGCCATACCGTTTTCCACTTTATACTGACCCTCAAAAAGATCTATTTCGTGGTCGTTTACACCTACATATCGAATATCCTTTGTGATTTCCATTGATCAGACTCCTTTTTGCATATTTATATTTTCATAGTGCTTCATTTCTTTATTATAGGCGAAATCAGGAAAAAATCAATGTAATTTTACGCCAGTATAAAACACTACAGCCATTACAATAGGGAAGTTGTGTGATGGCTCAGCCGGGGATTTGTATTTGTCGAATGAAATCTGCTCGCGTCCTCAGTGAAAAGCGCTTCGGAATAGAAAGGATGGGAAAACCGGAATTTGGAATGGCACAAAAGATTGCAGAACAGTGTAAAAGAGAGTATACTGAAAAAAGTATAACAGAAAGCGGAAAAATACAGAGCGAAGGGAATAGGCAGAAACGAGGTTGGATATGACGGAGCAGTTTGCGCGGACAAAGATCTTGCTGGGGCATGAGGCGATGGAAAGGCTGGCCCGGGCCCGGGTGGCAGTGTTTGGAATCGGGGGAGTGGGCGGCCATGTGTGTGAGGCGCTGGCGCGAAGCGGAGTGGGGGCTTTTGACCTGATTGATGATGATAGGGTATGCATAACGAATTTAAACCGGCAGATCATCGCCACGCACAGGACGATCGGGCGCTATAAGACAGAGGTAATGCGTGAACGGATCCTGGAGATCAATCCGGAGGCTGATGTGCGGGTGCATCAATGCTTTTTCCTGCCGGAAAATGCGGGGCAGTTTCCTTTCGCGGAATATGACTATGTGGTGGATGCGGTAGATACCGTGACAGCGAAGATTGAGCTGATCCTGCGCGCCAGGGAGAATCATGTGCCGGTCATTAGCAGCATGGGGGCGGGCAACAAGCTCGATGCCAGTGCATTTCGGGTGGCGGATATCTATGAGACGAAGGTATGTCCATTGGCAAGAGTGCTGCGCAGGGAATTGAAAAAGAGAAATGTGGAGCATCTTAAGGTGGTATACTCGGAGGAAGAGCCGCTTGTACCGCAGGAGGCGAAAGAGGCAGAGCTGCAGACTGACGCCGGGCAGGGCACGACGCAGGAGAAGAGAAGCGGCAGGAGAAGAGCCGTTCCGGGAAGTGTGGCTTTCGTGCCGTCTGTGGCCGGACTGATTCTTGCCGGGGAGGTCGTGAAGGACCTGATCATACCGATGCAATGCTGATATCGATTGAGGTTCTGCATGCCATAGAGTATACTGGAAATATGGATAAAGAAAACTTCAGGAAACAGTTCTATGTAACGGGGGATTACAGATGAAGATAAAAACCGTCAAAATGGGTTACGAAGATGTACTTGCGCTGCCGGTTCCGATGCATGAGAAACCGATCAGACAGAGGCTGATCTTCCGGATCATCTTGCTGCTGCTTTCCATGTGGGATCTGTGGATGACAAGATTTACTTACCGGACGGATGGACTGGAGAAGCTTGGCAGAGACGAGCCCTGTCTGGTCTTGATGAACCATTCCAGTTTTATCGATCTGAAGATCGCGTCCAGACTGCTGGTCACAAGACCTTTTCATATCATCTGTACATCAGACGGATTTGTGGGTAAGCGGTGGCTGATGCGGCTGATCGGCTGTATCCCCACCAGGAAGTTCATGATGGATGTGACACTGGTGCGGGATATGGTCTATGCGGTCAAGGAACTGAAAAGTTCCATCCTGATGTTTCCGGAGGCGAGTTACAGCTTCGACGGCACCCAGACACCCCTGCCGGAAAGCCTTGGGAAGTGTCTTAAGCTGCTCAAGGTGCCGGTTGTGATGATACGGACGACGGGAGCCTTTGCGAGAGACCCTCTATATAACAATCTGCAGCTGCGCAAAGTACGGGTATCTGCGGAGGTGGAATATCTGCTTTCGCCGGAGGATATCGCGATAAAGTCACCGCAGGAACTGAATGATATTCTGAGGGAAAAGTTCACTTTTGATTATTTTAAGTGGCAGCAGGAAAATAAGATTCGCGTAGCGGAGCCCTTTCGTGCGGACGGTCTGAACAGGATGCTGTACAAATGTCCCCGGTGCAAGACGGAAGGACAGATGCTGGGACAGGGCACTAAGATCGGCTGTCGATGCTGCGGAGGAACATACGAACTGACAGAATACGGGTATCTGCAGGCGGTTGAGGATGCAGCCGCGACAGCGACAGCGGCAACAAGTGTGGCAGAGATGGCAGCGGATGCAGAAGCGGGTTTGGCAGCAGAAGTGACAGCGGCAACAGGCGGACAGCTGCAGTTCACCCACATTCCGGACTGGTATCGGTGGGAACGGGAGTGTGTCAGACAGGAACTGGAAGCAGGGACTTACCGGCTGGAGGTTCCGGTAACGATCCATATGCTGGTCAATACGGACTGTGTCTATCAGGTGGGAGAGGGGACACTGGTGCATACCAGAGAAGGGTTTCACCTGACAGGTTGTGACGGCAGGTTGGATTACAGACAGGAGCCGCAGGCTTCTTACAGCCTGTATTCGGATTTCTACTGGTATGAGATTGGTGATGTTATCTGCATCGGCGATGCCAGGGCGCAGTATTACTGCTTTCCCCAGAATTGCGGGGACATTGTGGCGAAGACAAGGCTGGCTACGGAGGAACTGTATAAGCTGCTGCAACAGAAAGCCTCATAAATATGTTATTGCATAACTGAACCGGCAGGGAGGGTAGAGATTACGTATCTTGCCCTCTTTTTTGTATCATAGGATCAGGGGTTAAATAGTCCTTCGACCGATAAATTTACGGCTTCGGGCATCAGCCCCTCGCCGAAGGGCGCTAAACGTCCGGGGACGTTTGCTAAGCGCCGGCCGGAGTGAAACTAGTACTCCGTACTGAAAACCCTTGTGCAAATATTTCGGTCTATTTTCCCGATTGCACAAGCCCAGAATACTCAACGTAGCCCGCTACGCCTCCGTTTCTGAACTTGTACACTCGAAAAAATATCCTCGAAAATTTGCACAGGAACTTCAAGTACGGAGTACTAGACAGTTGGAATGGGCTTAAGCGTTACAGTTTCTAGCCGGTTAGGACGTGAGCTGTAACATCTTATGTCCTGGATCGGGCAGGATATGCAGTAGGCGGTTGCGGATATCCGGATGATGTGTTATCTTTAGGCCGGCTTAGAGGGAAGCGGCGGGAAGGAACAGGTGCAGGATGATATGAAAATAGAGATCAAAGTAGACAGCAGCATCGAGGAGGATCGTATCAGCATTGCCTGCGGCAGACTGACACCGGAGCTGGAGAGGGTCATTACCATGCTGCGGATCATGGAAAAGAAGTTTGTCGTGTCTGCGGAGGGGGAAACATTTCTGCTGGATGTCTCCACCATTCTGTACATCGAGGCAGTTGACAGAAAGACCTTCGTCTATACGGAAAAGGGAATCTACGAATCGGATCTGCGGTTGTATGAACTGGAGGAACAGCTGGAGGAATACGGTTTCTTCCGAGCCAGCAAGGCGAGTCTGATCCAACTGCGTGCCATTCGCTCCCTAAAGCGAGACATCAATCGGCGGATCCGGGTCACCATGGAGAATGGGGAAGTACTCATGGTGTCGAGACAATATGCAGAAACACTGAAAAAGAGGCTGGGTATTTCACAATGAAAAGAGGGGAAGAGGAGATGAGGGAGATCGGAAGTAGAGAGATTGAAAGGAAAGAGATCGAAAGGAAAGAGATCGAAAGGAAAGAAATCGGAACGGAAGAGCAGAGAACGATCTTTGACTATCTGGGACAGGTCATGATCACTTTCGGATTCAGCGTGTTGGTGATGAACGTACTGTGCCTGCTTGTGGGGGAAGAGGCACAGGAAGTCTCCACGATCTATTCCATGGGCAAGGAGGGGCTGTCCGTGGCTACTATGCTGCAATTCTTTGGCGTTTCGTGTTGTATCACGGGTCTGCGATTTCTTTTTTTCACGGATCGGATCATCAAACAGATGTCCATTACCATGCGCACGGTATGTATGCTGACTGCGAGCGTGATCGTGATCGCATTGTGTACAGTGCTGTTTGGCTGGTTTCCCACGGATATGTGGGAGTCCTGGGCGGCCTTTTTCCTGACCTTCTTTTTGTGCTTTATGGGCAGTCTTCTGCTCATGCATCTCAAAGAAAAGGCGGAGAACCGCAAGATGGAGGAAGCTCTGCGGCGGATCAAGGAGAGGAAGGGATAAGTGTATGGCAATTAAGACAGCAATCGATATAACGAAGGTAACACAGTATTTCGGGGAGCAAAAAGTACTGGCCGACATTACATTGTCCGTGGAAAAGGGAGAGATCATTGGGCTGTTGGGCCCTTCCGGGGCTGGTAAGACGACGCTGGTCAAGATCATGACGGGGCAGCTTGTCCCATCGGCGGGCAGCGTCATGCTGGACGGTTATGATATGGCGGAGACGAAGCAGGAAATGTACCGGAATATCGGTATGATGATGGATGATCTTGGTTTCTATGAGAGACTATCCGGCTATGATAATCTGAAGATCTTTGCAGGTTTCTACGGCGTGCCGGAAGCCCGGGTCAGGGAAGTGCTGGAACAGGTGGGACTGTATCGGTATAGGAAAAGCCCGGTTCAGAAGTTTTCTAAGGGGATGAAAAACCGGCTTGCCCTTGCCAGGGCGGTATTGCATCGGCCGGGATTTCTTTTTCTCGATGAGCCCACTGCGGGGCTGGATCCGGCTACGACGCTGCAGATCCACAAGCTGATCGGACAGATGCAGAAGGACGGGGTGACGATTTTCCTGACAACCCACAATATGGTGGAGGCAGAGAAGTTATGTAAACATGTGGCGTTGTTGCACGAGGGAAACATTGTGGAGTACGGAGAGCCGCAGGCGATCAACAGGAAATACAATTACCGGAACCGGATAAAGATTCACCTGTACAGCGGTGAGGATATAGAGCTGGAAATGCAGAATGCAAAGGAAGCAGCAAAGACGGTCTTTGAATATCTGCAGAGTGGGCAGATTGAGACTATCCACTCTTCGGAACCTGATCTGGAATCGGTTTTCCTGGAACTGACAGGCCGGAGTCTGCAGGAAGGGCGGCAGGCCGCCGAAGAGGACTGGTCATGTGGGAAGGCGGATCGAGAAAGGCAGCGGGTGCAGAGAAAGGGCAGAGATAAGACATGAAAAATACGATAATCATTTACAGGAAACAGTTGAAGGATACCAAGAAAAATGTGGCGCTGTGGATTCAGTTTGTTATGTTTCCGGTCATGGCCGCCATTATGGAGAACAGCATTCGGGTGGAAGGTATGCCGGAGCATTTCTTCGTCGGTATGTTTACGGTGATGCATGTGGGGATGGCGCCGCTTACGGTATCGGCGGCCATCATTTCGGAGGAAAAGGAGAAGAACACACTGCGTATGCTGCTCTTTGCCAATGTAAAGCCATTGGAGTACCTGTGTGGGACCGGCGGGTTTGTGTTCACAGCCTGTATGGCAGGCGGTGTGGCCTTCGGCTTTCTTGGAGGCTATACGGGGGAGAAGCTGCTGCTGTTCTGTCTGATCATGGCAGCAGGCATTCTGGCTTCTATGCTGTTTGGCGCGGCGATCGGTGTATGGAGCCGGACCCAGATCGCGGCAACTGCGGTGATGACACCGGTGATGATGGTCTTCGCATTCCTGCCGATGTTAGCCATGTTCAACCAGACCATAGAAAAGATCGCGGATATCGCGTATTCTCAGCATATCCAGCTTCTGATGAATAGCCTTAACGCCGGAACGCCGGCGGAAGCGAAGAATGTGATCGCCATCGCCGCCAATGTTATGATCGCGGCGGTTCTCTTCGGGATTGCGTATCGGCGCAGGGGACTGATGTAGTCTCGCTGTCAGGCAGATCTGAGAGCATCTCCGCCTGCCTTTTCTTCATCAGATCATAGAACCATAATAGGATCCAGAGAAGGACCGGCAGGGCAATGGTAGCGCCCAGGCACGCTGCGAAGAGCTGCCCCGAATCCACGCTGCCAAAACACGCCACGAGGAAGGTGACAACATACAGGGAGATAAGCAGCACCACGCAGAGCAGAGCTGCAATCTGTTTAGGTTTTTTCTTTTTCATCAATGGGAACTCCTTACATCGATTTTGGGGTTAACATGCATTATACATGATTGAAGCCGCGTTGTACAGGACTGCGGGCAAAACTCTTCACCTGTGCGATTGGACGATAAAAGGAGCATCGGACCTGACTTCCGCATTCGCAAAACCCGTGCTTATGCCCTCCTGCGTCTGCTACGCATACAAAGAGTTTGTTGCAGAGTCTGTTGTAATAAACAGGGAGTTGCTTTACAATGAAAGAGACTTGAAAATGAAAAGAGAATGAGGAAGCAATGAATAACCTGTACGAATACATCGATCCTATCATCTCCCCCTACGAGGCTTTCTGCTGTGACAGCAGTATCTCCAGGCTGCCCATCCCGGCGCACTGGCATTATTACGTGGAACTTCTTTATATATTGGAAGGGAATGTGCGGATCACGATCGAACATACGGTAACGGAAAACGCTCCCGGTTCGCTGATCCTGTTCCCGCCAAGATGCGTGCATGCCATCGGTTTCTCGGACAGGAGAGAGCGGCTGCGGTATTATGTGGTGAAATTCGACCCGGAGATTTTGCCCCATTCCCCCAAGGGCGGGGTGGATCTGAAAACCTCCTTGCGGAGTATCAGTACATCTGCCTGTCCATGCTGCTTTCCGTCTGAGCGGATCGCGAAAAGGAACCTGCGGCCGCTGTTCGAGGAGATCGTGAAGGAATATGAGGAGAAGGCTTATGCTTACTCCATAGTCTTGAGCGCCGACTTGTGCCGGATCATGGCGGAATTTATCAGGCTCTGGCAAAAGGAAGGCTGTCTGCCGTCGCCGCCGCACATTCACCCTTCTTATGAGTTGGGGTTTGATTTTATCGCAGAGTATATTGACAAGCATTATTTTGAGGAATTGACCGTGGAAAAGCTGGCCTCCATGTGCGGCATGTCGCATTCCACATTTTCACTGCATTTCCGCAGGCGGTATGGTATGACCTGCCGGGAATTTATCAACGCTACCCGCATCAGTGTGGCTGAGAACATGCTTCTGTTCTCCGACCATGACGTGGCATTTATCGCGCAGGAAGTTGGCTATTCCGACTGTAGTTACTTCATACGCTGCTATAAGAAATTGAAGGGCATTACGCCCAAACAGGCGCGCAGAGCCGGGAAATAACGGCCATGCGCGCCTGCAGCTTTTAACGTTCCGCAGTCTCGTAGATACTCCTGACCCGATAAGCGCCGCCGACAGTCGTGCCGTCGTCGGTAAAGTCACGGCAAGGAAGGATGCGGAAGGTTCTTGTACCCGCTTCCATATCGACGAAATTGTCATCGAGCCGGAGCACGCCGTCTGCCGTCTCCACGCTGACAGACTTTGCATAGTTCTTTGCCGTTACGGTCACCGCATCATCTTCCACATTGACCTGCAGCTGCGGGTCTAAGAATGCGTAGTGTTTTGGGGCACAGAACAAGGTACTGCCGGAAGACACAACGGCGCCGTCAACATAGAGCGCATATTCCAGATGGACTTTCAGCGGATCCTGGCCGTTGAAATCCAGATGGGGCAGCCATGCACCGCCGTAGGCAGGCGCGGACACCTCAAACTGTCCTTCCTGTACGACGGAGGAATCGGGCAGCCGCAGCGCCCATTTTACAACGCCTGTCACCGGATTGGCGGTCTCGTTGGCCACATGCAGGTCGGCGCTGATATCGATGGGACGGGGCATTGTGTTGGCATAAGGCTTCTGATCGATCTCACCATGTTCTTCGCAGGAGAGGAGTATTGGTGCGAACATCCGCTTCTCGGCATACTGCAATGCTTTCCAGTTACCGTAATAGTCCACGCTGGCCCAGGAAGCTACCGGCCAGATGTCGTTTAACTGCCATACGACGGTGCCCATGCAGGTGCCGCGGAACCGCCTGAAATGCTCGACCCCGTAGCGGATGGCATCCGCCTGCAGGAGCTGGGAGCAGTAGAGCAGTTCGTCGAAATTCTTCGGATACAGATACGTCTGGGCGAGATAATTGCTGATCTTGCCGTTGGCAGCGGTATTGCGCTGGTGCATCTCCATCACCCGAGAATAGATATTCCGGTCACCCTCTGCCGTAAAGCGGCGGATCGTCTGCAGGGCAGGGAAGGACTGGAAGCCGAATTCGGAGAGGAAACGGTAGTGATGTTTTCTGTAAGCCGTAAAAGGTTCGTTGCCGTGCCAAACACCCCAATAGTGGACGTCGCCCACGTTCTCGGCATTGCTGTTCTCGTAATTGCCGCCGGAGCTGGGAGAAGATGGCCAGTAAAAGGTCATGGGGTCTTCTTCTGCAACGATCCGCGGGATGATGTATTCATACAGTTTGATATAATCATAATACTGTTTCTTGGACTTCGGCCAGGCATACGATTCATATTGGGTCTCCATCTCATTGTTGCCGCACCATAAGCCGATGCAGGGATGGGAGCGGAGTCTGCGGATGTTCTGGCGGAGTTCCGCGGATATATTTTCTTCAAAGGCATGATCCAACTCATAGGAGGCACAGGCAAACATGAAATCGTGCCAGATGAGGAGTCCCCGCTCATCGCACACGTCGTAGAAGAAGTCATCCATAAAATACCCGCCGCCCCAGATGCGGATACAGTTAAAATGGGATTCCTGAGCGGTGGCCAGCAGCAGGTCGGTACGCTCTTTTGTCTGTCTTGTGAGGATATTATCCTCCGGGATGTAATCAGCTCCCATGGCGAAAATCTGCAGGCCGTTGACTTCAAAGGCGAAATTCCGGCCGGGCAGTTTACCGGATTTGCGGTCAGTGACAAGCATCATCTTGCTGCCGTGGTTCATAAGGATGTTTGTGCCGTCGTCCAAATCTTCTTCCTGATCGGTGAGATGCGGATCCCACACTTCATCGGGCATTGGATCCGTGTTCACGGTCATGGTCCGAAGACCGATCCGCTTGTGCCATACATCCAGAGGAGCAGGAGGTATAGAGGTGGTCTCTGCCTCAGTAAGCAGCAGCGCCTTCACTTCGTAAAGGGGTTGTTCTCCGTAACCGTTGGGCCACCAGAGCTGGGGGTAACTGACGGTAAGTTCTGCGCGAACATGGCTGCTCCGCAGACCGTCCTGTAATCCTGTCAGTGCCAGGGAAGGAGCGGAACCTGCAAAGACATCGATCGGTGCGCTCTCGGCAGACAGAGTAGTACCACCGTCGGGTGCGGTCACGAGCAGGACTAATTTGACCTTGTCTGCGCCGGCTTCCGGCATCCATTCGATCTCGGCGTCCGCAGTCAGGTGCACACCGGAAACGGTATTGCCGTGAGTGCCCGTTGCCGTCACCTGATGCTGCTGGGTGAGATGAACCTGCGCGATGCGGGCGGTCTTTACAGCCTGGATGGAAACCGGTCGGAAAAGCCCGGCATCAGGGAGCCTCGGGCCCCAGTCCCAGCCGAACATGCAGGCTGCCTTGCGGATATGGGGAAAGCCTGGCATGGCATCGGAAGAACCGCCTACAGGACACTTTTCGTTTGCCTCATGGATAAAGCGGGTGGGAGAGTGCAGCACCACCTTCAGGTGATAAACGGTGTCCGCCTCGTCGTCCCCTGTCTCGGCAGTGATATCATACTCCCAGACGCGGTTCATGTTGTTGGCGCCGCCCAGCCTTTTGCCGTTCAGATAGACGTCAGCCAGTGTATCGATTCCCTCAAAGCGCAGGAAGAGGCGGTCTGCTTTCCTGGCCTCACTGCAAAGTGTGAAATCTGTCTCGTAGGCGAAATCATTGTCCATTAGTTTCAGGGCCGTCAGTTCATTATCCCGATAAAAGGGATCCGGGATCAGGTTCCGCTCCAGCAGGGTACTGTATACGGTGGAAGGAACTTTGGTCTCGATGGGAGTCTCGGGGATGTTGTAGACATTTGTACCGAGAACGGTTAAAGTCCAATGGTCGTTTAGATTGATCGTTTTCATGGCATTTCCTCCTGATGATTCTTTCCGGTACGCAGCATTTATGATCCTGTAAAAGGGCGATACAGTGTACCGGCGTGCAGTATGTCTGATAAATCTAATGATGTTATTGTAGTATTGTTTGGGGAAATGTGGTAAGAAAAATCTCTGACAAAATAGGAGGAATCTCTGAATTGCATTTTGTGCGATATTTTGGAAAAGAATGATTGAAGTATGAGGTAAGAGGATGCTATAATGGAACTTAACGAAAAGAAAGAGAGGGTATTATCATGGTGAATCGGTTTGTTTTGAATGGGATTTCTTATCATGGAGCGGGGCGATCAAAGAAATTCCGGGGATCATAAAGAGCAAGGGCTTTCAGAAGGCCTTCGTGGCATCGGATCCGGATCTGGTGAAATTTGGGGTGACGGCGAAGGTGACGAAGCTGTTGGAGGAAGAAGGGCTGGCTTATGAAGTGTATTCAGATATCAAGCCCAATCCGACCATTGAGAATGTGAAAGCCGGTGTGGCGGCTTACAAGGCATCGGGCGCCGATTATATGATCACCATCGGCGGTGGTTCATCCATGGATACCGGTAAGGCCATCGGTATTATCATCAACAATCCCGAGTTTGAGGATGTGCGTTCTCTGGAAGGGGTAGCGCCGACGAAGAATAAGACCGTGTACACGATCGCGGTGCCGACCACGGCGGGCACGGCTGCAGAAGCCACGATCAACTACGTGATCACGGACGTGGAGAAGAAGCGGAAGTTCGTGTGCGTTGACGTCAATGACATCCCGGATGTGGCCATTGTGGATCCGGATATGATGTCCAGCATGCCCAAGGGGCTGACGGCGGCGACCGGTATGGATGCATTGACCCATGCAATCGAGGGATATACCACGAAGGCGGCCTGAAGACTGGCTGACTGTTTGAACTTAGAAGCGATCAGGCTGATTGCCGAGAATCTGCGGGGCGCGGTGGAGAATACGACGGAAGGCCGCGAAGGCATGGCACTGGGACAGTTTGTGACCGGTATGGCCTTTTCCAATGTAGGTCTTGGTATTGCCCATTCCATGGCGCATACGCTGGGTGCTGTATACGATACGCCGCATGGTGTGGCATGTGCGATGATGCTGCCGATTGTTATGGAATACAATGCGGAGACGACAGGAGAGAAGTTCAAGGATATCGCGGAGGCGATGGGTGTGGATACGGCTGGTATGTCTCAGGAGGAATACCGTAAGGCGGCAGTGGCGGCAGTACGGCAGCTGTCCGAGGATGTAGGCATTCCGTCCAAGCTGGAAGCGTTGAAGGAAGAGGACCTGGATTTCCTGGCAGAGTCTGCATTTGCAGATGCCTGCTGCCCGGGTAACCCGAAGGATACCAGTGTGGAAGATCTGAAGGATCTGTTCCGCAAACTTATGTAGTGTGCAGAACGGTTTCGGAGAGTGATGAGGTTTTGGTTTTTGATTTTCAGGGCATTTGGTTTACGTGATGCCTGATCGAGATTTTTCTTCGTGAGGTCTTTGCCTTCATGCAGCAGTGTCCGCCGGATAGGTGCGCTGCTGCATGAAGCACGGCTTTCATATCTTCAGTGTGGTTTAAGGTAAGATTTTCTTTGGAGTGCTGTAGATTCCGGTGTGATTCATTACAAACTTAGGAACTGTCATTAAGAACAAGACTGTGTGTCAGATGCGCCTGTCTATGGGTATCCGTGCCGTGTCGGTGTGGAACAAGTCCGGGGACTGTAAGATACAGGGTAGGAGAGAAGATATCTATGCAGTGGAATGATTTGAGTATAAGTCCTTGCAATCTGTGTCCGCGGGCGTGCATGGCGGACAGGGAGGCAGGGCAGGTGGGATTCTGCCGTGTGGACGATGTGGTCCGGGTGGCCAGAGCTGCGCTGCATTGGTGGGAGGAGACGTGTATTTCCGGGGAGAAGGGTTCCGGGACGGTATTCTTTACGGGCTGTAATCTGCGCTGTGTTTACTGTCAGAATTACGAGATTGCGGCGGGCGGCATTGGAAAGCCGGTATCGGTCAGGCGGCTGGCAGAGATCTTCCTGGAGCTGCAGGCAAAGGGAGCGGCCAATATCAATCTGGTGACGCCGGATCATTATGTGACAAAAGTGGCTAAAGCCGTGTTGATGGCCAGACAGATGGGGCTTATCCTGCCGATGGTTTACAATGGCAGCGGCTATGAGAAGCAGGAAGTGATCCGGCATCTGGCAGGGATTGTTGATATTTACCTGACGGATTTCAAATATATGGATCCGGTGCTTGCTGCCCGCTATTCTGCGGCGCCGGATTACCCGGAGGTGGCCAGGGCGGCTCTGGCGGAGATGGTCAGAACGGTGGGCGGACCGGCCTTTGACGGAAGCGGCATGATGCTGAAGGGCGTGATCGTCAGGCATCTGCTCCTGCCCGGGCATAAGCGGAATGCCAAAGATGTGATCCGGTATGTGTATGAGACATACGGCGATGACGTCTATATAAGCCTGATGAATCAGTACACACCTTTGGACAGGCTGCGGCAAAGACCGGAATACCGGGAGATCTACAGGAAGGTGACCAGGCGGGAATATGAGACGGTGGTGGATTACGCGTTACAGCTGGGAGTCTGCAATGCTTTTGTGCAGGAAGGGGATACGGCGAAGGAGAGTTTTATCCCGGCCTTTGACGGGGAAGGGATCTGACAGGATATACGGACGGGGAAGGTGAATGAACCGGGCCAAATATCTGCAAACAGCCACTTGGCTTGTTGCACGCGGGAATAAAATGTTAGGAGAAAGAATATGGGATTACTGAAGAAATTTATCGAACCGGTGGATATGACGGAAGGGTCGCCTTGGCAGAAGATCGTATTGTTTGCGGTGCCGATGCTGGTGGGCAATATCGCCCAGCAGCTCTACAATACGGTGGACAGCGTGGTGGTGGGAAACTATGTGGGAGATAATGCCCTGGCGGCAGTGGGAAGCGCAGGCCCGATCCTGAACTTGCTGATCGTTCTGTTTGTGGGGATCAGTGTGGGGGCGGGCATTATGGTGTCGCAGTATTTCGGCGCTAAGGAGCGGGTGAAATTGTCTACGACTATCGGAAACTGTATCACGTTGACAGGCATTGCCACTTTATTCGTTATGGTCGTGGCATCTCTGGTGGCAAGACCGCTTCTGGAACTTCTGGATACGCCTGAGTCGATCATTGGGTGGTGTCAGTCTTATCTGCTGATCCTGTTTATCGGATCCGGCGGGCTGGCCTTTTACAATATACTGAGCGGCGTGCTGCGGGGACTGGGAGATTCCATGTCTGCGCTGATTTATCTGTTGGTCTCCACAATAGTCAACATCGTGCTGGATCTGCTGTTTGTGGCGAAATTAGGCATGGGAGTGAACGGCGTGGCGCTGGCGACAGTGATCGCACAGGCGATCTCGGCCCTCTTGTGCCTGCTGCGGTTGATGAGGATGCAGGAGTTGTTTGAGTTGAAGCCTTGCTATCTGAAACTGCAGCGGAAGTATACAAGGAAGATCATTAAGCTGGGGCTTCCTTCCGGTATTACCCAGGCGATCTTTTCCATGGCGATGATCGTGGTGCAGTCTCTGACCAACAGCTTCGGGGAGATGTTTATCGCCGCTAACGTGATCGTGATGCGTGTGGATGGCTTTGCCATGATGCCCAACTTCTCTTTCGGAACGGCGATGACGACTTACGCCGGGCAGAACGTAGGAGCGAGACGAGACGACCGGGTGGACACGGGTGCGAAGCAGGGAACGTTGATTGCGGTGGTGATATCAGCGGTGATCACGTCATTGATCCTGATCTTCGGCAAGGCGTTGATGGGAATCTTCACCAAGACGCCGGAACTGGTGGACTTAAGCCGTGATATGATGGGCATTCTTGCGGTGGGCTATGTGGCGATGGCAGTGACCCAGAGCCTTTCCGGTGTTATGAGAGGTGCAGGCGATACGATGACGCCCATGTGGATATCCATTGCTACAACGATCCTGATACGTGTACCCATTGCCTATGGCATATCCTTCCTGACCAGGACGGCTGAACTGCCCAACGGGCGGCAGGAGTGTATCTTTATCTCGCTGTTGGCTTCCTGGCTGATCGGCGCGCTGATCACTTACATCTTCTATCGGAGAGGGAAGTGGAAGGAGAAGGCGATCTAAGCTGCATGCTTTTGATTCTGATCGGTTCTGAGTTTGTGCTGGCCAGTATTATCTTTTCTTTCCTTATATAAAGCAATCAGTGGGATATTAGTAACAGTTCAGCCTTGCACTATTCCGCGAGTAAAATCGCTCTGTATGCGATTTTGCGAGTTATGCAAGCGCCAAAATGCGACTTTGGAGCATTTTGTGTGCATCAGGTGTGACAGAGAAGCCGAGGGCTGAACTGTTACGGATATTAGCCCCGGTCGTTGTATAACGATTGCTTTTATAAGGGAAAGATGATACACTTAACAAAATACTTTAATAAAGATGCGGGGAACCGGGATGGACAGAAAGAATATAACAAACATGGAAGTAAAGAAGAAGAACAGGAACAGAGTTTTTCGCTATATATGTAAGATGGGAACGGTGTCAAATCCGGACATCGCATATGGACTTAAGATCAGTCTGCCGACAGCGACGCAGATGACGAAAGAACTGATAGAGGAAGGGCTGGTAGAGGAGAAAGGCGAATTGCAGTCAACCGGAGGACGGCGGGCTAAAGCCTTGTCTGCAGTTGTCAATGCCAGGCTGGCGATAGGGCTGGATATCACCAAGAATCACATTACGCTGGTGCTGACGAATATCGTGGGAGAGATCCTGAAATATGAGCGCATTTGCAAACCTTACATTTCAGGAGATGCGTATTATCAGCAGATCAATGAGAGGCTGGAAAGCTTTCTGGATGAGAGCGGCGCTGACAGGGATAAGATTTTAGGCATAGGGATATCTTTTCCCGGAATCATAGATTTGGATAAGGAACTGGTAACGTATTCTCATATACTGGGTGTGGAGGAGATCCCGTTTGCCTCGGTGGGCAGGTTTTTTGCTTATCCTTGTTTTTTCCTGAATGATGCAAATGCGGGAGCCTATGCGGAAGGGATCCAGAACGAGGAAGCAGAGCGTTTCTTTTATCTGTCTTTGAGCAATACGGTAGGCGGAGCCGTTTTCAGTGATAATGAATTGATGCAGGGCAGGAATTTCAGGTGCGGCGAAGTGGGCCATATGACAGTCGTTATTGACGGGGAAAGATGCTACTGTGGGAAAAAGGGATGCCTGGATGCTTACTGTGCTGCATGGCGTCTGTCTGAAGCGGCGGACGGAAAGCTGGAACAGTTTTTCCGGCTGTTAGACCAGGGAGATGTGAGGGCGGTAAACATATGGGATGCCTATACAAACTATCTGGCTATCGCCGTCAATAATATCCACATGGTCCTGGATTGCGATATTGTCATAGGGGGCTATGTAGGGAGCTGCATGGGGACGCATCTTCACCAACTGTGGGATAAAGTTGTGGACAGGAATACCTTTGGGGAAAGGGAACCTTATGTGAAAGTGTGTAATTATAAGGTGGCAGCGGCCGCGCTGGGCGCAGCGTTGAAAGTGATCGAGACGTTTGTGAGCCAGATATAGGAGAAAAGTGGTAACAGTTTGACCCCGGTCTTTGCATTTACTGCAAAGGCCGGATTCAGTAACTAGTACTCCGTACTTGAAGTTCCTGTGCAAATTTTCGAGGATATTTTTTCGAGTGTACAAGTTCAGAAACGGAGGCGTAGCGGGCTACGTTGAGTATTCTGGGCTTGTGCAATCGGGAAAATAGACCGAAATATTTGCACAAGGGTTTTCAGTACGGAGTACTAGGAAGCCGAAGGCTGAATAGTTACGAAAGGTGCAGGAATGGCAGAGATACAGGATCTTAATTAGCATTTTTACACAAAAACAGATAAGATATGTTGTCTAATATCACGTAAATAATGGATTTTTGAAAATAGGATTGACAGGAACGGCGAGTCGGTATAATATAAAAATTAGCAACATAATAAAACTATTTAATAAAGTATGTATAAAAGCGGAATACATTAAATCATCCAAAGGAGAGAGTGCTATGCAAGGGACAATGAAAACTGCGGTAATGCATGATATCGGCAAGATCAGCATCGAGGAGCGGGATGTTCCACAGGTGAAGGACGACGAGGTACTGGTAAAGCTGGAGTATGTTGGAATCTGTGGCAGTGACCTGCACTATTATGAGTCAGGAGCAATCGGTGACTTTATCGTGAAGCCGCCTTTTGTGCTGGGACACGAGCCGGGCGGTACGGTTGTGGAAGTCGGCAAGGATGTGAAGCATTTGAAGGTTGGCGACAGGGTTGCGCTGGAGCCGGGTAAGACATGTGGCCACTGTGAATTCTGTAAGACGGGACGTTACAATCTGTGTCCGGATGTGGTCTTTTTTGCGACGCCGCCGGTGGATGGCGTTTTCCAGGAATATGTGGCCCATGAGGCGGATTTATGCTTTAAGCTGCCGGACAATGTGAGTACTATGGAAGGAGCGCTGATCGAGCCGCTGGCAGTGGGATTCCACGCGGCCATGCAGGGAGGTGCAAGGGCAGGACAGACAGCAGTCGTTATGGGTTCTGGCTGTATCGGCCTGGTGACGATGATGGCGCTGAAGGCGATGGGTGTATCGAAGGTGTATGTGGTGGATGTTCTTGAGAAGCGTCTGCAGAAGGCATTGGAGCTGGGTGCGGACGGCGTGATCAACGGAAGCAGTGTGGACGCGGTGGCAGAGGTCATGAAGCTGACGGAAGGCAGAGGCTGTGATCTGGCGATCGAAACGGCAGGAACACAGATCACTACCGTGCAAACAATGCATATGACCAAGAAGGGTGCGACGATCGTGCTGGTAGGTTACAGCAAGAGCGGTGAGATGACATTGCCGATGAGTCTGGCGCTGGACAAGGAACTGACATTCAAGACGATCTTCCGGTATCGTCATATCTATCCGATGGCAATCGAGGCGGTGGCAGCGGGTAAGGTGAACCTGAAGGGTATCGTGACGGATATCTTCGATCTGGATGAGGCGCAGAAGGCGATGGATTACAGTGTGAACAACAAGGCGGATGTTGTGAAAGCAGTGATCCGGATCTAGATTCCCTTTTAAATTTTTATAAATACTACAAACAGAACAGCAGCGGCCTGAGCGATCAGGTGGCTGCTGTTCTGCAAAAAGGATTCATGAAACGGATCAGTTCTCGTATCTGTTGGATTTCCACACGATATCTACCAGATGGGCGATACACAGTTTCAGCTGCTCTATGGGCAGGCTGCCGTCAGCAAGCGCGGCGTGGATATTTGCGTGGTCGCCGGGGATCCCGGGCATTACCAGATCGTTTCCGGCGCGCATACAGCCGGAAGCGGTGCAGTCCGGTCCGTTGTGAGTGGTGGTCCAGTCGGTCATGAACACGCCCTTGAAGCCCCACTCGTCGCGGGCAGCCTTAGTGCACAGGTCGTAGTTGTTGGCTGCGTGGATGCCGTTGATCAGGTTATAGCTTGTCATGATGGACATGGGCTGGCTTTCCTTGACGGCGATCTCGAAGCCTTTCAGATAGATCTCGCGCAGGGCACGCTCGGAGATGACGGAGTCGGAACCCATACGGTTGTCTTCCTGATTATTGCAGGCGTAATGCTTGATGGTGGTGCCGCAACCGTATACGGACTGTACGCCGTCGGTCATGGCAGCAGCCATCTTACCGGACAACAGTGGATCTTCGGAGTAGTACTCGAAGTTACGTCCGCACAGCGGATTGCGGTGGATATTCATGCCCGGTGCAAGCCAAAGCGTCACGTAGAACTCGTTCATTTCTTCTGCTACGGCTTTGCCGACTGCGCGCATCACCTCTTTATCCCAGGTTTGGGCAAGGAGCGTGCCGATAGGGAAGGCGGTACAGAACTGATAGTAGAATTCTGCGTCACCGAAGTCTACGTTTCTGGTGAGGAAACCATGTTCGATGCTCATCTCAAAAGGAACGGATTTGATCTCTCCATTTACCACCGGGTAACGCTGCAGCAGGCGCAGTCCTGCCGGGCCGTCCGCGAGGACGATAGGTGCCAGATTCTTATCTGCGAGAGCACAGCTGCTTGTCTGGGCAGCAGAGCCGGGAACGGAGATACCTGCCGCGCCGAGAGCGCTTTCCTTCTGCTCGTCACTGGCATTCTGACTTTTGCCTGGATCGCCGGTGGCTAACAGTACCAGCTGGTCTGTACTCAGCGAATCTACGAATTCCCGCACTTCGGGGGCGATGTTATCCTGTTCTTTGCCGTAGACAACGGTGGAGGTCTGCAACGAGGATGCTGCTACGGTAAGGGCAGGCACCTGATCGACTTTTGCCAGCCATTCCTGACGCAGTGCAGCTACGGCTTCTGCGGGTGCAGACAGTTCTTTCAGTTCATCCTGCAGCGGGCAGATGTGCTCTGTCTTTACGAGAAGGGCATCTTCCTCCAGAGTTACGATGCCGGACAGGGAAGTATTCTCGATGCTGTTTCCGGTGAAAAGGCCGTAAGCACCCTTTTCCAGTACCCAGCCGGGGGTCTTCGTGCAGTAGGAAGCAAGCGTGTAGAGAGGAACTTCGATGGACAGTTCCTGAGACTGGCCAGGTGCAAGCAGGTCCGTCTTGGCGAATCCTGCCAGCCGGCGGTATTCCTTTTCCATCTTGTCCTGCGGGCAGGAAACATAGACCTGCACAACCTCTTTGCCGCTGAAGCTGTTGCCGGTGTTTTGTACGTTGACGGTAACCGTTACGGTATCGGCTGTGGACATGACAATCTTATTCGTGGTGACGGAGAAGTCCGTGTAGGACAGGCCATAGCCGAAGGGATAGCGTACAGGCACCTGGAAGGTGTCGAAGTAACGATAGCCCACATAGATACCTTCCTCATATTTCTCGGTATTTACGTTGCCGTTGTTGTGCGAGAAGGTCTCGGCATTCGGGTAATCCTCATACTTGTAAGCCCAGGTATCGGTCAGCTTGCCGCTGGGGGTCACGTCACCGGTAAAGACAGAGGCGACGGCATTTCCGGTCTCCATGCCGGCCTGGGAGATCAGTATCACGCCGGAGATATTTGTATAAGTATCCAGGAAGGACAGGTCGATCACGCCGCCGGAGTTGATCAGCAGGATTACGTCTTTGTACATGCTGCAGATACTCTTTAAGATCTCGTTTTCCTTATCGTTCAGGTAGTAGTCGCTCTCTTTGGCGAAACGGTCGGCACCTTCGCCTGCGATACGGCTGATCACATATACGGCCGTGTCTGCATCGGACTTCTCCGGCAGGTCGCCTGCCGGCATGGTATACTGTGTGGAAGCGTAGGCGTGGAACAGGGCTACGGAATCGCCGCCAGCTTTATCGATTGTTTCCCAGATCTTCTCACGCCAGTCGATACGGGACTGCTCGTACTGTTTGCGGAAGCTCTCGACCCATGCTTCGGTGGTGATCTCATAACCGGCTGCTTTCAGGCCGTCGTAGATGCTGACCACGTCGCGCTCATTGACGTCGCCGGAGCCGGTGCCGCCTTTGATGGGATTGGATACGCCCGCGCCATAGAGAGCCAGCTTGGAATTTTTGGCTAAAGGCAGGATACCATGTTCGTTCTTCAGGAGGACGAAACCTTCCTCAGCTGCTATTCTGGCCGTTTCACGGTGAGCGGCTTCATAGGGTGCTACATCCGGGGAGGGTCTGCCGGGCAGGCTGGTTGCTTTGAGTTTCTTGTTCATGTCTTGTACCATTCCTTTCCATGTATATTTAATTAAGAAAATGGTATGACAAAACATGGAAATGTGATATTAATTTTCCGAGAAAAATGGTATTATTCTTATATGGGATTTTGGCAGGTATAAGGAAGATATTTATCAGGGCGTTTATGTCCGGAAAGACGTTGGTCAGGCATGAGGAGAAAAGTAAAAGAGCAGGTTTCCCATATGGAATTCGTGAACCGGGAGAATGATTTCCGGCACAGCGATTATGAGGAGGAGATTCGGGTGTACCGGTATGTGCGAGACGGAGACCCGCGGGCTCTGGAGGAGACCCGCAGGAAGTTCAGGGCAGGGGGACAGGGGCACTTGTCAGATGATCCTTTGACAAATATGAAATACTTGTTTGTGGCGTCCGTAACGCTGATCATCCGCTTTGCCATCACCGGGGGCATGAACAGCGAGACGGCCTATACGTCCAGCGATTATTATATCCAGCAGATGGACAAGTGTAAGACGATAGAAGAAGTGCGGAATCTGCACCTGGAAGCAGTGGAGTATTTTACTAACTATATGGCGGATCTGAAGAAAGAGAAAATCTACTCGAAGACAGTAATGCAGTGTATGAATTACATATCCCGACATCTGAACCACCCCATCAGTGTGGCGGAGATTGCCAGGCAGGTGCACAGGAATCCGGATTATCTGTCGGTATTGTTTAAGAAGGAGACAGGGAGGACGGTCTCGGACTATATCATGGAGAGCAGACTGCGGGCGGCGGAGAATATGCTGCTGGATTCCGACTGTTCCTGCGCGGATGTCAGTGCGGCATTTGCCTTTTCTTCCCAGAGTTATTTTACGAAGAAGTTTCGGGAGTATACCGGGGAGACACCGAAAAAATTTCGGGAGAAGTATGGGTACGGCGGGCTGTAGATGTCATGGGGAAAAGACGGAGATAGGGTCTTCTCAAAATCGGTCAACGGATATATCCTGTTATTGGCCAGACAGTTAACGGAGGTGACGGCATGAACGGAAAGTTCTTTTCTCTGCCGGAAGAAAGGCAGAAGGCGATTCTTAACGCAGGGTACCGGGTGTTTTCCCAGAATTCCTATAAGAACAGTCCCATGAGTGAGATCGCACAGGCTGCCGGGATCAGTAAGTCCTTACTGTTTCATTATTTTCATAATAAAAAGGAGTTATACCTGCATCTGTGGGACAATTGTGCGAAATTGACGATTGAATACCTGACCAGATATGACTGTTACAGTCAAAAAGGACTGTTTGAGAGCATGGAACGGGGCATGGAGGTGAAACTGGAGATTTGCCGTCTGTATCCGGATATGGCGAACTTCGCCATCAGGGCATTTTATGAGAAGGATCCGGAGATCAATGCCGCCGTGCAGGAGAGTTACCACAGGTATTTCAACCTGAAGGCAGATAAGGCACGGATCAATTTTGATTCGGCGCAGTTTATTCCCGGGTTGGATATCCCGATGATGTATCGGGAGATGTACTGGGCATCGGAGGGATATCTCTGGGAGATGACCCAGCGGGGAGATGTGGATATCGACCAGATGAAGAGAGATTTTGAGAAGTTGCTGGAGTTCTGGAAGAGCATCTATCTGCGTAGGCAGTGAGAGGATCAACGATCGGGAGTTTGAGACACTGAGCACTCTCGGAAACTCAATAGAGAATAAGCAGGAAAGGGTTGATTTTCAGG
>ERZ779637.540-NODE-540-length-23534-cov-13.240300_pt1 | contig 23534 bp, 17 predicted proteins | sample MGYA00514196_ERZ779637 | MGnify/ENA primary metagenome ERZ779637 (study PRJEB29562, sample SAMEA4376700) | mouse gut metagenome | isolation source: Cecum | study: EMG produced TPA metagenomics assembly of the A DSS colitis mouse model was used to assess the...
CGTTCACTTCCCTGTCGTCCTTCATGCGGAACACACAGCTGCAGATCGCGTCCGACGGCACCAGACTTATGAAACCGTCCATATAAGTGACATAAAATACACTCGTCCATGCCTGCATTTCCGCCGTGTTGACCCACAGACAAATCGTATAGCTCTCACTGTACATAACAGATTTCGGTAAAACAACAACATTTTCCCCTACTTTTCCCCCAGGGAAGGAAATCGCCTTCTGATCCGCCACCACACCGGCATCGTAGGTAATGCCCTCTCCCACCATCTGTCCTTCGTTCTTTCCGTCCGCATCCCTAAGATGATGGTCAAAAGAATAAACCGTGGGAATCCGGTTGCTGACAAAGAAATAGCGGTCGTGATACATCTCGAAAAATCGTTCCGGCAGCTGCGGCTCCCCGTAAAAGTCACCCACACCCAGCTGCGCGCCGTAATTGGCTAACGCGCCCGCCTGCACTGTGTTTTCAATTCCCTGTGCCACAATCATAAACTGCAGATCTCTTCCGAGACCTATGAGATTGCGAAACAGAAGAAGCGGTCGTCTGTCATTTCCTTTATCCGACTTGAGAAGTCTGGGGTCAAGTTTCAAAATGCTTGCCGGAACCTGCTGCAGTACCTTGAAGGATGAGGCGGAGCCAAAATTGTCAATAGCGATCTCAAAGCCCATCTCAGACAGGACTTCCACCGCGCATACAATCTTCTCTCCCCGCCCGAGAAAACTCTCCTCTTCGATGCAGAGCTTGATCTCCTCCGGCTTAACCTGATAGGTTTCCAGACATTTCCTGATATGCTCCACCCCGTCCGCCTGCAGAATCGTTCTGGCGGAAATGCGGGCATAAATCTGCAATTCCCTAAAGACAGTATCCTGCCATCTCTGTTTCCAGCGGCAGATCTGTTCAAACATCATCTTATCCAGCCGGGTAATCACACCGTACTGTTCCAACAAAGGGATAAAGGTTTCCTCCTCCAGAATCCCTTTTTCCGGAAAATGCCAGTACAGCGCTGCCTTTGCCGCATAGACGTCAGAGTTCTGCAGATAGATCATGGGCTGGAAACGCAGTTCAAACTCTTCCTCACGAAATGCGGTGAGCGCCCTGTCCTTCATCACTTTTTGTTCCGCGAGCTGTTGCCGTATGACCTCATAGTTTACATAACTACCCTTTCCGGCCTTTTTGACAAAGTACATCGCTTCGTCACCCTGATCCAGAATCACCGACAGATTTTCGGAACCGCTGCACCCGGCAACAAAACCGATGCTGAAAGAAAGCACCTCCCGCAGAGATTCGTCAAATTCTTCCTTCAGCCTGTGCTGCAGCAATGCGAACTGCTCTTTCGGTTCCTCCGCCAACACGCCGGCATCACAGATCACCACAAACTCGTCGCCGCCCAGACGCACCACGAGCTGTCCGGGAAACACGTCCTGTAAAAGCTCGCTCACAAATACTAAAAGCTCATCGCCCTTCGCGTGGCCGTACACGTCGTTGACCAGCTTGAAATTATCGACATCCATATAGAGGCAATGAACCCGCGCGCCCTCTGGCAGTGCATCCCATATCTCATGGAGCCCTCTCCTGTTCATCATTCCCGTCAGATAGTCTGTATTTTTTTCACCTCTCGCCCGTTCAATCAAGTCGCCGAATAAGCTTTTCATATGATTTCCCCCTCGCACCACATAAGAGGCTGCTGCTATAGCCGGTAAACCGGCATCGCAGCAGCCCCTGGCAATGGAGTGTATGCCCGAAAGTAAAGTTCCTATCCCTTGACCGCTCCGGCCGTCATACCCTCGATAAAGTACCTCTGGAAGCAGAGGAAGATGATGAATACCGGCAGGATGCCAAACATGGATCCCGCAATCAGCACATCGTAGTTATTTCCGTAGGGTGTAAGCAGGGTGTTCAAACCAATCGGAAGCGTAAACTTCTCTGCGCTTCTGTATACAAGCATCGGCCAGAGCACGTTATTCCATGAACCCATGGCACACAGAATCGCCATAGCCGCAAATGCAGGTTTTGTGATCGGCATCATGATCTTAAAACAAATACCATACTCGGTAGCGCCGTCGATACGGCCCGCATCCAGCAGGTCTTTCGGCAGTCCCGACATATACTGTCGGAAAAAGAAGATCGTTGACGCGCCGCAGATACCCGGCAGCATCACGCCCCAGATAGTGTCAACCAGTTTCAGGTTGATCATCTCCTTGTAGAGCGGGAGAATCAGAATCTCGAAAGGAACCATCATGGTTGCAATCACGAGGAAGAACAGGAAGTTCTTCAATTTATAGTTGTACATCGTCAGACCGTAAGCCACAATATAGCAGACAAGCAGTGTCAGGAATACCGTGACAAGCATCAGTATCAGACTGTTCTTGTACCACATAAAATACTTGTGACCGTCCACGTTATTGCCAAACAGGTAAGTGTAGTTATTAAGTGTCATGGTGCTGAAATCCAGGTTGATACTTAAGCCCCGGCGGATCAGCTCCGTGCCGGGCCGGAAGGATGCAATCAATCCGGCAAACAGCGGATACACAATCAGGAAAGAAAGCACCGCAAACAACGCCGTAGAAAACACGGTTAAAATATTTCTCTTAGCTTTCATTCCCCCGGTTTCTTTGCCTTTTACAGAGGTTGTTTCTGCCATATCAGTCTTCCTCCTTCCCTAATGTGCCATTTACAACAAGCTGTACGATATTAATTGCCAGTGCAATCACAAGCAGGACAATACCTACCGCGCTGCCATATCCGAGCTGATTCTTCGTGATACCGCGCTTGTACAAGTATCCAACGATGGTCAGGCCGATGTTGTTCGGTGAATCGGGACCCGCCCACAACATGTAGGATTCCATGAACATTGCCAGACCCGCATACACGCTGATCGTCAACACATAAACGGTGGTCGGTTTCAAAAGAGGAATGGTAACATACCGGAATTTCTGCCATGCGGTCGCGCCGTCAATATCGGCAGCCTCATACATGGCGGTATCAATCGCCTTCAATCCGGAAATAAAGTAGAGCATATTTACGCCGGTCCATCTCCAGCATGCCACAAGCAGAAGGGCGCCGAGACCGGTTGCTTTCATTTTGAGCCATTTAAAAGTGCCAAGTCCGAGAGCCGTCGTGATCACATTCATCTGACCGGTAGGATACTCGGAAAACATCAGTCGAAACAGAGTACCGGAGATAACAACGGAAGTAAGAGCCGGTACATACAGGCAGGCTTTCCAGAAGCCTTTCGCCTTCACCAGTCTGGAATCCATCAGCACCGCAAAGAACATCGGGAACGGAATCAGCAGAACCAGCGTCAAAACCATATACTGAAAACTGTTTAAAATTGCCGTATGGAATGTTTTATCTTTTAAGAGTTTTTGGAAATTACTGACTCCCACCCATTCCGTACCGGTAGGCTTGATATCCTGAAAACTCATGGTAATCGTACTGCATAAAGGATAAATCCAGAACAACAGAAAGCTGATAATAAACGGAAGGACGAACACATAGGGCGCCGCCTTCTGTGAATAGAAAAATTTTTTAAATTTATTCATACGCACACACTCCCAATCTTTGTTTACTATACACCCATCTTACAACAAAGAGGGGATTGTCTAAACAATCCCCTCTATTTAATTTACTACTGTTCGAGATCAACCACATCCTGAGCTGCCTGCAGCGCCTCGTCTACATCCATGCCATTCTCGAGAATGTCATTCAGTGTCACGTTGCACATCTGCTCGTTGATGGTCGGGCTGATAGCTGTCGTGTAAACCGTTCCGATATCGTCCTTGATGCTGTAAAGCACATCGTAAGGATAGTTACGGAAGAACTGGTTGTACTGGTTGTTGTCGTCATGTGCGAATGCGTCGTCGTTCCAAAGAACGGTGTTACATACGTCGAAACCAAGGTTATCCCAGATGAGCTGCTCACCTTCCTCGGACATCTTAGCCCAGCAGAGGAACTCGGAAGCAAGCTCCTTGTCGCCTGCCTGCTGTGTCACAACGGTACCTGTACCACCGATACCTACGGAGCACTTCTGACCTGCTTCGAATACAGGACACTTCGCGATATACCAGTTGCCGGATTCCTCAGGCATGTAGTTGGTGAAACGGCTCATATACCACATAGCCTTCGGGAAGGATACGATATTGTGATCCAGAATGTTCTGGAAGCCAGCCTCTAAGTCAACATGTCCGTCAGGGGATACCATTGCAAGACCGCTGTTAACCCACTCCTGCTCCATGGTGCACATCTTCTTCACGGATTCAAGCTGTACGTTTGCCGTGCCGCCCATACCGCCGGTCCAGTCTTCGCCGTACTCAGCCATAGCGATCCACTGCCAGTCACAGCCAGCAGTATCAACGGAAGTCCAGTGCTTATCTTCCGGATTGCCGAGAGCCGTCAGATACTCATTACCGAGTGCTGCATAGTCATCCCATGTCGTAACAGCGTCAATCTTAGCGATTACATCGTCATTGGAAATGCCCATAGCCTCTGCCATTGCCGCTACGTTATAGTACATTACGGTAGCGCCTACGTGATAAGGAATACCATAGTAGTTTCCGTCGCTTCCGGAGTAGACATCCATTCTCGCCTGTATCATGGTGTCAAGGTAAGGAGCTGCTGTGTCGTTCTGGGGAACAAGCCATGTGTCAAGACCTGCTACCACGTTCGGGAACTGACCGATCTCCACGTCACAGATATCAGGTGCGCCTGTACCTGCATTCAGGGAGGTCAGAAGCTTTGTATGCATGTCTGCGTAAGGATATGTAGTGCAGGTGATCTCAATGGTTCTGTCGGGATTCTGCTCATTCCACTTCTCAACCATGTTGCCATAGTGCTGTCCGTGGATTTCCACGAATGTCCACATCTCCATGTGTGTGCCGTTGGGATCACCGAAAGTAGCGGTAGGAATCTCTTCCTCTGCTGCTGCCGCATCGTCTGCGGGAGCTTCCTCAGATGCACCGTCGTCTGCTGCGCCGTCGTCGGAACCAGCGTCCGCTGCGGGAGCCTCAGCTGCGCCGTCATCTGCTGCAGGAGCTGAACCGGCATCACCGCCGCCGCATCCTACCAGTGTTGTAGCGAGCATTGCTGCTGTCAACAAAGTAGCCAATACTTTCTTTTTCATTCTTTTTCCTCCTTATTATGAATGTACTGTTTGATAACCGCAAAATATTTTCTCTAAAATACTTTAGTCATCCTGCCATATCTTTCCATAAAAATATATGACAATTTGCATTCCCAAATGTGACATTCGCTTGCCTTTTTCTCGAAGAATTTAAGCAACCTGCACATTTTTTTTTTTTTTTGCGGTTATCTTATGTTCATATTGTACAATAGCGAGGAAGATACGTCAATAGCTTTTTGAATTATTTTAGCTTTTTTTGAAATATTTAAAATCACATAAACTTATTCATTTTATGTCACTCGTCAGATGCACCCCATTTTTCATAGGGACAGCGGTTTTTCTTCATCACCGCCCGCAGCTCTACAAAACATCCGCACGCCCTGCACATACCGTCCAGAAGCAGATCACACTCTTTGCAGAGAGAAAGCCGCTTCTCATAAAGCGGCTCCTCAACCTTTACATCTTCATCCAGATTGGCAATGTAGTCGTGCAGATTTTGAAAATACGCCGCCTCGTCCATGTCTCTGGTGAGACATTTGCGGCAGATTCGTCTCTGCTCCATCTCCCTATTCCTCTCTTATGCTGTCCGGTTCACCTGCTCACAATCCCATCCGCCCGGTGAAACCTGATTTCTTATCTGATACGGAAACTGATTACACTGCCCGCAGGCGCGGTAAAACATACCTTCCCGTCCTTCACTTCGTATGCGTCGAAAACTTCCTCTTTCACATTCTCCGGCTCGTCAAAAGTGTTATGCGCGTGCATCTCACCCTTAAGAACCGCCGCCGTGATCTCCTTCGGCGCAAGTTCCATAAAGGACATTTCCACAGGCGCGTCCTCGTTTGTGGAGAGATTGGCAAGCGTCACATTCACATAGCCGTCCTTGCCCACAGAGACCGACTCGTCAAGGAACGGCACCCTGTACGCATCGTCCACGCCGATCATCTTATTGTCCTCAATACAGCTCTCTACAAGCTCTGCATCCTGATGGTACTTATACATATGGAAAACATGGTAAGTGGGTGTCAGGATCATCTTCGGCCCTTCCGTCAATATCACGGACTGCAGCACATTGACCATCTGCGCGATACATGCCATCTTCACCCGGTCGCAGTGCTTGTTGAAAATATTCAGGGAAACGCCCGCCACCAGCGCGTCGCGCATGGTATTCTGCTGATAGAGGAAGCCCGGGTTCGTGCCCGGCTCCACATCGAACCAATCGCCCCACTCATCCACGATCATGCCAATCTTCTTCTCCGGGTCGTACCGATCCATGATCGCGCCGTGACGCTTGATCAGTTCTTCCATATAAAGCGCCTTCGCCATGGTCGTATACCAAACCGCCTCGTCAAACTCCGTGGCGCTGCCCTTGTTGTCCCATCCGCCCGGATGCACATAATAATGAAGGGACAAGCCGTCCATGTAACCGTTGGGGATATTGTTGGGCTGTGGCAGTTCAAAGCATGTCTTAAGCACGCCCTCCGTCCAGAAATAATCAGCTACATTCGCACCGCAGCAGATCTTCTGAATGGGGGCCGCGTTGTCGTAATGACGCACATAAGTCTGGTATCTTCTGTACAGGTTCCCGTAATACTCGGGCGTCATGCTGCCGCCGCATCCCCAGTTTTCATTGCCCACGCCGAAATAATCAATCTTCCACGGTTTTTCATGCCCGTTTTTCTTGCGCAGATCCGCCATCGGGGAAACGCCGTCAAAGGTCATGTACTCCACCCACTCGCTCATCTCCTGCACCGTGCCGCTGCCCACATTTCCGTTTATATAGGTTTTACAGCCAAGCTGTTCGCAGAGCTCAAAAAATTCGTGCGTACCGAAACTGTTGTCCTCCACCACACCGCCCCAGTGGGTGTTGATCATCTTCTTGCGCGTCTCCTTCGGACCGATGCCGTCCTTCCAGTGGTACTCGTCCGCAAAACAGCCGCCGGGCCAGCGCAGCACCGGGATCTGCATTTCCTTCAGCGCGCCCACCACATCCTTACGCATCCCGTTCACGTTCGGAATATCGGAATTTTCGCCCACATACAGCCCTTCGTAGATACATCTGCCCAAATGCTCCGAAAAATGTCCGTAGATCTCCGGGTTGATGTGCCCCTTCTTGTTTTTTTCGTTAATAAATAATTTTGCCATACCTTCTCCTTTTCCTATCATACATTTTTTTACAATTCTGACCTATATTATGTAAACTCTTTTTATCAAGCGCGATTGATTCATTATGTTAACCATTTTTCACCAGATTAAAACCCCAAATTATGTAAACCAATCATCTTAGTTAAACCGGAATGCCGGTCTGCCGTCCTCCCAGCCAAACTTCATCAGCATCGCATGGCGGTTCGGATTGTAGAGCGGGTCGCCCACGATCTCCGTCTCCGTCCTGGCATGATACACCATGATGTCATTGCCATCCTCGTCCACGGTAAAGCTGTTGTGCCCGGGCCCGTAGACACCGAGGGAAGCGTCCGACTGAAGCACCGGGTAACGCTCCTTTTTCCACGACAGGGGATCAAGCAGATCCGCGTCCTCGTCCGCCGTCATCATACCTATACAATAGGCGATGCCTGTCTCCGACGCGGAATAGGTCATGAATATTTTGCCGTTCCGCTTGAGAACCGCCGGGCCCTCGTTCACCCAGAAGCCCACCCGCTCCCAGTCGTAATCCGGCGTGGTGAGAAGCACCTGCACGGTCTTTAACTTGTAGGGTGTCTCCAGCTCTCCTATGTAAAGATTAGAAATCTGCTTTCCGACACCTACCTTTTCCGCCCAGATATAATACCATTTACCCTTGCTCTCAAACACGGTGCCGTCCAAAGAAAAAGCCTCGAAGGAAAAAACGTCATCGTCAGCCCTTCCCATTTTTCCTTTTTCCGTCCATGTGCCGGTAATCGGATCCGCATCATTACATTCCAGCACATAAGGTCTGATCTGCCAGATATCGTCCTTGTCGCCGCCCGCATAGTAAATGTACCACGCCCCGTTGATATAGTGCAGTTCCGGCGCCCAGATATGGCAGCTCATTATCCCCGACTCATGCTTGTGCCAGACCTCCGTCTCCTGCGCGTCCGCAAGCCCCGCAAGCGTGTCCGATCTGCGAAGCACGATTCCGTCATAGGCAGGCACGGAAGCCGTAAAATAATAGGTTCCGTCCGTATGCCTGTACACATACGGATCCGCCCGCTGCAGTATCCACGGTTTGTTATTTAATAGTTTGCTCATTTTTCCCTCCATTCCGAAGCGTTTTACGCTGAGGACGCGAGCAGAATTTTAGATTCTGCTCTGCGATCAACAGAATTTGTGACGCTTCGGCACAAATTCTTGGTTGAATAAATTGCTCATCAGAGAATTTATTCAACCTTATCCCTCTTTTCCGAAGCGTTCTTTGCTGAGGAGCGCGAACAGAATCTCAAATTCTGTTCTGCGATCAAGGAGTTTGTGACGCCTCATCACAAACTCCGGATTGAAAAATCAGCACATCAGTGTGATTTTTCAATCTTTCCCCTTTTCCGTCTTCTCACCCACAGCCACTTTTTGTTTATATAAATTATTTTAATTGTATCTAAAATTATACAAGGTTTTTCCCAATAAAGCAACCCTAATTTTCATAACCGGTTCAGACAGGTGCGCATAAGATAAAGTAACTCCCCGCAGAAAGGATTCCGCCATGCCCGCTCCCACCGTACTGATCGCCGGTCGTCCAGAGAACACCAAAAACTATGAAAACACAATAAGAAGGATGGGCGTTTCCTGCTTTGTCAGTCTCGACCCGGGTCAGACAGACGACGCCACGCATCTTCTTCTCCCGGGCGGCGGCGACATCACCCCTGCCTTTTTCGGCCAGGCCGACCACGGCTCCCACAGCGTGGACACCGGGCTTGACATCCTGCAGTTTGAGGTTCTTTCCCGTTTTGCGGCACAAAAAAAACCCGTGCTCGGTATCTGCAAAGGGCTTCAGCTCATCAACGTCCATTTCGGCGGCGATGTCACACAGCATATCGACACCGCCGAAAACCACAGATGGGTCGGACGCGACCAGTTTCACTATGTCTTTCACTGCGACCTTGGCCGCCGCGATTTCTTTTACCAGCTCTATGGAAACAGCGCCAAGGTAAATTCCGCCCACCATCAGGCCGTAAACCGCATGGGCGGGGGACTGATCCCCGTCTGCCGCGCCGGGGATAACGTGGTCGAAGGACTGATTCACAGCTTCCTCCCCATTCTGGCCGTACAGTGGCACCCGGAACGCCTTCCCAACGGTGGGGGTGAGTCGCTGTTTTCTTACTTTTTCTCGCTTGGCTGACGCTTCAGACGGCTTTCTAACTGCGCCATACCCTCCTCAAACTTCTCCCGCTGGAGTTCCCATCTGTTTTTCCAATCCGGGCGTTTCGGTCTTCCGGCTCCACGCCTGCCCTGCGCCTGCTCCTTCGTATGGAGGAAAATCGTCTCAAACAGAGCGCGCATGATCTGCATCACAACCTTCGCCGTCTCCTCATCCACCTCGCTGATTGCCCTGCCGATCTTTTGTATGCTCTGAAACCCGTGCGCCGTGAAATCAATCAAATTGTCTGTCTCCGACGCCTGCACCACCCTGTACAATGTATCCACGAAAATGTGCATCTGCTCCTGATCCAGCGACAGAATCCACTCGTTGAGCGTCTGATCCATGCGTTTCCGCCCCGGCCGGATTTCATCCACCACGCGGAAATCCCCGTCCTTCACAAGCCATGTGTAAGGGTTGTGCTGGGCAAGCCCGAGGGTTTTACTCTCCACCACCCGGTAATTGCCGTCCGTATAGAGGAGCATTCCCACCAGCGAAGAGCGCGGCACGGTTTTGTGAATCCGCCCCTCAATCTCCCGGTACGCTTCCCGCTCTCTCACTTCCGGTCGGAATCCCGGCCCGTCGTGGTCATAAATTCTCTCTATCCGCGCTCTCATAGGCGCGCTGCAGTGCATAGCTGCATAGACCGCAAAGTTCCCCCCTTTGGAATGGCCGCCCACATAAAAACCGCCGTCGATCGTCCGCGCCGCCTGCTCCAGATAAGGCACGCTGTAAAGCTGTCCGGGCACCGGCTCTGAAAAGGCCAGATTTAAATCCTCCTTCCAGCCCACGATATTCTCATCCGTCCCCCGGAACACCACGTAGGAAAGTCCCCCGGTCATGCCGCACACCACGGCTGAAAACTGGCTCTCCTTCTCCGGTTCAATCAGGTTTACATAATTCCAAAGGCGCAATTCTCCGAAACGTCTGCTGTTTAAAATGCCCGTAAAGAGCGCCGTGTTGTCCTTGCGGTAGCGCTCATCCCCATAGATACGGTCATAATCCTCATGAGCTGCGATCTCCCTAATACTGATCGGAGCACGCTCTTCCTCCGGAGCCGGCACAATACCGTCAAATTTCAGATAGGAGAGCTGGCTGATCACCAGACTGTCCACATCGCCAAACGGCTTCTCCTCCAAGCTGTAATCCCCGTATTCTTTCAGATAGTCTAAAATTGTCCCCATTTTTGCCTCCATGACGCAAACGTGCACTCCGAACTATTTCGCATCTGCCGTCAAATGCTCCTGCTCTCCCGTCTCTATATCTTAGCCTCCAGATGCTCGATATTCTTAATCAATACGCTGACCGTTCCATCCGGATTCGTGATAAATTCCACACACTTCGGATTCTTATACTGGTCCATGGGAATTTTGATCTCGATGCCCGTGTCCGTAAAAAGGTGCTGGCTCTGGAATTTGCGCATCGTATTCTCGCTCTTAGGCTCTATGGTCTCCTTCACCATGTTGTACTTTTCCATTTTATCCTGAAACGCCGTCCTTAATTCCGGCTCGCCCTCGAAAATTTTCTCCGCAATCTCCTCCACCACGAAGCCGCCCTTCTCCTCCATCTCCTCCTGCATGATGCTCTTGGCCCGCATCTGTCTCTCAAACCGCTCACTCTCCGCAAAACCCTCCTTCTGCACGCTCTCCACGGCGCGGCCCACGATAGACAGCTTGGATTTATGGGAGAGATGGGCGCTGCACTTCAAGAAAAGGAAAGAAAAATAATCCGTCTTCTCCCCGTTCACCTCATACTTCCTCTCCACCACCTGCAGGGAGAGATCCGAAAGGCAGATCACCGCCGCCTCGGTCAGCCGCTGGGTCTGGGAAGGCAGGATCGACTTGTGCCGGATCAGCTCGTTGCTGTTCCCCTCCCCCTCCGTAAGCGGCATCGTCCTGTGGGTGTAGAGGGTCTTGTAATTCATTTTTAGGAGGGCCAGATACTCCTCCTCCCCCTCCCGAAACCGCACCACCATCAGATCCGCCGGCGGAATGTCAATATTGCCGCTCATAATCTCAAACAAAAGTCCCGCGATCTCCTGACTGACCGCCACAAAATTTTCGTCCTCATACCCGGTCAGCAGCTTGCAGACCTCCGACTCCCGCTCGTAGAAGCGGCATTCCTTCGCGTCGTCCCCGGCGCAGATTTTTCCGATGTGCTCCCGCACAAACTCCGCCACCTCCGAGCCGAACTCCAGCTCCGTATCGGAAAGCACCGGCATCCCGATGGTGGGATCCAGGATATGTACGATGACGTGTTTGATTCTGATGTCCTCTTTGTTCATTCTATATATATTCCTCCTATGTACCATTATCTATATATATTATTGCGAAACCCTTCACAACCTTTATGATAATTGTGCAACGAGGTGTTATCGAGTTTCGCCGTTGCACAATTAGTTATACTTCCCAACGTAGTCCGTCCCTGTCTCGGTCTGCATTAAGTTTACATAATACTGTGGGTCGCGTTCCATCAGCAGCATTGTGTGAAAAGCTTCCAAAAGCATTTTATCCCCATTGCTCTTCATCTGCGTGCGATCCCTGTCAAGCTGCGCCTTGAAGTGATCCATCTGCCACACCATGATATCGACCAGACTGTAACCGGCTACCTGATATTCACAGAGGAAATTCTCGTGTTCCAGATAGTACAGAAACTCCTTCGACACGCCCTCCGAGACAGTCAGCATCTCAAAAAACCGTTCCAGAAACGCCTCATCCTCCCCGGCATAGTAACATAACGCCCGCGCCCAGGCGTAAGCTTTTGTCTTCTCCTCCTTGGTCATCTGCCACCCCTCCTTCGGTTCTTTTTCCCAAACTTTACACATAAAATGTGCTAAATAACACTAGGACGTGTTTCTATGGCTCTCTTAGAACAGATCAATGATTTTTTATGGGGCCTCCCCCTGATTATCCTGCTTATGGGCACGCATATTTATTTCACTTTCAAACTGCGCTTTCCCCAGAGAAATCTTTTCCGGGCAATACGCCTCTCCCTGTATTCCGCGGAGGATAAGCCCTCTGACGCGGAATCTTTCCCCGTGGAAGATACATCCCTCGTCGGGAAACCTGCCTCCGCAAAGAAAGCTTCCACCGCGCACAAGGTCAAAACAGCCCGCAATCTCTCGCCCTTCTCGGCCCTCTCCACCACACTGGCCGCCACCCTGGGCACGGGAAACATCATCGGTGTCTCAACCGCCGTCGCTCTGGGCGGCCCCGGCGCCATTTTCTGGTGCTGGATCACCGGGATTCTGGGGATGGCCACCGCCTACGGCGAATGCTACTTAAGCGTTCTCCACCGCCAGAAAAGCGGGGACGGCCTCTACATCGGCGGCCCCATGTATGTGTTAAAAAACGGTTTACATAACAAAAAATTGGGCAGCCTGTATGCGCTGTGCACACTGGCCGCCGCTTTCGGCGTTGGCTGCACCACCCAAGCCAACTCTGTCACGCGGGCGACCACGTTAAGTTTCGGCGTCTCACCCCACCCGGTAGGCGTCATGCTGGCCGTGGTAACGGCGGCGGTGATCCTCGGCGGTATCCGAAGCATCGGCCGTCTCTGCGAGCGCACCGTGCCCGCCATCACCTTTCTCTATCTGTTCGGCTGTATGCTTCTCTTAATCCTATACCGCCACCAGCTTCTCACTGCCGTAGTCTGGATTCTAAAGGATGCCTTCTCCTTCGCAAGCCTTGCCGGAGGCGTAGCCGGAGCAGGGTTACGGCGGGCCCTGCGGTACGGCATCGCCAGAGGCCTTTTCACCAACGAGGCCGGTATCGGCACCTCCGCCATCGCCGCGGCTGCCTCCCACACCGAAGACCCGAAAGTACAGGCCTACGTTTCCATGACCGCCGTCTTCTGGGACACGGTTGTCATGTGCCTGCTGACCGGACTTGTGGTAGTCTGCAACATGCTCTACGATCCGGCCTCCACAGCCGGGGCCGCTGAAACGGATCTGACCGCGGCTGCCTTTGCCCATCTGCCCTATGTGGGAGACGCCTTCCTCACGATCTCCCTGTGCGCCTTCGCCGTGACCACCCTGATCGGCTGGTCTTACTTCGGGGAGAAAGCCGCCGAATATCTGGGCGGAAACCGCAGTGTGCCGTTCTACAAGCTTTTCTATGTCCTGATGATCTATCTGGGCGCCATCATTCCCATGCATCTGGTGTGGGAGTGCACCGATCTGATCAACGGCATTATGGCCCTCCCGAACCTGCTTGCGCTGTGGGCGCTGCGGAGGGAAATCAAATCTTGACACTTCGTGCGGAGAATGCCTCCTTTGGCGTTCTGTCCTATGGCAGAACGTCTTTAGAAGTGCTTTTCGCGTTCCGAAAATACAGATAAAACCCCACACAGATCAGCGCCGACAACAGCGACCCCAGCGGCGCCGCCCATCCCATAGGATACAGACTGTCCGGGAAGTACACACCCGCCAGATAAGCCCCCGGGATACGGATGAGAAGAATCGCCGTAATATTATGTAAGAAGGAAATCCCCGCCTTCTGGTCTCCGCAGAAATACCCGCTGAAGCAGAAATGAATCGCCGCAAAAAACGTATCGAAGGCGTAGGAGCGCAGATAAGCGCAGCCTGCCGCCAGCACAGCTGCATCCCTTGTAAACAGGCCCACCAGCGTCTGCGGCAGGAACTGGCTGTAAAGCGCACAGAGCGCACCCCAGGTCATGGTGATCAGCAGGCCATAGCCAAGGGAAGCCCTTGCACGCTCCGGCTTGTCCGCCCCCATATTCTGCGCCGTGATGGCGGAAATCGCGGAGAGGAACGCAGAAGGCACCAGAAACAGGAAGCCGATCAGCTTCTCCACAATCCCCACGGCCGCCGAAACCACCAGCCCCCTGCTGTTGGCAATCACCGTAATCACGATAAAAGCCACCTGAATCAGCCCGTCCTGACAGGCGATGGGCGCGCCCACCCTGAGAATTTGAGAGATCGTCTCCCGATCCGCCCGGATATCCCGCCCTGTCACCTGAAAGCCCAGATCACGCTGTTTTAGCATCACAAAGGCAAAGGCCACGCTCACCGCCTGCCCGAGAACCGTCCCCAGAGCGGCCCCCGCCGCCCCCATAGAGAGGCCGCCGATCAGCACAAAATCCAGCGCGATATTGACCACGCAGGCCACCCCCACAAAGTACATGGGCCTTTTGGAGTCGCCTGCCCCGCGGAAAATGCTGCTGATCACATTGTAGGCCGTGATAAAGGGCACGCCCGCAAAACAGATGCCAAGATACAGGCTTGTCTCCTCCAACGCCTCCGCGGGTGTCAGCATAACACTTGTTATTAAATTGGTGCAAAGCAAAAGCACCACCGTCAGCAGCACGGCAAAGGCCGCAAAAAAGACAACCGACGCGCCAACTGTCTTCGCTGCCGCCCGCTCGTCCTTCGCCCCCACATATCTGCCGATCCGCACGGTGGCACCCATGGCAAATCCCACGATAATCACCGTTAGCATATGCATCACCTGGCTGCCGATTGCCACCGCCGTAGTGGTCTTTGAGCCGTTGTACAGCCCCACTACAAACAGATCTGCCATGCCGTAAAAGGTCTGCATAAAGCAGGCCAAAAGATACGGGAGCGCAAACCGTATCAGGTTTTTCCACACGCTCCCCTCCGTCAGATTGTTTTCTCCCATCTTCCGTACCTTACTTTCCGAAATATCCCGCCACCGTCTTTAAATGCTCTATCACGGGCAGATGCTGGGGACAGACATTCTCGCACTGGCCACAGGCGATACAGTCCCCCGCCTTTCCGAAAGTGCCCGTCAGTCGGTCGTAGTATTCGCCTTGAGGCGTCCAGCCCTTTCCATCAACCTCCTGCATCTCCGCGTTATAGAGCGAAAAATACTTCGGGATCGCGATATTTTTGGGACATCCTTCCGTACAGTAAGAGCATCCCGTGCAGGGAATGGCGATGTTCCCGTTAATCATGGCCGCCGCCCGGTACACCATGCGCCTCTCCTCGTCCGTGAGAGGCTTGAATTCGCTCATATAACTGATGTTATCCAAAAGCTGCTCCATGTTGCTCATGCCGCTTAACACCATCTTTACATTGTCCAGACTGGCTGCGAAGCGGATCGCCCAGGAAGACACCGACATTTGCGGATCGCGGTTTTTGAACATCTCCTCCACATCCTTCGGCACCTTGGCCAGCGTACCGCCCTTGACAGGCTCCATCACCCACACCGGCACGCCGTGCTTCACCGCCACCTCATAGCAGAGCTTGGACTGGATCGCGCTGCTCTCCCAGTCCAGATAATTGAGCTGGAGCTGCACAAACTCCATCTCCGGGTGCTCCGTCAGCACCTGATCCAGAAATTCCGCATTGTCATGGTAGGAAAATCCCATATGCCTCACAAGTCCCTGCTTTTTCTTCTCCGCCAGCCAGTGGAAGCAGTCAAGCTCCGTGTAAATCTTATAGTGACTGAAACCGATATCGTGGAGCAGATAGTAGTCAAAAAACGTAACACCCGTTTTTTTAAGCTGCGCCTCAAAAATTTTATCCCGGTCTTCCTTCGTCCTGATAAAGCTCGCGTGCAGCTTTGTGGCCAATGTATAGCTGTCCCGCGGATGTCTGTCCACCAGACATTCCTTCGCCGCATCCTCACTCTTAAACCCGCAGTACATCCACGCCGTATCGAAGTAGGTAAAGCCCTTCTCGATAAAGGTATCCACCATCTTCTTCGTCGTTTCCAAATCAATGCTCGTCGCGTCGTTCGGATTATGTAACGGCAGCCGCATGAGCCCGAATCCCAGTTTTTTCGCTTCCATTTTTTATCTCCTTCCATTCTCCTGAGTGAAACATAGGGAAACGCTGATTAAAGCGTTTCCCGCACCGGATTTGCGCCGCGAAGCGGCACATTCCTTTGCAAATCCGTGTGCATCCGCCGGAGGCTCTAAGGAAGTGCTGATTTAATCAGCGCTTCCTTAGAACTTCTTAGCGAAGCAGCCTCTGCTGCTGAGCTTTAGAAGTTCTTTTCACTCTACCCTAAAGCCACATCCAAAATCATCATAACCACAAACCCGATGGCCACACCCACGGTTCCGACATTGCTGTGATCCCCGGCCTGCGCTTCGGGAATCAGCTCCTCCACCACCACATAGATCATCGCCCCCGCCGCAAAAGCCAGAAATACCGGGAGCGCCGAGACGATCTGCTCCGCCAGCAGAATCGTAACAAAAGCGCCGATGGGTTCCACGATGCCGGACAGTGCCCCGTAGACAAAGGCCCTCCCCTTGGAAACACCCTCGCTGCGAAGTGGCATGGAAATGATCGCCCCTTCCGGAAAATTCTGGATGGCTATACCCACCGCCAGGGCAAAGGCCCCCGCCATGGTAATGCCCGCGTCACCGATCAGCGCTCCCGCAAAGGTCACGCCCACAGACATGCCCTCGGGAATGTTATGCAGCGTCACCGCAAGGACAAGCATGGTCGTTTTTTTTAACGAGCTCTCCACGCCCTCCGGCTCCGTGCTCTCCAGATGCAGATGCGGAATCAGACTGTCCAGCACGAGAAGAAAGGCCATGCCGCCCAGAAAACCTCCCGCAGCAGGAATCCAGGCAATCTGCCCCTGCTCTCCCGCCATATCAATGGCCGGAATCAAAAGCGACCAGACGGAGGCCGCAATCATAACCCCCGAGGCAAACCCCAGAAGAAGCTTTTCTATCTTCTTATGCATCCCCCGCATAAAAAATACCATGGCCGACCCAAGGGTCGTTCCCGCAAAGGGAATCAATAATCCCGCAAGCAACTGCATATGCCGTCTGTCCTTCCTTATTTCACCTTTACTTTACACCTGACGACAACAGGCTTCACATTATCCGCCTGCTCCGCAAAGGAAACCTTAAACTGCAGAGAATAGCTCTTCCCCTTGACGGCGCGTCCCGTGTCTTTCATGGTAAGCGTCCCCGTTCCCTCTTTATTATATACATAAGCAAAGGCATCCGTGTTCCCCACGAGAGTCACATTTTCAATCGCAGGCGTGTCAGCTCCCTTCATGACCGCGCTCACGTCAATCTTCACGGAATTGTAAGCGCCGCTGTACATGAGAGCCGTTTTCGGCGCCGCGCTCACTTTCACGCTTCCCTGTTTCACCTTAAACTTCACGGCAGGCGTGGAAATTTCCACCGTCTCTCCGTTCACATTCCGCAAAGTAAGGATCGGCGCAACCGTATACTGATATTTGATAACAAGTGTTTCGTTTCTCTTTGCCCGAAGCTCAATGGCCTTGCCATCCTCACGCCATCTCGCCTCAAACAAATGAGCGTCGCGGCCTGCCAGTCTCACTTCCCGATCCGCCGGGATTGCAAATTCGCCGCTCACCGCTTTGAGAGCGGGCGTCAACGTCATAAAGCTGCCTTCCCTGTTCAGCACGTCGATACTGCCCTTCGCCGTAAGCTTCACCGCCTTTGCCGGGGCGGTGTTTACCACCTTTAAGGTCAACGGTGTTTTCCAAATTTTTCCGTCCTTCGCCGCCTGTACGATATATTTGTAGGAGCCTGCGTCCACCGCCTTGTTATTCAGCCTTGCCGCCACATGATAGCTGCCGTTCTCTCTCGTCACGGAGAAAATCACCTTGCTGTTCTGCACCAGAGCCTTCGCCCTTGCGTCTTTCGGGTCGCAGTAGACACTCACCCGGATCCTTTCCTTTTTGTTCTCCCCGGCCCCATCGGATTCCCAGAGCATACCGCCGTCCTTCCACTTCACTGCGGTGGAAGCCGCATCATACCCCCTGTAAGCCGCATCCGCATTGAGCTGCAACGTCTTATTCTCCAGAGCGATAGCGGGCTGTCCCATCTTTACCCTGACCTGCAGCGTATAGGTAACCGTCTCGTTCTGTGCCCAGTTCTGTGCATCGCTTAAAAAAATCTGCATATTAAAACTGTCTGTCTGATTCAGATTTTTTCCGCTCAGAAGCAGGCCGCCCTTTTCACGGTCCACCTCCACATCATAATTTCCTTTGGCCTTCCCGCTGCTCTTCTTTACCGTTACCGAGTCCCATGAAACGGCTTCCGGATTCTTTATCCCGATCCACAAGCTCTGAATGCCCGCCTGCGGATACAGCGTCACCTTTTTCGTATCCCAAGTAAGCTTAGGCGCCTTTTTCTCCACACCCACCGTAAAGGACGTAGTATAAGATCCCTGCCAGCCTGAAAAGTATAGCGTCAGCTTTCCCTTTTTGACGCTTTTTAAAGTCGCGCCGTTCTCCGCCTTGATATAATAACAGCCGTCTCTTTTTTCTATGGTATAATCCGCTAATCCGCTGTATTCCAGCCGTGTCAGTATCTCGTCCGTATCGATCTGCAGCAGACTTTCGTCATTTTTGCAGAAGAGATTCAGCTTTCGCGCCTGCTTCACTTTATAGACCGGATTCTTCGACACCACCTTGACCGTGAGGGGCAGCTCATAGGTCGTCCCGACCTCTTCCACCGCCACGCAGATTTTTATCCTGTAGGTTCCTGTCTTCGTGCCGCTCTTCGCTTTTATGTTGTAGCTGCCTCTCACTTCCTCCAGCTTAAACTTCGTGCTCTTCTCGTCAGTCCCAAGCTGAACCTTTTTTATTCTATATTCCCTCCCCTCCGGGCTTTTCGCCGGATACAGGGATATCCATTCACCGTCCGTCTGCATGAGGTTTAACGTAACGCTCTCGTCGCTCAAGCCCGGCTCCGCATCCCCCACAACCAGCCAAATCGTCCGGGAAGTCTTCGCCGCATCGTTGCCGGTCAATGTGATCTGCGCCGTGCCCGCCGCCTTGACAATCAGGGAAACCGCAAACCCATCCCCCTCTGCGGCCGACGACTTAACCGCCACAACCTTCGCGTTGCCGCTCTTCGCAGTCACCTTGGCGGCCCCCGGCAGCGTCAGCGTGATTTTGCTGTTGACCTGATTTGGCTGCTCTGTTTGAAAAGCGGAAAGCAGCCCCGTATATCTCTCCTCCGCCTGCCCCGCGCCGCTGACGCGGGTAAATTTTTCCACGCCTCTTATCGTCAGTGTACCGCCCGCCTCCTTGACGGTGAGCTTCACGCTGGCCTGACAGGTTTTCTTTCCCAGCTTATAGCTTGCTTTGATCGTGGCGCTGCCCGCGCTTTTGGCCGCCAGCTTCGCGCTGCCCGCATTGTCTGCCGTCAATATGCCGTCCGCCGCAGGCTCCACCGAAATCACGTTCGTATTACTGCTGCTCCAGATGATATTTTTCCTCATATCGCGCAAGATATCATCCCGCTGCGTTTTATAACAATCGTTATTTTTATATTCCTCGTTCTCATCAAGCTGCTTTAAAGTATCTGCCGCAGAATTGTTTACATAAATTATCGAATTCTGCCCTTTGGTAAGTACGAAGTCTTCCTGTGCCTTCCCTTCCGCCGTCCGCATTCCCAGAGAAATGTTTTCCACCGTCAGTAATCGCACGTCCAGCAGCCGCTCCGCAGGTAAAATGTGCTCCCCCGCCCCGGCCGGCTTATAGAGCGCCGCGAACTTTTTCGTCTTTCCCCCCGTTAACTGCGCAAGCGCCGTGTCCGGCTCCTTCCAGCTCCAGCCGTCGGGAAGCGTCACATCCTTCAAAGTCGTCTGCGTGTTGGTCAGCGCAACAGGCCGCGGAAGCTCACGATCCGCAAGGTAAGCCTCCTCCTGCACCGTCACCGCGCACGACGCCTCCGCAATGGTCTCCCCATCGCTGTCCGTCACCGGAGTTCCTTCCTCATTCACAATCACGGCGGAAATCGTCGTCTCGCCCGCGCCCACAGCAGTCACCGCGACCGTGTTCCCGCTGATCGTCAATGCCGCCGTGCCTGACTCTGTTTCCGTATCCGATCCTTCTCCCGTGTCCGTTCCCTCTTCTGCGCCCGGCCCTTCTTCCGTGTCCGTTCCCTCTTCTGCGCCCGGCCCTTCTTCCGTGTCCGTCACATCTTTTACACCCGGTGCGACATCCGTCTCAAATGCCGCAACCGTCGGGTCAGCGGATGTCCATTTCACATAATTCTGTCCCCCGTTCACCCATTTGCTGTCAGACGGCGAAAAATATAATCGAAGCCGCCTGCTTTCCCTCTGCGTATTCCCGTCGGCATCCTTCCTTATGGTCAGTGTATATGCCGTCTCCTGCATCTCTATCTGCGGCAGCTTAGAATCCTCCACCGTCACTACGCACTGCAGCATCTCCAAACCGTTATCCACATCAGCCCAGACCAGCGTCTCCCCCACGGACAGCGGTGTGACGGTGCCATCCGTATCTACCGCAGCTACCGTCTCATTTTCGCTGATCCACCTGATCGCGTCTGTGGCTTCTCCTCCCTTGTCCGCCGGGTCACCGTCCATAACGACAAGCCGCCCCTGCTCCGCATTCATCGTCAGATCAAACGACAGACGATAAGTTTTCGTCTCCTTATCCGCAAAAAATCCGTTTGCATCCGACTGCAGGGAATAATCCGACACCTTTACGGTGCATACATCCTGCACGCCGTTTTTCGCCGTGGCGGAAATTTCCGTGGTTCCCACTCCCACAGCCGTAACTTTGCCGTTTCCGTCCACCGTGGCAACCGATTCGTCCTTGCTCGCCCAGGTCAGCTCCTTGTCTCTGGCATTGCCGGGCTGTACCGCAGCCAGCAAAGTCTCTTCCTGCTTTCCCTCCACACCCTTCAGCAGATGAAGCGTATCTCTATCCAAGGCGACACTCGCCACCTCCGCCGGCTCCTCCTTCAGTGAAAAGAAATCCACATTATAGCTGAGCGTCGTGTCCTTTCCATTCTCTGTGCCATCCTCCAGCTTAATACCGCTGACCGTGACCTGAAACTGGGAGTCTTTGTTATACCTTACGTTGCTGGGGCGGAAAATAATGCAGTTCGGCATCCCATAATATTCTACATTCACCTTAAAAACGCCGGTTGCATTGGAACCTGAGAAAGACCAGCTTTTATTGTTGGTGATATCCTTAAGCGTCACGGTTACACTCTGAAAACTCGCTTTCTTATAATCGCTGCCAAGACTCAGCGTCCACGGCGTCCCAGAGCCGTTCATCAGCTCGATGGGCATGTTCTGCGCGGGCCATGCCACATAATCCGTAATCCCGCTGCCCTTGCTGTCACGGACATACATCACCGAGTAGGAACCCACCGCCCCGAATCCGGTCTGTGACATGGAGGGATTTAAAATCCATCTCCTATGCCCCATTGTGTTGACATTGGCGGCATCCCCGTCATACATCCAGCCGTTTAACAGGGTTTTGGCGATATTGCCATAACCCGCCGCAATATTGCCGTTGGAGCATCCCGCATATCCGGTCTGATAAAGATCGTCCGGGAATCCGTCAGGTTGTCCCGGCTTATGATCCAGCTTGCCGCCTACGCGGTTTAACAGCGCGCCCGCCTGGGCTTTCTCCGTATAGTCCTCGCTCAGCGTCACGTCCGTCGGCACCCCCGCCACATAGCGGATAAAGTTCAACAGATTCATAGCGTTTTCCAGACTGTTGTCCTTCAGATGACCCGCCGCGTAAGGGGCGCTGACCGAAGGAGTCACGCTATAACCGTTTGCGACATCCAGACTCCACGGATATGCCTTGTAGCGGTCGATGATTTCCCCCACCCCCGGCGTCCGGTGGCCGGAACCCGCCGCCATGGGAGATATCTCTTGATCGGAATAAGCCGCATACCTGCCTGTCCCCCCCGTCATAAGGGGCGGTTCTCCGAGCGTCGGCTCTCCATTCCAATCCTCCGGAACCAGATTTTCCTCTTCCTCTGTCGTATTTTCGGAAACCGTATTCTCCGATACGGTCGGCTGCTCTTCTGTCGCCGATGCATCCGTTTCTTCTCCGTCAGGCTGCTCCCCCTCTGCGGGCAGCATTTCTCCTCCCTCGTCCGGCGCGTCCGCCTCTCCGGGCACGGGGTTTTCTCCCTCACCAGGCGTCTCCGTCTCTCCGGGCGCGGGATTTACTCCCTCGTCGGGCTGCTCCCCCTCTCCGGGTGTCTCCGTGCCGCTCTGCTCCGGCTGTTTTTCCCCGTCGGGATACTCCTCCTCTCCGGGTGTCTCCTGTTCCGCGAGTGCAGACTTGTCCCCTTCTTCCGCCTTTTCCGTTTCCGCAGTAGTCTCCTCACAGATGTCGGCATTTTCCCCGGACATTGTCTCTTTGCCTTCCGCAGACAGCCCCTGTATGACAGACTCCGACGCACAAACCGTTCCCAGCGTCCCCTCAGCCCACAACAGCGCCGCCAGCAGAACCGGCAGCGTTCTTTTCCACTTCTTTTTATTTCCCATTCTTTGCATCCTCAACACGCGTTCCTCTTCTTTTTCCTCTTTTTTCTCCCGTTACCAGATCATAACTCTCCGCAATCATGCGTTTGATGTCCTCATCTGGTATCGTACCGTCCAAAATTACCGTGTTCCAGTGCTCCTTGTTCTGGTGGTAGCCCGGAATCACAGACTCATAGGTCTGCCGCCAGAAGTCCCGCCACGCCGGATCCACCTTGATATTGATCCGCATGGAACCCTGATATTCATATGTCCATAGAAATGCTTTTCTGTTTCCGCCGCATCTCACCAACACCCAGTTGGTGTCGTGAAAAGGCATGTCCTGATACACGTCGGGAAACGTCATGCCATAGCGCAGCGCCTCTTCTCTCGTCGTCACGGTTACCTCCATGTCAGAGCCTTAGACCTACTTTTTCAAATTTCTCAGTCTGCGTACTTTGCAGACCCGGAAATTCTCTTCACACTTTTCTCCCACCTGATGCATGATTTTCAGTCTATCGCCCCAGTGTTTCCAGTATACCACTTTCGCAGGCGCATTTTCAACGACTTTTCCCATCATACACACCTCCGCAAAGTATCACTTTTTACCAATGTAAAGCGATCTGCTTCACAATTCCGGCAATTTTGACATTTCGCCTTTACCGTCGCACTTCTTCTATAGTATAGTATTATTATACATACAATTCAGCGTCTGCCATCTTGCACCGGCATAACGCTGAACAACCAGACAGGGGGATATAGTTATGGACAAAAGTGCAGAAATCAGAAAACTGTGTCAAGAGAAGGAGATCCGCATGATCGACTTCAAAATGACCGACATCGACGGACGCTGGCGTCACA
>ERZ779637.542-NODE-542-length-23453-cov-13.077485_pt1 | contig 23453 bp, 21 predicted proteins | sample MGYA00514196_ERZ779637 | MGnify/ENA primary metagenome ERZ779637 (study PRJEB29562, sample SAMEA4376700) | mouse gut metagenome | isolation source: Cecum | study: EMG produced TPA metagenomics assembly of the A DSS colitis mouse model was used to assess the...
TGCCATCCGTCAGGATGCCTGCGGATTTTTGCCTTGCAGGGCAAAAAATCCACTCACCAATCCATACACGTCGAGATATTAAACAGGCTCTAAGGTGGAAAAGGAACACAAGCTGCGGAAATTTGCACTGGATAATTTTGAACGGAAAGCATTCTTTGATATGTTCATATTGTTCCTTTTTCACTTCCATGCTTTACATTATAACACACTCTATATTATGTGAACAGCCCCTAGAAATATCTGGCCCAATCTGTGGTTGTCGGGAATTATTACTCGCCTGATTACCTGCTGTCAATTCGTGATCGAAAACAAAACTTTAATTGGAAATTTAAGGAACTGTCTACTGCGTATAAATCCCGAATGCCTGCCCCAGATGATTATTTATCACCTGGATTTGTAGGAGCATCCGTGATTATATCCTACTATTGACGCAGGGCGGAAAAACGATTTCACAACGTCGCCGTATGGTGCAAGAATACATTGATGATCTCTATAGCCAAATGGAAAATTTGCAAAACGCTTTAGCGTTGGCAGAAAAGAAATTGGCATTTTATGAAGAACTCTTGCAAATGCCATCTGCCCAAGATTTGACGTATCTTGAAGAATGGAATTTATTCAAGAGCAAGGGAGAAAGTTAGAGATGGATACAGTTTTAATCACCGGAACTACCAGTGGAATTGGAAAAGCATTTGCCGAAAAATTTGCCAGCATGGGGAACAACTTGGTCCTTGTGTCAAGAAACAAAGATAAACTCCAGCATCAGCAAATAGACCTGCAATCACGCTATCAAGTTTCAGTTGAATACATTTCATGCGATTTAACAGAAGTGGATGCAGTGGAAATGATTATGGAAAAAATCTGCAGTTGGGGCCTGTCTATTGATGTTCTTGTAAACAATGCTGGCTTTAATGAAGCGGGGTGCTTTATGAATACCAGCCTCTCAAATGAGCTTAATATGATACAAGTCCATATCAAAGCATTGACTGCCTTAACGAAATCATTTTTACCTGGAATGATAAAACGTGGGTGTGGACGTATCCTGAACATTGGGTCTACTGGCTCCTATATGCCATGCCCCTATGATGCGGTTTACGCCGCTACAAAGGCCTATGTCCTCCCTTTCTCTAATGGACTTTATCAGGAACTAAAAGGCACTGGTGTTACAATAACCTGTCTTTGTCCAGGTGCAACACAAACCCTATTTGCAGAAAAAGCAAATATCAATAACACTCTGCTTTTCAAATTTTTCGTGATGCAGCCAGAGGTTGTTGCCGCTATTGGCTACAACAACTTACAAACGAGTCCATGTTTCCGGGTATAGTCATGCTGATTGCGTTGCTGCAAATACTCCCATGCGGCACGATCCGCGCTCTTTTCCAAATTGAAGCGGATGTTGGTGATGACGATCCGCTTACTCATACCGCGCAGCCCTTCCTGGCCCGGAGTCGGGCCAGATATTCATATCCCTTGGCGGTGGCACAGATGTCCTCGTTGATGACAACCCGACCAGTATCAAACTCTTCGAAATTTTTAATCAGACAGCCACCCCCGCCTACCACATACAGTTTCATCAGCTCCGTGTATGTTGTCCGCCTGTTCACACAAGAGATTGAACATCTGCGAAAAGGCAAGGGCCACGATAAAGTTGTAGGTGGTGTCGGTATCGCTGATGATGAAGAACGCCGTCGTCCGTCTGTCGCCGAACATGGCTGCATACGGAACCATAAAGCCCGCTATAACCTTGTAGCAGACAGTAAGTCCGATTCAAACTCCTTCATTCTGACATCCTGATTAAAGAAATGGAACCCCCATATTTTATAATCATTGTCATCCACAAACACAGTTACGGGGATGGCATGGTCCTTCAATTGGAGCAGGAACTCTTCTTTCCAGGCATCTTGTGCCAGCAAATGTGTGCCCTTGGGCTCAATAAAGATTTGCAACTGCTCATATCCGTCCGCCTTCTCCCTTTGCAGGAACAAAACATAGTCTGGTTCAAATCGCTCGCCGTTCTCAAATGAGTAAATGTGAATCTCTCGCTCATTTCGGACAAGATAAATCCGATTATAAATTTTTTTCAGATTATCGACATACCCTCGGAAGTAGGCTACAAATACTTTTTCCGCTGAAGTACCATAGTTGTCGGTATAGGCAAACCACTCCTCTGCAGAGAGGTCAATTCTCCAATCACTATTTACTGATGGATCGTTCTGCGAAACACCAACGCCGCCGTCGTGCGGATCAGTATAGTTCACTATTTTATTGCGAAAGACATCGCAGATATTTTGTGCTCTAAATTCTTTTGTACCCATGTAGGTTTTCTCAATACCAGGAATTAAGCCGGCTATCTCGCCAAGCACATAGAAAACCGCCGCATAAAGAGTTTCCATTGTAGGCTGCTCATCTTTACTTTGAATGTCAATGTGGATAGCGCCAAGGTAGTCATCATCTGTGATAAACTGCCGTGTGGATGAGACATTCGGGAAATATGACCGCAGGGTGTTGAATTGATAAATCGGATACTTCATTAGCGCCTTGTTCACAACCGCGTAGTTGATTGCAGCGATTTCCTTAATGGACATATGAGCCGTTTTTAGATTTACAGGCGCGTCATTACAGGAGACCTCCTTCATAACTGCATCCGTACCCGATGCGCCTGTGGCGGCTCGAAAGCGGTATAGACCACCTCGGATGGCAGGTGGGAACCCCCGCACATCTTTGCGTTCTTTTATAACTCTATCGTTAATGAAAATCAAGCCATGCGTGTAGAGATCGTCTGCCTTAAACGATTCTTTAAGCACATACTCACGCTGTACGATTTTATCAGAATCAAGACCAATCTCACGAAGCGCATTGCGTAATTCCGCAACATAGCGATGATCATTCTGGCAATGATAATAAAGTGTCTCGCATACACGCAGTTCACAGTTTATATCCCCATCAAATTTTCGCTGAAACTTTGGCTGCTCATCATCTACCCGGAATGGACAATACCTTGCTCCACGTCCGATGAGCTGTGCCTCTGCAGTTGTGGCCGGTGATATGCTTTTGCTGCCAGATTGTCTCGTTTCATAGAGACGAACGATATCAAAAAGATTTAAAACATCCCATCCTTCATCCAGCTTTTTGACTTCAAAGATGGCTCGGTACGGGTTACCGGCATCTTCAAGAGAGTTCAGGAGGATTTGTTTCTGCGTTGCGTCTTTATCATCGTTTACGGAGACACAATGTCCCTCCGAAAAGTCATCCCGTAGCTCTGATGCCAATGTATCAAAGGAAATGCCATTGCCTGCAAAGTAGGCAAACGCTTTTTGCAGGACCTCATTATTGGAAGCAGTGTAAAGATGATGCAGTTGTGATCCTGTCAGCTTATTTATCATCTCCAAAAACTCTGCCATAAAATTCTTGCTGTCTGCAATTTTAGCCGCCTTAAAAAGCACCACCGGTTTAATACTAAGCCGGTGATCCTGAAATACCTTCAGGCGATACTGACTGAGGACAAGCGCTTGCAATGCTCTTTCCATAACCGAAAGATCTGAGCGAAGCGTAATAATATCTTTGGAGTACCTATCGTTGTAGAACTTTGCGAGAGTATAGTCAAATATAATTTTGCTCTCATAGGCGGCACGTATTGCCGGATTTTCAAGATCACATGTAGCGGTAAACTCAAGAAGAATATTGTCAGCATTTCTGCTGAAGATGCTTTTAACCGTCTGCTCCCAAGAATGGTAGCGCGACTCTTCCTCTGCGGACATTTTCTTCTTTGTATCAACATTCAGGTGGTGTGCCTCATCGGAAATCAGCACGACCTTCTTGCCGTCAAAATCATCAAAAGACATCCCGCCCTCTTTTGCTGTCCACATATCCATATGGAGTCCCTGTGTGGTGGCAAAACAAATATTGATAGCGTTCTTGTCACACACCTGAAAGTTTTGCACCTCACAAATGGAGATGTGCTCACCGTTAAGCGCAATTTCCTTCGCAAACAGATACTTGGAAGACGCTGGATTACGAAAGTTCTCCCTTGTCTTTTCCACAATGTTCGAGAGGTTGACAAAGAATAGGAAGTTTCGATATCCCTGCTTATACAGGTATAGCATTAGGCCTGCCATAATGAGTGTTTTTCCGCTGCCAGTGGCCATATGAAAAAGAACCTGTGTTGGCTTCTGGCATAGCCGGCTCTCAAAGTAGGTAATAAAGTTTTCAAAAGCGGCCTTTTGATAGGGACGCAGTTCAAAGGACGGATTTAGGTTTTCCGGTATGTACCGGGGCATCTCCACATTAAGTCCGGCTTCCCGAAAGGCATCTATTTTTTCATATAAAAACGCCATAATCAGCCCTCCCCATAGAAACTTTTTGTAAAAGCCTTATCGGAATCACCAATGTCAAATTCTTCATCATCAATATCGCAAAGGTTGACATACAGTAGATTTTTGTCAAGAAGTTCCATGAGAAAGCGCTTTTGTTCATCAAGACTGAGCACAGAAAAATCTTCGGCAGCGCCCTCAATGTCTGCTGGTTTTACTTTGCAGCTGATGAAGCCAGATTTCACTATTCTGCTGTAAATGCCGGATAAGGTCTCACTGTTTGCCGCAGCTTCAATCTCGTCAACAAACGCTTGGTTCAGCTTCACGAGTTCACAATATACGAAAGAACCTCCCCCCCTCCAGTTCATTTGCTCTGAAATGCCGCTCTGCTCACCGGAGATGACTCCGCATAGTCGAGGCACTGCAATCGAATTGATATAGTCCATTTGATCTATGCCAATGTAATGTCTGCCCATTTTGTGAGCAGTTGCTGCGGTTGTCCCGGATCCAAGGCAGAAGTCAAGCACAAGATCGCCTTTATTGGTAAAAATGTCCAGAAAGAACGCAATAAATTCCTCCGGCTTTTTTCCGTTTCGGAATGAATATCCACCCTCCTCATTAACCAAATTATACTGCTGCACAAAATCCATAAAGTTTGGATAAGGAATCAGCGTTACATCAGCGTTGGTAGGCTTGCCAGGATAATAAATGCCATTTTTATTCCCATTCTTGGGAAGTTCAAATAGTCTAAACGGCAGCCCATCATCTCCCATGTCAGGTACCGCAAAAAAAGTTCCCTCCGGGTACTGATTAATTAATTTTTCCAGATATGCAACATAAAAGCGACCGCTTGAGTTTTTCTCTCGAATACTTCCTCGTATAGACATAGATTTCAACCCACCAATATGCCCCGCTTTACAAGTGATCGTTACAGTATTCGGGAGATACACTTTTACCTCTTTTCCACCCAGCGAGATCGTTTCATGGGGGCTTTGCGGCAAAGCAATATCATATTTATAGTCTTTTTCCGTTTTGGCAATTTTTCGTTTGGGCATCTTGAAAGTTTCACTTCTTGCATATATCAGGGTATATTCAACGACGTCGTTGAACTCTTTATCACTGGTTAAACTCCGGTCAGGGTGTCGAACCAGCGTGTTCATGTCAAATTGATGGCAAGCTTCTCGTAAAACCTCATCAGCAAGGACACGCAAATAGGGGTATTGATGAAAACTGCACTGAATCAATATGATCCCATCGTTCGCAAGAAGTCTGCGCGACAGTTGGAGTCGGGTTTTCATAAAAGAGAGCCAGGTGGATCGCAAAAACTTATCATTGTATCCAAAACTATCTGACCCCGTATTGTATGGCGGGTCAATGTATATACACTTTATCTTGCCCTCATATCGCTTTAATAGCGATGCCAATACCATAAGATTGTTTCCCTTGATTATTAAATTATCGGTGCTCATAAACTCGTCGGTTTGTGCTTCAACAACCTTGTTTTTTTCTATTGAAAACCTCTTGGCCCCAGCAAATACCTTGGGATAAAGCAGTCTGTCAACTTCATTGGAGGCCAAAGATTCATTATAGAAAATCTCGCTGCGCTTCTGATCTTCTTTTGTCTGACCGCCCTCAAGAATGCAATCCTTGTACGGAAACACGAGTTCAACCTTGCCAGATGCAGACAGCATTTCTCCATTCTCATCAGCGAGTCCGATTTTGTTCTTAAAGCGAGTATAGCTGTCTGGAAGAAACTGCCGATTATTGATCACCCAAGCAAACTCCGTTTTATCAAAAATTTTGATGTCATCTACATCCGTGAAAAAACGGTTGCGCATTTCTTCATTCTTAAGAAGAAGCCGAATCAGTTGTTTGTCCATCTTCATCGCCGCTTCGTAGACCGCATTACGTAGGAATGTGCCGTCTTCAGCCATAAACCTCTCATCGGACTTCAATACTGTTCGTACAGTCTCGTAAAAATTCGCCATCGTCCTTCCTCCTTTTTAGAACGCTGTTATCGTCGCGTATCTGTTTAATTTTGCCATTCTCAGATAGATGTAATATATTGATTCAGAAGGTAAACTGTTTCCCCTATCTATATCATAGCATCTTTAATAGCATTTAGAAAGAAATTTTTTATTTGAGGCAATCGCTCTGATGTGCTGATCTTTTTGCTCCCTAACTTTATCAGAAAGAATTCGCTTTCAAATCATTTGATCATCAACAACCAAAATGAAATGCAATATGTCGCCAAACGTTAATCACTGGGCAGATTTTAACATGTAAATGGATTGTCGGACTGATGGGTCCGATTGCTCATTTTGCAGGTTTGTCCTGCTGCTTCTCGCCGTCAAGGATATAGAAGCTGCTGACTATCAGCGGTGTCCCTTTCCTGTTTATACCCCCTAGAAGTGTGATAAAGTCCTCGAAGGCATGCTGCATCGCGACAAAGACCGGTTAATCTGGATGAAGCTGACCGAACATCTTCGCCCGCCGCCCCAGGTTTCGCCCAAAAAGTTCCCGAAATTGGCCCGGTATTTGGAAGAAAACACTTGCGTTTCCAGGACTTTTGTGGTAATATGCTTGTGTAGGTATCGTAATCCAGAGTGGACTTTCCGGTCCGCTCTTTTTGTTGACCTAATTTCATTGGGTAAAATTTTGCAAAATACGGGGAAAACTCCCCCTGAAGGCAAAGCGAGGAGACGGCATGGCAAAGGTGACCGAACTGGTGGCCCGGCTGGCCGGACCCGCCGTGGAGGCGGCCGGCTGCGAGCTCTGGGATGTGGAGTACGTACGGGAGGCGGGGTCCTGGTATCTGCGCCTGTATATCGACAAGGAGGGGGGCGTGGACATCCTGGACTGCGAGAAGATCAGCCGGGAGGTGGGCGCCCTGCTGGACGAGGCGGACCCCATCGAGGGCAGCTACCTCTTTGAGGTGTCCTCCGCCGGGGCGGAGCGCCCCCTGAAGCGGCCGGAGGACTTCCGGCGGTTCATGGGCAGCCCCGTGACCGTGAAGCTCTACAAGGCCCGGGACGGGCGCAAGGAGTTCGCCGGCGTCCTGGCCGGATATGAGGACGGCGCGGTCACGGTCACCCTGGGGGACCAGGCGCTCACTTTCGCAAAGGAGGAGGTGGCCCTGTGCCGCCTGCGGGTGGAATTTTAGCGTTGTATTCGCAGCCGTGGGATGCGGGAAGGCTGCTGAAAGACATATAAGAGGAGTGACGATATGAAATGTGATGAAATTTTCGCAGCTCTTGAGCTGCTGGAAAAGGAACGGGGCATCTCCCCCACCTTCATGATGGATAAGATCATCCAGGCCCTGACCACCGCCTACAAGAAGGACCACGAGGGCGTGGAGAACGTGATCGTGGACGTGGACGAGGTCAGAAAGGATCTGCGCATGTACGTGCAGAAGGAGATCGTGGAGGAGGTGGAGAACCCGGGCTCCCAGATGAGCCTGGAGGAGGCCCGGGCCAAGTTCGGCCGGGTGGTGGACCTGGGCGGCACGGTGAACATCCCCGTGGACAACGTGGAGTTCGGCCGCATCGCCGCCGGCAACGGCAAGCAGGTCATCATCCAGGGCCTGCGGGAGGCCGAGCGGGGCATGGTCTACGACGAGTTCAACTCCAAGCAGCACGAGATCCTCACCGGCGTGGTCACCCGCATTGATCCCCGCAGCGGCAGCGTGTCCCTGCGCATCGGCACCGGGGCGGAGTCCACGGAGGCCATGCTGGCGGTCAGCGAGCAGATCAAGAGCGAGGAGCTGGTGGAGGGCCAGCACGTGAAGGTGTACGTGGTGGAGGTCCGCCGCAGCACCCGGGGGCCCCAGGTGCTCATCTCCCGGACCCACCCGGGTCTGGTGAAGCGGCTCTTTGAGCTGGAGGTGCCGGAGATCTACGACGGCATCGTGGAGGTCAAGTCCATCGCCCGGGAGGCGGGCAGCCGCACCAAGATGGCCGTGTGGAGCAGCGACGAGGCCGTGGACCCCATCGGCGCCTGCGTGGGTCCCGCCGGACAGCGGGTGGGCAGCATTGTCAATGAGCTCCGGGGGGAGAAGATCGACATCATCAAGTACAGCGAGGACCCGGCCCAGTTCATCGCCGCCGCCCTGGCCCCGGCCGATGTGGTGGACGTGTGGATCGCTGACGAGGGTAAGGGCTGCCGGGTCATCGTGCCCGACGATCAGCTGAGCCTGGCCATTGGCAAGGAGGGCCAGAACGCCCGCCTCGCCGCCCGGCTCACCGGGTACAAGATCGACATCAAGCCCCAGTCCTACAGGGATCCTGAGCCTGACCCCGCGCCGGAGCCGGAGCCCGAGGAGCAGGAGGCGTAGGCTGTGGACGGCAGGATCTCCATCGCTTATCTGCAGTCCTACATCAAATCCAAGGAATACCACCCGGAGCTGGTGAAGGACTATTTCCTCAAGCTGGCGGAGGAGACCGGGGAACTGGCCCGGGCCATGCACAAGGATCTGCGGCCCAGAGCGGCGGGGGAGGAGGTCCGTGGGACCATTGACGAGGAACTGTGGGATATCATGTACTTTGTCCTGGCCATCGCCAACTGCTACGGGATTGATCTGGAGACCGTGATCCCCCGGAAGGAGGCCATCAACCACGTCCGCTACCCCGGTCCCGCGCCCTTTGAGCTGGACCGGTAGCCGGAGAAAGGAGCGCCATGCAGAAACCCAGAAAAATTCCCCAGCGCCAGTGCCTGGGCTGCCGGGAGATGAAGAATAAAAAGGACCTCATCCGGGTGGTCCGCTCCCCGGAGGGGGAGATCTCCCTGGACTTCAAGGGGAAGAAGCCGGGCCGGGGGGCCTACGTGTGCCCCAGCGCCCCCTGCCTTGCCAAGGCCCGGAAGAGCCGGGCCCTGGAGAGAGCCTTCTCCGCCCAGATCCCCCCTGCGGTCTACGAGGAGCTGGAGCGGCAGATGGCGGAGGGAGACCGGGATGAATAGCGCCCTTTCCATGGCCGGCATGGCCCTGCGGGCCGGGCGGCTGGAGGTTGGCGAGGACCCGGCGGGGGACGCCTGCCGGGAGAGGCGATGCCGCCTGCTGCTGACCGCCAGCGACGCCGGGGAGAGCACCCTGCGCCGGTCCGCCCGCTTTGCCCAGGAGGGCCAGTGCCTGACTCTGGCGCTGCCCTTCACCCGGGAGGAGCTGGGGGCGGCCCTGGGACGGGGCAGCTGCGCCATAGCCGCGGTGACGGATCTGGGTCTGGCCCGGGCCATTGCGGACCGGCTGGCGGCCCAGGACCCGGAGCGGTACGGCGAGGCGGCCCAGCGGCTGCGCCTGAAGGCGGAGCGGGCGGCCCAGCGGCGGGAGAGGTCCGGAAAACAGCCAAGAGACGGGAGAAATCGCGCCCCTGTCAAATATAGAAACAAACCGTAAACCCCACCATAACACACGCCTGGGAGCCCGTGACCAGGGAGGACCGGCATGAGCTGCCGGACGTGTGTTATGATGTACAAACCGGAATCACTACTGGAGGTGGTCTTATTGGGTAATATTGTCAATAAGTACAAAGTGAACGAGCTGGCCAGAGACTTTGGGATGCAGACCAAGCAGATCATTGAAATTCTGGGCAAGTACTTCGACACGCCGAAAAAATCGGGCCAAAACCTGGAGGACAGGGAGCTGAACGTCCTCTTCGAGCACCTGACCCAGAATAACCAGATCAGCAGCATCCAGTCCATCTACGCGGACACTCCCCCGGCGGAGAAGGCCAAGCCCGCTCCGGACAGGGGTGCGCCCGCCCAGAAAAACGCCCCCGCGGGGGGCCGTCCCCACCAGGGCGGCGGTCAGGGCGGCGGTCAGAACGGCGGCCAGGGGGGCCAGCGGCCCTCCGGCGGGCAGCAGCAGCGGCAGCAGTCCAAGCCCCAGCAGGGCCAGCAGCCGGCGGCCCAGCAGCCCGGCGCCGGCCGGGTGCCCAAGACCAAGGTGGTGGACACCCGCAAGGCCACCAACGTCAACCTGGACAAGTACGACGAGAAGCTCCAGGACATGGCGGACCGCTCCGGGGCCGGCGGCGGACGCCGGGACCGGGAGCAGAGCAAGGAGAAGTTCCGCAACGCCGGCGGCAAGCGCCGGGGCCAGATGACCTTCTCCAACAAGCGCCGGCAGGAGGAGGCGGAGAAGATGCGCCGCCTCCAGCTGGAAATCGCCAAGAAGACCCCCCTGACCGTGAAGATCCCCGACGAAATCTCCGTCCAGGAGCTGGCCAGCCGGATGAAGAAGACCGGGGCCGAGGTGGTCAAGTGCCTGATGAAGAACGGGGTCATGGCCTCCCTGAGCCAGTTTATCGACTTCGACACCGCAGCCATCATTGCTGAGGAGCTGGGCTGCAAGGTGGAGAAGGAGGTTGTGGTCACCATTGAGGAGAAGCTCATCGACACCGCGGAGGATAAGCCGGAGGATCTGGCGCCCCGCGCGCCGGTGGTGGTGGTCATGGGCCACGTGGACCACGGCAAGACCTCCCTGCTGGACTATATCCGCTCCGCCAGCGTAGCCAAGGGCGAGGCCGGCGGCATCACCCAGCACATCGGCGCCTACCAGACCCAGATCGGCGGCAAGCCCATCACCTTCCTGGACACCCCCGGCCACGAGGCCTTCACCTCCATGCGGGCCCGGGGCGCCATGGTCACGGATATCGCCATTCTGGTGGTGGCGGCCGAGGACGGCATCATGCCCCAGACCGTGGAGTCCATCAACCACGCCAAGGCCGCCGGCATCCCCATCATCGTGGCCATCAACAAGATGGATAAGCCGGAGGCCAACCCGGAGCGCATCAAGCAGCAGCTCACCGAGTACGAGCTGGTGGCCGAGGAGTGGGGCGGCCAGACCATCGTGTGCCCCATCTCCGCCAAGACCGGCATGGGCATTGACAGTCTGCTGGAGATGGTGACCCTCACCGCCGAGGTGGCGGAGCTGAAGGCCAACCCCAACCGGGCCGCCCAGGGCACGGTGGTGGAGGCCCGGCTGGACAAGGGACGCGGCCCCGTGGCCACCCTGCTGGTGCAGAACGGCACCCTCCGCACCGGCGACATCATCATTGCCGGCACCGCCGTGGGCCGTGTGCGGGCCATGGTGGACGACAAGGGCGGCCGGCTGAGCGAGGCGGGCCCCTCCGTGCCTGTGGAGATCACGGGCCTGGGCGAGGTCCCCGGCGCGGGCAGCGTCTTCAACGCCGTGGCCGACGAGCGGCTGGCCCGGGAGCTGGTGGAGCAGCGCAAGGCCGAGGAGCGGGCCAAGGCCAACGCCCCCATTCAGAAGGTAAGCCTGGAGGATCTGTTCAGCCAGATTCAGGCCGGCGAGATGAAGGATCTGAACATCATTGTCAAGGCCGACGTGCAGGGCTCCGCCGAGGCGGTGAAGGCCAGCCTGGAGAAGCTGAGCAACGAGGAGGTCCGGGTCCGGGTCATCCACTCCGGCGTGGGCGCGATCAGCGAGAGCGACGTGATGCTGGCCGCCACCTCCAAGGCCATTATCGTGGGCTTCAACGTCCGTCCGGACGCATCCGCCCGGGACAACGCCGCCCGCAGCCACGTGGACATGCGGATGTACCGGGTGATCTACGATGCCATCAACGAGGTGGAGGCGGCCATGAAGGGCATGCTGGCCCCCAAGTTCCGGGAGGCCCTCATCGGCCACGCGGAGATCCGCCAGACCTACAAGGTCTCCGGCGTGGGAACCATCGCCGGCTGCTACGTCCAGGACGGCAAGATCCAGCGCAACTGCCAGGTGCGCATTGTCCGGGACGGCATCGTCATCCACGAGGGCCAGCTGGCCAGCCTCCAGCGGTTCAAGGACGCGGTGAAGGAGGTTGCCTCCGGCTACGAGTGCGGCATGTCCATTGAGAAGTTCAACGACATCAAGGAGGGCGACATCATCGAGTGCTTTGTCATGGAGCAGATCGAGGTGTAAGCCCAGGACAAGGGGCGCCTGATAACAGAGAGCATTCCGTTATCTTGCAGCTGCCGGAAAAGCAAGCCCCTGTGACAAAACGCAGGATTGAGAAAAAAGCACGATTGTTAAATCGTGCTTTTTTCCTGCCCATTTGTGCAGGGGCGAGCGATGCTCGCCCCTACAGGAAGCTGCATTTTTCGCAAAATGGATTTCTCTGGTCCGGCGAAACTTAAAATAGCTATTATGGCAAATCTGTGTTATACTGGTATAAAAACCATGGAACAGAGGAGCAGATATGGCCATCAATAAAGCAGTGCGGGCAGCGCTGAGCATCCTGTCCTATCCGGAAATCGACGTAAAAAAGACATACCTGGTGGAACGGGAAATGCAGAAGCTGCTCTCCCGCCGGCTGAAAAACCCTTCTCTTTACCGGGTTTGGGAGCACCCGGTCCTCAGCGGCGTCCATAACGTCCCTGTGCGCATCTTCCGGCCCGCCGGGACCCCCGGGGCCTCGCTGCTGCTCTTCTTTCACGGCGGCGGCTGGGTCACGGGCACGGTTGACAGCTACGATGGCGTATGCGCAGACATGGCCGCCATGACCGGCTGTACCGTGGCCTCGGTGGACTACCGCCTGGCGCCGGAGCACCGCTTCCCCGCCGCGCCGGAGGACTGCTACGCGGCTGCCCAGGAGGTGTTCCGCAGGGCGGAGACGCTGGGCGTGGAGCCGGAGAACGTTGTCCTGATCGGGGACAGCGCCGGCGGCAATCTGGCCGCCGCCGTCTCCCTGATGTCCCGGGATCGGGGGGGATTTTGTCCCCGCCGCCAGATATTGATCTATCCCGCCCTGGCCAGCGATCACTCGGAGAACTCGCCGTATCCCTCGGTGCGGGAAAACGGGACCGGCTATCTGCTGACCGCCAGGCGGGTGAGGGACTATATGGCCCTCTACCGCTCCTCGGACGAGGATCTGACAAATCCCTACTTTGCCCCGCTGCACGCCGCCAGCCTTGGGGAACAGCCGGATACTCTGCTCATCACGGCGGAGTACTGCCCGCTGCGGGATGAGGGCGAGGCCTATGGCCGCCGTCTGCGGGAGGCGGGCGGCTCGGTGGAGATCCACCGGATCCCGGACGCTCTCCACGGCTACTTCTCCCTGCCTGTCCGCTTTTCGCAGGTAAAGCGGACCTATGAGATCATCAACCGATTTTTGGAGACACGCCATGAGTAACAGGAGCATTCCCCCCTGGTGGACGCTGGACAACGCCGCGAAGATCTTTCCATCCACCGGCTCCGCCCACGACTCCAAGGTCTTCCGGTTCGTCTGCGAGCTGCGGGAGCCGGTGGAGCCCCAGCTCCTGCAGCGGGCCCTGGACAGGACGGTGGAGCGGTTCCCCATATACCGCTCTGTGATGAAGCGGGGGTGGTTCTGGTACTATCTGGAGGACAGCCCCCTTCCCGCTCAGGTCCGCCGCGAGGAGCTGCCCCCCTGCTGCCCGATCTATCCCTCCGTCCGCCGCAGCCTGCTCTTCCGCGTCCTCTACTACCGCAGGCGGATCAGCCTGGAGGTCTACCACGCGCTGACAGACGGCACCGGCGCGCTGAACTTTCTGTGCGCCCTGGTCTATGAGTATCTGCTGCTGCGCTGCCCGGAGGAGCTCCCCCAGCCTGTCCCGGTCCTGCCCTACGACGCGTCCCCCGCCCAGCAGCAGGCGGACAGCTTCCAGAAGTACTATGAGAAGCCCAAGGGCCGCTCCATGGGCCGTTCTCCCGCCGCCTATCAGATCCGGAGGGAGCGCCTGCCCAGAAACCATCTGGCCATCCTGGAGGGCAGGATGCCCCTGGACCAGGTCCTGGCCTGTGCGCGGGCCAGAGGCGTTACATTGACGGAGCTGATGACGGCGATTTTCCTCCGCGCCATCCACGCGGGGATGCGGGTGCGGGACCGCAAAAAGCCGGTGGTCATCACCATCCCCGTCAATCTGCGCAGCTACTTTCCCTCGGAATCCGCCCGGAATTTTTTTGCCACCATCAACGCCGGCTATGACTTCAGCAGGGGGGAGGACAGCCTGGAGGCTGTTCTGAAGGAGGTCAGGCGCAGTTTCCGGGAAAACCTGACAGCGGAGAGAATGAGGGAGCGTATGAACGCCCTGTGCGCGCTGGAGCACAGCGTCCCTCTCCGCCTGGTCCCCCTCCCGCTGAAGGACGTGATTCTGCGCATTGCGAACAAGATCGCCGCCCAGGGTGTGACAGCCTCCTTTTCCAACGTCGGGAAGGTCTCCATGCCCAGGGAGATGGAGAAGTTGATTCACCTTTTCAGCGTTTTTGCCTGTGCGGGGATGCTGCAGGCCTGCGCCTGCTCCTTTGGCGGCGTGTACGTTGTCAGCTTCGCCAGCCCCTACCGCGCGTGTGAGACGGAGCGTGTCTTTTTCCGGGAATTGGCGCGGCTGGGGATTGAGGTGGTCCTGACCACCAACCTGCCGCCGGAGACGGAGGTGCGTTAGAGATGCTGTACTGTGAAAAATGCGGCGTATACCTGTCCGGGTCCATGGAGCGGTGCCCCCTCTGCCAGGGGGCGGTGACCGGCCAGCCGGAGGAGGACGCCTATCCCCCCCTGCCGGAGACCGCAAGGCCCTATGGGCTGACGGTCCGCCTGGCCGGCCTGCTTACCGCCGCCGCCCTGACGGTGTGCGCCGCGGTCAATTACTGCTTTCCGGAGGGAGGCTGGTGGTTCCTGTTTGTGGCGGCGGGACTGGGCAGCGCGTGGCTTCTGACGGGCGTTGCCCTCTGGAAGCGGCGCAATCCCATGAAGGCCATTGCCTGGCTGCTGGCTGTCGTGCCGGCGCTGGTGCTGGCGTGGGATTGGCGCACGGGCTTTATGGGATGGTCCATCAATTTTGTGCTGCCCTGCTTTATCCCCTGTATGCAGCTGGCTGCCGCCGGAGCGGCGCGGATTCTGCGGCTGCGGCCAGCCGACTATCTGCTCTATCTGAGTATTTGCATATTGGCGGGCTTTTTCCCGCTGATTCCGCTGTTTTGCGGAGCGCTGTGGATGATCTACCCCTCGGTGGTATGCGCGGGCATCAGCGCCATTTCCCTGTCCGCGCTGCTGCTGTTCCGGGGACCGGCGCTGAAAGCGGAGATCATCCGGCGCGGACATCTGTAAAAGCATGGGACATATTGGATGCTATAGGAACACAGCGAGGAGGCTTTGCGAGATGGAAATTCACGAAGGACGTATGCCCTACCTGGGGTATGAAACCTACTACCGCGTGGCAGGGCGGAGCGCAGGCGGCAAAACGCCGCTGGTGCTGCTGCATGGCGGCCCCGGCTCCACCCACAATTACTTTGAAGTCCTGGACGCCCTGGCGGAGGCAGACAGCCGGCAGCTGGTTATGTACGATCAGCTGGGCTGCGGCGGGTCCTGGGCGGAGGCAGAGGGGCTCTGGACCATGGAAACCTGGCTCAATGAACTGGAGGCGCTTCGGGAGCACCTGGGACTGGAGGAGGTTCACCTGCTGGGCCAGTCCTGGGGCGGGATGCTTCTGCTGGAGTATATCTGTACGCGCCATCCGGCGGGGGTGAAGAGCATCGTCCTCTCCAGCACGCTCCCCTCCTCCAGGATGTGGGGGGAGGAACAACACCGGATGATCCGTTTCCTGCCGCCGGAAATGCAGCGGGCCATTGCCCGGGCGGAGGCCACCGGGGACTACACCGGCGCGGATTACCAAGCGGCTGAGGCGGAGTATATGCTGCGCCATGCGGCGGGCCCGGTGCCGCCGGACGGTCCGGAGTGCCTGCTGCGCCCGCGCCGGCAGGGGCGGACGTCCTACGTGGAGGCGTGGGGACCAAACGAATTCACCCCAGCCGGCGCCCTCCGGGATTTTGATGTGACGGAGCTGCTGCGTGATATCCGGCAGCCGGCGCTGATCATCAGCGGCGGAAACGATCTCTGCACCCCCTATGTGGCGAAATATATGTATGACCAGATCCCCAACGCCCGCTGGGAGCTTTTCCGGGACTGCCGCCACATGTGCTTTGTGGAGGATACGCCCCGGTATATTGACCTGCTGCGGGAGTGGCTGAATATCCATGACTGAGCGGCGGGAAAGTACCTGCCGGCTTCGTCCGCTTTTTCCATTTAAGACAAAAATATCATTCTGGACGCAGCGGAGGATCCCCGATCCTTCACTCCGTTCAGAATGATATACAACCTCACGCCGGCATGTCCGACAGCGCGGCCTTGGCGGCGGCCTGCTCGGCCTCCTTCTTGCTGTGGCCCTCGCCGCGGCCGATGGCCGTACCGTTGAGCCGGACCTCGAAGAGAAACGTCTTGTTGTGGTCCGGGCCCCTCTGATCCACCATATGGTAGGTCAGCACCTGACCGCTCCTGCGCTGGGTCACCTCCTGCAGGGTGGTCTTGTAGTCCCGGCGCTCCTCGGCCGTCGGAGCCTGCCGCAGCAGGACGCGCTCAATGAGCTCCCGGGCCGCCTCAATGCCGCCGTCCAGGTACACGGCCGCAAGCACCGCCTCCATGGCGTCGGCCAGAATAGACTGCCGCTCCCGGCCGCCTCCGGCCTCCTCGCCCCGTCCCAGCTTGAGGTAGCCGCCCAGGCCCAGCTCCTTGGCCACCCCGTACAGGCTCTGCTCGCATACCAGCGCGGCCCGCATCCGGGTCAGATCCCCCTCCGGCAGCTCGCCGTACCGCTTGAACAGGAACTCCGCCGACACAAAGCCCAGCACGCTGTCGCCCAAAAACTCCAGACGCTCGTTGCTGCTCAGACCGCCCCTGTGCTCGTTGGCGTAGGAGCTGTGATTGAGAGCCTCGCTTAAAAGGGATCTGTCGTGGAAGGCATAGCCCAGCCTGCGCTCCAGGGATTCCATCTGTGCACCCCTCCTTTCAGCAAGAAGGGCCTCGCCTGCCGGACGAACGCGTCCTTGGGACGAGGCCCTCTTCACGATTAATCCAGCTTATTGGTCAGATAATTCACGCAGTCGCCCACCGTAGACAAGGTGGCCAGATCTTCCTCGCGCACCTCACCGATGTCGAACTCTTCTTCCATACTCATAACCAGCTCCACCAGGTCCACGGAATCGGCGCCCAGGTCCGCTTCAAAAGAAGTCTCCGTGGTAATTTCATCCGGATCGACGGAGAACTGATCGGCAATGATTTTCTGCATCCGTTCAAAGATGTCCTGCATATACTCCTCCTCCTTTCCCTTTGTATTCAGCCGGGCATCATTGGAATGATAAAACTTTTCCTCCTGCCTGTCAATAGCTATCGGCGGATTTTTCTTTCTTTTTCACCGGCTCATTTTCATCAGCCCGATATTGGCCTCAATCTGCCCCGCCAAATCCGCCTCCACGGCTGTGACAGCCTGATAGACGGCGTTTTCAATGGCCTTGGCCTTGCTTGCGCCGTGGGCCTTGATCACCGGCTTTTGCAGGCCCAGGAAGGGCGTGCCGCCCACAGTGTCCGGGTTCAGCCGCTCCTTGAACTGGTTCAGGCCGTCCCGCACCAGCAGCGCCGCAATCTTGGTTTTCAGGCTCTTCATGAACATGCCCTTGAGCTCCTTGCCCAGGAAGGACCCAACGCCCTCAATCGTCTTGAGCATCACGTTGCCGGTGAAGCCGTCGGCTACCACCACGTCGCACCCGCCCTTCACCGCCTCCTTGGCCTCGATGTTGCCGGTGAAGTTCAGGTGCCCGGCCTCTCCGGCGGCCTTGAGGGCGGCATAGGTCTCAAGGCGGAGGGCGTCGCCCTTGGTGTCCTCTGTGCCGATGTTCAGCAGGGCCACCCGGGGATTGTCCACGCGGAGGGCCCGGGCAGCGTAAAAACTGCCCAGATAGGCGAACTGGAGCAGGTACTCCACCGTACAGTCGGCGGTGGCCCCGCAGTCCACCAGCACCACGCCCCTGCCGGCGGTGGGCACCAGGGGGGCCATGGCGGCCCGGCGGATGCCCCGGATGCGCTTGACAATGAGGGTTCCGGCGCTGAATAGGGCCCCTGTGCTGCCGGCGGACACAAACGCGTCCCCCTGCCCGTCCCGGAGCATGGTGAGGCCCACGGTGATGGAGGAGTCCGGCTTGTTCCGGAACGCCCTGGCGGGATCGTCGTGCATGTCGATAACCTCGGTGGCGTTGACCACGCTCACGCCGCTGGGCAGTCCGGGCCCTGCGGCGGCGCGCACCTCCGCCTCCCGGCCCACCAGAACGATCTCCAGGCCCGGCCGCGCCCTCGCGGCGGCCAGAGCGCCCTGCACGATCTCCAGCGGCGCGTTGTCGCCGCCCATTGCGTCTACAATGATTTTCACTTGCCGGCCTCCTTTTATTGGTCAACATTCTTTTTCTGTTCTTTTTCTTGAAAGAAAAAGAACCAAAAAGAACTTTAGACGTGCGTGCTGTTCCTGCTGGCGGTTAACCGCTCACTCCCCGGAAAGCGCGGCAATGTACTGCTCCAGAATAAATTCAATCTGTTTCGCCGTTGACCGCTTGTTCTTTTCCGCATCCAGACGGAGCTTCTCCAGCAGCTGGGAATTGATCCGCATGGTAAAGCGGGTCTGGTCATCCCTGGTATAGGGGTCATTCTTACTCACCGCAGCAACCTCCTTTTGCGCCATTATGACACCAAAATAGGGGAATGTAAAGACATCCTATTGACACCAAACGGATGATATGGTATGATGCTATATGGTGTCAAGTGTAAGACATTAAAAGGGAAAATGCAGCCAGGGCGTGTTGGCAATGTTCAAACATGCCTGGAAAAAGAATCATTTTTTTCTTCACTTTTTCTTTGTACACAAAGAAAAAGTATGATTACAAAATACGCTCCCGCAGCTGGTCAATGATGGCCAGGGACCGGGCGGAAATCTCCTGGTTCTTGTTGCGCTTGCCCTTTACCCGGTGGTCCAGGGGGGTGATGATGCCGAAATTGATATTCATGGGCTGGAAGGAGGAAATGCTCTCGTCGGATACGTACAGCCCCAGCGCCCCCAGGGCCGTCTCCCGGGGGAAGTCCACCGGGGCCTCCCCCGCCATCCGCCGGGCCAGCTCCACCCCCGCCAGAAATCCGGAGGCGGCGGACTCCACGTAGCCCTCCACGCCGGTCATCTGTCCGGCAAAGGTAATCCGGGGCTCGCTTCTGAGCTGGTAATAGCGGTTGAGAAGCCGGGGGGAGTCCAGGTAGGTGTTGCGGTGCATCACCCCGCAGCGGACAAACTCCGCCCCCGCCAGTGCAGGAATCATGGAGAAGACCCGCTTCTGCTCCCCGAATTTCAGGTGGGTCTGGAAGCCTACCAGGTTATAGATGGTGCCCGCAGCGTTGTCCCGGCGCAGCTGGACCACCGCGTAGGGCTCCCGGCCGGTCCTGGGGTCCCGCAGGCCCCGGGGCTTCAGGGGGCCGTAGCGCAGGGTGTCCTCCCCGCGCCGGGCCATCACCTCTACGGGCATACATCCCTCAAAGACCTGCTTGTCCTCAAATCCGTGGACCTCCGCCTCCTGGGCTCCGCACAGCTCCTGCCAGAAGGCCAGATACTCCTCCCGGCTGAGGGCGCAGTTGATATAGTCCGCCGTACCCTTGTCGTAGCGGCTGGCGAACCACGCCTCGTCCATATCAATGCTCTCGAAGCTCACCAGGGGCGCGGCGGCGTCGAAGAAGTGGAGGGCCTGCCCGCCGGTCCGGGCCAGCAGGTGGTCCGCCAGCGCATCGCTGGTCAGCGGGCCCGTGGCTACCAGGACCTCCCCCTCCTCCGGCAGGGCCGTGACCTCCCCCTCCTCCACGGTGATGTTGGGATGGGAGCGGATGGCCTCGGTGACGCGCCGGGCAAAGCCGTGGCGGTCCACCGCCAGCGCGCCCCCGGCCTCCACACGGGTCTCGTCCGCCGCGGCCAGGATGAGGCTGTCCAGGCGGCGCAGCTCCTCCTTGAGAAGGCCCACCGCGTTCTCCAGGCCCGCCCCCCGCAGGGAGTTGGAGCAGACCAGCTCCGCAAAATATTCGCTGCTGTGGGCGGGGGACATCTTCCGGGGCTTCATCTCCCGCAGCGTCACCCCCACGCCCCGCCGGGCCAGCTGCCACGCGGCCTCGCTGCCCGCCAGCCCCGCGCCGATTACTGTTGCTTGCATCATCTGACGTTTTCCTTCTTTGTAAGCGTTTTGAACAGGGTAAAACAGTATAGGTCAACTATCCGTCCCCTTCCTGATATATGCAAAAGGAGGTGACGGCAGATGCTGTCCTATATCAAGATTTTTCTGGACTGCCTGGAGACCATGGAGCCGTTGGACGACGGGGAACGGGGGCGGCTTTTTACGGCCCTGCTCCAATACGCGAAAACCGGCCAGATCCCTGCGCTGCAAGGGAACGAACGATTTCTGTTCCCCGTTCTGCGGGCCCAGTTGGACCGGGACGCCCAATCCTACCAGCGGGTGTGTCAGGCCAACCGTGAGAACGGAAGGCTGGGCGGACGGCCGCCCCGAAACCCAGCGGGTTTTCCGCAAACCCAAGAAAAAGACCAAGAAAAAGAGCAGGAGAAGGAAAAAGGCAAAGAAAAAGACCGTTCTTCTAGCAGGACTTCCACCGGGGGAAAGAGGCGGTCCCGCAGAGAAAGCCAGGATTCCCCCCAGCAAATCCGGCGGGATATGGACGCAATGGACGCCCTTCTCCAGCAGATGCGGCGGGAAATGGCACAGCAGGCCTCCCATTCACCGGCATCCACCCCACTCCCCCAAAACGGATTGGACATGTAGGTGTGTTCCTGCCTCTATCGTCACCCTCCGGAACATGCAGGGGCGAGCAATGCCCGCCCGTATCTCCCGGGGCCGCTGGTGGGTGCCGTTAGAGCGGGCGAGCAATGCTCGCCCCTACACCATCAATTCGTTACGCCTTATCATCCGTCCGGCCGATCAGGTAATCCACAGAGACCTCGAATACATCCGCCATCCGCCAGAGGACGGATGCCGTCGGCTCCCGCTCCCCTGTCTCATAGCGGCGGTAGGACATCATACTGATATCGCACAATTTTGCGGCGGTCTCCTGCTTCAGGTCCTTGCTTTTTCGCAAGGTGTATAATCTTTCTGATAATTTTAACATTTTTCTCCTAAAGGTATTGACTTTACCGAATGGAACAATTATAATTGTTCCATTCGGTAAATTAGAAAGGAGCACTCATCATGGACATTCTGCAAATCTTATACGACTACGCCTTTGAGCACCGCATGGCCCGCTATCTGGAGGAGAGCGAGGCATACCATCAGGGCGTGGTCCAGACCCAGCAGGGACAGCAGAACCTGATGATCCAGCTGAATGCGGAGGAGGTGCGGCGGCTGAGGGAGTGCCTGGAGGACATGGAGCGGCTCCACGAGCTCAAGCTTGAGGCCATGTTCCGGGCTGGCCTCTCCGTGGGCCAGGAGCTGTCCCGGCTGTAGAGGAGCAGCCCGGAAATCAACCTCTAAAATTCTTTTTGATACTTTTTCTTTTAAGAAAAAGTATGATTACTTACTTTTTTCCCCGTCCTCCGCGCTCCCGGCGGCCTCCTTCTTCTTCCAGCCGCCCCGCTTGTCCTCGGGGGTGAAGTTTTCGCACTTCTCGTTGATGCAGAAGGGCTTTTTGAAGCCCTTGCCCGCCTTCTTGAACATGGTCTGGCCGCACACCGGGCAGTCCTCCGCCACCGGCACGTCCCAGGTCATGAAGTCGCACTTCTTCTCCTCGTCCCGGGCCGTCATGTGCTCGCAGCAGTAGTAGGTGTACTGCTTGTTGGTCTTCTTGCTGGTGCCGGTGCGCTTCATGAGCCGTCCCCCGCACTTGGGGCACCGCCCGGGCATGGCCACCACCAGGGGCATGGTGAACGTACACTCCGGGTACCCCGGGCAGGCCAGGAACCGGCCGAACCGCCCGCTCTTGATGACCATCTGGCGGCCGCAGACCTCGCAGACCTCGTCGGACTCCTCCGCAGGCACCTTCAGACGCACCCCGTCCAGGTCCTTCTCCGCCTGGTCCAGCTCCGCCTTGAAGGGGGCGTAGAACTCCCGCAGCAGGTCCCGCCACTGCTTTCCGCCGCCCTCCACGTCGTCCAGGGCCTTCTCCATGTTGGCGGTGAAGCCGGTGTCCACGATGTCGGAGAACTTATCCTCCATCAGGCCGTTGACCACCTCCCCCAGGGGCGTGGCCCGCAGATACTTGCCGTCCTTGACCACGTACTCCCGGTCCAGGATGGTGCTGACGGTGGGGGCGTAGGTGGAGGGGCGGCCGATGCCGTTCTCCTCCATGGCCCGGATGAGGGAGGCGTCGGTGTAGCGGGCCGGGGGCTGGGTGAAGTGCTGGTCCTGGGCAAAGCCCAGGCTCTCCAGCCGCTGGCCCTCCGTCAGGGGGGGCAGCTTGGCCTCCTTCTCCTCCCCCTTCTCCTCATCCTTGCCCTCCTCATACACGGCGGTATAGCCGGAGAACTTCAGGCTGCTGGCGGAGGCCCGGAAGGCGTGGCCCGCAGCCTCCGCCTCCATGGACACGCTGTCGTACACCGCGTTGGACATCTGGCAGGCCACAAACCGGCTCCAGATGAGCCGGTAGAGCCGGTACTGGTCCGGCGTCAGGTCCTTTTTCACCTGCTCCGGGGTCAGGTTCACGTCGCTGGGGCGGATGGCCTCGTGGGCGTCCTGGGCCCCGGCCTTGGTCTTGTAGACCCGGGGGGAGGCGGGGCAGTAGCCCCCGCCGTAGCGGCCCTGGATGAAGCCCCGCACGGCGGCAAGGGCCTCGTCGCTCAGGCGCAGGGAGTCGGTACGCATGTAGGTAATCAGGCCCACCGCGCCCTCCCCGGAGATGTCCACGCCCTCATAGAGCTGCTGGGCAATGGCCATGGTCCGCCGGGGGGTCATGCTCAGCTTCCGGCTGGCCTCCTGCTGGAGGGTGGAGGTGGTGAAGGGGGGCGAGGGGGAGCGCTGCTTGTCCTGCCGCTTGACGCTCTTGACGGCAAAGGCGGCGTTCTTCACCGCCTCCACCACAGCCTCCACCTCCTCGATGGAGTTCAGGTCCTTTTTTTTGCCGTTTTCGCCGTGGTAGTGGGCGAGAAAGGCGTTTTTCTCCGTGCCGTCCGTGGACAGCCTCGCGTCCAAAGACCAGTACTCCTGGGGCTTGAAGGCGGCGATCTCATGCTCCCGCTCACAGACCATCCGGGTGGCCACGGACTGGACCCGCCCGGCGGAGAGGCCCCGGCGGATCTTCTTCCACAGCAGGGGGGAGAGCTGATAGCCCACGATCC